>JACXTT010001841.1_pt1 | contig 34600 bp, 31 predicted proteins | sample 9270951 | NCBI WGS metagenome assembly JACXTT01 (sample SAMN15532306, study PRJNA645909) | rock metagenome | isolation source: weathered quartz diorite | place: Puerto Rico | collected 2017-06-21 | reverse complement strand
CCTGAGACGAACAGCATCGAGGCGGATGCAAATCAGGCTGATCCTCGCGTACGGTTCCTGAACGGTTTCCAAACCACCACCTTCACGATCCCAGCCGGAACCCGCAGCCTGCGGCTCCCGGTGGCGACGACGGGCACGGTGGCTTCCGCGTTGACATTCCGGGTAGAAAACCTGCGTTCGTCCGGGTCGGATATTGGCACCGTGGTGTCTCCGGCGGTGACTCGAATTCCCGCTACGGCGGCTTCGCTGACGGACGCGTGTTACGCCAAGAACTCCGCCGGCGGTTACGAGATGTCGGTGACTGGATTCTCGTCTACCCGCGAACTCGAATGGGCGGCAATCCACGTCGGCACGCAGTTGCAGCGGGTTGATCTCTCCGGTTACTCGGCCGATTACTTCGCGTCGGGCGCGAGTATCCGCGTGGGTGGCGCTTTCAAGGTGACGTTCCCGTTCACGCTGCCGGCTTCGAAGGTTACGCCCACGGTGGATGTGACGATTTCGAACTCGTACGGCGGTTCGGTCACCCGAATCGTGCCGGCGTGCCAGTAGCCGCGGTACAAGTCCTGTAAATGAAAAAGCCCGCCGCAAAACCGGCGGGCTTTTTCTCATTGGAGTCAGCGCTCTGTGGGCAGGCCCGCTGCGACCCAGGCTTTCCATCCCCCGTCGAGCGAAATCGGATCTTTGTAGCCCATCTGCCGCAACATGTCCGCGGCGAGAGCCGACCGGTAGCCGCCTCCGCAATACATCACGATCTTCGCGCTCTTGTCGGGGATGGCCGTCTCCACGTCCCGCTCAATGATGCCTTTGCCCAGATGCATGGCGCCCGCGGCGTGGCCCGCCGCCCACTCGTTGTCCTCCCGGACATCGACCAGGACGAACGGCTTGCCGGAGGCGGCCAGGGCCTGGTAACCCGCGATGTCGATCTCGAGGATTCTGGTCTTTGCATCCGTCACCAGCGCTATATAGCCAGGGTTCAAAGCCATTGGCATTTCCTCCTGTTCTATTCTCTCTTGTTACGCCACGCGGTTGACGCTGGCCCCGAGGCCCGCGAGCTTGCGTTCGAGACCTTCATAACCGCGGTCCACGTGATAGATACGGTCCACCACCGACTCGCCTTCGGCGACCAGCGCGGCGAGAATCAGCGAGGCGCTGGCGCGCAAATCCGAACATGTGACTGGCGCCCCACTCAGCGGCGTCACGCCCGCGACGATGGCCTTGCGCCCTTCCACGCGGATGTTGGCGCCCATCCGAACGAGCTCCGGCGCGTGCATGAACCGGTTCTCGAAAATCGTTTCCTCGACAAACGAAATCCCTTCCGCCTGCGTCATGAGCGCCATGAATTGCGCCTGCAGATCCGTCGCGAACCCTGGAAACTCCATCGTCTTCATATCCACCGAACGTAGCTTGCCGTTTTTGCGAACGCGCATCCAATCCGGGCCGCATTCGATGCTGCTGCCCGACTGCCGCATCAGTTCGATGGTCGCCATGAGATGCTCTGGCGCGCAGCCGCGCACGAGCACATCGCCGCCTGTGATCGCCCCTGCGATGAGAAAGGTTCCGGCCTCAATGCGGTCGGGAATGATCGCATGGTCCGCTCCGCCGAGGCGCGGCACGCCTTGGATGCGAATCGTGGACGTTCCAGCGCCGTCAATTCTCGCGCCCATACGCGTGAGCAGGCTGGCCACGTCGACCACTTCCGGCTCGCGCGCCGCGTTCTCGATCACCGTTTCGCCGTCGGCCAGGACCGCGGCCATGATGATGTCTTCCGTGCCGGTCACCGTGATGCGGTCGAACTTGACGTGACCGCCGCGCAGCCCATTGTCGGCGCGGGCTTCGACATAGCCGTGTTCCTGAAAGATTTTCGCGCCCAGCTTCTCGAGCGCGGCGACGTGCAGGTTGATGGGCCTCGCGCCGATCGCGCAACCGCCAGGCATCGAAACCCGGGCGCGTCCGGTGCGGGCTACCAGCGGACCCAGCACCAGGCTCGATGCGCGCATGGTTTTGACGATCTCGTACGGCGCTTCAGGATTAGGAACCGTGGCAGCCTGGATACGAACTGTGTCACCATCGACATCCACCGACGCGCCGTTGTAGCGCAGCAGTTTTTCCATCGTCGCGATATCGCGAACCCGCGGAATGCGGCGCAGCGCCACCGGCTCGCTCGTCAATAGAGATGCGGCGAGCACAGGCAGCGCGGAGTTCTTGGCGCCCGAAGTTTCCACTTCACCCTCGAGCGGCTTTCCTCCACGAATCAAAAGCTTATCCATAATTTTCTCTGCGGCGACGGCAGTCACTGCTCGTCGCGCGGCTACGGCTGCCCCCATAGTCTCTCTTATTTACCCTTCTATCAATACCTGCCGGATCCGTCCATGCGCCTGGGCAAGCCGGGCTTCCGCCTCTTCGCGGTTGATTCCCAGTTTTCCCATCACAATCGCGGTTTTGACGGTGCGGCCCGACTCTTCGAGCAACGTAGCGGCGGCTTCCATGCTCACGCCCGCGGCATCCGCAATGATGCGCCGTGCGCGGTGCACCAGTTTCTCGTTCTTCGGCTGCACGTTGACCATCAGGTTGCCGTACACATGTCCAAGCCGGACCATCACTCCGGTACTCAGCATGTTGAGCGCCATTTTGGTGGCCGTACCCGCCCGCAGGCGCGTCGATCCGGAGACTACCTCGGGGCCCGGCGCCGCCTCGATGCCGATGTCAACGTTTCGCGACAGCTCGGAATGCGGCGTGCAACTGACGCCGACGGTGAGTGCGCCGAGTTGGCGCGCGTAGGCGACCGCGCCCAACACGTATGGGGTGCGTCCGCTTGCGGCGATGCCGACCACTACGTCGCTGCTGCGAAAGCCTCGCGCAACAAGGTCGCGTTCGCCGAGTGACGGGTCGTCTTCCGACGCCTCCGTTGCGCTGTGCAGCGCTTTCTCGCCGCCCGCGATCACGCCCTGCACCATTTCGGGGGGGACGTTGAAGGTGGGAGGGCATTCCGAAGCGTCGAGCACGCCAAGGCGGCCGCTGGTCCCAGCGCCAATGTAGAACATGCGTCCACCCGCTTCGAGCTTTTCCGCGATCGCGTCTACGGCTCGGGCAATTTCAGGCAGCGCGCGCCCCACGGCGTCGGCGACTTTGTGATCTTCATGGTTGATCACGCGCAACATTTCGAAGGTGGAGAGGGCGTCGAGGTTCTCGGCGGCAGCGTTGCGCTGCTCAGTCAACAGGGAGTCCAAACTCATCGGTCATGTTCTAGGTTAGCCTGATATTTACGATCATGCGCAGCGAATGGACTTCCAAGCGTCAAAACGACGCAATTCGAACTCAGATGCATTATGCCCGCAAGGGCATAGTTACGGAGGAAATGCAGTACGTAGCCCGCCGCGAACGTCTGACGCCGGAACTGGTGCGGGACGAAGTGGCGGCCGGCCGGATGATCATTCCAGCCAATATCAACCACCCGAACCTCGAACCGATGTGCATCGGCGTGGCTTCGAAGTGCAAGATCAATTCCAACATCGGTAATTCGGCCACGACATCGAACATCGAAGAAGAGCTCGAGAAGCTGCGTTACTCGATCAAATACGGCGCGGATACGGTGATGGATCTTTCGACCGGCGGCGACATTCCGGAGATCCGCAAGGCGATCATCGCGAACTCGCCGATTCCGATCGGCACCGTGCCGATTTACGAAGCTTTGGCGCGCGTTCGCCGGGTGCAGGACCTCACCATCGATGTGATGCTCGAAGTGATTGAAGAGCAGGCCGAGCAGGGCGTCGACTACATGACGATCCACGCGGGCGTGCTCGTGCAGTACATCCCGCTCACAGCCAAGCGCATTACCGGCATTGTCTCGCGCGGGGGCGCGGTGCTGGCCGAATGGATGGTCCGCAATCACAAACAGAATTTCCTGTACGAGAACTTCGACCGCATCTGCAAGATCTTCCAGAAGCACGATGTGAGCTTCTCGCTGGGTGACGGACTGCGCCCCGGCAGCCTCGCCGACGCGAGCGACGAGGCGCAATTTGCCGAGCTGAAGACGCTCGGTGAGCTGACCAAGAAGGCCTGGGAATACGATGTGCAGGTGATGGTCGAAGGTCCGGGACACATCCCGCTCGACCAGATCGCGCTGCAGGTCCAGAAAGAAAGAGAGCTGTGCTTCGATGCGCCGTTCTACACGCTGGGCCCGCTGGTGACCGATATTGCTCCGGGTTACGACCACATCACCTCCGCGATCGGCGCGGCGATGATCGGCTGGCATGGCGCGGCGATGCTATGCTACGTCACGCCGAAGGAACACCTCGGCCTGCCGAATAAAGAGGACGTGAAGCAGGGCATTATCGCCTACAAGATCGCGGCGCACGCGGCGGACATCGCACGGCAGAGGCCGGGGGCGAGGGACCGCGACGACGAGTTGTCGCGGGCGCGGTTCTCCTTCGATTGGAACCGCCAGTTCGAACTATCGCTCGACCCGGAGACGGCGCGCGCGTACCACGACGAAACGCTGCCTGAGGAAGGATTCAAAGAGGCGGCGTTTTGTTCGATGTGCGGGCCGAAGTTCTGCTCGATGAACCATTCAGCGAAAACGCAGGACTTTTCGATGGCGGAGGCCGAAGCGATCGCAAATGGCGCATCTCCGTTGGTGAGCATCGCGCAGGCGGGTTCGTAGCCCCGGAGGCCGCAAGAGGCTGGGGATTTCTCCAGGAGAATCGGGAACTTTTTGCGATGGACTCGTCAATACCAGAGTGAAGACGATGCATTCCCTACTCCTGCTCCCCCTCGTTTATCTGAACGCCGCGCAGGCGCAACAGCAGCCACCCGCCCCGGCAGGGCCGATGCCGAAGGCTTTTGAAGTGGCGTCCATCAAGCCGAACGCCGCAAATGACAACCGGGTGATGCTTCGCATGGCCCCCGGCGGGAGTTTCACAGCCACGGGCGTCACGTTGAAGCTCCTGATCAGCCAGGCGTACGACATGCGCAATCACCAAATCATCGGCGGCCCGGGATGGATGGATTCCGACCGGTTCGACATCAACGCCAAGGGGCCTGAAGGCATGCCGGATCGCGTGCCTCCTGAAGTCCTGCGCCCGATGTTGCGCGCGCTGGTCGAAGACCGGTTCCAGTTGAAATATCACACGGAAGAACGCGAACTCCCGGTTTACGTACTCGTGCAGGGCAAGGGCGGTCACAAGATGAAGGTCGCTGAAACACCAGCGGCGGGTGGGCCTCCGGGCGGCAACCGCCGCGTCATGGTGAATCGCGGCGAATTGCATGCGCAGAGCGCTCCTATCGCGTTGCTCGTCCAACAACTTGCGCAACAGCTGGGACGCACGGTGATCGACAAGACCGGGCTCACCGGCGCCTTCGATTTCGATCTGCAGTGGACCCCCGACGGGCCCCGGGAAGGCGGTGGCGCGCCGCCCGCTTCGGCGGACGCGATCGCAGCCTCCGATTCCAGCGGACCGACGATCTTTACCGCACTCCAGGAAAAGCTCGGCCTGCGGCTCGAATCGCAAAAGGGTCCCGTACCGGTGTTGCTCATCGACAGCGTTTCGAAGCCAACCGAAAACTGAGAAGCTATTAAAACAGTCCGACATTCGTCAGATACATACAAACGTAGTAGAATAACAAACGTCTGTAGTAATAACGAACCGGATAGCTTCCCATGCACTATCTCCTCTCCCTACTCCTGATCGCCGCCGACATTCGAGGGCTCGTCACCTTCGGCGGGTCCCCGATGCCCGGCGTCAGCGTCACGGCAACCCAGAATCAGGAAAAGCGCGTCGCCATTACCGATCCCTCTGGCGCCTTCACCTTTTCGGATGTGCCGGACGGATCGACATGGAACATCAAGGTCGAAATGCAGATGTTCCGGCCCGAGTCGCGTGACGTGCAGGCGCCAACGGCATCTCCGGTGCAGTGGGAGTTGCAGCCAGTGGAGCAGTTGCCTCCCGCCGTCGCGATTCAAACGTCATTTCAGCGTAGCGAGACCACGGCGGTAGCGGCTACGGCGGGAGCGGCTCCGAAGCCGAAGCCGGACGCGCAGGAGCCGCAGCAGCAGGCGGCGGGCCCGGCCGTTCCACAGGCGGTTTCCGAAGATCTCGCCCAACGGGCCGCGGACGGCTTTCTGGTCAACGGCAGCATCAACAACGGCTCGGCCTCGCCCTTTGCGCAACTCCCCGCGTTTGGCAACAATCGGCGCGGCCGGCGCGGACTCTATAACGGCAACCTCGGCCTGATTCTCAACAATGCGGCTTTCGACGCACGAGCCTACTCGCTGACGGGGCAGGAAACGCCAAAACCCGCCTACAGCCACATCCAGGGTCTCGTCTCATTCGGCGGACCGATCCGGATTCCAGGGCTGACGAAGCGCAACAACGGGCCGAACTTCACGGTCAATTATCAATGGACGCGCAATTCGAACGCCTCCACGCAGACCGGGCTCATGCCCACCGCGGCGCAGCGTAACGGCGAAGGGTTGTTGCCCGCGTCCTCAATCAGTGCCCAAACGCGTGCGCTGCTTGCCCTCTATCCGCTGCCGAACTTCAACGGCGGCGCCGCTGGCAGCCGGTACAACTATCAGATCCCGATCGTCAGCGGACTCCATCAGGACGACCTGCAGACTCGCGCCAGCAAGTCGATCCGTAAGAATTTCATCTCGGGGAACTACTCGTGGCAGAGCACCCGCACCGATACGCCGGACATGTTCGGCTTCCTCGACACCGGCCGCACCACCGGCGTCAACACGGGAATCAACTACCGGCGGACGTTCAATCCGCGTACGTTCGTAAACACGGGCTATTCTTTCAGCAGCCTTCGCACGCAGGTGAATCCGTATTTCGCCAATCGCGAAACCATCTCCGCGCAGGCAGGCATCGCGGGCAACAATCAGGACCCTAACAATTGGGGTCCGCCGTCGATTCTGTTTGCAAACGGCTTCACCCCGCTCACGCAGGCGCAGGCTTCCCGGGTCCGCAACCAAACGGCGAGCCTGTCAGCCGATGCCTTCATGAGCCGGGGCCGCCACAACCTGCAGTACGGCTACACCCATCGCCGCCAACAGTTCAACGTGCTGTCGCAGCAGGATGCTCGTGGAACTTTTACATTCACCGGCGCGAACGATTTCACGAAATTCCTGAGCGGCCTGCCGGACACGAGTTCGATTGCATTCGGCAACGCCGACAAGTATCTGCGATCGACCGTGCATGAGGCGTTCCTCAACGACGATTACCGCATCAATCCGGGGTTGACGGTCAACGTGGGCGTCCGGTGGGACTATTGGTCGCCGGTCCGTGAGAAGTACGGACGGCTGGTGAACCTGGAGATCGCGCAACCTGGCTTTACGCGCGCTACTCCGGTGGTGAACGGCGAAAGTCTGCAGCCCGACTACAACAACATTTCGCCACGCCTCGCTTTCTCATGGAGGCCGTTCCCCGCCTCGTCGATGGTGATCCGCGGCGGCTACGGCATCTACTACGACACGTCGGTCTACCAGCCGATCGCGATGCAAATGGCGCAACAGGCGCCGCTCTCGAAGAGTCTGCGGATCGCGGCGACGGCAACCAATCCGCTGACGCTTGCGGACGGATTCAATGCGGCAGGATCGTCCGCGACGAGCGCGACGACGTTTGCGGTCGATCCCGCCTTACGCGTCGGCTATTCGCAGAACTGGCAGCTTACCGTGCAGCGCGATCTGCCTTGGGGCATGCAGATGAACGCCGCTTACAACGGAGGCAAAGGCACTCGCGCGCAGCAGCAGTCTTTGCCGAACACGTTCCCTTCGGGTTCGATCGAGCCCTCGGGATACACGTATCTGACGTCAAACGGCAACTCGATCCGCCATGCCGGACAGTTCCAATTGCGCCGGCGTTTGCGGAGCGGGCTCACCGCGAGCATCCAGCACACGTATGCGAAATCGATCGACAACGCGGCGCTCGGCGGCCGCAACACTGGCGGTTCCCTGATCGCGCAAAACTGGCTCGACCTCAGCGCCGAACGCGCGCGCTCGAACTTCGACCAGCGGCATCTGATCAACGCGACGCTGCAGTACACGACAGGAATGAGCATCAGGGGCCAGTTGCCGTCGCTTCTGCGGGACTGGACTTTTGGCACGCAGATCACATCGGGGACAGGATTGCCGCTCACGCCAGTTTTCTTCAGCCCAGTGCGCGGCACCGGTGTGACTGGCAGCATTCGTCCGGATTATACGGGCGCGCCGTTGTTCGTCGATGGCATCCTGAATCCCGCCGCGTTTGCGGTTCCCGCGCCCGGAGCGTGGGGAAATGCGGGGCGAAACTCGATTACGGGTCCGCGGCAGTTCACGCTCAACGCCTCGCTCAGCAAGACATTTCGTTCGACAGACCGCATCAGTTTCGACGTCAGGATCGACGCGGCGAATGCATTGAATACCGTCACATTTCCCGCATGGAATACTGTAGTGGGCAACTCGCAGTTCGGGCTGCCGGCGTCGGCGAACCAGATGCGAAACATTCAGAGCGTTTTCCGGATGAGGTTTTAGACAAACATGAAACCGCTACTTTGTTGGACCGCCTGGCTGGGGCTCGCGGCAGCGCAGACCGGGCAAAACACCACTCCGGACGCGGCGAAACCGACGTTTCAAAGCACCACGCAACTTGTGATTGAAACCGTCGTGGTGAAAGACAAGTCCGGCAAACCGGTGACGGGACTCACGGCGAAGGATTTCGTTCTCACCGAAGATGGCGTGCCGCAGGAAATCAAATTCTTCGAATTTCAAAAGCTTGATGAGACGCCGATCGCGACGCCGGTTCCCGAGTCGCTGCACGTGCCGGCCTTGCCGCGGCTGGCGCGAAGCCAAATCGCGCCGGAGGCGCCAGGTGACGTCCGCTATCGCGACCGGCGGTTGCTCGCGCTTTATTTCGACCTCACCGCGATGCCGCCTCCCGATCAGGTTCGCGCGTTCAACGCGGCGAAGAAGTTCGTGCGAACGCAGATGACGCCCGCGGATCTCATGGCGGTGATGGTGTTCATGAGCGGTTCGGTGCAGGTGCTGCAGGATTTCACGGCCGACCGCTCGAAACTGCTGGCCACAATCGAAACGCTGCTGGTTGGAGAGGACGAGAACGCTCCCGTTGACACAACCTCGGCGCCGGATACTGGCGCCGCGTTTGGCCAGAACGATTCGGAGTTCAATATTTTCTTCACCGACCGGCAACTTGCGGCGCTGCAGACCGCGGCTACGATGCTGGGACGGTTGAATGAAAAGAAGTCGCTTGTCTATTTCGCCAGCGGACTGCGGCTCAACGGCACGAACAACCAGGCGCAATTGCACGCCACCATCAACGCGGCGATTCGCTCGGGTGTTTCCTTCTGGCCGGTGGATGCCCGCGGGCTCGTCGCAATGGCCCCGATGGGCGATGCGACACGCGGTTCGCCAGGCGGCGCCGCGATGTACACTGGCGCGGCGGCGAACGCCATGACTGCGAACTTCCAGCGCTCGCAGGACACGTTGTGGACGCTCGCAGCCGATACCGGGGGCAAAGCGCTGCTCGACTACAACGACCTCGGCCAGGGCATCGTGCAGGCGCAAAAGGCGACCGGCAGCTACTACATCCTCGGGTATTACACGACGAATACCAACCTGGATGGCAAGTTCCGCAGGATCAAGATCGCGCTGCAGGATACAGCGCTGGCGCTCGACTACCGGCAGGGTTATTACGCGGGCAAAAAGTTCGGCAAGTTCACCGTCGCGGATAAGGAACGGCAGCTCGAAGATGCGCTGATGCTGGGCGATCCGGTGACCGAACTCACGATCGCGCTGGAGGTCTCGTACTTTCAGTTGAACGGCGCCGAATACTTTGTGCCGATTGCCGTGAAGATCCCGGGAAGCGAACTCGCGCTTGCACGCAAGGGAGGCGCGGACCACACTCTGATCGATTTTGTCGGCGAGATCAAGGATCAGTACGGCACAACGGTTTCGAACGTGCGCGACAAGGTGGACATCAAGCTGACCGGGGCTACGGCCGCCGAGTTGTCCAAACGGCCCATCGAGTACGACGCGGGCTTCACGCTGCTGCCCGGCAAATACAAGATCAAGATTCTGGCGCGCGATGCGGAGACCGGGCGCATGGGGACTTACGAATTGCCGTTCGTGATTCCCAATCTCGCCAAGTTACCTCCGCAGAAATTGCCTGTGAGCGCTGTGGTGTTGAGCAGCCAGAGGGTCCCGATGCGGGATGCGCTCTTCAACGCAAGCAAGGACAAGACCACCCAGCAGGCGCAGCAATTGAATCCACTGGTGCATGAAGGGCAGAAGCTGATTCCGTCGGTGACGCGGGTGTTCAGCAAAGCGCGGGACATGTATGTGTTCCTGCAGGCGTACCAGCCGGGGACGGAGCCGGCGCGGCCGTTGTACTCGTTCGTGACGTTCTACAAGGGCCAGGAAAAGGCGTTCGAGACCAAGCCCTTGGGGATCGCGGAAGGATTGCCGAACAAGCTGCGGACGGCGCCGATGCAGTTCGCGTTTGCGCTCGATGCCCTAACGCCCGGTGAATACCTGTGCCAGGTGACGGTGCTCGATCCGAAGGGCGGGAAGTCCGCCTACTGGCAGGCGCCGGTGATGGTGATTCCCTAACCGTGGGCGGTTCAATCGGTTACACGAAAATATAACTGAAGGATGACTGCCATGCACACAACGCACCTGCGCAAGATCGGCGGCTCGATCATGCTGGCCGTTCCGCCCGCTTTGCTCGACCTCCTGCGCCTGCGGCCGGGAGTGAAGGTCGGCATCGCGGTCGAAAACGGCAAGCTGGTTGTGGAGCCGCACCAGCGGCCCCGCTACACACTGGATGAACTCCTCGCTCAATGCGATCCCAAGGCGGCGCGCAGTAAAGAAGATCGTGAGTGGCTTTGCGGCAAGCCGGTGGGCGGCGAGATCATCTGATGGAGGGCGGCGACATCTGGCTGGTCGGGCCTATCCCGCCGAAGGGCAGGAGCAGAAGGGACGCCGACCCGTCCTGATCGTCTCGCCGGACGCCTTCAACCGCGTAACCAAGGTGCCCGTGGTCCTCCCCATCACCAGTGGCGGAAGCTTCGCGCGGACGGCCGGATTCGCCGTACCGCTGGCGGGCGCCGGAACTCAAACCACAGGCGTGGTCCGCTGCGATCAACCCCGCGCTCTCGATCTCTCGGCACGCGGCGGCAAGAAGCTCGAAAGCGTCCCCGACGCCATCGTGGATGAAGTGCTGGCGCGATTGGCGGCGATATTTGAGTGAGTAACTTGTGAGCCGTGACGTCCTGCCTGCGGCGCATCAGGGGTTCACCGTGATCCGGCGGCGATCTTCACCGAGGTGCTCGATCCTGACCTCGATCGCCTCCTCCGGCAGCAGATGCCGGAACTTGCTGGCCCACTCGATGAGCACGATCAAGTCGCGGTCCAGGTACTCTTCGAGCCCCAGCGTCGCGAACTCGCGGTCGGAATCCAGACGGTACAAATCCACGTGCACGAGCCTTGGGCCGTACTCATGTATCAGCGTGAACGTGGGACTTGACACTTCCGACTCATCCGCGCCGAGGCCTCGCGCGAAACCCTTGGTGATCGTCGTCTTGCCTGCGCCGAGGTTGCCTTCGAGCAAGACGACACAGCGCGAAGGCAGCAGCTTCGCGATCTCTTCTCCCGCCAGGATTGTCTCGTCTTCGCTGGCCGTCTCAAAGACCCGCATACAGGTATCGCAACAGATCGGTGGCGAGCACGCCTTTGTCCCCGCATTCGCGCGCCGCAAGGTCGCCGGCGCGTCCATGCAGGTACACGGCGCAGCGGACAGCCAACTGCCAGCGATCCGGGAACTGCGCAATGAACCCTGCGATCAGGCCGGTGAGAATGTCCCCCGATCCCGCCTTCGCCAGCGCTGGAGATCCAGTCGGATTGATCCAAACGCTGCCATCTTCGAATGCGATGACGGTGCGGTCGCCCTTCAGAACCACGCAGCAACGCCAGCGGGCGGCAAGCGCGGATGCGTCCGCGATCCGGTCTCCGGTCACGGTCATCAGGCGCGCCATTTCCCCGGGGTGCGGCGTGAGCACACGCGGCGCGGTGTTGTGCACGGGCCAGGGATCCTCGTCAAGCCGCGCAATGATGTTCAGGGCGTCGGCGTCAATCACTGTGGGGATGGGAGCGCAACGAACATTGTGGCGCACGAGCGAGACCGCCCCCGGTTCCATGCCGAGGCCGGGTCCAATCGCAAGCACCGTCTTGCGTTCCAGCGGCAACTCATCGCCAGTGGTGGACTCGAACGACATCAACTCGGGATGGATATCGAATGCTCCCGGCGCGGCGGGGCCCGCGGTCACCAAGCCGGCGCCGGCTCGCAAGGCGGCTAATCCGGACATCAGAACCGCGCCGGTTTTTCCCCTGGAACCGCCGGCGACAAGCACGTGCCCGTAGTTACCCTTATGGGTGTTCGCCTTGCGCGGCGCGAGGAGTTCCGAAAAATGGGCGAGTTCCGAAAGCGCGATCGGGGACGAGTCCACCAGGCGGTCGAGCGCGCCGATTCGCGCCACCACCAACTCACCGACAGCTTCATGCAGCGGCGACAGCACCATGTTCAACTTCGGCGCGGCGAACGTCACCGTGTGATGGGCGTGCACGTACTCACCGCCTTCGATCAGCCCGGATGGCGTATCGACCGCAACGATCTTCGCATGGGGAAACTGGGAGTTCAGGCGGCGGATCCAATCGAGATAGAGGCCTCGCGCTGGTCCTTTGATGCCCGTGCCGAGAATGGCGTCTACGACGATCGTCGCCGACTGGTCGGGATCCTGATAGGCGAAGTCGCCTCCTGCAGCCACATACATGGTGTAATTGGCAATGCCATCGGCGGTCATTTCCGACGGATCCGCCAGCAGGTAGACCTGCAGCATTGCCGGACCGAACCGCACCATCAACTGGCGCGCGATGGCCAGCCCATCGCCGCCATTGTTGCCCTTGCCGCACACAATGACGATTCGATGTTTGTGCAGCGGCGAGTACCGTTCCATGAGAAACTCAACGAAGCGGCAAGCCGCATTCTCCATGAGAATCAGACCTGGGATTCCGGCTGCAATGGTAAGCCGGTCCACTTCGCGCATTTGTTCCGGGGTGAGGATTTTCATGCGAGTAGGAGCTCCAGTTTTCGAAGGTCCGGGTTTTCGCCCATCACGATCAGAAAGTCGCCTTCGACGATCGTCGCGTCGGCGGGCGGATTGAGCATCATTTTGCCATCGGCCTTCTTGATGGCAAGTACAACAATACCGAAATCGCGCCGCAGGCCGGCCTGTTCCAGAGTTTTGCCGCCAAAGCGGCTCGACTTGGCGACCGCCACCTGTTCGATGCCAACGTTCAAGTCTGAATTGCGGGTGGTGAAGTCGATGAACTGGTGCACGTGCGGGCGCAAGAGCGCCTGCGCCATGCGCGCGCCAGTGATCGTGTACGGAGCAAACACCGCGTCGGCGCCCGCGCGGCGCATCTTCTGTTCCGCTTCTTCTTCGCTGACGCGCGCGGTGAGGTGCAGGTTCGGATTCAGCGCACGTGCGGAAAGAATGAGGAACAGATTATCCGCATCGGTTCGCAGCGTCGCGATGAGGCCGTAGGCCCGCTCGATGCCGGCGCCGCGCAGAGTTTCGTCGCGCGTGCAGTCGCCCACCACCGCAACGAGGCCCTGTTTGATGGCCCGTTCGACCCGGTCTCCGCTGTTGTCGATCACCACGAAGGGCACTCCGGCGTTCTTCAGTTCGTCCGCTGCGCCGCGGCCTACGCGCCCATAGCCGCAAATGATGTAGTGGCCCTTCAGTTGTTCGACCAAGTTCCTGACCCGCCGCTTTCCGAAATACTGATTCAACTCCAGCTCGATGAGCGTCTGCGTGAATGCCCCGACCGCGCCCAGAAACATCACGCCGCCGAACATAATCAGGCAGACGTTGAATACGCGCCCGGCCTGCGACAATGGGCGTATCTCGCTATACCCAATTGTAAAGACCGTGATGACGGTCATGTAAAAGGCGTCGAACCAAGGATAGCCGTCGACAATGACAAAGCCCACAGTGCCGACGGAGAGCGTCAACACGACCGCTCCTGCAGCGTAGTAGATTTTGCGAGGCAGCGTCATTATCTTTGCCGCGCGACCAGGATGGTCATGTCGTCCTGCAGTTCGGGCGAACCGGTCCATTGCAGGACGGAGTCCATGAGGGCCTGCACGATTTCCTCGTCGGGCCGGTGCAGAAGCTTCTGCACGATATCGATCAGCCGGTCTTCTCCGAACATTTCGCCGTACGCGTTTTCGGGTTCGGTAATGCCATCTGTATAGCAGAGCAGCAGATCGCCGGATTCGAGCTTCACTCTGCTTTCGCCGTAGGGCGCATAAGGGAACGCGCCGACCACGGTGCCGTCGATTTCGAGCCGGCGCACGGTCGATCCGCTAAACAATAGCGGCGGCAAGTGGCCCGCGTTGGTATAGCCGAGCGTCGAGGTCGCGGGGTCATAAAGGGCGAGAAAAAAGGTCGCGTATTTTTCGGGCGACGTGTTCTTGTAAAGCTGCGCGTTTACTTGCGAAACCAGGCGCGACGTGGAAATCGGCGCGCAAGTTCCGGTTTGATCGTGGGCCTCTTCGGCGGCTTCGATGGAACGGGTCCACTGTGCGCGTACGGAAGATTGCAGGGCCGCCATCAGCAGCGCCGCGGAAATGCCTTTGCCGGCGACATCGGCAAGCACGAAGCTGATGTGGTGGCCCGGAAGATTCTCGTAGTCGAAATAGTCGCCCGACACCATGCGGGCCGGCTTGCAGACGGCTTTCAGGGCGAGGTTCTTGGCCGACGGCTGCACCTTGGGATACAGCTGCCCCTGCACCTCGCGCGCAATTTCGATCTCGCTTTGCAGACGTTCTTTCTCTTTGGCGACGGCCAACAGTTGCTGGATGTTCTCCGTCATTTTGTTGAACGAATGGCCGAGTTCCGCGAGCTGATCTTTGCCCTGAACCGTGATGCGATGCGTGAAGTCGCCCGCGGTGACGCGCTGCGTGCCGGCGTAGAGTTCGTGGATGGCGCCCGTGATGGTGCGCGTCATGTTGACGCCGATCACGAGGGCCACGAGTTCGACCAGCAGAAACAGGCCAGCCACGCTCCCAAGCGCGATCGGCAACAAACCTTGCCACTCGTCGGACTTCAAGGAAAACAGTACGTCGTAAATCAGCGACGGCCGGGTGTGAATGTAAAGCACCGCGGATTCCTTTGTCTGGTCCGAAGGCTTGTCCCAGGTGTAGACGGGCATACTGTGCATCCACTGCACTTCGACGTCGAATTGGTTTAGCGCGGGACGAAGGGCCATGGAGCGCGCCGGCTTTCGATCGTCCCCGCGCAGTTCGCGCCCGTTGAGTAACCGGCTGCGCCGCCCCCCTCTCCGCGATCCACTGCGGCCGTCAGCGCCAGGATTCACGGGAGCCTGATCGCCCGTCAGGCGGTACATCTCCACCAAACCCAGCGACGGCATCAAGCCCGCCAGGTATTCAGGGCTCAGCGGCGCGGTAATGGTAATGTCGCCGTTCGGCGTATTGCGGTGCGCCCAGCCGAAGAGATGCCCGCCTTCCTCCACCAATCCGGACACATCGCCCCAGCCCTTTGGAGGAGGCTGGACGCTTAGATCCTTGGGATAGGTGAACACGGTGTCGCCCTCACGCACCATCACCTCGAGGCCCTGAAATCGCTCTTTGTAGTAGAGGTCGAACATGCGTTCGACGGAACTTTGCCGGCGGGCTGGTTCCATGTACTGAAGTGTCTCTGCCGTGGAGGTCAAAATCTCGATGCGACGGTCCAACTCCGTCGATGCGAGGTACACGGCGATCTGGCTCATCAGCGCGTAGGCGCAGCCGCCCGCCATGGCGAGGATGAGCAGCAGAGGCACGACCGCGATGAAGGTGTAAGTGACCAGCAGCCGGTTGCGAAGCCGCCAGATTACCTGACGAGCCGCGGTTCGGGCCAGGCGCACCGCCAGCCAGAGGCCTGTGACCAGCGCTGTCAGTTGAAATGCAATTCGCCAGACGCCAAGCGGCAGCCAACTCAGGCTGAACGCGAGGACAAAAACGGCGCCTACCCGGCCGAGCCAGGCGAAGATCGATCGCAGCCGGGTTTTGAGATCCACCGGAATTCGATTCTAACGCACCGTCTTGGCGATATCGGGTCCGTCGCCCGGCGGCACCGCCTGCTTCACCGTGGGGTCGAGATAGAAATGGGTGAGCCCCTCGCGAAGCGCCTCGAACGCGGAAGCCGGATCGTCCACGAATTGGAACAGGTTCATGTCCTCCGCTGAAATCATGCCATGTTTCACCAGAGCGTCGAAGTTGACGACTTCTTTCCAGAAGGTGGTTCCATAGAGCAGGATCACCATGGGCTTTTCGAGCTTGCGTGTTTGCACCAGCGTGAGAATCTCGCACAGTTCGTCCAGCGTGCCGAAGCCGCCCGGGAAAACCACAAGCGCCTTGGCGAGATAGGCGAACCAGAACTTGCGCATGAAGAAGTAGTGGAATTCGAAAGCAAGCTCAGGGGTGATGAACGGGTTCGGCCGCTGTTCGAAGGGCAGGCCAATGTTCAGACCGATGGTTTTGCCGCCGGCATCCTGGGCGCCACGGTTCGCCGCTTCCATGATGCCGGGTCCGCCGCCGGTGCAGACGACAAACTGGCGGCCGGGAGTGGGAAGGCTGGCCGACCACGCCGTCACGAGCCGGGCCAACTCCCGGGCTTCGCGGTAGTAGCGGCCCATGCCGCCCATTTCCATGATGCGGGCCGAGCCGAAGAAGACTACGGTGTCGCGGATTTTTTCGCGGCGGAAGTCCGAGAGCGGCGAAAGATACTCGGCGAGTATCCGGAGTGGCCTGGCTTCGGGACGCTCGAGAAATTCCTCGTCTTTGTAGGCGAGCGGGGCCCGTTCGACGAGTCCGGCAATGTCATCCATCGGTTGTCTTTTTCTCCAATTCGGCGACCCGTTTTTCCAATTGTCGCATTGTCTTCAAAACGTCCGGCAGCTTCGGAAACGCTGTGATTGCGCGCAGCCATTCGCGGGCTTCAAACGCCGGAGATCCGCTCATTACCGCCCCGGGTTTGACGTCTCCGCCGATGCCGCTTTGGGCGTAAATAATGGCGTTATCGTGAATGGTGAGGTGCCCGGACACGCCAACCTGTCCGGCCAGCAGGACGTTCTTGCCTAGAATCGTGCTGCCGGCGAGTCCGGTCTGGGCGCAGATGATGTTGTCCTCGCCGACCACGCAGGCGTGGCCCACCTGCACCAGGCTGTCTATCTTGGCGCCGCGCTTGACACGGCTTTCGCCGACGGTGGCGCGGTCGATGGTGGAGAGGCTTTGGATCTCCACGTCGTCCTCAATCACGGTGACGCCGCTTTGGACGATTTTGAAGTGCGTGCCTTCGGCCGTTTTGGCAAAACCGAAGCCATCGCCTCCGATGACCACGCCGTTCTGGAGAATGACTCGATTTCCGACTTTGCAGAATTCTCGTACGGCGGTGTGGGAATGGGCAAGGAAATCGTCGCCGATCGATGCGCCGGCGTAAACTACTGCGTGCGGATGCAACACGGCGTTGCGGCCGATGGTGACGTTCGCGCCGACGTAGGCGAATGGTCCGATGGACGGGTTCTCGCCGACGGATGCGGTCTCATCCACGTACGCCAACGGGTGAATGCCGGGAGGTGGCGAAGGCGGCTGGTAGAAGAGGGCGAGGGTGCGGGCGAAGTCCAGGTAGGGGTTCTTCGAGACCAGGCAGGGAAGGAGGTCGATGGGTTGGCTGATGAGGATCGCGCCGGCTTTCGATTCTTTGACCTTGTGGGCGTACTTGGGGTTAGCGAGGAAGGTCAACTCCGACGGACCGGCGTGTTCCATGCCAGCGACTCCGGTAATTTCCAGGTCCGCGAAGTTGGCGCCCGCGAGTTCGCACCCGAGCGCCGAAGCGATATCACTCAGTTTCATATGCCGCTTCTCGATTGGACCAAATATGGCGCGGGTGCGTCAAAAAAGCGAATGAGGCAAAGAGCGACGCGGAGCGAGGCTTCTCCCGACGCCTTTGAGGCCGATGCCGTTGTTCGCGATTCAATAAATGAAAATGAGCCGGGGAGCGGCGGGGTGAGCCGCTCCGGCTCGAAGGGACGATTGATGCGCTCCAGAACACCCGGGTTTGGGGAAAGGCGTTCGAGCTCGTCCATTGACTAAGATGCGCGAGACGGGAATTCGGCTTCGAAAAACTCTATTCCCACTCGATGGTGCCCGGAGGTTTGTTAGTGAGATCGCAAAAAATCCCGTCAACCCCGGCCACCTGAGACAGCTCTTCGGTCAGGGAATGGAGCAGCGCGGGCGGAATTTCGACTGCGTCGGCGGTCATGCCGTCAACCGATTGAATCGGGCGTAACACTACGGAGTCTGGCCGGTCCGGCGTTCCGACGGGAATGAGGACTACCGGAAACTGCCACGTTTGCGCGTCGAAGCCTTGTTCGTGCGACAGTTTACGGACAATCGCGTCGGCTCTCCGTAGGCGATCGAGGCGCTCTTCCGTCAGAAACGCCGGGGCCGTGCGCATCTCGGCCACGGGGCTATGGGACGCGGCGAGCCGCACCGCGCGGTTCACGTCAGTCCGCCGGTTGACGATCGCTGTGGCCTCGGTGCGGGAAGCGCCATTCACTACCAGCACCGAACGGTAACTGCGCGAGTCGCCTTGCACCCCGACCGATTTGACGGGCAGGATCCAGCCGTCTTCGGTCTGGACCGGCGCGGCCGCCTCGGTGGCGCAAAGGCAGCGAATGGCGAGGCCCGGACCAGGAAAGGGATGGCGGTCGAGGAACTCATCGGGTACGCCGAGTTGCCGGCCCACGGCGCGAACCTCGTCTTTGTAGAACTGGGTCAGCGGCTCAATGATGCGGTTTTCGTCGATCAGCTTTTGAATCGCCGGGACGCGGTTGTGGTGTGTCTTGATTAGGTCCGCTTTGGCGGTGCCGCCGGATTCGATGGTGTCCGGATAAATCGTGCCCTGGCCGAGAATCCAGTTGCCGTCGGTGAAGTGGCCCGTCTGCAGCACTTGTTCCTGGATGTCCACGAATTGCTGCCCGATGATATGGCGCTTCTTCTCGGGCTCCGCCGATCCGGCAAGCGCGCCCATGAAACGGGCGCGGGCGTCTTCGACGTGAAAGTGCGTAGCGCCGACCGTGCGAAAGAGATTGCGGACAAAGCCGGTCTCACCTTCACGCATCAGGCCGGTGTCGACGTAGGCGCCCCAGACGCGTTCCGGCCCGAGCGCGCGCAGGCAAAGGGTGTACGCCACCGTCGAATCGACGCCGCCGCTGACGAAGAAAAACACACTGCGATCGCCTGCGGTGCGGCGGATTTGCTCTTCCAGTTCCTCAATGAGGCCGGTGGGGTTCCAATCCTTCTCACAATTGCAAATGCGAAAGAGAAAGTTCGAGAGGATGGCTCGCCCGTGGGTGGTGTGGACGACTTCAGGATGGAACTGCACCGCGTATTGGCGCGTTGCGGCGTTCGCCATGGCGGCGATGGAGCAGGTGTCGGTGCTGGCGAGGATTGCGTAGCCGGGGGGTACGGCGGTGACTTTGTCACGATGGCTCATCCACACCTGCTGCGATTCCGGCAGGCCGCCCAGGAGGTCGGTGGCGTTGGCGCTTACAGCGATTTGCGCGAAGCCATACTCCCCCTTGTCGCCCTGCTCCACGACTCCGCCCTGCTCATACGCCATCAACTGCTGGCCGTAACAAATGCCGAGCACAGCGGTGTTGGGGTTCTTTAGCGTTTCGGGATCAATGCGCGGACTGCCCGCTTCATAAACGCTACTGGGTCCGCCGGAGATGATGATTCCTCTGGCCGGCGCCAGTTCATGCGCGGGAGTGTCGCTGGCGCGGACCTCAGCACTGACGCCGAGTTCGCGCACCTTGCGGGCGATCAAGTGACAGTACTGACCGCCTGCATCGAGGACGAAGATTTGGGGGGCCATTTCCCATTATAGATTGTCCCTTCGCAGGACTTTGGCGTCGAGGTTGATGCGCTTGGGCGGAGTCTTGCCGTTGAGCTTGTCCACCACCGTGCGCACGGCTTCGTAGCCCATCTTCGCCGGATCCTGCACCACCATCGCGTCGATCACGCCCGCTTTGGTGTCCTCAATCATGGATTCGCTGGAATCGAAGGCCACGAACTTGATCTTGCCCACCAGCCCACGGGCCTTGAGGGCCTGCGAGAAGCCGACGGAACTTGGTTCCGACGACGCGAAGACGCCGTCCAAATGCGGCTGCGCCGTGAGGATGTTTTCGGCCGCGTTCATCGCCTTGGCGCGATCGGACATTCCGAATTGCGAGGCGACGATCTTGATGTTCGGGAACTCTTTGCCGAGGGTTTCGGTAAAGCCGCGTTCGCGATCGAGCGTGGAAACGCTGCCCGGCATGTTCATCATGATCGCGATGTTGCCCTTGCCGCCGAGGAGCCTCGCCAGTTCGCGCGCGCCCATTCTTCCGGCCTCGACGTTGTCCGTGGCCACGAAGCTGAGATAGTTTTCGGTCTCGACGCCGGAATCGAATACGGTGACCGGAATCCCCGCCGCAGCGGCGCGTTCAATGGCCTGGTTGAGAACTTTCCTCTCGGTTGCCGCCACTGCGATGCCGTCCACGTGGCGGTTGATCATTGCTTCGAGAATCTCGAGCTGGCGGCCGTACTCGGTTTCCTGCGGGGGGCCGCTCCAGACGATATCTACGTTGAAGTCGAGTCCGGCTTTCTTGGCGCCGTTTTCCACCGAGACCCAGAACTGATGCGAGGTCCCCTTAGGAATCACAGCGATGGTTTTGCGTTTGTTGGACTGGCAGCCGGTCAGGACGGCCGCAATCGCCGCCGTCAGTAAAACCAGCCGGAACTTATTGCGCACACCAGCCTCCGTCGATCACGATGTCGGTTCCAGTGATGAAGCCCGCGTCCTCCGAACAAAGGAACAGCGCCAGCTTGCCGATCTCTTCCACCTTACCCCAGCGTCCGAGAGCGATCTTGGACATGAATTGCGCGTTGATTTCGGGGTTGTTCATGAGCGGGGTGTTCATTTCGGTGGCGAACGGTCCAGGGCTGATGCCGACTACCGTGATGGCGTCGGGTGCAAGCTCGAGAGCCAGTGCGCGCGTGAAGCCGAGCAACGCGGTTTTGGAAGTCGAATAGACAGTTCGGCCAGGCAGCGAGACATGCGACATGATGGACGTCATATTGATGATTCGCCCGTAGCCAGAGCCTTTCATTTGCGGCACGAACGACCGGCACATGAGAAAGACGCTGGTGACGTTGGTGTCCATCACGCGGCTCCATTCTTCGAGTGTGAATTCGTGGATCTGCTTGCGCAGGTTGATGCCTGCGTTGTTGATGAGAATGCTGACCTTGCCATATTCGCCCATCACTTCGTCGTGCAGGCGCAGCACGTCGGCTTCTTTGGCTACATCGGCAACGAAGATTCTCGCATCGGATCCTGCCTCGCGAACGGCTGCCTCGGTTTCCAGCAGTTTTTCTTTGTCGCGCGCAACCAGCGCCAGGCGTGCTCCGCCTTGGGCCAGGGCCACCGCCATTGCCTTGCCTAAGCCGCGGCTCGCGCCGGTGATCAAGGCTACTTTGCCTTCTAGGGGACGTGAAGTCATCAGCCAGCTATTCTATCGTGAGGCGATTTGTCCGGGCCAGCGGTGAGCCGAAATCCGTGTGGAATGCGCGTAGCATAGAAGGAGATATATGCTCTCGAAAACTCTGATTTCTATCCTCATCGGCGGAGCTTCGATGCTTCAGGCCGACGTGCAGTATGAGCAGACCAGCCGTGTGACGGGCGGATCGCTTGTCAACATGCCGATTGTCGGCGGCCGGCTGAAGGAGCCGCAGACCACCACCCACATATTGAGTGGCAATCGCATGGCGATGATCCATAAGGACTCCATCACAGTCTACGACCTTGACAAGGAAACGGTGACCGTCATCAACAACGAGAAGAAGGAATACTCGGTGATGACCTTTGCCGAAATGCGCGAAGTCATGGACAAGGCGATGCAGAAGATGCAGCAAATGAGCCAGCAGCAGAAGAACAGCGCCGAAATGACCTGGAGCGTGAAGGTGGACGATACCGGAGAATCGAAGGACGTCAACGGGTTCGAAGCGAAGAAGTTCGTGGTGACCATCGATGGCGTAACCACCGATCAAAAGTCGGGCAAGACGGTTGGCACTCGCATGGTGATGGACAATTTCGTATCCAAGAATGTTCCCGGCGCTGCTGAGCTGAACGAGTTTCACAAGCGGATGGCGGAAAAGCTCGGCGCAGGCCGGGCAACCGGCATGAATCCGATGGCGCAGGCGCAGATGGGCAAGGGTTGGTATGAAGCTGCCAAAGAGATGGCCAAGATGGATGGGTTCCACGTCATGACCGTCACGCGGATGTCGAACACCATCGATGGCCAGCCAGTGATGGTTCCCGAAAGCCAGCAGAACCAGAGCGCCCCGCAGGTGAACTCGGGTGAGATCGCAAAAGACGCCGCGACCAGCACGGCGCTTGGCCGGATGGGCCGGGCAGGCGCCATCGGCGGCGCTCTTGGCGGATTCGGCGGCATGCGGCGCAAGAAGTCTGAAGATCAGCCGCAGCAACAGGCGAAGGCGCCGGCAGGTGGCGACCAGGGCAAGATGGTCCCCGCGACCATGATGGAAATGACCATGGAAGTGTCCACCATGTCGCGCGCCGGCGTGGATGTGTCGAAGTTCGCGGTGCCCGCGGGCTACAAGCAGGTGGAAGCGGAAATGAAGAAGATGGCAAAGTAGAGGAATGTCCTTACTGCGCCCCTGGCTTGGCCAGTATGCTCCGGGTGTTCCTCACGAGCTTCCGCTGCCGGCGCGCAGCATGATCGATGTGTTTGAAAAGACGGCGGCGAGAATCCCGGATTCCGCCGCCGTTCTGCATTTCGATACTCCGATTTCTTTTGCCGAAATCAACGCGCGGGCCGATCGCTTTGCGGCGTTGCTGGCGGATCTGGGCGTTCGCAAAGGGGATCGCGTGGCGGTGTCCCTGCAGAACGATCCCGAATTCCTGATCGCACAGTACGGCGTGTGGAAGCGAGGGGGCGTGGTGGTTCCGCTGAGCCCGATGTTCAAGGACAAGGAACTGCAATATCACCTCGCGGATTCGGGCGCGAAGGTCCTGGTTGGGGAACGGGACTCGGCTGGCGTGCGATGTTTGAGTCCTGCGGAAGTTCGCGACGCGCGCGAGGTTTCGGCGAACGTGCGCGTCGAGGTTGCGCCAGACGATCTCGCGTACCTGGTCTACACTTCAGGCACGACTGGCCAGCCAAAAGGCGCGATGGGCCATCATCGCAACATTGCTTTCAACGCCAACGTATTTCGAACATGGCTCGGCGTAACGGGCGAAGACGTCATTCTGGGCATCGCGCCGCTCACTCACATTACGGGGATCGTCGCGCAAATGGCGCTGTCGGCGCTTACGGGCGCGCCGCTGGTCCTCTACCATCGCTTCGACGCGGCGGAGACCTTGCGGTTGATTGAGCGCTGGAAGGTGACGACGGCTGTTGCGGCGATTACCGCGTACATTGCGCTGCTGAAAGAACCTGGCGTTGCCGCGGATCTCTCGAGTTTTCGAAAATGCTGCACCGGCGGCGCGCCTGTGCCCCCTGCGGTGGTGGAGCAGTTTCAGCAGCGGTTCAGCGTGCTCATCCACAACACGTACGGCCTTACCGAGAGCAATTCACCGTCGCATATGACGCCGCTCGGCGTGCGAGGGCCAGTGGATCCGGCTTCTGGCGCCCTGGCGATTGGATTGCCGATTCCCAATTGCGATGCCAAGATCGTGAGCGCAGAGGATCCTTCGAAAGAATTGGCGGCTGGCGAAACCGGCGAAATCGCGCTCGCCGGGCCGATGATGTTTTCCGGCTACTGGAACAAGCCGGAGGCGACCGCGAAGGCGTTTCACGATGGTTTCTTTCTCACCGGTGACATCGCGTCGATGGACGAGCGCGGCTGGTTCTATCTGGTGGACCGCAAGAAAGACATGATTGTCGCATCGGGCTTCAAAGTCTGGCCCCGCGAGGTGGAGGACGTGCTCTATCAGCATCCCGCCGTGCGCGAGGCCGCGGTGATTGGGGTTCCGGACGAATACCGCGGGGAGACGGTGAAAGCGGTCGTGGCGCTACGGCCGGAATTGGCGGGGTCGACGACCAGGCAGGAGATCATCGACTTCTGCCGCGAGCGGATGGCGGCGTACAAGTATCCGCGCATCGTTGAGTTTATGAGCGAGATTCCGAAGACGCCGTCTGGCAAGTTTCTGCGGCGCGAGTTGCGGTGAGTTCGCAGTGGCGAGGGAGGTGGCCCTGCAATTGCACCTGGAGAACGATTGACTCGCATCCTGTCGAACCTCCATTACTCGGTTAGGAGTTTTGCCCGGACTCCTGGCGCGACGCTCGCGCTGTTGTTGACGATCGCGCTCGGATTCGGCAGCAGCTTCGCGGTGCAAGGGTTCGTGGCAGGGTTGGCCGAGCCGGTTGCCTCCGTGCCGCCAGGGCTGGTGTCCGTATTCGCGCAGGACAGCTACCGTTCCGGGGGGCCACTCTCTTACGCCGAATACCTGTCGATCAAAGCGCGCAACGGCGAAGGCTTCGAATGGTTGGGCGTGGCGAGAGTTTCGCGGAGGAACGTCGCCTTGAAGGAGGACACAGCCAAGTCCGAACCGATGACGGTTGCCGCGATCACGGCGGACTTGGCGAATGCTTTCGGCATTCAAGGCGCCTCGTCAGAGTCTCTGGATGGTTTATACAGAAACCGTCCGGTTGACCGGTGGATTCCACTGCGTGAGGAGTCGATCGCGGAAAGCGAGCGCGGCATTCGAAATTGCTGGGTAATCGGCAAACTGCGCGCCGGCAGTGTGCAGAGGCTTGATGATGGGTTCCAAATCGTTCCTTACACCGGTTTGACGCCGGAGGCTGCCGAGGGCTACCGGCGCGTGGGCGTCCTGCTGCGGGTCGCGGCGGCCTTCGTATTCTTCATTGCCTGCGCGAATGTTGCCTCGATTCTCATCGGGCGATCTCTGGCGAGGTCCCGCGAGATCACGCTTCGCGTTGCGCTCGGCGCGAGCCGAGGCCAGCTGACCGGAGCGCTACTTTCAGACTGCTTCGTAATCTGTATGCTTGGCGCCACCCTCGGCGCCGTGCTGGCGTCGTGGACGTTGAGGGTGGTTCCCGCGCTGTTGTTCGAGCAGGACGCGGGAAGCCTGGTATTCGCGCCGAACCCTTCCGCCCTTGCCGGCACATCCGCTGCGTGGACCCTCGTTCTACTGGTTTGCGGACTACTGCCGCTTCTGGTCACGCCCTACGATCGTCCTGCAATGGTGCTACAACGCGAGAACGCCGGCCCGTCGAAAGCGATTGCGAGATTGCGCTCTGGCCTCGTGATCGCGCAGATGGCATGCTGCTGCATTCTGGCGATCTCCACAGGATTTCTCCTCGCCAGTTTTCAATCCGGCGTACAGACCAATGGCGCCAAACGTGATGCCGGACGGACGATTCTCGCAACCGTGCAGGCGAATCCCGATTTCGGAACGTCGCGGTATTTTCGCGACGTCGAGAGGGCGGCACGCTCGTTGCCATTCGTACAGGGAATGACTTGGGCAGTCCGGCTGCCAGGGAGCGAATCCGCGTGGCAAGTGTTTCGCGTCGACTTCCCAAGCGCGCCCGCTCGAGACGTTGTGATGGATCGGAGTGTCTTCTCTCTCTCCTCGCTCGGCCGGATTCGCCTGCCTCCGGTAGCCGGACGAATGTTCAGTCGCGCCGATAGCGGACGCCGCGTAGCGATCGTCAACGAGGCCACCGCCGCCATGCTGTTTGGAGGCGAGACGGCGGGCCGCGTGATTTGGGAACCTCACGGGCTGGCGGTCGAAATCGTAGGGGTAGTCGCTTCGCAAAACACCGGTCCCGCCATTTTCTATTACAACGATGGGGCAGTCGATGGAAGTCCGCCGAACAAAGCTACGTTTCGCGCTTCGGCCGCGGATCCACTTTCATTCGTGGAACTCGATGCAAACGTCGTGTCGGCCGGCTATTTCGCCAGGATGGAGTGGCCACTCGTGGCAGGCCGGCAGTTCGGAGTTGGATCGGATGCAAAAAAGCGCGAGGCGATTGTGAATCAGGAGGCGGCCGACTTGTACTTTGGAGGCAGCGCAAAGGCTGCCGTAGGCTCGGCCGTGATCGACGAGACCGGACAGCGCACCGTCGTGATCGGGGTCGTGAACTCGCTTCCGCTGGGGATCTTTCAGCGGCGCGTGGAGCCTGGAATCTACTTCCCGATGGAGCAGGACGCGCTGCCGCGCATGACGGTGATGCTCGACGTCGGTACGAAAGCCAGCGAGGCGATGCTCGGCGATGTGCGCGCCGCGTTCGAGGCGGTTCCTGGCCGAGGTCCCGCGCCGCTGATCGTGAAGACGCTCGAGACGCACATCGGACAGACCGCACTCGCGCCGCTCCGGATCGCGACTGCGATCATCGGAGCGTTTAGCGTGATTGGACTTTTACTCAGCGTTCTCGGCCTATTCAGCGCCTTGGAGGCCGCGTCCCGGCAGCGTGGCCGCGAACTGGCGGTCCGAGTGGCGCTAGGGGCCCGGCGCCGGCATATGATTTTGCTCGTGTTGGGAGAGGGTGTGAGGCTGGCGATGGCCGGTTCGATGACGGGGATCCTCGGGGCATTGCTGCTGGCGAAGTTCCTGCCGCGGATCACGCCGGATGATAGCGGACTGGCCCTGTGGGTTTGGCTGGCCGGACCTGCTGCTCTAATGGCGGCAGTCGCGGTGGCAAGCGTTTGCCCTGCTCGCGGCGCGTTGATGGCGGATCCATTGCGGACGTTGCAGGATGCAGACGGCGGGTAAGATTTACGAAGCTTTTACGCGCTGAATTCGTGCGCGACGCCGAGTTCATGGGCAAGAATTGCGAGGCGCGCATCTGCCGTCCAGAATTTTAGATGTTCCGCCACAACGGAAGCCAGTAGGTGAACGTCGGTCCAGCCGGCTCCGCGACCATTCAGACCACGCGCTCGTACGAAAGCGACGACTTCACGGTGTGGAATTCTCGGCGATTGACGCATTTGCTCGTATCCTGTCAGAAGCTTCTTTCGGCCCCCCTTGTCTCCTATGAGGAGCTCTCCGTAAATAAGTTCGTGCCCTACTACGATGTCCAGACTGAGCAGCCGATCCATCTCTATGGCATAGGGAGGGCGGTTTCCAAGGAATCGAATCCAAACCGAAGTATCGACAAGAACCATCAAGCCACCTTGCGTTTTGATGCCGCCGGCTCTCTGCGTCGCGGAACGTCAACTGCATCTTTCTCCGAGCCTCTCAGCGTGCGGAGCCTTTGGTATGCCGCATGTCTGATTAACGCTTCGAGACCCAAACGGACAGTTTCGGTGTCGGAGGTTGCTCCGCAGGCTTCTTTCGCCTCGTCGAGGAGCTTGTCGTCGATATTGAGCGTTTTCTTCATACATCCATACGTACCATACTTGTATGGCAGGAGAAGCCAGCGTCAGGTCGTCCTCTTCGGTCGCGGGGCCAGCTTCAGCTTCTTCAGCACTTCTTCGCCGCCGGGGGCGTTCAGTTGCCAATATTTCATGCGGTCGGTGGCGACAAGTTCGCCCTTCACCCCCGCGGAGGTCTCCCATTTCACGATCCGCTTGGCTCCGGTGGACTCCACCCAGAACGTCCGCGTCACGTGGGGCAACTTCGCCGTGTACACGTCCGCTTGGAACCTGCCGGCCGGGACCGCCACCTCAACTTGCGTTGCAGAGTGCGCCAGTCACGTGCCTGTCGCGGACCCACTGCAGCAGCGAGGTCAGTACATCCACTTCGCCGCTCCGGATTGCAACTGCGATCATCGGAGTGTTTAGCGTGATTGGATTGCGGTATCGAGTGGTTGTCCGTGTTTTGTCCGTGACAGGGTACAGAACCGCGTTACAAGGGCGCAACGGTAACGTCGCGTAAGCTGTTGACGCGATTGCTCGTCGCAACGTGGCGTGTCGTTGTGGAGGGGTTTCAGGTTCTAGTTCCCGCAAGGGAGTGAAGGTTCAAGTCCTCTCATCCACACCAAATAAGTTGTCAGTATTGAATCCGCTCCAGGCAGTACTGCTGATCGTATCTTTTCCGCGAATGGACTCCTGTGCCTTCCAATAACCCTGCGGTGGAATGTATGATCGGGTTCATGATGACCGAAATCGTCCTGGATGGGACTGACTGGAAGACGGCAACCGATTTCTATTCGGCCCTTCTTGCAGCGGTTCAGGCGCCGGATTGGCATGGTCGTAATCTGGATGCTCTATGGGATTCCATCACAAATGGCGGCATCAACGGGCGCAATCTTCCCTACACCATTCGCATCGTGGGAACCGAAAAGATGATGCCGGAAGCCAGGACGATGTTGGATCGCTTTCGTTCGTTGGTTGAAGATGCGAAAACTCAAGGTTTTCAAATAGAACTCGTCTCCAGCTAGAATTGGCAGTTCGCAGTCGCGAAGGGTTCCGCTTCCCTGTCCCCGCTGGTTCTAAATTCGCTGCGTTGGATCATCTGCGTTAGGTGAGACGGCTAGAGACACGAATCTTTACCCGTGTCTTAAGTCGTCCTCTTCGGCCGCGGGGCTAGCTTCAGTTTCTTCAGCGCTTCTTCGCCTCCGGGGGCGTTCAGTTGCCAATATTTCATGCGGTCGGTGGCGACAAGTTCGCCCTTCTCTCCCGCGGAGGTCTCCCACTTCACGATCCGCTTGGCTCCGGTGGACTCTACCCAGAACGTCCGCGTCACGTGCGGCAACTTCGCCGTGTACACGTCCGCTTGGAACCTGCCGGCCGGAACCGCCACTTCAACCTGCCGCGCAGAGCGCGCCAGCGACGCTTTCGCCCACGAGGCGTTCACGTGCCTGTCGCGGACCCACTGCAGCGAGGTCAGTACATCCACTTCGCGGAACTCCCCGGCGTTCAACACCGGTTCCGCCATTCCACGCGCCCAGAATGGTAGAGCGTCTTCCGCGATGCCGTTCGCCGGATACGGCAGTTCGACGTTCGCATCCGCCTCGCCATCGAAATAGCTATGGCGCGTCGAACGGACCTTCGCCGGGTCGAACAGCAACTGATGGTAAACCGTGCCGCACCATTCCTGGCTCGAGAACGCCACCTTCGTCGCGTATCCCGGGCCTCGTCCGTTCACGGCTTGAGCCGCCACGAAGGCTGAAGTCATGTCGTTGTAGTCGTACACGCCGGTCTGGAAATCCTTGACCAGATTCAGCTTCATGACTCCGAACTCGTCGGATTTGGGATGCTTGCCCGGATCCGCCTTGACGCGGGCGGAATTCGAAAAGGTCTCTGAAACCCAGATTGCGACGGCGACCCCCTGCCGCGGCTTGCCGTAGTGCGGTTCGGTCAGGTCGTAGCTCGCAAGTTCGGCTTGGCCGTCCCCCCAAGTCTTCCAAAACTCGCCGGTGAACAGGCCGGCGCCGCCGGCGAGAGCGATTACCGGTAGTGCGAGTAGAAGCCTAAACTTCTTCATGTCTTCATGCTAAGTGGTATCCTTGACATTGGCGAGGTGCTCGCCGCAATTTCTTCCCTCCTTGCGCTTCCTAAGGCGCGAGTTGAATAGCCACTGAGAGGTTTCGACGGCAAATGTCAGGTCACTCCAAATGGGCGACCATTAAACACAAGAAGGCCGCGCTGGACGCCAAGCGCGGTAAGACGTTCACTAACATCATCAAAGAAATCGTCATCGCGGCTCGCGGAGGTGGTGGAGACCCGGATTCGAATCCGCGCTTGCGCACTGCAATCGTAGCGGCCAAAGCGGTCAGCATGCCGAACGACAACATTCAACGCGCCATCAAACGCGGCACGGGTGAACTCGAGGGCGGCCAGATCGACGAAATGACGTACGAAGGCTACGGCCCGGGCGGCGCGGCCGTCATGGTGATGGTCGCCACGGACAATAAAAATCGCACGGTGTCTGAAGTTCGCCACCTGTTTGGCAAGTACAACGGCAACATGGGCGAAGTTGGCAGCGTAGCCTGGATGTTCGATCGTAAGAGCCAGATTCTGATCGAACTCGAGCATGCCGAAGAAGACGCGCTGATGAATCTGGTGCTCGAAGCTGGCGCCGACGATCTCACCAACGATGGCGCGAATTGGCAGGTTCTGTCGGCGCCCGAATCCCACCATCACGTGCTCGAAGCGATTCAAAAGGCCAAAATTCCCACGGTTTCCGCCGCGATCGCCATGGTTCCGAAGAATCTGATCACGATCGAAGGCAAGAACGCTGCCGGCATGTTGAAATTGGTCGAGGCGCTCGAAGAGCACGACGACGTGCAAAACGTCTTCTCGAACTTCGACATCGACGAAAGCGAATTGGAAGCGCTGCAGGGCTAGCCGGTCCCGCCGCTTATGCGAGTCCTCGGGATCGACTGTGGAACCGAACGAACCGGTTACGGCGTCATAGATAGCGATGGCCGAAGGCACAAGCTGGTGGTGTCGGGAGTGATCCGCACCAGCCCTAAACTGGAACTTTGCGTCCGCCTGAAGGACATTGCCAAGGGTCTGCGCCAGGTTGTGGAAGCTCACCGTCCGGAGGCTGCCGCGGTGGAAGCGGTGTTCTTCTCGCAGAACGTCAAGACGGCGCTCAAGCTGGCGCATGTTCGGGGCATTGCGCTACTGACGGTTGCGGAGGCAGGCATCGAGCTCGGTGAATACTCACCGCTCGAAGTGAAGATGAGTGTAGTCGGCTATGGCCGCGCGGAAAAACAGCAGGTGCAACTGATGGTGAAATCTTTGCTGGGGTTGAGCGATATCATCGAATCGGAAGATGCCTCGGACGCCTGTGCGGTGGCCATCTGCCATGTGACTCGCAAGGGAGTTTCCGCCCGATGAGATTTGTGTTTCTTCTCGCTCTGATGCTGCTGCCCTTGTGCGCCCAACAGCCCAAGCTTACGATGATCCGCGAGTTTCCGGGGTCCGTGCCGCCGCATATGATGATCGAACTTGATCCAACCGGTAAGGGCGTCTATAAAGAGGGCGCCGATAGCGATTGGCCGATCAAGTTCACCCTCACGGCGGAAGAAACCAAAGAAGTGTTCGAGCTTGCCGCGAAGTGCGGTTATTTCAGTCGTCCGCTCGAAAGCGGGTTGAAGGTCGCCTTCATGGGCAACAAGATCTTTCGCTGGGAAGACGGCGCGACAAAAAACGAAGTGAAGTTCAACTACACGCAGGACGAGAGCGGCAGGTTGATTCAGGAATGGTTCGAACGAATCACCGATTCGCAGCAGCACTTTTTGCGCCTCGAGCGCGCGGTGAAGTACGACAAGCTCGGCGTCAATCAGGCGCTGCTTTACCTGCAGGCGGCGGATGAGAAAAAGCGGCTCGTGAGTCTCGATCAGTTTCTGCCGCTGCTCGATCGCGTCGCCAAGAACGACAGTTACCTGCATATGGCCCGTGAGCGGGCGGCGCAAATGGCCGACGCCATCCGGGCGCGCCAAAGTCTATCCACGAATCCAAAGGGAACTCAGTAGTGACCACTTTCCTGCCGGTAGCCGGTTTTGTCGTCGCCCAGGCGCTGGGCGGAGGCGGCGGACAGCAGCAGCAACAACTTCCGCAACCCGGGTTGCAGACGCAACTGACGGACGAAGAAGATCACCTGCGCACCGTGCTCAGCGAGACCAATGGTTCCCCGATCGAGGTGCTGCGCGCGTTCGAATTGCATCTCAAGAAGTTTCCCAATACTCCCAAGAAACCGGATATCGAGAAGGCTGCCGCCAAGTCCGCGATCGAGCTGAAGGACGAACGCCGCATTATTCTCTATGGTGAAAAGGTGCTGGAGCGAGAGGCGGATCTGCAGTTGCTCGACCGCGTGAGCAGCGCTCTGCTTGCCGCTGGCAGGACAGTGACGCCTCCCATGGCGGAACGCGCTTTGCGCTACTCGAAACAGTTTGAAGAACTCGTGCTGCAGATCGACAAAGAGCCGATCGCGAATCCCCGGGACGCCGCGCGCCGCAGAGACGAAGTGGACCGGGGCATCGCCCGGTCGCTCGCCATGCAGGCGCATGCTTTGTCGATTTTGAACAAGAATGACGAGGCCATCGCCGCCGCACGCAAGGCATTCGAGTGGAACCCGGCTGAGAATACGGCGCATCAATTGGGGTTCGTTCTCGCAAAGGCCGGTAAGCATGAGGAAGCAGCCAAGGCTTATCTCGATGCGTTCACGGTGCCCGATTCGAGGGCGACAGATGCGGAGCGCGAGAGCGATCGTACGCTCATGGCGGAAAACTGGCGCAAGGCGAAGTCCAGCGACGCCGGTCTCGGCGATCTTCTGCTGCCCGCGTATGATCGCAATCTGGCGCTAATCAACGCCAAGCGCAAAACGCTGCGGGACCTTGACCCCAACCGCGACGCTCCCGGCGCAATGGACTTTACGCTCACCGGAATCGGCGACGACAGGCTGAACCTGAAAACGCTCCGCGGCAAGGTTGTGGTGCTCGACTTCTGGGCGACCTGGTGCGGCCCCTGCCGCGGCCAGTATCCGCTCTACGAAGAGGTCAAGAAGAAGTTCCAAGACCGCAAGGACGTTGTGTTTCTCGCCATCAATACGGACGAAGATCGCACGTCGGTCAAGCCGTTTCTAGACGCTCAGAAGTGGAACAAAATGGTCTACTTCGAAGACGGCTTGTCGCGCTTTTTGCGAGTGGAAAACATTCCCGCCACGATGGTGTTCGACCGGCAAGGGCAGATGTCGAGCCGCATGAACGGTTACGTGCCCGAACGCTTCGTCGAGATGCTGGCGGCCCGGATTCAAGAGGCGCTGGATAGCAAATGAGTTTTCGGCGGGTGATCTGGATCGTGCTCGATAGCGTAGGCATCGGCGAAATGCCGGACGCCGCGGCCTACGGCGACGCCGGTAGCGATACGCTCGGCAACATCGCGCGATTGCGGCTGCTGCATCTGCCGAATTTGGCGTCGAAAGGCCTGGGCAACATCAAACCTTTGACTGGAATCGCCGCCGCCGCAAATCCCTCTGGCGCCTTTGGACGCTGCGCACTGGCTTCGCCGGGTAAAGACACGACCACGGGCCACTGGGAAATGGCCGGCATCCATCTCGACCAGCCGCTGCCGTTGTTTCCCCACGGATTTCCGCGCGAGGTGATGGACGAGTTCGAGCGCCGCATCGGCCGGAGTTCGCTGGGCAACAAACCCGCCTCCGGCACGGAAATCATGGCGGAACTCGGCGAAGAGCACATGCGCACGGGTTCGCCGATCGTGTACACCTCCGCCGATTCGGTGTTTCAGATCGCCGCCCATGAAGAAGTCATCCCGCTGTGGGAACTGTACAAAATCTGCGAGACCGCGCGTGAGATTCTGCGGGGGCCATATGAAGTTGGCCGCGTGATTGCCCGGCCGTTTGAGGGCTCGCCCGGCGCCTTCCAGCGGACCACGAATCGCAAAGACTACGCCACTGCGCCTCCTCGGGGCATGCTGCTCGACCAATTGAAGACGGCTGGAACCAAGGTCTATTCCGTGGGCAAGATCATCGACATCTTTCTGGGCCGAGGCATCACGGAGTACGAAAAGACGAAGTCGAACGCGGATGGCATGGCGAAGACGCTCGCCGCGATGGACCATTTTGAAGAGGGGCTGATCTTCGTCAACCTCGTCGATTTCGATTCGTTGTTTGGCCATCGCAACGATGTGGAAGGCTACGCACGGGCGCTCGAAGAAGAAGAAGCTTGGCGGCCTTCGCTGGAGCCCAAGTTGGCCCCCGGCGTTTTGGGGATTCTCACCGCCGACCATGGATGTGACCCGACCACGCCATCCACCGATCACTCGCGCGAATACGTGCCGCTGCTCTCATTTGGGCCGCAGGCGAAGGCGGGTGTTGACCTGGGCATTCGCGCGACGCTGTCGGACATCGGCCAGACTGTGGCCGCCAACTTTGGCGTGAGTATCGCCAAGGGAACCAGTTTCTTACAGGATCTATCCACAACATGAACCGCAAACCCGTGATGGCAGGCAATTGGAAGATGTACAAGACGCCTGCCGAGACCAAGGCATTCTTCGAGAAGTTCATCCCGCTCGTGGCATCGTCCACACACTGCGAAATCGTGATCTGCCCTCCGTTCGTGAATATCTCCGCGGCCGTTGAGGCTGTGAAAGGCAGTCGCGTGGAAACCGGCGGCCAGAACCTGTATTGGTCCACCAAGGAAGGCGCCTTCACCGGCGAGATTTCCGGACCGATGCTGAAGGCCTCCGGCGCCGCATGGGTCATCGTCGGCCACAGCGAACGCCGCCAGTTCTTTGGCGAGACCGACGCGACCGTGCTGAAGCGCACCGTTGCCGCGCTCGAGTCCGGCTTGACGCCGATTGTTTGCGTTGGCGAAATGCTGGCGGAACGCGAATCCGGCGAGACGGACGCTGTGCTGCGCACGCAATTCGACGGTGGCATCGCAGGCTTGACCCCAGAGCAGTTCGCGAAGATTGTCATTGCCTATGAGCCCGTGTGGGCGATCGGCACCGGCAAGACCGCGACCCCGGAAATTGCGGCCGAC
>JACXTT010001840.1_pt1 | contig 34635 bp, 37 predicted proteins | sample 9270951 | NCBI WGS metagenome assembly JACXTT01 (sample SAMN15532306, study PRJNA645909) | rock metagenome | isolation source: weathered quartz diorite | place: Puerto Rico | collected 2017-06-21 | reverse complement strand
GTACCCGAACGCCCGCTGATACAGTACCCAAAACACCCCGATCCCTAAGATCGCCAACCAGCCGATCTTCACCGGCTTCGAGTCGTACCACTGCGAAATGTCGTACCCTCGGTCACTTGATGCCGCCATAATGAGCCCTCCTTGTTATCCGACTTTCCTCATCAACGATGACTTTCACGAATGGCCGGAGACTCGCCAGTTCCTATATCGCTTTGATTTCGAAAACTCATACCCAAGCAAAGCGAGGAGGAGCAGGACGGTCAACGGTCCAATGGCTTTTCGGGCAATTGCCGCATAATCAATTTGCTGTACTCGCAACAGATAAGAAGAAGGACTGAACCCTTCCGGAGTGATGATCAACTTGTAAAGTCCCTTAGCTAGCTTAGCTTCCCCTCGGACCACTCCATCTAGATGAATCGCCGGCGGCCAGTACGCGACGGTCTCATCTTCTGTGGCCTCGTTGAGCCCTCTCACGACTCGCACTCCCACCGGCATATTGCGTAACCCTGGATCAACAAGATCGACCACAAGGAACGTCTCGCCTTCACCAGGAATCTCGGTACAATACTGGGCTTTTGCCTCATTCTGCGGCTGATAGGCGTTGAAATGGACGAGGCTTCCTCCAATCCTTTGAACACAGCTATCTTCCTCAATTGCCACGTTGCCGTGAGCACTTGCTACACCAGGGAGGAGAGCCATAAGAAACGCGAGGCCACGGATGAATCGATAAGACGAGGTCTTTTGTTTGAGTTTGACCCTGCTCACGCGCGCAGGCACTCTATACGGCACTACAGCGATAACGCTCAATACGATCACTGCCAAAATCACGAGTATCATCGGCCTTCACCCCCTTTCTCCCTAAAGAAAGCATACTCCCCACAATATGAAGGCTGCATTAGAGCATCATGAAGAATTCTTCATAATTCTTTTACCGCCAAGTATTCTGGACACAAGAACCGGCGCTACCCGGCTCTTTCGATTCTGGAAACCGGCGATGCCGACAAGGTAGAAAAGGAGGTAGTACTCAGAGGTACCAGAGGAACTCACGTCGATGAAGGAGATATTTCAAAACTCTGATGCGAGGCCGGTTCTTGGTCTAACCAGGCATCGCCCTCGGGCTGATGGCTTACCCCTGATGCAAGCGACTTGAAATCAAAGAGTTGGGGATCCATTAAGAGAGCGGGTGCGACGTTTGTTACTGCCGCAGCGATGCTGTCGGAACAGCCGGGGGATGTTCGCTCCCATTCCTGGAGCAATGCCTTCACTTTTTTCCGTTTCAAGTCCTGCTGCGAACCACAGAGGTCACATGGAATGATCGGAAACGCCCGTAGCTCGGCATATCGTGCAAGGTCGGTCTCTTTGACCATGGCCAGCGGTCGGATGACGAGGTGTCGTCCATCCTTTGAACGGAGCTTCGGCGGGATGGCTTTCAGTTTGCCAGAGTAGAACAGATTCAAAAACAAGGTTTCAATGATGTCGTCACGGTGATGACCAAGCGCGATCTTCGTGGCACCAAGCTCAGTGGCGACGCGATACAGGTGTCCTCGCCGTAACCGTGAGCATAATGAGCACGTCGTCTGCCCCTCCGGGATCAGTCGCTTCACGATCGAATAGGTATCACGGGATTCAATATGAAACGGGATTCCACGGCTGGTCAGGTACTGAGGGAGTACGTGTTCCGGAAATCCTGGCTGCCGTTGGTCAAGATTGACGGCCACCACATCAAAGCGAATCGGAGCCCGGCGTTGCAACACGAGCAAGATATCCAGTAAACCATAACTGTCTTTACCGCCTGATAGGCAGACCATCACCTTGTCCCCATCGTCAATGAGATGATAGTCAGCGATAGCCTGGCCCACTAGCCGGCAAAGGCGTGTTTGCATCTTCTCCGTTTCTTCGTCTAATTTGTGCAAGAGTGTTGGAGTTGGCGGGACGAGCATGGCAGGATTGTAGCCGCACCGTCGTGGTCTTGTCGACAGTTCGATTACGCAATGAGGCGAACACACAATGGCGCAGTCTATTCTTTTCGTATGTACCGGTAATATCTTCAGGAGTGTGGCAGCCGAATACGCGTTGCGGGCCCAGCTAGAGCAGCACCTTTCCTATCGGGTTGAATCGGCGGGCATCGAAGCCAAGTCAAAATCGGTCCACCCGGTCATTTCCAACCGGCTGATCCAAAAAGGCATTGATCCTTCCGCACACATCCCACGGCTTCTGACCAAGGAACTGGTCTCCCGGAATGACTTGATCATCGCGATGGGCCTCGGCCATCGTGAGTTTATCCAAAAGCGATTCGGGTTGAAGGTTCCGCTCTTCAATGAAGTGTCGTTCGGCGAAGACCTCCCGATCCTCGACTTGCACGAAGCCCTGCCTGATTGGGAATGCGATATCGACGAAGCGCGGGCCTATGTGGAGTCGGTCATCGATTATATTTGGGAAGCCATACCGTCCCTGATGGCGCGACTCTCACATTTCCCCGGGTGTCAAGGACCATTGAAGATCTAAGGGCAGTTCAAACTGGAACTGCCCGTACAATTTTCACCTTACCTGCCTCTTCCATTCCAAACGAACGGGCTACATCAGGTGTTATTACCACTACGTGCTATATTTTCTATGAACGGTATAAATAGGCGAGCTTCAGAAAGTTGCCCATCATGGATCGCACGGTTTTCGACGTTCTCAAAACCCCTGTCCTCGGCCAGGACGAACCCATATGGGCATCCTGGTCGGATGAGGCTTTGTTGGACCTCCCGATGTGCGACCTGCGCGTCGGGCTCAAAGGCGGCTTTCTCGAACAACCCATCGCTGAGCTGACTCGTGAACTCGAAGAACGTCGTCTACTATTTCGTCCGCATTTCTGGCTCTCCAATGAGTGGTTCACGCCGGATGGTGTGTCCGGCATTGCCATCCCCTTTTATCTCGCCCATCCTCGTCTTGCAAAACTGGAACAAGCCCAACTGCTGGAAGTGGAGGGCGGGACGACGGAGTGGTGTTTGCGCATCCTCCGTCATGAAGCCGGCCATGCGATAGAGAACGCCTATAAGATTCGCCGCCGGAAAACGCGTCAGCAAATTTTTGGCAAGTCGTCCCAGCGGTATCCGGTGTACTACTCCCCACGGCCTTATAGTCGAAGCTTCGTGCGCCACTTGGACTTGTGGTATGCCCAGAGTCATCCGGACGAAGACTTCGCTGAAACGTTCGCCGTCTGGCTCACACCGGATTCTTTATGGGAAGACCGGTACTGGGGTTGGCCCGTGCTCAAGAAACTCCGATATGTCGATGGGCTCATGAAGGAACTGCGAGGGGTCTCTCCTTCTGTCACCACTCGTGAAGAGGTCGATGCACTTCCCAGTCTAAAAAAGACCCTGCGCGAACATTACGAACGCAAGCGGCGACATTATGGAATCGAGCGACAGTTACAGTACGACCCTGATTTGAAACGACTCTTCTCCGCGATGCCATGCCACGTGAACCGGCTGAGTGCCGCAACCTTTCTCAATCGGTTCCGCCGAGAAGTACGGCGAAAAGTGGCCGGGTGGACCGGCGAATACCAATACACCATCGACCAGGTCCTGGAGGACATGATTCAACGATGCCGGGAACTCAATCTGCGGGTTCCCATCGCGGAAGAGCAAGCCAAGCTCGACTTTACCATCCTTCTCACCGTCCATACCATGAATTTTCTCCGGAGTGGGCGGCATCGGGTGGCCTTATGAAGCGACTGCGGGTGCTCGTCCTCATGCACGAAGATCTTGTTCCGCCTGATCAGGTGGACAGCCACGATCGAGAAACGGTTGAGTGGCGGACAGAGTATGACGTCGTCTGCGCGCTGAGGAAACTCGGCCATGAAGTGTACCCACTGGGGGTGAAGAACGATCTCGGTGTGATTCACACAGCCATCGACCATGTAAAACCGGACATTGCCTTTAACCTATTGGAAGAGTTCGCGGGTGTAGCCGTCTATGATCAGCATGTCGTGTCGTACCTTGAACTCCTACACCTCCCCTACACCGGTTGTAATCCACGCGGCCTGATGTTGGCACGCGACAAGGTCCTGACCAAAAAGGTATTGTCTTTTCACCGCATCCCCTACCCTGAGTTTAGTGAGGTGTCTCAGGGACGTGCCGTAAAGCGGCCAAAATGGCTGTCTTTTCCCTTGATTGTCAAATCAGTCAGTGAGGAAGCCTCGCTGGGAATTTCACAAGCGTCGATCGTCGCGGACGACGAAAAGCTGAGCGAGCGGGTAGCGTTTATTCACAATAGCGTGGGAACCGGGGCTCTGATCGAACGGTACATCGAAGGCCGTGAGTTCTATGTGGGAATCATCGGCAATGGGCAGCTGCAAGTCTTGCCGGTGTGGGAACTCATCATGGACAAGCTGCCGGACGACGCCAAACGTATTGCGACCGAACGGGTGAAATGGAGCCGCAAGTATCAGCAGAAATACGGCATTACATCACGAGAGGCTGATAACCTGCCGGAGGGTAAAGCTGAAGAAATTCAGGATCTCGCCAAGCAGGTCTATCGTGCACTCGGCCTCAGCGGCTATGCGCGGATCGATCTGCGGATGGATGCCGATGGACAACTCTATGTTCTTGAAGCTAACCCCAACCCACAAATTGCCGAGGATGAAGACTTCGCCGATTCGGCCAAGAAGGTCGGCTACCAGTACAAAGAACTGCTGCAAGAACTCCTGAACGTCGGCCTTCGCTGGCGCCCCGCCAAAGCCGCATAATCGTGACAATGACGTATCGAAAGCTCGCTCCGGGCGTACCGTTGATCTTAAACTCGCCGCTTGAGGTTGAAACAAGCGTGCAGTATTCTGCTAATACCCGAACCGCTATGACTCCTGCAGAAGCCGCAGCTGTGTTGTTCAAGACCATGCCGCCGCCCATCACCGCCGCACAGCTTGCGGAATATGGCATCGCGACTCTTGAATCCAATGTCCCGCGGATGGCGCGTGAAATCCTCTCGCTCAATCTCTATTGGGTGTGGGCTGCGATCGATGCTCATATTCCGTTCAGATATCGGGCCGCGATCACGGAGGAACTCGTCGCGTCGATCCAGAAGGAGTGGTGGCATTGGGGACGGCTTGGGGAAGGCGCCTGGGGTGAGTACCAAGCCGACCTCAATGAGCGGCGAGAGCGCTATGCACACTTGGTCGATCAGGAAGGGATCAGCCACATGGGAATTTGCGCTGAGACAGCGTCTCTGATGGAAGACCTCGGGCTCGTCTCATCGGAGAATCGGGAGAAGCTGCTGGTGTTGTTGATCGACTACGCGCCCGCTTCGGAATACGGGCGGTTGCTCGACGAGGTCGGATAAAGAACCGAGAGGCAAATCTTCCATGCTCACAAATATCGATGCGACAAGACCTTGCCTTGTTCATCGAATTCGTAGAGCAGCGGCACGCCGGTAGGAATATTCAGCTCCAAGACCTCTTCTTTCGATAACTGGTCCAGTTCCATGACCAACGCTCGAAGACTATTGCCGTGGGCGGTAATGATAACGGCTTCTCCCTTCACAAGGTGAGGCTTGATCATCTTCTCGTAATATGGCAACGCGCGTTCGGCCGTATCTTTGAGACTTTCTCCACCAGGTGGTTTGACATCATAACTTCTCCGCCAGATTTTCACCTGAGCGTCACCATACTTCTGGGCCGTTTCGGCCTTGTTCAGTCCCTGTAACTCCCCATACATCCGTTCATTCAGCGCTTTATCCTTCTCGATGGGGATATTCGTTTGGCCGATGGTCTCCAGGACAATTCTCAGGGTCTCGTTCGCGCGGATGAGGACCGATGTGAAGGCACGATTGAACATAACCCCCCGAAGCTTTTCACCGGCCTGTCTGGCTTCCTCAACCCCTTTTTCGGAGAGTGGCACGTCCACCCAACCGGTAAAACGGTTCTCCAAGTTCCATTGCGATTCACCATGGCGGAGCAAAACTAATCGAGCCATCGCCTATCCCTTTCGGTCAATATCACTATCCCGACCAGGGACCAAAGAATACTGAATTGTCACGTCAAGTCAAGCCGGCGCCGTCATGGCCGCTTGCTTCGCCGGTCGGCCGGGCGACTTGTCGAAATCGGGAGGGCCTTCTTGAACCATCTTAATCAGCATCGCTAGAAAGATGATGTAGAAGAACACGCCGACCCAGATGACGTAGGACTGCACCCCGCCCGATTCTTTCAGGGCGCCTTCGAGAGCAGAATGATCTAGCTGGCTGGCTTTCTTGACTTCAGCAATGTGTTCTCGGCAATGCCAATAATACAAATAGTTCGCCGTGGCCCCCGCCATGATGCTCCAGACGATGCCGGCGGAAAAATCTCCTGTGAGATAGGTCGAAATCATCGGGCCCACGGCATAGACGAAGGCATGCAGATACATTTTGCGGTACAGAAACCAGAGAAAAGAAATGTAGAGAAATGCCGGCCAGTTCCAAGATAGGGCGAACCGCGGTTGGCCGCTCGATGAAAACTTCTTGAAGACGGCCAAATAATGGTCGGCATGGGGACCGATGAACTGACGCCAAAGAGTCTCCCCGTCTGGAATCGCCCGGTCGGTGGGAATCTCGGTCGTCTCGGGAGCGGCCTTGACTTCGTCCAGTTTGGTTCCGCACTGATGACAAAAATTGGCGTCGTCCGGATTTTGTTGGTGGCACTGACCACAAGCCGTCATGGCGACGCAGCTTACCATACTCTGGAGAGGAGCAGGCGGCTTATCGCACAGGGCTATCTGTGAGGCAGCAACATCGCTTCCCTCAAGCACTCCGGCCGGTATTCCGCTTATTGCTCTTCCCATTGGCCCTGTGCTAACTTTTCTTTTTTTATAAGAGGATACGCAGCCATGCCGACCGAGGAATTGAAAGACGAGGCCGCGAAGTACCTGATGCAAACCTACAGTCGCCAGCCGATCTCGATCGTGCGGGGACGAGGCGCCAAGGTGTATGACCTGGAGGGACGAGAGTATCTGGATTTCGTCGGCGGGATTGCCGTCAATATCTTAGGGCATGGCCACCCGGATCTCGTGAAGGCGATCCAGCGCCAAGCGGCACAGCTGATCCATACATCAAACCTGTATTACACCGAACCCCAAGTCAAGCTGGCCCGCTTGCTGGTGGACCACTCGTTCGCCGATCGCGTGTTCTTTTGCAACAGCGGGGCTGAAGCCAATGAAGCGGCGATTAAGCTGGCACGACGGTATGGGCATGAACGACATGGAGCCACCCGCTTTGAAGTGATCACGATGAAGAACTCGTTCCATGGCCGGACGCTGGGAATGATCACGGCTACGGGACAAGAGAAGGTTCAGAAAGGCTTTGAGCCGCTGATGCCCGGGTTTGCTTATGCGCCATTCAACGATTTCAACGCAATCGAGTCCATGGTCAACGAGCGAACGGCGGCGATCCTGCTGGAACCGATTCAGGCGGAAGGCGGTGTGTATGTCGCCAATCGGGAATATCTGAGGAGCCTGCGTGAACTCTGTACACAGCAAGATATTCTCCTTATTTTCGACGAGATCCAAACCGGCATGGGCAGAACCGGCACCTTCTTCGCCTATGAACAATTGGGCGTGCAGCCCGACATCATGACCCTGGCAAAAGGCCTTGCCGGGGGAGTACCGATCGGGGCCTGCCTGGCGAAGGAGTCGGTGGCCGCAGCGTTTACCCCCGGTTCCCATGCGTCGACATTCGGTGGAAACCCACTAGCCTGTGCCGCTGCACTGTCGGTCTGTCAGGTGCTGCTCGAAGGGCGAGTGCTGGATCAAGCGAAACGCATGGGTGAATACCTGGCAAAGGGGTTGGCCGACTGCAAAGAGCGCCATCGAATCGTGCAGGATGTGCGGGGCCTCGGTCTGCTGCAGGGCATGGAGATAGAGGTCGATGCCAGAACTGTCGTGGCCGATGCGTTGGCTCGTGGCGTCTTGATCAACGCCGCAAACGAGCGGGTGCTGCGCTTTGTGCCGCCCTTGATTATCGCGCAGAATGAAGTGGATAAACTGTTTGACCTCCTCAGCGCGCTCTTCAACCAGCGCGTGACCGCGGGAAGAGGCTCTCACCACTGATGGCCATATCGGCCCGACATAGAATGGGTGCCGGGCACTATGCCAAGGACCTGCTGGACGTCGCGACCATGCCGCGAAAGCAGATCCTCGACTTGCTGCGGTTGGCAACGTCTCTCAAGCAGAAACAGCGCCAAGGCACTCCACATCGATTGCTACCCGGGAAAACATTGGGGTTGCTGTTTCAAAAACCGTCGACAAGAACTCGCGTGTCGTTTGAGGCGGGAATGAACCAGTTGGGCGGCCATGCGTTGGTTCTTCCTATGGGAGATATTCAACTCTCGCGTGGGGAGACGGTCTCAGACACAGCACGCGTTTTATCCCGCTACCTGGACGGTATCGTGATTCGGACCTATGACCATTCTATCGTCGAAGAGTGGTCGACTGAAGCCAGTATGCCGGTTATTAACGGGCTGACGGACCATAGTCATCCCTGTCAGGCGTTATCCGACCTCTTGACGATTCAGGTCATTAAAGGTCGATTGACGGGACTCAGCCTTGCCTACATCGGGGATGGGAACAACGTGGCAAATTCGCTAATCGAAGCAGGGGCCAAGATGGGGATGCGCGTGGTGATCGGGTGCCCCTCCGGCTATCAGCCCGACCAGCGGGTGGTCGATCGAGCGCGGGTCGAAGGGCAAGCCACCGGCGCCTCCATCGAGGTGCTGGAGAATCCCCTCGTAGCCGTGAAGGAAGCGGATGTCGTGTATACCGACGTCTGGATCAGCATGGGCCGCGAACGGGAGCAGGCGAGACGATTGCGGACACTGGCACCCTACCAGCTCAACAAACGGCTGCTGCAACGGGCGAAACCCGACGCCATTGTCATGCACTGCTTGCCGGCGCATCGAGGTGAAGAGATTACGGCCGACATACTGGACGGCCCGCAGTCGGTGGTGATTGACCAGGCGGAAAATCGGTTACACATGCAGAAGGCAATTTTGACTCAGTTGCTCAACTGGAAGAAAGGCACGCGGTAGGAACGTTCATCATGAAATCAAGATCGATCAAGAAAATAGTTTTGGCCTATTCCGGCGGACTGGATACCTCGGTCATCCTCAAGTGGTTACAGGAAACGTATCAAGCCGAAGTCATCGCGTTTTGCGCTGATCTTGGACAGGGAGAGGATTTGAAAGCCGTCAAAGCAAAGGCCCAGACGCTCGGTGTGAAGAAGGTGTATGTCGAAGACCTTCGAGAGACCTTTGTCAAGGACTACGTGTTCCCGATGTTGCGCGGAAACGCGATGTATGAGGGTTGTTATCTCCTCGGGACCTCGATCGCCCGCCCGCTGATCGCCCGCCGACAAGCAGAAATCGCCCTGAAAGAAGGAGCCGAAGCGGTGTCGCACGGAGCCACGGGAAAGGGCAATGATCAGGTACGTTTCGAGTTGACATATATGGCGCTGGCGCCCGGCCTGAAGGTCATTGCGCCTTGGCGGGAATGGACCATGCGATCTCGCCGTGAATTGATCGAGTACGCCGATCGCCACGGCATTCCCGTGACGGCGACCAAAGCCAAACCTTACAGCACAGACCCGAATCTGTTTCACATCAGCTACGAAGGCGGCATTCTTGAAGACCCCTGGGAAGCGCCTCCTGATGAGATTTTTCAGATGACCATCTCGCCGGAAAAGGCACCCGATACACCGCGAGAAGTTGAGATCGAGTATCAAGCGGGCAACCCCGTCGCAGTCGACGGCAAGAAAATGAGCCCAGCCGGCCTGCTCGCCCATCTCAATAGATTGGGCGGCGCGCACGGGATCGGCCGGGTCGATCTGGTGGAAAACCGCTATGTCGGGATGAAGTCGCGCGGAGTCTACGAAACGCCAGGAGGGACGATTTTACACGTCGCGCATCGCGGGCTCGAATCCCTGACCATGGACCGTGAAGTCCTCCACTTTCGAGACAGCCTGATCCCTCGGTTTGCCGACCTGATTTACAACGGTTATTGGTTCAGCCCAGAGCGTGAAATGGTGCAGGCTGCGCTTGATGAAGCGCAGAAAGACGTGAGCGGCACGGCCCGAGTGAAACTCTATAAGGGAAGCTGCACGCTGGTGGGCCGAAAGTCAAAGCAGTCCCTGTATCGACTGGATATCGCCACGTTCGAGGAAGACGACGTGTACAATCAAAAGGACGCGGAGGGCTTCATTCGCCTGAACGCATTACGGCTGAAGATCCGTGCCCAGAGGAAGAAGGCGTCGACCTGATGGCCAAGCGTAAGCACCACCGGACAACTGGTGGTAAGGCCTGGGAGGGCCGATTTCGAGAGAAGACCGACCGATTGGTCGAAGCATTTACCAGGTCGGTGACCGTCGACAGCAGACTTTATGCCGAGGACATCGCCGGCAGCATCGCTCATTGTAGGACACTGGAGAAGGCACGCGTCCTCTCAGCAGCGGAGACGCGCGCAATAGTCCGAGGGTTGGAATCAATCAAACGAGAGTTGGATCGTGGACAATTCACCTTCTCACCCCAAGATGAAGATATCCATATGGCGATCGAACGACGGTTGACCGAAATAATCGGCCCCTTGGGAGGAAAATTGCACACGGGACGCAGCCGGAACGACCAAGTGGCATTGGACATTCGACTGTATTTGCGTACGCAGCTGGACCAACTGCATGAAGGGGTCATTAGGTTGCAACGCGTGTTGGTGGCAACGGCTGGGGCGAATCGGACGATCATGATGCCTGGGTATACTCACTTGCAACGGGCACAGCCGGTCCTGTTTGCCCATCATTTGTTGGCCTATGTGGAGATGTTTGAACGAGACAAAGGTCGACTCCGTGATGCGAGGGGCCGGCTCAATGTCATGCCACTGGGATCCGGCGCCTTGGCCGGCACGAATTATCCCTTGAACCGACGATATACGGCGGAATTGCTGGGCTTCCCTACAGTAACCATGAACAGTATGGATGCGGTCTCCGATCGTGACTTTGTGATTGAAGTGGCCTCAGCCCTTTCGATCATGATGATGCATTTGTCGCGGCTCAGTGAGGAATTGATCGTGTGGGCGTCGCAGGAGTTTCAGTTCGTCGATTTGCCGGACGCCTTCTGCACGGGTAGCAGTATGATGCCGCAGAAGAAGAACCCGGACGTCCCCGAGCTGGTCCGAGGAAAGACGGGGCGCGTATACGGACACTTGGTCAATCTGCTGACCATGCTGAAAGCCTTGCCGTTAAGTTATAATCGGGATTTGCAAGAGGACAAGCCGGCGCTTTTTGATGCCCTTGATACGGTGGCATCCTCTCTTCAGGTGATGACGGAATTGATGCGCCGACTCAAAGTCAATCGGGAGGCGCTGAAGCAAGCGTTGCACGGAGGCGGACTGCTTGCCACAGAACTGGCCGACTACTTGGTCATGAGGGGAGTCCCTTTTCGCGAAGCCCACGGTATCACCGGACGAATCGTCCGAGCTGCCCTTGATCGAGGACGTGACGTGGCCGATCTATCTCTTCAGGAGTTGCAGACATTTTGTGACCGGATCGACAAGGGTGTGTTTTCTCGATTGACTACCGCCGCTGCAATCGACCACAAGGCACAAATCGGCGGAACAGCCAGGGTGCGGGTTGAGCGACGGATCAAAGAGCTTGAACAATTCCTGTCATGAGAATGTTCGTGATTATTGCATCCACGGTCGTGCTCGCTGCTTGCGGGGTCGTCGGTTCGCCTATTCCTCCAGAATACGTGGGTGTGGCCGTCACGATCGACAAACAAAAAAGGCAGCATGCCCTCGAGGCAGAGCGTAACGCGGGGGACCAGGCTGTCGTGGACCCGAGCCTTGAAAATCCAGACATCAATCTTCCGCCGTCACACCCGGTTGGAACACGGTGAGAGGGTCTCGTTTGACACACCGACATCAATTCGAGGGTCGACACCATGCATAGCTTCGAGTATCACCACGGAGAGCTGTACTGCGAACACGTACCGGTCAGCCGAGTAGCAAAGGAACTCGGGACGCCCTGCTACATCTATAGCCACGAGACGCTGGTCCGTCATTTTCATGCCTACGACGGCGCGTTCAAGAACATTCCTCACGTCCTCGCGTTCGCGATGAAGGCCAACTCCAACCTCGCGATCTTGCGATTAATGGCCAGAGAAGGCAGCGGCGTTGACATCGTTTCAGGAGGAGAGTTGTTCCGCGCCTTGAAAGCCGGGGTCCCCGTGTCCAAGATCGTGTTTGCCGGGGTCGGGAAGGCTCCCGACGAAATTCGTGACGCGCTCAAAGCGGATATCTTGATGTTCAACGTGGAATCGCCGGCTGAGTTGCATGCCATCAACCAAGTAGCCGCCGAAGTCGGCAAGAAAGCGCGTGTGGCGCTACGAATCAATCCCGATATCGACCCGAAGACACATCCTTATATTTCCACCGGGCTCAAGAAAAGCAAGTTCGGCATTGCGGCTGAAAGGGCGGTGGAAGATTTCTCCCTCGCCGCGTCGATGAGCCAGATCGACGTCGTGGGTGTCCATGCCCATATCGGATCTCAGCTGACGGATGTCACGCCCTTCACAGAAGCCTTGAAGAAAGTCGTAGGCCTCGTCGAGACGTTGAAAGGGAAGGGCATCAACATCCGCTATCTCAATATCGGGGGTGGGCTTGGTATCACATACTCGGATGAAAAGCCGCCATTACCTCAAGACCTCTCCAATGCGATCTTGCCGCTCGTGCAAGAGCTAAATATAACGCTCGTCATGGAGCCGGGTCGCGTCATTGTCGGGAATGCGGGAATCCTGGTCACAAAAGCCATGTATCTTAAAGAAGGAGAAGCGAAGAGTTTCATCATTGTCGACGCTGCTATGAATGACTTGATTAGGCCCAGCCTGTACGGAGCCTACCACGAGATACGCCCTGTGAACGAAGAAGGAGCTCGCCGGACCAAACAAACGGTGGATATCGTCGGGCCGGTTTGTGAATCCGGAGATTTCCTAGCCAAAGATCGGTCGCTGCCGAACATCAGACCGGGTGAGTTGTTGGCAGTCATGAGTGCGGGAGCCTATGGCTTTGTCATGGCCTCGAATTACAACTCTCGACCTCGTGTACCGGAAGTGCTCGTCAAGGGTGGAGAATTCCACGTCATTCGCGAACGAGAAACGTACGACGACCTTGTAAAAGGAGAGACGATTCCGTCATTTTTAAACGAATAGGTATGAGTATGTTTACGGGATCTCTGGTCGCTATTGTCACGCCGTTTCGAGAGGGCAAGGTTGACGAACGCGCCTTGGCTGAGTTGATCGAATGGCAGATCGCCAGCGGCACCAATGGCATTGTTCCCTGCGGGACGACTGGCGAGTCAGCCACTCTTTCTCATGACGAGCATAATCGGGTGATCGAATTGACGGTGGACGTCGCCCATCGGCGTGTCCCGGTCATTGCCGGAACCGGCTCGAACAGCACGGAGGAGGCCATCGCGCTCACCAAGCATGCAAAGCAAGTTGGTGTTGACGGAGCCTTGCTGATTACCCCCTACTACAACAAACCCACTCAGGAAGGTCTCTATCGCCACTATAAGGCGGTCGCGGAAACCGTCGACTTGCCCTTAGTCCTGTACAACATTCCTGGTCGTACCGGAGTCAACATGTTGCCGGCGACGATCGCTCGACTCTCCGCGATCAAAACAATCGTTGGGGTCAAAGAAGGGAGTGGGTCGGTCCAGCAGGCTTCGGATATTGTGCAGATGTGCGGCGACCGTCTCACCGTATTGGCTGGTGACGATGCTCTCACACTCCCGATGATGGCGGTCGGAGGAAAGGGCGTGATTACTGTCACCGCAAACATCGCACCGACCGAAATGGCTGGTCTTGTAAAAGCCTTTGCCGAGGGGAACATCGACGAAGCTCGACGGATTCATTTCAAGCTGTCTCCCCTCTTTACCGCGTTGTTCTACGAGACCAACCCCATTCCGGTTAAGGAAGCCTTGGGCCTCATGGGTAAGATTGACCCGGAATTGCGCTTGCCGCTCTGCCCAATGGCACAGGATACACGTGAGAAGCTAATTCGTGTCTTAAAGGAAGCGCAGTTGATCTGACCTTCGAAAGATCGAGGTGCACGGCGTAATGATCAAGGTTGTCGTCGCAGGTGTGGCTGGTCGAATGGGCTGCCGTCTCGTGTCGCTGATCAAAGACTCTACTGCTTTGATGCTGGCCGGGGCATTAGAAGGAACCGGTCATCCGGCCCTGGGAGAAGATGCAGGGGAAACCGCTGGAGCAGGACGTGCCGACGTTCCCATCACAGACGATCTCTCCGCTTTGATGGAGCGAGGAGAAGTTGTGATCGACTTTTCCGAGCCCGAAGCGACGCTTGAACACATGCGGACGGTCGTTCGCTATCGTCGTGCAATGGTGATTGGAACGACCGGCTTCTCAGCGTCTCAGCTCGAAGAGCTCAAGTCCTTGGCCCAGCAGATACCTTGTGTGTTTTCTCCGAATATGAGTGTTGGAATCAACCTGATTTACAAAGTCATTGAAGAAATGGCCCGAACCCTCGGCGACGATTACGATATCGAAGTCATCGAAGCTCATCACAGGTTGAAGAAAGACGCACCGAGCGGCACGGCCCTCAAAATTGCCGAAGTTCTCGCACGTTCAGTGAACCACGACTTGAGCCAGGTTGGCGTCTATGCCCGCAAGGGGTTGATCGGTGAGCGAGCCAAAGGAGAAATCGGTGTGCAAACCATTCGTGCCGGTGATATCGTCGGTGATCATACCGTGCTGTTCGGCGGCATGGGAGAACGAATCGAGGTTACTCATCGAGCCAGCAGTCGTGACACATTCGCTCGAGGAGCCCTACGTGCTTCAAGATGGATTGTTCGTCAGCCGCCCGGCTTATACGACATGATGGATGTCTTGAGCCTTCGTTGACCGTCTTCAGCTTCGTATCTCATCATCTGGACTGCCGGTTGATTTTTCTTCAACGTGACCCTCATCACCGGATTTCACGGCCATTGAAGGCATAGAGCCCAGGACGAATCTTCCCTTGAGGACTGTAGTTATTGTCTGCATGGGCTGAGAGCTGTTCCGGTCGTAAGTGACCTGCAGCCCTCCAGCTGATCAGAGGGTACGGATTTGGGGTTCGACAGGAAGGATTAATGTCGCGCCGTGATCGGCCGAGGTTCCTGATCTGCAGCTTTCCGACGACCACAATTTAGACAGGCAAATACGGTGATCGCCAGTCCGGCGTCCAAATCGACCGCTCGTTCCGGTAACATCGCGCCATGGCATTTGTCACAAGTTTTCATAGCCGCACTTTAACACCATAGAAAAAGGAAACCAATACTCCTGAAGTACTGGATCACACTGACAAGAGTCCCAATGGTCACGACGTTTATGGGTCATTTGTGCACTTCTTCCCCAATAGCATTTTGCTTGGGTGCCGGTGCTTGTCTTGACAGGCTTCCACCTCTCTCATAGGATTGTGGTCGAGTTGCGGTAGACCACTATGTATAGACTAGTTCTCATTGTTTTACTTCTTATCGCTCTGTACTTCCTACTCAGACAAATGTTTCGTGGATTCAAGAATTCAAATCGAGAAAGTCAGGATGGGTCCACCGCCCAGGCTCAGGATCAAGAACAAGATCAGATGATCGAGGATCCAGTGTGCCATATATTCGTTCCCAAGCAGATCGCCGTAATCGAAACGATCGGCGGACGGGAGTATTGTTTCTGCAGCAAAGAGTGTGCAGTGACGTTTCGAAGCAAACGGATTGTTTAGCAGATAGTTGAGGAACTCGGCAAAATCTTTTGCGTCAAGGACATACTGTGCCGGTTGAATCGCTCTAGGAGGCTAACAGCCCGAATAGGCATAGTCAGACAGCTTCTCGTCTTTATCGAACTTAAGTGTGATCTGACATTGATTGGGAGTGAAATTGAAGAAAGGTGGCCCTGATTTTCCCCCGGCAATGCGATAGTACGTCCAGGTTTCACCGCCAAAAAATCGGGAAGCTTTGCCGTCTGGAGCCCCCCAGTTCTTCTCAAACCAGCCCTTATCTTTTCCTTGAAGCTCCGCCGGTTTGAGTGAGGCTTCCAAGTAAGGGTTGTTCCCGCTACAGGCCGTCATCAGAAGGGAGAAGAACAGCAACCATGCAAATCGTTGCATCGCGAGGTCTCCTTAATAGAGTACGGCAAGGCGATTCAAAAAATTCTAGCTCCTGCTCGGAGGTCTGTCAAACATTCTGGTCGATATATTGCAGTGAGGTTGCGTTCTTCATAAAATAACCGATAATGGTATGAACCGACAATCTCCTTGTGAGGAAAGGGACGACGCCATGAAAATCTATCTCGATACAGCCAACGTCAAGGAAATTCATGAAGCCGCGAGTCTTGGCTTGCTCGACGGTGTCACGACGAATCCTTCCCTGGTCGTCAAGGAAGGGCGCAGCTTCAGGGAGATGTTACAAGAGGTCTGCAAAATCGTGGATGGGCCGATCAGTGCCGAGGTCGTGAGCGTGGAAGCGGAGGCCATGGTGAAGGAAGGCAAGGAGCTGGCCAAGATCCATAAAAATATCGTGGTCAAGTGTCCGCTGATTCCGGAAGGATTGAAAGCCACGAAGCGGCTGGCAGCCGAGGGTATTCGAGTGAATGTGACACTCTGTTTTTCTCCCACACAGGCGCTGCTGGCGGCCAAAGCCGGAGCCTGGTGTGTGTCTCCGTTTATAGGACGGCTCGACGACATCAGTTCAAACGGCATGGAACTCATTCGACAGATTCTGACCATCTATAAGAATTATGACTACAAGACCCTTGTCTTAGTAGCGAGCGTCCGTCATCCACAGCACGTGGTCGAAGCGGCATTGGCTGGAGGGCACATCTGCACGATGCCTTACAGCATATTTCAGGCGCTCTTCAAACATCCACTGACTGACGCAGGCCTGAAAAAGTTCCTCGATGACTGGAAGGCTAAAGGCCAGCAGTAGGACACCTGGAAATCGGCGACGAGCCTCGGCGTGTCATGATCTCCACTCCGTGATGGCAAAGCCTGCTCTCAGGCAAAGCCTATTTCTTTCCTGGCCTTCCGGAATACCGCGTGGAACATGGAGCGAGTCAATTTTCCGGTAAAGGTATTCTGCTGGCTGGGATGATAGGAACCGAGCAGGGTGACGCCCCAGGGAAGGTGATACGCGACACCATGCCCGAACTTGGGGACTGGCACGGGAATGGTGCACCCCTGCGTCCGACAGGCCCTGAGGTAATGATCGAAGGCAATCTTCCCCAGAACAATTACGACGCGGTGGTTCTTCAAAAGACGAATCTCCGCTCCCAAGAATCGGCTGCAGCATTCAAATTCTTCCGGGGCAGGCTTATTCTCCGGCGGTGCGCAACGGACCGTCGCGCCGATATAGCAATCCGTCAACGATAAGCCGTCGTCTCGGTGCGTCGAAGAAGGTTGGTTGGCAAATCCATACCGGTACAGCGCATCGTACAGCCAATCTCCACTCCGATCCCCGGTAAAAACTCGCCCCGTCCGATTCCCACCATGTGCCGCAGGGGCGAGCCCAAGCACATAGAGCCGCGCGTGAGGATCACCGAAGCCGGGAACCGGCCGGCCCCAATAGGTCCAGTCACGATATTGCCTCCGTTTCTGTTGGGCGATCGTCTGCCGATAGATGACCAACCGAGGGCAAGCCGTACAGTCGCGAATCATCTCGTTCAAGACAGCCAGGGTTCGCATTGGGGCCGCAGTGTAGCACGAACGAGATCCCTATTCTGCTTGCCGGTGATTCTGTGAGCTGCTAGCATACCCTCGCGTTTCATGAGAGCTGCTGCCGGTTTGGCAAGAGAGGAGTCGTGTGCATGATCACCCGTGTGATGCAATGCTGGGTTTGTGCGATCGGAATTGTGATCGCTGTCCTGTCGATACCTGTATCAGCACGGGCTGCGTCGGATCCAACCGACAATAACGGCCAGAAATCCGAGACCGAGAAAGATCTTCTCGTACCCGACTTGCTGGAATTGCAGCCGGAACCGGAAGACCGGCTGGTCATTTTGCCGGAAATCAAACGTGACGGGGAACGGTTCTTTTTGAGCTCATTCAAACTGCCCGACAAAATCACTTTTGCGGGAGTGCCGGTTCCCTTGGATAACTGGCAAGTGAGAGAGCGGATCGAATACGAATTCTATCAATTCTTAGAAGACCAAGGCGAAAGCATCATTCTCGCCAAACGTACCGGCCGTTGCTTCCCTCCCGCGGAAAAGCAATTGGCCGAATCCGGCCTGCCGGATGATCTCAAGTATATGCTGTTGGTCGAGAGCAAATGCATTTCAGCCGCTTACTCGAAAGCCAAAGCCTCGGGCCCCTGGCAGTTCATCCCCTCCACAGGTCGCCGCTATCGACTCAAAAGCGACGCAGTTCGAGACGAACGTCGGAATCTCGAAATGTCGACTGAGGCGGCTGTGAAGTACCTAAAGTATCTCAAAGAGTTCCAGGACAATGACTGGTTCCTGGCGATGGCTTCCTATAATGCCGGTGAGGAGCGAGTTCGCAAACTGCTCAAGGAGCAGAAAATTTCGGACTACTGGAAGATGCACGGCCCGCGCGAGACCATGCGATATGTCCCTCGTATTATCGCCGCCAAAGAAATTTACTCCCAGCCTGAAAAGTACCTGGGGCTGACCAAGAAGGACCTATACATGCCGCTCGAGACGGAAACCATCACGGTAAATGTGAAGGAATCTCAGCGTGCATTAACCTCGATCGCCGAAGAATTCGGCACCTATCTGCTCGAGCTCAAGATGTTGAACCCTGAATTCAAGAAAGATGTGCTCCCGCACGGCATCTATCAAATTCGAGTGCCCAGGCAAACCTGTCCCAGTCGGTGCTTCAAACAAGAAAAGACTCCGTAGCCAGCCATGCGGCTTCGCCTTCCTCCTTCTCCTGCCCGGCCACTTCTTCAAAAGTTAGTGATGGCTGGGCTGGATGCGGCCGATCCTTACCAGACCTTGCTCAACAGTATGTCGGTTGATGGACACTCACTGCGAGTGGGCCGTCGAGTCTATGATCTCTCACACGTTGACCGAGTCATCGCAGTCGGTGCCGGCAAGGCTTCGGCCAGGATGGCCCAGGCATTGGAACGGGCCCTTGGGGCACAGGTGAACGGTGGGCTGATCGTCGTCAAGACAGGTCACACACTCCCTACAAAACGGATCGCGGTTCTCGAGGCCGGCCATCCGATTCCCGATCAGGCGGGTCTTCGCGCCACGAAGCGGCTCCTGGCCCTGATCCATGATCTGACGCCTCGTGATCTTCTGTTTGTACTTCTGTCGGGAGGCGCATCAAGCCTGCTACCAGCCCCTGTTCCTGGCGTCACTCTTACCGACAAGCAACGCACCACGCGATTGCTGCTCCGGAGCGGTGCAACGATCAACGAGATCAATGTCGTCAGAAAGCATCTTTCACTGATCAAAGGGGGAGGCTTGGCCGCTTGCACCCAGGCGAGGATTGTCACGCTCATACTTTCGGACGTCATTGGAGACGATCTTGGTTCGATCGGTTCCGGCCCCACAGAGGCTGACTCGTCCACATTTGCCGAGGCCATAGGAGTGTTGCAACGGTACAATATGTGGCATGACGTACCAGCAGCAGTCCGGCGTTATTTGCAGCAAGGGCAGAAGGGAGCCGTGGCTGAGACCATGAAACCTGGTTCACGACGCTTGCGTTCCGTGCATCACCACTTCATCGGCAATAACCGGATCATGCTCGAAGCAGTCACGCACACCGCAAGAAAGGCAGGTCTCCAGACCACGCTCCTTCCCACCGCAATCACCGGGGAAGCGCGTACGGCCGTGACGCAGTTGACTGATCTGGCCGGCCCAATTGCGGCGCAGCAAGGCATCCTGCGGCGTCCATGCTGTGTGGTAGCGGGCGGTGAGACCACCGTGACGGTCACGGGCAGGGGAACAGGTGGACGGGCTCAGGAATTCGCCACGGCAGCCGCATTGGAGATCGCCGGTCTTGCAAACATATGGGTTGTGGCGTTGGGCACCGATGGAACTGATGGGCCGACCGATGCGGCTGGCGGGATTGTCAACGGAGAAACGGTTCAATTGGCTAAGCGACTCGGTGTTGATCTCCGCTCGGCCTTGAAGCGCCACGATACCTATCCTGCCTTGAAAGCGCTCCGATGCCATATCCAGACCGGTCCCACCGGAACGAATGTCAATGATCTTTACCTCCTCCTTCTTCTCTAGTTACTATCCCACTCCATGACACGTCCCCTCATCCTCCCGCTGTCTGAATGCACCGATCTCGATCTCTCTGGCGGGAAAGCCGTTGGGCTCCGTCAACTCCTCACAGCTGGTTTTCCGGCCCCTCAAGGATTTTGCATCACGACAGAGACCTACGCGCAGAGCTTGCGCACGTCAGGCTTTATCGATACAGAAGAATGGCCTAAGGTCTGCGCCTTGTCGGGACATGAACGATCATCGGCATTAGCCGACTGCCGGGATCGCATCAAACGGACAGAGACTTCCCAATTTGCCACTCAATGGTTGACGGCGCTCTGGACTCTTGACCGGCCGTCGAACGAACGCTGGGCCGTCCGATCCTCGGCCACGAACGAGGACACAGCACAAACCAGTTTCGCCGGGCTCTATCGTACTCACCTCGGCGTCGCTCTCTCAGAAATTGAGGCCTCCCTCAAGGACCTCTGGGCTTCGGTTTGGGAAGAAGGTGTGGTGAGCTACATGATTCGGCAAAATCACCAAACGGCTCCGAGAATGGCTGTGGTGATTCAACCAATGGTCGACGCACAGGCGAGTGGCGTGGCGTATTCCATTCATCCTGTGACTGGGCGAACCAATCAGGTGACGATTAACGCTGTTCCCGGGCTTGCTGCGCCGCTGGTCGATGGCACGGTCGTACCGGACCAGTATGTGATAGCGGTGACCGACGAGGGGCAACCGGTTCGGATTCGCCAACGTATCCTGGCTCGTAAGTCTGAACGGCTGTTGATGTCGAATGAGGGATTGCGTACCGATCCGCTCGATGGCGCAAGCCAACGCCAGTCGTCGCTGACAGATGTTCAGCTTTTTTCTCTCGCGCAGACGGCTAAACAGATCGAACAGGTCTTCGGACACCCCATCGATCTCGAATGGGCTTTCGATGCCCGTCAATTGTGGGTCGTCCAGGCCCGACCAATCACCACCGTGCAACCTTCATCCGGCCTCACCAATGACGACTGCGAGTGGTCGCGTACGAACTTCAAAGAGACGCTGCCTGAATTGCCGAGCCCGCTGAGCCTCTCGTTCCTTGAACGGTTTATGGACATCTACATCGTCGCTCATTATCGAAGACTTGGATGTCGCATTCCCGACGGGCTCACATCGGTCCGTGTCCTGAAAGGGCGCCCATATTTGAACGTCACCCTTTTCCATATCTTAGTCGCTCAGCTTCGTGGAAACCCCTCACTGAACAGTGAACAGATGGGCGGTGAACCGCTGCATGCCGTGCCACAGGTGCAGCCGCTCACGGGGCTGGCCTTTGCTCGCGCCGGGTGGATGATGTGGGCGGAGATGCGGCGAGTCGAACAGTCAGGCCCGCGGCTGTTCGAAGAAATGAAGGCGCTGGCGGAAACGTATCGTCGTGATCGCATTCTACACCTCCCCTTGGAAGAACTCGTCCTCCAGCTCGACAAGCTCGGCCCCTGGCTCGAGGGCCGTGAAGTCACATTCGGGATCGCGGGGGGCGTCGGGCAGTGTTTACAGATTTTCAGCCAATTCCTGCCTCATTGGTTCGGTCCAGACTGGAGAGGCTTGCTGAATGCCGCTCTACAAGGACAAGGGACCGTGATCAGCGCACAACAGATTGTACGTCTCGCTGAACTTACAGACATTGCCCGAGATGAGCCGATAGCCGAAGCATTTCTCACATCGGAATTATGGGAGCCTTCTACATTTCGGTCGGCTCTCGTCGACACCAAGTTCCTACGTGTGTTTGATTCCTATTTGGAGGGTTATGGTCATCGGGGAGTCGGCGAATCGGATGTCATGTCCCCGCGCCTAGCCGAGAGCCCAGAATCAATTCTGGCGATTCTGCGTGCCCAGCTGATCTCCGGCTGTCCTTCCCGGGAAACCATTCTCTCGCGCCAGGAGAAAACGAGAGCCGCTGCACTGGCCCAGATCAAACGGCGAATCGGCTGGCGCCTCGATCGATGGGCCGTCTTCTGGTGGTGTTATCGCAGACTGTGCCGCTTCTTCGCGCTGCGTGAAGCCAATCGACACCATCTGATGTATTACTCAATGGCAATCCGCACCCTTTTGTTGCGCCTTGGAGACCTTCTGGTGGCGCGCGGACCTCTCAAACAGCGTGAGGACATCTTCTTCTTAACGATCAACGATCGGACTGACCTTCTGGCTGGAGACACGAGAGACTGGGACGCCGTGATCCGGTCGCGAAGAACGGAACGGGAGCACAACGCCATGCTCGTCGTCCCCGACGCCATTCATGACTGGGAATCCGCGAACGAACCACGTGTCACGTCTGGCGAGTTTGACGGAACCGGAATGATGTCGGGTATGCCGATCAGCACGGGATCCGTAACAGGTTCTGTGCGGATAATCCGCTCGACCGCGGATTGGGGCAAGGTAATGCCTGGCGAGGTGCTGGTGGTCCCGGTGATCGATCCCGGCCTGGCGCCACTTTTCGGTATTGCGGGAGGATTGATCGCGGAAATGGGCGGCACCCTGTCGCATGGGGCTATCATCGCCCGCGAATACGGGCTGCCGACCGTCGCGAATGTCGAAGGTGCGACGGGGCGTCTTTCGGACGGCCAACGTGTCATAGTCGATGCCGGAGCAGGAACCGTCTATATTGTGCCATCGACAGAAGTTGGACCGACTAGGTCCAATTGATTGGGGCCTTCTGCTTCTTGACCTTTTTCAATTCCTTGCGTAGTCTGCCCTAAATTCCTGTCTTTTAACACTATATGCAGGAGTTCCTAGCCTTCGCCATTTTTTTGAGCGCGCCATCCGATGACTGAGGTAATTCCCCTTCTCATAGGCTTTGGGGGAGGGCTGCTCTTGGGCGGCCTCTTGGTGGGGCTCTGGGTTACCGGCCGTTTCCGCGCCCAGTCCCAACGAGCGGAGGCAACCGCCGATGAATTACGAAGACAGCTGGACACGGAACGTATTGCTGCCGCTGCTCTCCACCAAGAATTGTCCGTGGCTCAGCATGCCCGGGTCACTGCGGAAACGCGTATGGAGGAGGCAGCACGGCAACTCACGGAGCAGAAATCCCTGATCGACCATACACGTCGGGAACTTGTGGAATCATTCCAGGCCCTCTCCGGCGAAGCGTTGAAACAGAACAACGAGGCGTTCTTGAAGCTTGCCGCTGTGTCGTTTGAAACCCTTCACGTCAAAGCGGATGGCGACTTGGCACAGCGGCAACAAGCGATCGACGCCCTGGTTCGCCCGCTTCAGGAATCGCTTCAACGCTATGACGAGCAACTGCGGCTCCTCGAACAATCGCGCCAGTCGGCCTACGGGGGATTGGATCTCCATCTGAAATTACTCGCAGAATCCCAGCACCGGTTGCAGCAGGAGACCGGGAACCTCGTCAAAGCCCTACGGGCTCCGACCATCCGAGGCCAATGGGGCGAGTTGACGTTGAAGCGCGTGGCCGAGCTTGCAGGCATGGTTGAGCATTGTGATTTCGTCGAGCAACACTCCGTGACCGGCGAGGACGGCCGCTTCCGTCCAGACATGGTCGTTCGGCTGCCGGGGGGACGCCAGATCATTGTGGACGCCAAGACTGTCCTTTCGGCCTACCTCGATGCTCATGAAGCTCAGAATGAGACTCAACAGGGCGAAGCCTTGCGCCGCCATGCTGCTCAAGTCAAGAACCGTATGGACGAACTGTCACTGAAAGCCTATTGGACGCAGTTCGATCGTGCACCGGAATTTGTCGTATTGTTCCTTCCTGGTGAACAGTTCCTCGGAGCCGCACTGGATCAGAACCCCCATCTCATTGAGGAAGGGTTTGCGCGTGGGATCGTGTTGGCCACCCCCGCGACACTGATTGCCTTGCTTCGTGCAGTCGCCTACGGATGGCGGCAAGAACAGCTGAATGCCCATGCTGAAGAGGCCGGCCGGTTGGGCAAAGAACTCTACGAACGCATGGCTGTGCTGACGGGACATATGAACGATGTCGGCCAAGCCCTCGGCAAGAGTGTATCGGCGTATAACCGCGCCGTCGGTTCCCTTGAGACACGGATTCTCCCGGCCGCGCGGCGATTCAAAGAGTTGGGAGTGTCGTCCGATCGGGACATCCCGGTCCTTGAACCGATGGAGGTCGTTCCACGCAAGAGCTTGCCGTTTGATCTCGAATGAAGGAGCACGTATGACCGACGAACAGACCATGGTTGAAGCATTTCATAGCAAGTTCGAGATTTTGGTGCGGGCGGTTCCGACGAATTTGGACGAGGATACCAAACAACTGCGTGTCCGTCTGATTCAGGAAGAGTTCGATGAGTTGAAGGAAGCGATGGCCACCGGAAATCTCGCCGCCGTGGCGAAAGAAATGGCGGACCTCCTCTATGTCACCTATGGAACCGCGATTTCCTATGGCATCGATATGGAACCGGTGTTTCAGGAAGTGCATCGATCGAACCTCAGCAAAGTTGGCGGGTACAAGCGAGCGGATGGGAAATGGGTAAAACCTCCCACCTACTCGCCTGCCGACATCGAATCAATTATGGAGATTCAACGGGAGCGCCTGTTGGCGGGGCAGCTGTCTGCTCATGATGCCACCGGTTCTCCTCGGAATTCATGAAAGATCCCCGCTGTCCAAGTTGTGGCACGCCCTTCGTTCGTGTGATTCATGACGAAGGAACTCTGGAGCGAATACTGAATCGCTTCAAGATCTTCCCATTCCGGTGCCAACTCTGTACCACGCGCTTCCGAGTCTTTCGGAGCCACGTAGCCGATCGAACGTCGGTCACGGATCGCCGGCAATACAAACGTCTGGCCGTGTCGTTCCGTGCGAACCTTCTCTCAGAGACCGCCGTGCGGATAGACAACCGCGTGACAGATATCTCCATGGGAGGCTGCACGCTTGAGACGACGACAAAATTGCCTGAAGGGACGTTTATCGAGCTGGTCATCAAACCGACGTCCGACGAAGAGCCCATCAAGATCGAAACGGCCATGGTGTGTTCTTTGCGCCCGGAATCGATGGGTATCCGGTTCCTTGAAATGGTGGGAGACGACAAGAACCGCCTCAGTCAGGTCATCCTGAGCTTGCTGGTGGGACAAAGCGCCAATCTACAGCTTTTTTCGTGAGGATGACCTTCGTGGAGCGATGACCAGAAGATTGTCAATAAGACGCACGGAGCCGAGCCGGACCGCTCCAAGAAGAACCACCTGCGAGATCGCAGGGGGACACGGCTCCAAGGTTGTCGGATCACAGACCGCCAGATAGTCGATCGTCAGCATAGGCTCCCGTTCGATGACCTCCACCATCGCCGCCTGAACAGCCTTCACATCGCTCACACCTTTTCGGATGGCTTCGGCACCGGCGCGCAGACTCTTATACAGCGTGGAGGCACGAACTCGTTCGTCCGGCGAAAGATAGACATTGCGCGAGCTCATCGCCAGTCCATCCTGTTCACGCACCGTCGGATACACGATGATCTCAATGCCGAGATTCAGATCCTCGACCAGCTGCCGAACCAGCGCTGATTGTTGAAAATCCTTCTGCCCAAAGAGTGCGAGCCGAGGACGGACGATTCCGAAGAGTTTCGCCACGACGGTTGCCACTCCAGAGAAATGATGGGGGCGCACCTCCCCTTCCCACCGGCAAGCAATAGCCGGGAGCGTCACCGAGGTTTGAAATCCCGCTGGGTACATCGCATTTGGCGAGGGTTCAAAACAGACATCGACGCCCTCTCGCTTGCACAGCGCTCGATCGCGCGTGATGGAGCGCGGATATCTGGTGAAATCCTCCTGAGGACCGAATTGTGTGGGATTCACGAAGATACTGACGACGAGGGCATCGCATCTCAATCGCGCAGCTCGAATCAGCGCCCGATGGCCGTCGTGCAACGCCCCCATGGTCGGCACCAACCCAATCGTCACTCCTTCACACCGGAGTCGCTCACTCCAGGCGGCCATGGAGATGGGAGAACGGATGATCTTCATGAGTCGGGTGGTGAACTGCAGGTGGGACGCGAACCATACTTCGTTGACGGCTGAGGGAAGAGGAGGTGCGCTTGCGACTGATCTTTGGTCTCTGCCAGTAACTGAGCCGCTGATCGCTTGAGTGTTGGATGAATCCAGAGCGGATCGAGCTCATTCAGAGGCATGAGGACGAAGCGTCGTTGGTGGAGACGAGGATGCGGGATCGTCAAACCCGGTTCATCGATCACGCGTTGACCATAGAAGAGAATGTCCAGATCCATGGTGCGAGGGCCGGATCGATGCTCATCATCCCGCCCAAGGGCACGCTCGATCTCCTGGAGTGTCGTGAGCAGACTCCGCGGGGCAATGTCGGTTTCGAGCTGCACCACCCCGTTCAGAAACCACTCCTCCCCCGGATCGGTCCCGTCGTGGACCGGCTCCGTCTCATAGAGCAGTGAGACGCCGCTGAGCCGTGAATGCGGCAGGAGACTCAGCAATGTCACGGCCCGATCGCAGAAATCGACTCGATCGCCGACATTCGACCCAAATCCGATAAAGACGGTCTCTTTCACGGGCACATCTCGTGAAGCAGTATTCGTGAAGCGTCAGAACGCGAACGACGCTTCACGAACGACCTGATCAAAAACCTGCTTTCTTGATCCGTTCAACCGCTTCGGCCAACCGTTCTTTGGATGTGCAGAGGGTCATGCGGATGTACCCCTCCCCGGGCGCTCCGAACCCAGTGCCGGGCGTCGTCACGATACCGGTTTTTTCCAACAGATGCGCAGTAAACGAGGTCGAGGTATAGTGCTTCGGCACCGTCACCCACACATAGAACGCAGCCGGAGGCGGATTCACTTCTAACCCAAGGTTCTTGAGACCCGGAATCAAAGTGTCTCGACGATCTTGGTATGTTTTCCTCAGGCTGTCGGTCACACCATCGTCCAAGCCTAGGGCCGTAATGCCGGCTTCTTGAACCGCCTCAAAGCAGCCGGAGTCCAGATTACTTTTTACTTTGCCGAGGCCAGCCAAGATATCCTTGTGGCCGACCGCAAAGCCGATGCGCCATCCGGTCATGTTGTAGGTCTTGGAGAGTGAATGGAACTCCACCCCGACATCCTTTGCGCCGTCCACCTCCATGAAACTCGTCGGCCGACGCCCGTCATAGTAAATCTCTGAATAAGCGGCATCGTGGCACACGATGACCTGGTGCTCCTGGGCAAAATCCACGACACGTTTGAAGTAGTCCTTCGTCATAATCACCGAAGTGGGATTGTTCGGCGAATTAAGCCACATCAGCTTGGCTTTCCTCGCCACCTCTTGTGGAATGGCACTCAGGTCCGGCAGGAAGCCGTTCGTTTTCGTCAGCGGCATGAAGTGAGACACGCCCCCCGAAAAGCCGGTGCCGACGGGATACACCGGATACCCGGGGCTTGGGACCAGCACGACATCACCGGGATCGATAAAGGCAAGATGAATATGTCCGATCCCTTCTTTTGAGCCGATCAGAGTCAGTACCTCATTGGCTGGATCGAGCGTTACATTGAAACGGCGCCTATACCAACCAGCCACGGCTTTCCTGAAGGACAACATGCCCTCGTAGGAGGGGTATTGATGGTGCTTGGGGTCTTTGGCCGCCGCAGCCAGGCTGTCGATGATCGGCGCCGGCGTCGGCAAGTCAGGATCGCCGATACCGAGATTGATGATATCGACTCCACGGGCGATCGCCTCTTGCTTCATTTTGTCGATCGCGGCAAAGAGATACGGTGGTAAGGTTTTGATACGCGTCGCAACTTCAATGGGAAAACCGGCCATTATGATCTCGCTCCTTTCATACCCATCAGGTAGCCGACGACGGCGGGGAGTACCCAGCCGACCGTCTAGCGTCTGCGGTCAATTTCAATTTAATCAAGCCACTAGGGTACTGCAGCACAGCGTCAGCAATCAACGTGCTGAAAGAAGGAGATAGGCTATCAGGCGGTCCGCCATAGCATGCAGTGGAGAAAGGTGAGGAAGGGCCGTCGTTTTCACTTGGGGAGCCGTCAGACGAGCGTTCATCAAATCCGGGGCACATTCACGGCATAGTGAATCAATTCCGCTTTCTTCCATCTCCAAATGGAATAAAAGGCCATACGCGCGATTCCCGTAACGAAATGCCTGCAATGGCGCAATTTCAGACCCCACCAACGGCACACAGTGCCTCGGCAGATCAAAAACCTCCCCGTGCCATTCGAACACGTCGAAGGCTTCGGGGCCGGCCCCAAACACGGGATCCTGTTTTCCCTCATCAGTGAGGCGAACCGGTGTCATCCCGATTTCCAACGCCGTGCCTGGGCGTATAGAAGAGCCAAGCGCTTTCGCCATGAACTGACTTCCCAAACACACTCCGATCACCGGCTTCCCAGCGAGTAGTGCGGCTCTGATGAAGGTGGTCTCTTCATCGATCCAGATATCCGGATCATTCACCGACATCGGCCCGCCCATGACGATCAGCAAATCCCCCGCGTCTTTGGGTACGCCATCCTTCGGAACAAGACAAGGATCAAGGCTCACGCCGCGCTTCGCGAGGGCCTTTGCGAATGCTCCGGGACCTTCGAAGGGAACATGTTGAAGGCAAACGGCTCTTGGCATATTCGTCCGACTTGGCAGAAATGACGGGAGTCACGACCTGGACTTTCGCCCAGTGGATACATACACTGTCCCTACAAAGCCAGCAAGAGAAGAATCTCCCGGCAGAACGGATCAGAAACGTGACGGCACGGCCTTCGTTGAGATTCGTAATATTGCTCCTTCCGGCGTGATCGTCGTGGTCGATCATCCGTAAGCGCTGTGGCCATGGAAGGAAACCAGGGATCCCTAACCACTATCATGACCTTAGGTGAGGGGAACAGAAAGGTTCTCGCCCGGACTTTCGCCGAAAGGGTACATACACTATCTTCAATTAGACCGTATTCTAAGCCGGTTTGACAACTGCGACCACGACCGGTTGTCAGGAAGAGGTTTGCATGAAATACCGCATCGCTCTGTAGAAGTCGGAGGAAGGTTTCGCTGTTTCGGTTCCTGGCCTGCCTGGCTGCTGGTCCCAAGGCACAACGGAGCAGGAGGCTATTCAGAACGTCCAGGATGCCATCCGCGATTACTTGGCCGTCGTCGAAGATGAGATTCGGGGCCAAGACGTGCGCGAGATCGAAGTCGCGGTGTAGCATTGCCGAAAATTCCTGGCGTCAATCACCTCGCTGCCGTACGCGCACTGGAAAAGGCGGGCTTTCGTGTCGTCCGTCAAGGGAAACATATCGTGATGAGCAACGGTCAACGTATCCTCACCATTCTTCGCCACAAATGAGCAAACCCGTACAGTGGGTAATGTAGAGAATGCCTTTGCAGCAATCGACGACCTATTCACAATTTTGGAAACAGCCCAGATTCGACAAGCGCTTACTGCTGCATATCAAGCATTGCCACCCGCCTAGGCATAAGCCTAAATGTTCCCGAACCTAGTCTCTTGACCATTCAGTTATGGCCTCAATCATTCGCTCCATTCATGCTGACATCACGACGCTTCACGTTGCTGCGATCGTCAATGCGGCGAACGAGTCTCTGCTTCCCGGCGGTGGGGTGTGCGGGGCTATCCATCGCGCAGCGGGACCGGAATTGGCGCAGGAATGCCGACTGCTCGGCGAGTGCCAAACCGGTGACGCAAAACTGACCAAGGGCTATGGTCTGCCTGCTCGCTATGTCATTCATACGGTCGGACCGGTCTGGCACGGTGGCAATACGGGCGAGCCGGCGCTGCTCGCCTCCTGCTATCGCCGCTCTCTTGAGATCGCGGCCGCACATGGTCTTGAAACCATAGCGTTTCCAAGCATCAGTACCGGCATTTATGGCTATCCCGCCGAACTCGCCGCCGAAGTGGCAATCGACACAGTCCGTACCGCTGCAACTGAGCTTTCTATCATACGAGAAGTGACCTTCTGCTGTTTCTCTTCCAATGACTTAGCAACGTATAACAAGCACCTCATCGGGATTTGATAGTTCCCGCGGCCAACTTGTACGGTCTTCGACATCCTTCTGACGGCACCGAGACGAATACTCTCTCACTGCTGGCGGTGTGCCCGTGCCTGCGCTACAATCGGCTTGTGAAACATTCAATCAAGGACGCTGAGGATCTGCGCTGGCTGATCGGTCATACGGGCGGATTCCGCTCCGGCTATGTGACCGACGTACAGATATCCAAGCGCCGCCTCTTCGATGAAGGATCCGGACGCGAGGTGCCGGCCGGTACGACCATCTCGGTTACCATCCGATACGAGACGCGCGGGTTGATTCGAGTGGCCAAGCTCACCATGATCGGCGTGACGGATTTTTCGGTCTTCGAGCAGGATGGGGCCGATTGTTCATCGCTCAGCATTATCCAGACGGAATTCAGCGCCGGGAAGTTGCGCTTCTGGTTTGATCCGCTGGGCGAGCTGTATGTCGTGTCCGATGAGGCGCATCTGGAGGAAGTCGCCACCCCCTTCGTGACGGCCCAGCAAGCTACAGAACTCGCTCGATGGACCTTCCAAGGTCGGAGTGCGGAAGGTCCCACGGTCCAGTGGCTGTTAAGGGAGTTGGATCGGGCCGGTTTGCCCTGCGCATGGCGTGAAGCGAAGCGCACTGTCGCCATTCATCCGGCGGTGCAGTGGGAGGGTGATTTAATCCCGGCAGGCGATTCCGCGGTCAATGCGGACAACATGGTTCATGTCATGGCCTATGGCCCTCTGGAGGGCCAAGGGTTCGGTCTAATGCTGCGGGTGTTCGGTATTCACGACCGACAGATGAGCCGCATTCTCGAAGTCCTTGCCGACCACATCACCCAGCATTTTCCCGGCAATTGTCTCGTTGGCACGACGATCATACCAGGCCGCGAATGGGAAAACTGGTTGGTTCGGGAACACCATTCACGACGAAGTGGATGAAAAGACGGATGGAGGAGGGGAATCAGTGCGCGTGTTCGGGGGAATAGCGCCCGTTGCCGTTTCCGTTCGAAAAGCCGTTTGTACTGCTGCCGTTCATATAGCCTGAAACATTGTGAACCGTGCTGCTTCCGTTCGTCTGTTTCCCCTTTCCGTTCACACATTCGACCAAGACCCACAGCCGAAGCGGGTTCACACTCTGCTTCCGCGCGATGTGCAGCGAGGTTCCCTCTAACACGGTATTCAAGGACAAATCCGTCCTCCAGCCCAGATGTTTGGTCAACGGAGAGAGCACTTTCTCTACGGCTGCGATCACCTTGTTGCCGTTGCTGAAGTGATTCAACATGATGATGCGTCCCCCTGGGCGGCAGACCCGAATCATCTCATTGACCACCTTGCGATAGTCGGGAACCGCCGTAACCACATACGCTGCGACGACCGTATCGAAGCTGTCATCAGCAAACTCCATCGCTCCTGCATCCATGCGATGAAGCTGGATGTGATCAAGGCGATGGGCTTCCGCTTTTTCCTTCGCTTTTGCGAGCATGCCTTCCGATAGATCGATTCCGACAATGCGGCAATGTCGAGGATACATTGGAAGCGCTAGGCCGGTTCCCACACCCACTTCGAGGATCTGCTCATTCGGCTGAACATTGAGGTTGCGAATAGCTGACTCTCGCCCTTCCTGGAAGACTTTGCCGAAAACGTGATCGTAAAACCCCGCGTAGGACGTATAAACACGTTCAATTTTATGGAGATCCATACCCTCCTCCAAACCTCAAACGATCCACTCTCTGCGTGCCTCAAGCTGCAGAGTGACAGACAGCTATGCCGACGCGGGATTGAATTTAAAATTATAGCGGTAAACCTGTGGTGCAAGGCCCCGCCGGGAACGCAGCCCGCCGTACTGTAGCCAACTCATCTTCTTGAGTCAACAGATTCTTGGAAGAACAGTGAAGTAGGTATATTCCTAGGCCCTATCCCGAGATAAATGAGTGATGCCTCCGACTTGTCTTGATTCGCGCGTCGTTCCTGTGTGATAGCTACGGTCATGATTTTGGCCGGACTCTTCGCGGGTGCCTTGTTCATCGGGTTGATCGTCGGCGATTGGTTGTATTTTATTCGGCTGACCCCTGATGCCGTCCGGTATGGCTGCCGCGTCGCCAAGCATCAGGATCAATGGTCCGGGACGGTGCTCACGACCGTACGCGATCGCTTCACTCCTGACGGCCTGTTGATGCTTCCACACGGAGTCGCCCGGTTTTACCCGGAGTTATCCCAGATTGCGATCCGTCCGCAGTACCGATTCTTCTCAAAGAGTTTCCGCACCGCCTGGCCGGTGAAGGGGCTGATTCATCTTGCTCCCCACGATCAGGCTCTGGGAACGTTCTGCGTAAAGCGCATTCCGTGGTCGTCGGCGCTCATCACACTTCTATGGTTTGCAGTCGTCTTACTGGGGTCTCTCACCTTCGTGATTCAATACATCATGGAGGATGGATTTACGTCGCTGGGTGGGACGTTTCTGGGGATCGGCATTGTCGGTCTTGCGGGCATGGTCGTACTCTTTGGAATCATCACGGTCACGTTTTCTTTTCGCCTGGAAGACAGCCGCCTCATGCAAGTCCACGACGAGTTGCGCGACGCCATCGCAGGCTCTGCACACTCGCCTAGCTGAGAAACAAGTCCAGAAAATGATCGTAATCAGCCGGCAGGTTCAAAGCCGATCGATTGCGGGCAAGACCTGCGATGATGCCTCGATGCTTTTTGACAAGACCCGAAGTTTCAAAGGCGTGCCGGAACTGCTGCCATTGCAGGGCGGGATCGGCTGCAATCCGAACCTGCTCGTCCTTCGGCAGCGCATGGACAGTGGTCGTCAACGTTCGAATGGCTTTTTCCACACTCTCATAGGGTGGAGCCAACTTGAGCTGGGTGTAAAAACACTCCAGGTGTCGACGGAATTCATCTTTCAGGAACTGGAGCGGGTCGCTGGAAATCAGTTCAGCACCTACCATGGCCAATCAGGTGGATGATACGGTATGAAGAAGGAACGGAACAACTCTTCAATGGAGGACGTATGAAGCGGATGTGTGTCGGATTACTTGGTCTGGTCACCGCCATGATGGTGGTCGGCTGCTCCTCGCCCCACCATCACCATGGCATGATGGGGGGCGGTACAAGCGAGGCCTATTGGCAGAAGGGCCAGCAGGATATGGCGTCCTTGATCGACAACACCGTGAAAGATCCCGATAAAGCACAGCAGATCAAGAACATCGTCGGCGAGATCGTCAACGAACTGAAGGCGGGCCGGGAGCAGGAACGGGCGTATCACCGGCAACTCTATACGTTGAACGCCAGTTATACCGCGCCGCCCGAAGAGTTTTCCAAGGTCCTCGACGAGGCCAGCACTCAACGAACGAAGACGTCGGCCAAGGTCCTGGCGCTGCGATTTAAGATGAAAGAATTGATGACCGCCGATGAGTGGAAAACCTTGACCGACCAGATGCTGTCCTACAGCGGTCGATACCAGCACGGGAATGCGGGAGCAAAGACCAGCTATTGACTTGCAGCCGGCGCGGCTTTGAGTGGTACCGCGGTCCACGTCGCGCCGGCGTCGGTGGAACGATAGAGGCCGCTGCCGTTTGTCCCAGCATAGAGGACCTGCGAGTCTTTTGGACCCATGACCAGGGCTCGGATATTCCGGGTTGCAAAACCCTGATTCATGTCCTGCCACGTCTTCCCGCCGTCCGGACTTTTCCAGACCCCTGCGGGGCCGCCGACATACAGGCTCGACGGCTCCCTCGGATGGATCACAATGGCGCTTACAAATGGATCCGGCAGCGCGTGTCCGATCCGCTCCCACTGCTCGCCATTGTTTGCCGTGCGAAAGAGACCCTTCGTTGTTCCTGCGTAGACGAGGTGGGGATTCGTTCGATCGATTTCAATAGCGTTGACGCCTAACGCCATGGACGCCATCAGTTCGCTTTCAGGAATCAACCCATTGTTGATTTTTTTCCAGGACATTGCCGCATCGTCCGAACGATAGATTCCGCCAGTGGTTCCCCCAAAAAGGATGGTGGGGTCCTTGGGATTGATGGCGATGGACGTCACAATGTGGACCTCCTTCATGCCATTCATCCGTACTTCCCATTCACGGCCCGCATCCTTCGTAGAAAACGCGCCGACGGTCGTTGCGATATAGATCTTCTCGCTTAACACGGGATGAAACACGAACTGATTCACAAACGAGACATGTTCTTTCAGTCCGACGTTATGGGGGAGCCACCGTTGTCCTCCGTCCGGACTCTTGTAGACCGCATCTCCCATCGTGCCGGCATAAATCGTGGCCGGCAGCTGCGGATCGATCGCCAGCGTCGTCACCCGGCGCGCGCTGAAACTCGGGAATCGTTCCCACGTCGAACCGCCGTCCCGTGACTTGTAGACGGCGTCGTTTGTGGCCACGTAGAGGATATTGGCGTTGGTCGGATGGAGTGCGATCGAAACGATCGCCTCGCTCTC
>JACXTT010001839.1_pt1 | contig 34637 bp, 22 predicted proteins | sample 9270951 | NCBI WGS metagenome assembly JACXTT01 (sample SAMN15532306, study PRJNA645909) | rock metagenome | isolation source: weathered quartz diorite | place: Puerto Rico | collected 2017-06-21 | reverse complement strand
CGAAAGTCTTTGTGCCGAAAGCCCACGCGCTGCTGGTCCGTCAGCAGGATGTCGGACCACTGGCGATAGAAGCCTTTGAAGGTCAAGGCCGGGATTTCTTTCTCGATGGGCTGGCGCACGTAGCGTCCGGCCGGATCGAAGGTGGCTAAGAAGCGATCGAACCGCGACCAATAATCCCCAAACATGCTCCCCTGGCACGGCAGCGGCCATCCTGTGACTACGAACACCCACGCCACAACAAGCGATGCGCCAAGTTGACGTCGCTCTCCACCTACCCTTTTCCTCTGCTGCATCGCTCCTCCCTTTCTTGCCTTCCCAGAGCCTGTGTCGCGCCGTTTAGATTCCCCTCGTGCAAGAGTGACGCCCATCACCACTGCCACGTCAAGAAGATCACGAGAGAAGGTCAAGGCCTTCTCCTTATCCCGTGCGGTGCTCGCACGTGCGTGATGGGTTCGAGCAAACTGTTTCTCTCCTTCTGCGTTATTGCCGTGCTTCACTCTCTGCCTGGCTCAACCGTGCATCGGCGGGGCGCAAATGTTGAGGGAGAGCGGTTCGGGAGCGCGACAACATCGAGGCCCTTGGAGTTCCCTTTCTCCAATCCTCTGTCTATTGCCATAACAACCGTTATGGCAATAGTGCCATAACAGCCGTTGCGTTACGGGTCAAGAGACTTGTCACAATGTCGAGTGGCAGGTAAAAGGACTGAGCATGAAGAGACACTCAATGGTCGGATCCCGCCGCCCCGAACGCAGAGCGGAGATCATGAGGGCTGCTCGCCGAGTCATCGAGCAGAAGGGCTTCGAAGGAGCCTCTCTCAGAGCGATTGCCCGCGAGCTTGGCTGCACTACCGGCGTCCTCACGCATCACTTTGTGAGCAAAGAAGACCTCCTCTACTCTGCGCTCGATGTGCTCTTCCGGCCTTTCGACCAACGGCTAGCGGATGCGAATAGTGGAGTGGACCGTTTAGAGGGGATACGCAGGATGCTTCTCCTTGTCCTTCCCGTTTCCAAAACCAAACATGCAGCCGCGCGATTGTGGCTGCGGATCGTTCTTCGCGCCGTTGTCGACCAGTCTCTCGCAGTTGATTACGGCCGGCGGTACGGCGCGCTTCGTATCGGCCTCGAAGAGCTTCTTGAGGAAGGCCAGAAGACAGGAGAGTTTCGTAGCGATTTCGATCCGGCGGTAGAAGCCGATATCCTCTTCGCGCTCGTTGACGGCCTCGCCATTCATGCTCTCACAGAGCCTAAACGGTTTCCGTCTGAGCGCCTGGTGGCGCTTGTTGACCATCAACTCGCGCGGTTGACCAATCCCCCACTGAGAGCTTGCCGCCGAACCCAGCAGGCGTCCCAGGCCGCAGGAAGCCCCCGTCGCGCCGAGCGCTCCTGATTTTGATCGCCTGCTCTTAGGACGGAGTACTCCTCACGTCCTCTCAACGTTTCTTCATCCTGGTCCATTGGAACTCCTGTGATCAATAGTAGATAGAGTAGAATTAACGGTTGATGAGTCGCGAGTAACAATCTGTTATAAGTCCACAATGTAGAGAACGATCATCGACGCCTCCTTGCTGTTCTAACCAGAGACTACGGCCCGAACTGGTAATTGGAAAAGAATAGGTCAGGGCTGTCATTCGCGACGCCATCCCAATTTATCCCCCAATTCGTGGCGTTTCCCGCAAACGAAGATTTTTTTCGAGCAGGGGATTTACTCAGACAAAAAAATGTCGGATCATTTTTTTGGCGTTCGAAGGGCAAGCAATGTTCCTTCGTGCGTATCAAATAACATCTATAGTCTCACAAGACTGGCGTGATTCCCTGTTTCTACCTCTTCCGCCTCACATCTTGTGCTTCTTGGTCGGGAGGATCGCATGTTGACAAAACGCTTGGTAAAGGGAGTTGTCTTACCATCTTTTCTGTTTCTGCTTGCCTGGCTACTGTGGGGACGAGCAACCATAGTGCAGGCGCAAGTGAGCTTTTCAGATGCAGGATTCTTTACCGAAACGGTCACTACGTTGCCGGTGTTTACGCCTATGGGCGTGGCGTTCGCTCCCGATGGGCGCCTCTTCATCTGGACGAAACAGGGCCTCGTAAGGATTTTTAAGAACGGTCAACTGCTCCCTACGCCGTTTATCGATATCAGCCCTAAGATCAATCATTATGGAGACCGCGGCCTCGTCGGCATGGCGCTTGATCCTAACTTCGCCGTCAACGGCTATGTGTATCTTGCCTATGTGTTAGAAGACCAAGGCGCTAACACGAGTCCCGATCCGCGCACCGAACAGTTGACGCGAGTGACGGCGAATCCCGCCAACCCTGATGTAGTGTTGGCTAGCAGTGAGAAAATCATTCTGGGTGGAATTCCCGACACCACTACCTCGCATACGATTGATATGGTCCGCTTTGCCCCGGATGGCAAGATGTTCCTAAGCCTGGGGGACGGGGCCGATTTCAGTAAGGCGAACGCTGACGCCTTGCGCGCCCAGGATTTAAATAGTCTCAATGGCAAAATTCTACGCATGAATCCTGATGGGAGCGCGCCGAGCGACAACCCTTTCTATGAACCGACCAACCCGACATCAAACAAGTCGAAAGTATGGGCCTATGGGTTGCGCAACCCCTTTCGGTTTACCATACGCCCAGTGACGGGCTTGCCCTCAGACGGGTGGCCTTACATCGGCGATGTGGGATGGAACACCTGGGAAGAAGTGAACCGGGGCCGAGGCGTGAATTTTGGCTGGCCCTGCTACGAGGGCAACTTTCCACAACCGGACTATCAGAGTCTCTTTGCGCAGTGTCAACAACTCTCCGCGAATAGTGTTACGCTGCCGCTGCATACCTACGGTCGCACGGTGGGGAGTACAATAATCGGTGGACCTTTCTACACAGGCACTATCTATCCGGCGGCCTATCGCGGCAATTATTTCTTTGGGGACTACACTGCCAAGTGGATCAAGCGGATGGTGTTTGACGCCAACGATAATGTCGTCAATGTCGTGCTCTTTGCGACAAACATGAATGGGCCGGTGGATTTGGAGATGGGCCCGGACGGGCTGCTGTATTACGTGGCGTTCAACTCGGGAGAGATAGGACGCATTCGCTGGGGGACCGGCAATCAACCGCCGGTGGCCCATGCTGCGGCCACGCCGACCTCCGGCTATTCTCCTCTCACGGTGGCGTTTAATAGTGCGGACTCAGCCGACCCCGAGGGTGGCGCGCTCACCTACTTCTGGGATTTTGGCGATGGCGCGACTTCTACCCAGGCCAATCCTACCCATACCTATGTGCAGGGCGGCGTACGCACCTTTACCGCCACCCTCACGGTGATCGATCCCACGAATCAGAGCAGCACTGCGACGGTTAATGTCACGGTGGGCAGCACCCCGCCAAAAGCCACCATCCTGAGTCCGGCGACTGGGACAAAGGTGAACATTGGTACGACGGTGACGTTCCAAGGGAAGGCGACAGATGCAGAGGACGGGACGCTGCCGGGCAGTGCGTTGAACTGGACGGTGATTATTCATCACAACTCCCACATCCATCCCCTCACCACGGCCACGGGGAGCAGCGGGAGTTTCGAGGTAGTGGATCATGGAGCGGGGAACTACACGTTTGAAGTCATTTTGACGGCGACGGACAGCAGTGGGTTAACGGACACGACAAGCGTGACGCTGCCGGTCAACAATGTAGAGGCTCCGTTTGCGGAATTAGACTTTACCTATAGCAGTCGCAATGAGATGGAGCTGGCGGGCTGGGATTTTCTAGCCAAGACGGCGGGGGGGGCGACGCGCGATACTGAGCGGAGCGGCGCGCTGGCGGTCAACTACGATCAGACGGCGCACTTCGGAGTGATTCGGGCGCCGTTGGGCAAAGGAGAGATGTGGCAAGCCTTGAACAACTCGCAGAATACGCTGTTTCGGGACCTGCCGGACGACTGGGTGAGCATTCGGCTCAAGCTCGCGGCGTTTAACCCGACGGCGAACTATCAACAGGTGGGGCTCTTGGCCTACCAAGATGACGATAACTACGTCAATATGAATCGCCCCTTTGTGGACACCCAAGGGGGGCAGACCATTGAACTCTTTAAAGAAAGCAACCAAGTTCCTGTCTATAGCAATCGACAGCCGTTGGTGAACACAAGCGATTTGATTTTACGCTTGGATCGGAATGCGGCGACGAATACCTACACCGGGTACTATTCGACCAATGGAGGGCTGAGTTGGGTGCTGGTGGGAAACGCCGTCATCGTGTTGAACAACACGAGATTCGGGATTCAGATGGGGTCGAATCAAGCCGGGCCGCCGACGGTGGCGGACTTGGAATGGGCGCAGGTATTGCGGCCGGCGGCGGCGCCGGTGGTGAGTAGTGTGAGCCCAGCGACAGGAGCGCAGGGACAGACGTTGAGCAATGTCGTCATTAGCGGGAGCAATTTTGCGAGCGGGGCAACGTGTAGTTTTGGCAACGGCCTCACCGTCACTAGCTGTACAGTGATCGCCGCTAACCAGATAAAGGCAAACCTCACCGTTGCCGCCAACGCCGCGACCGGAGGGCGTACTGTCACGGTGACAAATCCTGACGCGCAGAGTGGCAGCCTTGCCAATGCCTTTAGCGTTACAGCAGCAACGGGAGGAGTCCCCCAGCATGTCGACATGGTCTATGCCAGTAGCGCGGCGTTGAAAGCGGATGGATGGGACTTTTTAGCCAGGACGGCGGGGGGAGCGACGCGTAACACCGAACAGACTGGAGCTTTAGCGGTCGACTATAACCAGACGACACATCCGGGCGTGCTCCGCGTTCCTCTGGGCAGGGGCGAGCTATGGCGGGTGTTGAACAGTTCCCAGAACACCCTCTTTCGCAACCTCCCCAGTGACTGGACGAGCATCCGGCTCAAGCTGGCGACGTTTAACCCGACGGCGAACTATCAACAGGTGGGACTCTTGGCCTACCAAGATGATGATAACTACGTCAATGTGGATCGCCCATTCGTGGATCTTCAAGGGGGACAGACCATTGAGCTGTTTCAAGAAAAGAACCAGGTCTCCAGCTATATTAATCGCCAGCCGTTGGCGAACACGGGCAATTTGATTTTGCGGTTGGATCGGAATGCGGCGACGAACACCTACACGGGGTATTACTCTGTGAATGGAGGAGGAAGCTGGATTACGCTGGGAAGCACCACGACCGTGTTGGTGAATCCACGCTTGGGGATCCAGGTCGGATCCAACCAAGTGCCGATCCTCCCCATCCCTGTTGCCGATATCGCCTCGGTCGACATCCTCCGCTAGGCGCCGCCTCAGGACAAAGAAGCGGGGCTTGCCCCGCTTTGCTGACTCAGAAGAAACGATTCCATTTTATGGGCATGGGTGACGAGCAGTGCTTTGGATAAAGTAAGGAATCTTTGCTGCCGATACTATACTGTCGGGAGATAGGTCCCCCACGAATCCACAGCTAGGAGTATTCCATGCAGCAAGTGTGGCAACAGCCACAACAACAGGCGAAACCCCAACCTCGCCAAAAAATGAGGTTGGGCGAGTTGCTCGTCGAAGAGCAAATTCTTACCGCCGCCCAAATCACCGATGCTTTAGTTGTTCAGAAGAAGCGACATCCGCCCAAGCCCTTAGGCATTGTATGTCAGGAATTGGGATACTTCTCCGCTAACGATCTGACTCAGATTCTCCATAAATATCAGAATCGATTGCTCTTAGGCGAATTGCTGGTGCACATGGGCTTAGTGTTCCAAGAGCAAATCGACCAAGCGTTAGAGATTCAGAAACGAACGAAACAAAAACTTGGAACGATCCTGATAGAAAAGGGATGGCTCAACGAAAACGCGCTCATCAAAGCGCTCTTTCGCCAGGCGCAGAATGCACAGAAGGCGGTAGGGAAATTTGATCAACTCATCGCTTCCTATCGGGTGACCCAAGAACAACTGGAAGAGGCCCGCATCGAGGCGCAGGCAAAGAATTGCTCGATCGAAATCGTCTTGATGCAGAAGTATAAGATCTCCAAAAGGGAGATTGGCTCCTCACTTAGCGCCTACGCAAACTGTCCATTCTTTGAGTATGATGAAAACCTTGAGATCGACTCACAGCTGATAAAAGGCATCAATTCAACCTATCTACGCGCCAATTACTGGGTTCCGCTGCGGGCGACAGCTGATAACGTAGAGGTGCTGATCGATGATCCTTTCGCTTTCTCGAAAACACAAGACATCAAACGTTTATTTCCTGGAAAACAAATTCGCTATTGGATCGGCCTACGGGAAGACATTCTGAAATGCGTGAGTGCGGTTTCTCGGGCGAAAGTAAAGCCGGACTCTTCCGAGGAAGAAGACCCTCTTGCCGCTATTCTTGATCAGCTTGCGACGGAGGATCGCAACGGGCCAGCCCCATCGGAAGAGAGCGATACCGCTATCGATGAGAATGATAGCGCCATCATTCGCCTCGTGAACAAAATTATTCTCGCTGGGATCAAAATGGGTGCCTCAGACATCCATATTGAGCCCAATGGGAGTGAACGGGAGACTACGGTGCGGTTTCGCATTGATGGAGAATGCCAGGAGTATTTGAGGGTGCAATCGAGCCATCGGCGCGCGCTCGTATCTCGCTTGAAGGTAATGGCGCGTTTGGACATCGCTGAGAAACGCAAACCGCAAGATGGGAAAATGGCTTTCAAAACAGCGGACAGAAACGTGGAATTACGGGTAGCCACCATTCCGAGCGCTGGTTCTGGAAATGAAGATGTCGTCATGCGGATCTTAGCGGCAAGCGAACCAATTCCCCTGGCGCAGCTGAAAATGCTCGATCGCAATTTCCGGGAATTCACCTCAATTTTGCGGAAGCCATATGGAATTATCCTGTGCGTCGGGCCCACAGGTTCCGGGAAGACTACCACCTTACATTCCGCGCTGAGCTACATTAACACGCCGGGTCGGAAAATTTGGACGGCGGAAGATCCCGTGGAAATCACCCAGGCAGGGTTACGCCAAGTGCAGGTACAACCAAAGATCGGCTTCACATTTGCAACAGCTCTGCGCGCCTTCCTGCGCGCTGATCCTGATGTCATTATGGTTGGTGAGATTCGCGACCATGAAACCGCAGAAATTGCCATCAACGCCTCACTCACTGGACATCTCGTCTTCAGCACTCTCCACACGAACAGCGCGGTAGAGACCGTGACGCGTTTGTTGGATATGGGCATGGACCCCTTCAATTTCGCCGATGCGTTGCTGGGTATTGTGGCGCAACGGTTAGTTCGAACAATCTGTCAGCAATGTAAAGAAATATATCATCCAACAAAAGAAGAGTACGATGCGTTGAGGTCTGGCTACGGCGAGGAAGCGTTTGCCGCACTCAACGTTCTCTACCATGCCGATTTTGTCCTCGCTCGTGGTCGAGGGTGCGAGGCCTGTCGTCAGACGGGCTACAAAGGCCGGGTTGGTCTGCATGAGTTGTTAATTTCAACTCCAGAATTTAAAACCTTCCTCTACACACGTCCTCCGATAGTGGAACTGCAGCGGCTTGCCGCCGCGCAAGGCATGACCTCTCTCTTGCAAGATGGCATTCAAAAGTGTCTCCAAGGACTCACAGATTACAATCAGGTAAGAGCGGTAGCGATAAAGTGAGTATGGAGAGCTTGAGCAGCTGGCGGACGAGATTATCGCGTCGTCAAAAAATTTATAAAGCAAACTCTTTCCATAGGACTGAATTGAGGATAGGGTAAGACACATCATTTGCTGCCATCCGAAAAGGAGGGAGACTTTTTTATGTCATACGATGTCCTTATTAAGAATGGGACGGTTGTCGATGGGACAGGCGCTGCGCCGATCCGGGCGGATGTCGCGATCGCCGGGGGAAAGATTGCTGCAATTGGCAAAGTGACGGACGGAGCCAAACGCGTCATCGATGCGTCCGACCTGATTGTCTCGCCGGGATTCATTGATCCGCACACGCATTATGATGCACAAGTCTGCTGGGATCCCCTGTTTACCTGCTCATCCTGGCACGGCGTGACCAGTCATATCATGGGCAACTGCGGTGTCGGCTTGGCCCCGTGCAAGCCTGAGGCTCGTGAGATTGCCGCGTGGGATCTGGTTAACGTTGAAGCCATTCCTTTTGAAGTATTGGCGAAAGGCGTGACCTGGGATTGGACCACTTTCCCGGAATACATGAATGCTGCGCAGAAACGCGGCGTTGGTCTCAACGTTGGCTTTATGGCCCCGCTGACCCCATTCCGTCATTTCGTGATGGGTGAAGAGTCGATGGAGCGCGCCGCCACGAAAGAAGAGACGGTGAAGATTGCGGCGCTGTTACGTGAGGCGCTCGCTGCTGGCGCCATGGGTCTTTCGACCACGAATGGTCCGCAACACATTGGCTATCAAGGCCGTCCGCTGGCGTGCCGTTTGTCCAGCCGTGAAGAACTCACAGCGTACTGCAATGTCCTCAGAGACATGGGGCGAGGTGTCATTGAACTTGCTCTCAACGACGCCCCAAGCTATGTGTCTGAGAGCGATTACGACTTATTGAACCTCCTGCTCACTGAGAGTAACCGTCCAGTCACTTGGCTGGCGCTGCTCAACCGTGACGACAGACCGGACATGTGTCAGGACACGCTGCGTCAGACTGAAGCCCTTTTGAAGCGTGGCGCGATTCCGCAAGTGACCTGCCGTCCGCTGATCATTCAAATTAACTTGCGCAATCCGTTTATCTTTGCCAACATGCCGTCCTGGAAGCCGGCTTTCAATCAAACGGTAGAAGCCCAAAAGACCCTTTATCGCGAGGAATCCTTCCGGCAAGCGTTTCGTAAGGCGCTGCAAGAGCCGCGTATCTTTTCGGACAAGACCTTGTGGGGCCGCCTCGTGGTGAAAGAGGTCACTAATCCAGCGCTGAAATCTTGCGAAGGCAAGACCGTAGCGCAAGTGGCTGCAGATCGTGGTAAAAACGCCCTCGATACGTTCTTCGATCTCTCTATTGAAGATGACATCAACACGCAGTTTACGATGGAACTCTTCAACGCGACCGAAGAGCGGATTCCCGAACTGATTACCGACTCGCGCGTGATGATCGGTCTGTCGGACGGCGGCGCCCACGTCGACATGCTGTGTGATGCTGGTTATTGCACCTATCTGATTGGCACCTGGGTGCGCGAAAAGAGTGCAATGACGCTGGAGCACGCGGTGCGGCGCATCACCTCCGAGCCCGCCAATTTCTTTGGCATCAAAGACCGTGGCGCGCTGGCGGTTGGCAAAGTTGCCGACGTCACAATCTTTGATCTCAACACCATCGGCTCGGGCAAACGCGCAGAGATGCGTCATGATCTGCCTGGCGGCGGTCGCCGTCTGGTCATGCCCGCCAAGGGTGTGAACTACACGCTCGTGAACGGGCAAGTCCTGCTCGAAGACGGAAAGCACACCGGCGCCCTACCGGGCCAAGTGTTGCGCGCAGGGCAATAAGCCTTCACTTGGTACAGGTTGAAAACAGAGGGGCGGGCCACAAACCCGCCCCTTTTTTTGTGAAAAGTCCTCCATATTCTATTTCAACCTCGCTAGGTCTTTGATCAGAACCCTCTCTCGACAGCGTCCTGGCAACCATTAACTATTTTTAGGTAGTGGTGCAGTTTCCTTGCCTTTGACTTCCTGTCTCGCGATGGTTCCACGTTTTCCGTAGGGGCGTAGCATGCTACGCCCCTACAAAGACGAAACTGCACCGCTATCATTTTTTAGGCTGGCCTCTAGAGCTTCTTCATGCAATGCGATACGAAAGCACACGGTTCACGAAGAAGAGCAAATTGGAGGGAATTATGCGACTCAAAGACAAAGTGGCTGTTATTACTGGCGGCGCGAGTGGTATGGGACAGGCGACGGTCCTGCGCTTTCTTGACGAAGGCGCCAAAGTCGTTATCGCCGATTTCAATGAACAGAACGGCAAAAATACTGTCTCGCAAGCAACGAATGCTGGTCATGGTAAGAAAGCCGTCTTTATTCGCACGGATGTCGCGAAAGAGGCTGACGTAAAAGCGATGATTGATTGCGCGGTGTCGAACTTTGGCCGCCTTGATATTGTTTTCAATAATGCCGGGGTTGGCGGCGTGATTGGTCCCGTGTGGGATATTGAAGAAGACGAGTGGGATTACACTTTTGACGTCCTTGTCAAAGGCGTCTTCTTCGGTATCAAACACGCCGCTCGGGTGATGCGACAACAAGGACAAGGTGGGGCCATCATTAACACCGCCTCTACTGCCGGGCTCAGCGGCGGGTCCGGACCTCTCGTCTATTCTGCCGCCAAAGCCTCGGTAATCAACCTTACCAAAGCGGCGGCCGTGCAACTGGCGCCGGACCGTATTCGTGTGAATGCCATTTGTCCAGGCGGAATTTTGACTGGGCTGACCGATCAAGGCAATCCGGAACAAGCGGCAAAAGCAATGGACACCTTTCAACCCTGGCCCCAACATGGGGAAGGAAAACACATTGCCGGGGCCGCGCTATTTTTAGCGAGCGAGGATGCTGGGTTTGTCACTGGTGAAGCGCTCGTGGTTGATGGCGGACTAACGGCAATAGGACCAGATATGTGGCGCCGGTCCGGCATCCGCCAAGAGGCGACGGCGTATAAGAGCCGTATCAATCGTGGCAGTACAGGTGAGCCGACCACCGCTCGCACCGTGAAGCAAGGATGACGAAAACAAGCCGGGGCGTATGATTTGTCCGCCCCTCTAGCAGAAATTACTTGTGCGTCATTCCTCTGAAAAAGACCATGCACTGCTGGGCAAGCCAGCAGTGGCACCCACTCTCGGTTTCATGGTTAAGTGCGCCTCGGACAGGCATGACCATTCCTCACGAATCTGTCGATGCCGACGCTGATTCTCCCCACTGCTCACCCGGAATAACTGTCAACAAAAGTAGAGACTACCGTCATCTCCAGGCGTCAGGAATGAGCCAGCACAGTCAAGAAATCATCAATTGAGGCAAAAAATTTGACCTCTTTGTTGGGTTTCTTTTTGCCCAGTGGAGTTTCTTGCCCACACAGTGAACACTCCAGGTGCAGGATTTCAAGCACATTCTTCTGAAGAGAGAGAAATTTTTCGCAAAAATAGTCAGAAAACGGCACTTTGCCTGCCATTTTGCGTCTCTGTTGTCCTAGAACGTTTCTCTTTCCAGCATTGGCAAGATCTTTGCTCACTTTGAGACAGCAATTAGGTCATGACCAAAAAGGGATGAGGTATGATGCAGCAACAGAAAGTGAAAGAAACGAGCATTCGGAAGGCGGCTCCAAAAGCGACGAGCAAAACCGCGGTTCATGGTCCTCGTCAAGCACATCGAGAAGCAACTCGGATCAAAGAAGTCCGCGACCCCAATGCGCCAACCTTAGTGCCTTGTTCATTGCGCGGCCCAGACGGGCAAGTGCGTCCTGGGTGGGAAATGTGGGTAGGTGACATTTTATTCGGTCGTGCAGATACACAAGAAAGCCTATTGCAGTACTACACCAGAGTGCATGAGCCGATGCCGAGTGGTCATTGGAAGGACCGCTCTTGGCAGGGAGCGCCCAAGGTTGCGCGTCGTCGCCGAAGCGAGCAATATGACGAGTACAATGACGATATGCAATTCGAGAGCGGAGTGTGGGATTGAGTAGGCAGCTCAAGGCAATTTTCTTTGATCTGGATGGAACTTTAATAGACGATGGCGATACGATTGGGCAGGCTTTAACACTGGCCTGCCAAGTCGTGCAACAGCGCTGGCCAGAACTTGATGAGAATGCACTTGCCGTTGTGTATCGGCAAGTATCGGAGACGGCATGGACCGATTATGATCGTCACCTCCGCCATCTCGTGTATCCGGAAGTGATGCTCGCCTCAGTCTGGCGTAGGACGCTGACGCACTGGAGCTTAGAAGATCTGGACGTTGAGCGTCGCGCTGTTGACGTATATTGGGATCATCGTCTCCAAAACTGCTGCCCTTATGCCGACGTGTTGCCCCTCCTTGAGGAACTCAAGGCCCAATTCCCTCTTTATCTTTTGACAAACGGCGCTCCTGCTATGCAGCGGGCGAAAGCAACCGCCTCTGGCCTTGCTTCCCTTTTTCAGCAAGTCTTTGTCGGTGGAGACTTTGTTCGCGGCAAGCCAGACCAAGCAATTTTTCGCGCCGCTTTGACCGCAGCAAATTGCCAACCCGAACAAGCCGTGCATATCGGCGACTCTCTCATTCACGATATTGCCGGCGCCCGGGGAGCTGGCGTCTCTAGTGTATGGCTCAATCGCAAAGGTCTTCCATCTTCTGACATTCCCCATCAGCCGGATTTTGCGATTGCGACGTTAGCTGCGTTACGAGAGTGTTTAGAAAAGCTTACAGAAAAGTGATAGCAGACGAGTTCGATCGCAAAAGAAAAAGATTTTCTCGTTCAGAGGGCTTCTCTCGCTCGACTTCACTCTAGAGATTGGGCAGAATAGGCAAACCGATTATGCAAAGGGCTGGTTTCTTCGGCCCTTTTTTATTTTTTGTGGAGGATCATGTTGCAGACGAAGACGCCTCGGCGAGGCGACATCCGTAACGTTGCCATTATTGCTCATGTCGATCATGGCAAGACCACGCTGATTGACGCTTTGTTACGCCAGAGCGGTATTTTTCGCGTGAAAGAACAAGTGGTTGATCGCGTCATGGACTCGTTCGAGTTGGAACGTGAGCGCGGCATCACGATTTTGGCCAAAAACGCAGCGATTTCTTATCACGGGGTAAAGATTAATTTTGTTGACACTCCAGGCCACGCCGACTTTGGCGGGGAGGTCGAGCGCTCTTTGGCGATGGTGGACGGCGTGATGCTGTTGGTCGATGCATCCGAGGGTCCCTTACCGCAGACGCGATTTGTGCTCAAGAAAGCGCTGGAGGCGGGATTACCACCCATCGTATGTATTAACAAAATTGACAGACCAGATGCGCGCATCGACGAAGTCCTCAACGAGGTCTATGACCTCTTTATCGATCTTGGCGCCACAGACGAGCAGATCGAGTTTCCTGTCGTCTATACCAACGCGCGTGCGGGAATCGCGAAGCGTTCGCTCTCCGAAGACTCCGAAGATTTGCGCCCTCTGTTCGAATTGATCGTGAGCGCCTTGCCTGGACCGCTCAGTGATCCAGCTGAGGTTGTACAATTTCAAGTGAATAATCTTGACTACAATGATTATGTGGGACGGCTTGCAATCGGAAGGATTGTGAGCGGCGAGCTGCGGACCGCGAATCTGTACACGCTGTGCCGTACCGACGGGTCTCAGATGCTTTGCAAGATTACCCAGCTCTACAGCTGGCAAGGGTTGAAGCGGGTAGAGATTGATGCTGCCCAAGCAGGCGATGTGGTTGCCGTGGCAGGTGTTGAAGAAATTCAAATCGGCGAGACTATCTCTGACCGAGAATTTCCCAAGCCGTTGCCGGCGATTCGCGTTGATGAGCCGACTATCGCGATGATCTTTGGCGTGAACACGAGCCCCTGGTCTGGTCGCGAAGGACAGTTTGTGACCTCTCGCCGCGTGCGAGAGCGGTTGTGGGCTGAGCTGCGCAAGAATGTGAGCTTGCGGGTTGAGGAGACCGACTCGCCGGATTCCTTTCGCGTCATGGGCCGTGGCGAGCTGCAGCTCGCTATCCTGATCGAAACCATGCGTCGAGAAGGATATGAGATGCAAGTCTCTAAGCCGGTGGTCATTACGAAAGATGTCGATGGTAAGCCGCACGAGCCGATGGAACTGCTGCTGATTGATGTTCCTGAAGAGTACATTGGCGTCGTGTCGCAACTGCTCGCCGTGCGGCGCGGCGTGATGACCAAGATGGACCACCTCGGTTCAGGTCGCGTACGCCTGGAGTTTTCTATTCCCTCACGCGGGTTAATCGGTTTCCGCTCGCATTTTCTCACCGACACGCGCGGCACGGGGATTCTGAACTCCTTGTTCAATGGCTATGCGCCGTGGCAGGGACCGATTCAGAGTCGAACGAACGGCGCTCTCGTTTCTGATCGTGAAGGCGTTGCCGTTCCTTACGCTTTATTTCACTTGCAAGAGCGCGGCGTTCTTTTCGTTCCAGCTGGAACGCCGGTGTACGAAGGCATGGTCATCGGTGAGTATTCCCGAGACAGAGACCTCGATGTGAATGCGTGTCGTGAGAAAAAGTTGACAAATATGCGCGCCTCCGGGCACGACGAAGCAGTGCGTCTGACGCCGCATCACGAAATGGGACTAGAAGACGCCCTCGAATGGATTGGGGAAGACGAATTAGTGGAAGTCACACCACAGTCGGTCCGGATGCGAAAACGGGTGTTGTCGCAGCAGTTACGCCCGAAACGGAAGGACAGTAGTCAGTAGTCAGCATTCAGTAGTCAGTAGGTTGAAGATAAAACGGAGAATCGGAGACGAAAAAAATTCTGTGTTCCCTCTCCGTTTCCCCGATTCTTCTTCCATGCTGGCTACTGACTACTGGCTACTTTTTGAGGAGGTTCCATGCCTCTCGCTCATGATCTTGCCTCTCTTCTAACGCCCGAGCGTGTTTCTACAAACTCTGCCGATCTTGAGCAGGCAGCTCACGACGAATCTGCTTGCTCGCCCGCTCTTCCAGATGTGGTGGTGTGGCCGCTGACAACTGACGAGGTCAGTTGGGTCGTTCGCTACGCTTATGAACGAGCAATTCCTCTAACAGCTCGTGGGGCAGGATCCAGTCTTGAAGGCAACCCTATTCCCGTGCGTGGCGGCATTGTTCTCGATCTGTCTCGGATGGACCACATTGTCGCCGTGCATGCAGAAGATTTGCAGGTCACTGTGCAGCCTGGCATTGTCTATAACCAGCTGAACGAGCAGCTTAAGCCGTCGGGATTGTTCTTTCCGCCGTCTCCAGGAGGCAGTTCCGATGTGGCGACGATTGGCGGCATGGTCGCAAATAACGCGAGCGGCATTTACTCAGTCAAATATGGGGGGACGCGTGACCACGTAAAAGCCGCAACCGTGGTGACTGGAACTGGTGAAGTTTTACACCTTGGCACACGCAGCCGCAAAACCTCTTCGGGATATCATTTGCTCGGCCTCCTGGTCGGTTCGGAGGGCACATTAGCAATTGCTACCGAGTTGACATTGTCCCTCATTGGTTTGCCACAAGGCAGACAGCAAGGCGCGTTTACGTTTCCCACGGAAAAAGCGGCGGTGTCGGCCATTGCTGAAATGATGCACTACGGCGTCGATCTTGCCGCGGTCGAATTTCTCGATCGTCGCTCCATTGCTGCGCTCAACAAATTTCAAGGTTTCGGTTTAGTCGAGCAACCGTCCCTCTTCGTTGAAGTACACGGCGTTCCTCAGATGCTTGAGGATATTTTCACCACGGCAGTCACATTATGTGAGGAGCATGGCGGGAGGCAAATTTCTTTACCCGACGGACGCAACCCCTGGGAGGTTCGTCACTTTACGACGCGAGCGATTCAGGCGCTGAATCCACGAGCTAAAACGATTCGCACCGATATGGGTTTCCCGATTTCGCGCTTACCAGAGGTTGTGGAACGGAGCTATGCAATCGCCGAGCAACATGGAGTAGTGCTGCATACGTTCGGCCACGCAGGCATTGGCATTTTACACGCCCTGTTGCGGGAAGATCCTGCTGACTTGGCGCGATGGACAGCCGCAAATCAAGCGAAAGACAACATTGTTGCCTTCGTCTTGTCCATTGGCGGCACTGCTTCTGGTGAGCACGGCATTGGGCTCGGCAGTCGCAAATATGTGCAGAAAGAACATGGTTCCGCGGTGGAATTGATGAAAGGGATCAAACAGGTGTTCGATCCCAAAGGCATTTTGAACCCGGGGAAGATTTGGTAATGTCCTACTGAACTACTGCGATTTGTTCGTGTTGTCCTTCTCCTTCCATCTTCTCGATTTTCACCGCACAGAACTTAAACTCCGGAATCTTGCCGAACGGATCAAGGGCATCGTTGGTTAGTAAATTGGCGGCAGCTTCGCGGAAATGGAACGGGATGAAGATGCTGCCCTTCTGTGTACGCACGCCAATGCGTGTTTTGAGAATGATTGAGCCGCGCCGAGAACTGACTCGGACAAAATCGCCATCTTGCGCGCCAAGCGCGTACAAGTCTTCCGGGTGAATTTCGACGAAGGCTTCTGGTTCGATGGCGTCGAGCGCTTTCGAGCGGCGGGTCATGGTGCCAGTGTGCCAATGTTCCAAAACTCGTCCGGTGTTCAGCACGAGCGGATATTCTGTATCTGGCAGTTCGTTGGCAGGAGCAAATTCCGCAGGAACAAATTTGCCTTTTCCGCTGGGAAAACTGTCTGTGAAAATAACAGATTGCCCGGGCTCATTTGGATTGGGGCAGGGCCACAATTCCCCCGTTGTTCCCAAACGTTCATAACTGAGCCCTGCTAGATTGGGGGACAGTACGGCTAGTTCCTGAAAGACTTCTTTGGGAGAATGGTAACGCATGGGATAGCCCATACGCGTCGCAATGTCACAGATGATCTGCCAGTCTGGGCGCGCCTGTCCAGGGGAGTCAATCGCTTTGCGCCCTAATTGCACGCGCCGATCGGTATTGGTGTACGTTCCTTCTTTCTCCGGAAAACTAGAGGCCGGCAGAATGACATCGGCAAATTCGGCAGTCTCCGTCAGAAAAATATCTTGCACGACAAGAAAGTCTAAATTGGCAAGCGCTTTGCGTACTTTGTTAATATTGGGATCGCTGAGAAAGGGATTCTCTCCCATCATGTACATGCCTTTGATCGTACCGTGTAAAGCGCCGTGGGCGATCTCCACGACAGTCAGCCCTGGTTTAGGATCGAGCGGGACGCCCCAGGCTTTCTCGAATTTCTCGCGAATCGCGGGATTATCGACACGCTGGTAGTCCGTGTAGACCATTGGGATCAGCCCTGAGTCCGAAGCTCCTTGTACATTGTTCTGCCCGCGCAACGGATGGAGCCCGGTGCCTGGGCGGCCAATGTTGCCAGTCATCAAGCACAGCGAAATCAAGCAACGGGCATTGTCCGTGCCAGTGGTGTGCTGAGAAATGCCCATCCCCCAGAAAATCATGGCGTTACGAGCCTTGCCATAGACACGGGCGATCGTGCGTATGTGATCGGCCGGCACGCCAGTAAGTTTTTCCACCAACTCGGGGGTATAGTGCTGGACCATTTCTTTGAGCGCCTCGAAATTTTCCGTGCGCTTTTCGATAAAGTCAGGGTCCGTCATCCCTTCGGCAATGATGACGTGCATGAGCCCATTGAGGAACGCCACATCGGTGCCGGGCTTGTAGCGAACGTAATATCGGGCGTGATCAGCAAGCTGAGGACGGCGCGGGTCAATCACAATCAGTTGCGTGCCGCGTTCCGCCGCCTGCTTGAAGAAGGTGGCCGCCACCGGGTGGTTCTCAGTCGTATTGGAGCCAATGACGATCGCGGCGTCAGCATATTGAATATCGGCAAACACATTCGAGACCGCTCCTGAACCAATAGTTTCTTGCAGGGCCGCCACTGACGACGCGTGGCAGAGGCGCGTGCAGTGATCCACATTGTTTGTGCCAAAGGCTGCGCGAATCAGTTTCTGGAAGAGGTACGCTTCTTCATTTGAACATTTAGCCGATCCAAAACCAGCGAGCGCGCCTGGCCCATGTTGGTCACGAATGCCTTTCAAGCGCGAGGCGACCAAGTCAAGGGCTTCTTCCCACGTGGCTTCGCGAAACGCAGGCAACACTTCCGCATAATCGACGATCCCGCCAGGTTTGCGTTGCCATTGGCCGTCCTCTCCACGCACGTCCTCGGAGAGTGGACCTTTAGGGTAAGCCTCCGGGCGACGAATGAGAGGAACAGTTAAGCGTTGTGGATGCAGGGCATAATCAAAACCGTAGCGCCCTTTCACACAAAGACGACCGTGGTTCACCGGGCTCTCGCGACCGCTGACTTGCACAATCTTATTGTCTTTGACGTGGTATCGAATTGCGCACCCCACGCCGCAATAGGGACACACCGAATCGATTGTTTGGGTTTGCGGTAGCGCTATATCAATAGTCAACGACTTGTTGAATAACGCGCCGGTGGGGCACACTGCAGCACATTCGCCGCACGATACGCACGTCGATTCGCCCATTGGTAAGTTCAGATCGAACCCGATGTGAGCGTGTGAACCTTTGCCGGTGCGTCCGATCACTTCATTGTTTTGGATGTCATCGCAACCGCGGATGCAGCGGTCACAGAGGATACAGGAGTTGTGATCGACGGCAATGACTGGAGAAGAGGGGTCATGACCGTTTTCGACCACGTGCGGACGGAAGCGTACTTCACTTTGTGTGACTTTTTGAGAGGCGCTGCGACGAGGTTGCAGGAGACCGTATTTTTCTCCGAGCAACTCTAACTCACAATTGCCGTTCTTCTGGTGTTTTGCGCAGGGCGTGGGATGATCGGCTAACAACAACTCGGCGAGCATTTTGCGCGACCGTTCGATGCGGTCGGAATGGGTGGTGACTTCCATGCCCGCCTCGACCTGACGGATACAGGCTGCCTGTGCAACCCGTGCGCCTTTGACATCAACGGCGCAGACGCGACACACCGCAACCGGAGCGAGGCGGGGGTCATGACACAACACGGGAATCGAGATGCCGAGTTTTCGCGCGGCGTCCCAAATGGTCGTGCCTTCGGGAACGGCGATCGTTTGTCCATCGATTGTGAGCGTCAGCATCCGTACGTCTTCTTGTACTTGCGTGGTTGTCATAACTCTTGTCCTGCTTTGTCTAAGTTGAGTTCTTGCAGCTTCGTGTCTAGCACGAATCCCTGTTCGTCCCATCCTCGGGCTTTATAATACCCTTGAATCATACCGCGCAACTCGGGGGCAGTTAAATGGACGCCTGCGGCAACACCCGTCGCGAGGGATTCTGTCAACAAACGGGGCGGTAACCAATCATCGGTAGGTTGCCAGCCCTGACGCTGATTGAAAAGCTTTTTTATTGTGTTGATACGTTCTCCAGTCCTCCGCAGTTCAGCAGCAGAATAAGGCCATCCCGTCACTTTTTGTAACAGATCCGCCGCCTCGGAGTAAAAATCACTGAAACATTTCCGGAGAAATTTACAGACGATGAGCGAATCCAACACCGCAGCAAAATCCTCCGAGGCGACCACTAAGTCCCCGCGACTGGGATCAGCTTGGAGGCGGTCAACCTGTCCAGAGAAGTCGGCTTCATAGGCGCCAGAACGATTGTGACAAGCGCCCCGTGGACTTACTGCGAGCCCCAGCGCCATGGTTTTTAACCCGCGCGGTTCATAGCCAGGCAGCTCCATGCCTTTGACGTGAATGGCTAAACGCTCGGCTTCTCCGCCAAGATGCGCTGCTGCCTGGCGGGACCCTTCAGCGAGCAGTGTGCCGATGCCGGTGCGGTTGGCGATCGCAGGAATGGCTGCGAGCAACGCTTCTGCATGACCGAAACGTAAGTTCAGCTTTGCGGCGCCTGGCAGCAAGCCTTTTTCGGAGCACTCCATAGCCCAAGCGATAGTGCCTCCAGTACTGATCGTGTCGAGGCCGTAGTGGTCACACAGTTGCGCAGCCTGCAGGACCACCTCAGGATTCTCGATCCCACACAGAGGCCCGAGAGAAAAGAGCGTCTCGTATTCGAGGCGTTGTTCTTCACCGTTTAACGATTTAAACAAGCGTTCACAGCGGATTGTGCAAGACGCGCAGCCGTGCGCACGGCTGAAGGAATCTGTCAGCAACGTCTCTCCACTGAGCGCTTCCGTATGAGCGAAGGTCGATTGTTGGAAGTTGCGGGTTGGCAAGACGCCCAAGCGATTGAACACCGCCAAGTTCGCTACCGTGCCGATCTCACGGTACTTGGCTGTGAGAGAGCCCAGGCTTTTCTGACGGAGTCCTTCCGCAATTGCGGTGACCCCAGAAGGATCGGCAACCAACACGCGACAGGCGCCATGTAATGCCAGCGCTTTCAAGTTTTTCGCACCCATGACCGCGCCGACGCCGCCACGCCCGGCGTGGCGACCTTCGTTGCTGATGGTTGCGTAACGAATTCTTCGTTCTCCAGCGACGCCAATGGCGGCTACGCGAAACTCTTCATCTGGCAATTCTTCCTGTAATGTCGCTTCGGTTTCACGTGCGCTTTGCCCCCATAGATGACGAGCTGTGCGGATTGCAACCGTGTCATTCGTGATCCACAGGTAGACCGGTTCTGCCGCTGCGCCGGTGATGACAATGGCGTCTATGCCAATACGTTTTAGTTCAAGAGCAAAGAAGCTTGATGACAGGGAATCAGCAATGAAACCGGTGAGCGGCGAAGTTGTCACCACGGCGAATTTCGCGGTGGTTGTCAGTCCAGTATCCACGAGCGGGGCGCTGGCGAAGATAAGCGGATTCTCCGGCGCAAACGGATCAGCTTGCTGTGGGGCGTAGTCGTACAATAAGCGTGCGCCAAGGCCGATGCCGCCAAGCACAGACCGTAGTTGCGCTTCTTTGAGATCGCGCCAAGCAAAAGCTCCAGAAGAAAGGTCGATATGGAGCAAGCGACCGTGAAAGCCGTACATGCCTCTACTTTAGGGGGCAAAGGGTGAAAAGCAAAGTGAGGTAAGCGGAAGAATGCAAAGCCTAAGGAACGTTGTTGCCCGTATATAATCCAGGCCTATGGAGAGAAGTCTTCTTATCTGAAAGGTCTTGTATTCTTTGACCGTCCGACCTACGGTTTAACTGAGTTTAATCAGAGAGAGGAAGATATGAGCCGCCGCACGAAGGTTGTAGGATTTTCCGTTGCTCCAGAGCTTGCCGAGGAATACGAGCAACTAGCCGCCCGCCAGCGCCTCAATAAAAGTGAATTGTTTCGTCGGATGGTCGAAGCGTACAAAGAAAAACTCGAAGAGGAAGACTTCTTTCGTCTCCAACGAAAAATGGCTAGAAAGGCACGGCAAAAAGGAGTTTTCACGGAACAGAAAGTGGAACAAATCGTTTTTGAGGACCGCTGATGCGGGTAGTGTTCGACACGAACATATTCATTTCGGCGTTTCTCGTTCCTGGCAGCCAAGGGGAAAGAGCCTTCCTTCTCGCCCAGCGTAAAAAAGTTTCACTATTTACCTCTGTCCTCATTTTGACTGAAACAGCTCAGAAGTTACGAGAAAAATTCTCTCAAGAGGAAACAGACATTAGAGCTGCGTTGAAGCTGATTAGCCGTGCGGCAAAGGTTCTCAGACCGCCTGTTTACGTGCACATTTTAGCTGATGAGCCTGACAATCGCATTCTGGAGTGCGCTTTGGCGGCCCAGGCGGATCTCATTGTCAGTGGTGATCGCCACCTTCGTCAGCTCAAAAAATTTCAGGGTATTTCGATCATTCGTTTAGCAGATTTATTGCGGTTGTTTCCTGACGAAGCTGTTGGCGGCTGAAGCGCCGTAGCCCGGATGCAATCCAGAGCATATTGACTCTGGATTGCGTTGCGCTTTGTCTAGGCTATGCCATCAGGATTACTGTTTGTGGTGAGTCATCATATAAGAACTGAGGAGGAATTGGATCGCTCGCTCTTTTCGCAAGATTGCTAGTCTCGTTGCCTTTACTTTTGCCCGCACCTCTGCATAAGAGAGGCCGTTGGCGAGATCATTTGTTATCTCTGCAATCTCAACCTCGGTAGGGATAGCATTTGATCCATAGACTTCGCGATAAAGATTAGTTGCGATCTCGGAGAAAAGTTGCCTGGCATAATCCACTCCATGGAGAGCAAACCCTTTACTTATCTCATCGCAGGAAACTGTTCCCTCTAGTTGTTGACAGAGTTCGTCTTCGATGCCTCTCTCAAGTTCCTTAATCCGTGCTGTGACGAAGTCATCCACAGTTTGCGGATTGCCCCATTGCCAAATAAGAACAAAGGCGGCATGGTTCTGACTCCGATCAAACTTAGAGATGTGCTTCCCAAAAAAGTAATACTGCTGTCGGTACTGTACAGGTTGGAATACGGCGGCAAGATAAGGCCAGGTAAAACGTTTCCCACTGAATATCATTTCTAGAAGAGCCCCCGCCTGGAGCCCAGTCTTCCTCTTCAGCCAGGCCTGAATAGCATCCCATTGCTCCTTCAGTTTTCCTTTGACCTGTTCCATAATGTGTTCGCTGGCCGCTCCTCCGGTTAGGATAAGTTCTGCACCCCACTCAGGAATTCGGTTCTCCGGCGCTGCCCACTTTACGAAGTCTTTACTGGCAAAATATACGTTCGCTTCTCCCCACCGGGCTGTATATGCTTCTTTCACTTTCTGGTAATCGTTACTAGGCTCAACTCGGAACAAATTCGGGAGAGGATTTGGGATCAACTCTGCGATCTCTTCAAGAGAAAGCTTTCCCTCAACCAGGGATTTGATCGTATCAAGACTAATCTTGTAGGGTGGTGGGGTGTAAGTGAAGGAATAGGGAATACCCCATTTTTTTCCTTCCGCTTTCAAACTAGGGAATGTAAACTGGAATTGGCCTCCATAAGTCTTGGTTTGAAGATTATAAGTAAAATAGGCTTTTGCTGTTTTGACTAGGGTGAGCGGCGGGACACATATCTTTTTGCCCCACACTTTTCCACACAATTCCTTGAACGTCACTTCAAAATCTGCGCGGACGTCCGCAGTGTCGGTGTTGAAAATCACAGTAGATACAATTTCACAATTAGTAATAATGCCATTAATCATCGAGCATCCTGCAGTTTTAATCGCAGGTTTAATCGATTCTCCAGCCGCGCGACTAAACTGAGTACTTTGCAGGTCAATTGTTTCCGCCCATGAGTAGGTCAGGAAAGAAACTCCACAAGCTTCAAGTAAGAGGATCAGCAATGTGTAGACTCCCTTTATTCGGAGTGGAATTAGGACCTGATATTTCCATGTTGTCATTGTAATCTCCTCCTTCTGCCGTTTTGGTTACAAATTATTGATTTGAGATGAGAGAGAACCCGGTGCACGACTCACCAGGCTCTCGTCCTAATTACCGTTGATCTGCTCTCCTACTGATCTACCCCAAAAACCGTAAGATCTGCATGAACGGTGTCCCGACAGTTCCCCCAAACGTCCATCCCGTTCCCATTCAGCACAGCTAAGTTCCATGCAGCAAACACCCGATCGTGGAGAGGGTCATTGGTTTGGACATGAAGGTACGTCCCTTGCGTTCCTCCACAAAGGGAGAGATTCACAATAAAATTTGTCTCGTTTGCTAAAATGTTAATTCCCACAATGTTCTCCGGCTTGATGTGTCGCCCGTCAAAAGCATGAGCCAGAGTTCCTACCCCAAAGATTGTCACACCAAGATCGAGCGCCACTACGCCTCTCATAAGTTTGCGATGCCACGTTGCCATTCTTGTTCTCCTTGTTCCTTTTGTGTCAGAATGCTGCTGGTTGCTGAAAAACCGCCATGTGATTGCCCTGAAAAAAGATGTCGTTTCCATTGCCCGTTCTCCTCGTTATGAAAAATTGTTGGGTTGTAAGTTCCTGTTCTTTTTCTTCTTGTCATTGTGAAGGATAATTTTACGGCGGCTTCTCCTCGACCTGTGTCAGCATCTCTTTGATGAACTGTTGGAGGTGTTCCCACGAATCGAAGCGAGCTGCCTGTCCTGACACCAAGTGCTCAACGCGCCCGGCGCAGTTGTCTGAAATCTGCTCTGTGGTCACACGAAACTGCACCACGAAGGCACGGTTGCTGGGGAGTGTTGGCTCGGTGTTGTTCATTATTTTGACCTTGTTGTTGTGTTTCTCTTGCTTCGTGCTGAAAAGAAGAATAAAGAGAGCAACGGTAAGGGTATACGGACAAACGGTAAGGATTTCGGTCAGGAACGGGCGAAATCGGTAAGGATTTGAGTCAGGAAGGGAAAACACGTGGAACGAAGCGACCAGATTGTCTTTGGGCCATATCGGCTTGATCCAGACAACCCGCAGTTGTGGCAGGGCGAGCAGGCGGTGGCGCTACAACCCAAGCCACTGGCGGTATTGCAGTATCTGACGCAGCGTCCTGGACAGCTGGTCACCAAAGCCGAACTGCTCAAGACTGTCTGGGCTGGGACGGTGGTCACCAAAGCTGTGGTCAAAGAATGTCTGCGGGCGATTCGCCAGGCCTTGCAAGAGGAGGCTTCGGCTCCGCGCTATATTGAGACTGTAGGCCGCGAAGGCTATCGCTTCCTCGGGACAGTAGTTGGGAGTCAACAGTCAGGAGTCAGTAGTGCTACTCCAACTCAGGATTCAGCATTCGGTGCGCAACCCTCGATCTTGGTAGGACGAGAAGCGGAACTCACTCGGCTGCAGGCGGCTTTACGCAACGCGCTCAATGGCGAGAGGCAGCTCATCTTTGTCACGGGTGAGTCAGGCATTGGCAAGACGACTCTCATCGATCGGTTTCGTGAACAGTCACGAACCAACAGAAATATCACTATTGGTTATGGTCAGTGCATTGAGCAGTATGGCGGCGGGGAAGCCTATCTGCCTATCCTGGAAGCGATGGGCCGCTTGTGCCGTGAAGCAGGAGGACAGGGCGTGACGGCGACCCTTCGGCAGTACGCTCCAACGTGGTTGGTGCAACTCTCAGGCATCATGGATGAATCGGAAGCGCAAGCGTTGCGCTTGCAAGTACAGGGAGCTACGCAGCAGCGCATGTTGCGAGAGATGGCCGAAGCCCTGGAACAGATCACCCGACAGCAACCGTTGCTGCTGATCCTGGAGGATTTGCATTGGAGCGATCAGGCCACAGTGGAATTGCTCTCCTATCTAGCTCAGCGCCGTGAGCGAGCACGCTTGCTGATAATTGGGACGTATCGGCCCGCAGACTTGGTGCTAAGGAATCATCCGCTCAAAGCGATCAAACAAGAGTTACAGGCTAAGCGCCAATGTGAAGAGGTCCGGTTAGAATTGTTGTCCCTGCGAGAGATTCGCGACTACTTGAGCAAACGCTTTCCTCACAATGAGTTTCCGTCCAATTTAGCGGAGGAGATTCACCGCCGTACAGAGGGCAACGCTCTATTTATGGTCAATATTATGGAAGAGTTACTACAGCAAAGTAGGGTCGTGAAAGAGCAAGAATGCTGGATACTCAAGGGGAACATAAGGCAGGTGAATGTCCCGGACACGTTGCGGCAGTTGATTGAGAAGCAGGTCCAGCAACGGAGTGAACAAGAGCGACGGGTATTAGAAGTGGCCAGTGTCGTAGGGATAGAGTTTGCTGTGGCCGCCGTAGCGGCAGTGCTCAAACAAGACATGGATGAAGTTGAGGAGGGGTGCGAAGAGCTTGCCTGGCAGGGGCATTTCCTAGAAGAGAGGGGCGTTGCCGAGTGGCCGGATGGGACAGTGAGCGGACGCTATGCCTTTCGCCATGCGCTCTATCAGAACGTCCTCTATGAGCGCATCGCAGAGGCCCGGCGGGTGCGATTGCATCGCTCGATTGGGGAGTACCTAGAAGCAAGCTATAGCGAGCAGGCCAAGGAGATCGCGGCTGAACTGGCGCTCCATTTTGAACAAGGGAGAGATTATCGTCGCGCCGTGCTCTACCATCAAGCGGTAGGAATTCACGCCCGGCAGCATTCCGCCAATCTCGAAGCTGTCACGCATCTTTCAAAAGGGATCGCTTTGTTGCAAAGATTGCCAGCCACTCAAGAACGGGCGCAGCAAGAACTAGAACTCCAGCTCCTGTTGTCTACTCCAGTGGGGTCAACTAAAGGGGAAGGCTCGCCCGAACTGGAGCAAATCTATGCTCGGGCCTTCGCCCTCTGCCAACAGATGGGAGAAACGGCGCAACTGTTTCCTACGGTATTTGGTCTGTGGTTAATTTCTTTTACGCGGGGAAAGCTCAGTGAGGCCCATAAACGAGCCGAACAATTGTTAAACCTTGCACAGGAGATAGATCCCTTGACCCTCCCGATTTGGGGGCATGATATGTTGGGCCTTACTCTCTGTTACTGCGGTAAATTCCCGCTCGCCTTGTCCCATTTACAGCGAACCCTGGAGTTGTACGATGTTGAGCAGTATCGGGCGCATGCGTTCGATACGGGGCAAGATCCAGGGATGAGTTGCCTCACCTACATGTCTGGAGTGTTACGGTGGATTGGGTATCCGGACCAAGCCCTACAGAGAGTGCAGGAGGCGTTTACTCTGGCTCGGGAGATGTCACGTCCCTTTGGCATTGTAGCGGCATTACTATGGGCTGGCGAACTCCATGTGGCCCGTGGGGAAATTTCCCTAGCCCAAGAGCGAGCAGAAGCAGCGATTGCCTACGCGACGGAGCAAGGGTTTACCGAGATGTTGGCCTGGGGAACTGCACTGCGTGGGTGGACGTTTATCGAGCAAGGCAAGGTTGCCGAAGGTCAAGCGCTGATGTTACAAGGCCGGACTGCTCTGGAGAATACGGGGACAAAGCTGGGTATCCCCATCTTTCTTGCCGGTTTAGCCCAGGTGTCGGCACAGCAGGGGCAGGTGGAAGAAGGCCTACAAATACTGGCTGAGGGGCTGGAGGTGGTGCAGCGAACAGAAGAACGACGCCACGAAGCTGAGCTGTACCGGCTAAAAGGCGAACTGATGCTACAAAAACAGTTGCAAGTCACAAGTCCCAGGTCGAAAGTCCTTAGCGCCCAAGCAGAGGCCGAAGAGTGCTTTCGCAAAGCCATTGAGGTTGCGCAACGTCAAAAAGCTAAGTCGTGGGAACTCCGCGCCACGACCAGCTTGGCGCGATTGTGGCAACAACAGGGGAAACGCGCAGAAGCTCAGGGGATGTTATCTAAGGTCTATAACTGGTTTACCGAAGGATTCGACACAAAAGACTTGCAAGAGGCGAAGGCGCTGATCAAAGAATTGAATCATTGAGTTTTTGACGCAAGTGAGATTTATCCTCCCGCGTCGCTTGACAAGATGAGCAAGTGATCTCCGTCACGAATCGCAGCGTGATAGTCTCGCAGAAATTCGGCGCCGTTGAGATTGCAAGTATAGCCTGGTAACAGCGTGTGATCCTCAGGAGAAATGACAACGCCAACTAGCATTGGAGAATGGGCAGCCAGCGCCGCAAGTGCATCGGTGAGTGTGACGCCTGGGGGGAGATGCAATGTGATGGCGTCAGTTTTTGCTCTGAGTCGCGCGACGCCGAAGAGTTCGATAGTGCAAGCCATGGATTGCTTGCGAGTTTGCCAGAGCGCCAGCGCCTCTTGATAATCTTCCGGGCTGTTCATGTTGCGAAAACTGAGCCCGCTTGGGTCGAAGCGGCGCAGCTCTTCTTCCGAAACTTCTCGGGTGCGTACTTTTTTATACAAGAAAATGGGGCGCAGCTCATTGCGCTCAAGTTGCTCTTGTAGCAAAGGCAAGACGCTGCGCCGATAGACCGCGTGGAGCGGTTGCAACCGTTCTTGCCAGTGCGGGACGACCACGTCATATGCGTCAGCTAACGAGAGCAAGTGCGCAATGAAGGCGAGATTGAGAAACGGGGCATCACAAGAAGTGATAAAACACAATTCGCCGTGAGCTGCTTGCAAGCCGTACACCATGCCGCCGACCGGACCTTGATAGGCCACGGCGTCTCTCGTCAAAGTCACAGGGAGCGGCGGCAAATCTTGGTCTGGAGCGGCGACGACGACAATATCCGTGAAGCAGCTTTGTAGTGTACGGACGAGATGTGTGACGAGCGGTTCGTTGTCAAACGGCAGCAATGCTTTTGGCCGTCCCATGCGCGAGCTTTTACCGCCCGTGAGGATGATGGCGGAAGCCGGAATTGGGGATTGGGGATTGGGGATTGGGGATTGGTAAGACATGATGACTCTTCGTCGGTTTTGTGATTGACCAACTCCTAACCCCTCATCCCTTGAAAGCATACGCCCTCCGGGCAACGCTTTTCGGTTAAATGGAACATAATCTCTTCGCCGAAGTATTTCAGGGCTGACGTCACCGGCAACGGAGCGGCCTGACCGAGACCGCAGATCGATGTTAGTTGCATCGTCTCCGCCAATTCACCAATCAAGTCGATTTCGTTGGTTTCCGCTTGACCACGAGTAGCGCGTTCAAGGATCTGGACAATCTTATCACTCCCGACCCGGCACGGAACACATTTGCCGCAAGATTCGTTGCGGAAAAACGTCACCACGTTTAGTGCGGCGTCAAGCATGCAGGTGCCTTCCGCGAGAGCGACGACCGCGCCGGAACCCAACATAGAGCCCACTTGCGTGAGCGACTGGAAATCCAAGGCGATAGTGGACATTGACGCCGGCAGGAATCCTGACGAAGCTCCGCCGGGAGAAAACGCTTTCAACTTTTTCCCAGCGCTGACGCCGCCGCCATATTCCTGGATAAACTCTTCGACTGGAAGCCCGAGCGGCACTTCATAGACCCCGGGCCGTTGCACGTGGCCGCTCAAGCCTAAATACTTGAGACCGTTATTGTTGCGTCCCTGGCTCTTAAACCAATCCGCTCCGCGCCGGAGAATACCAGGGATCATACATAACGTTTCAACGTTGTTGATGAGTGTAGGTTTGCCCCACAAACCGTGGGTGCCGGGAAACGGCGGCTTATTGCGCGGCTCAGCCCGTTTCCCTTCGAGCGCTTCGAGCAGCGCCGTTTCTTCTCCGCAAATGTAGCCGCCTGCGCTGATAAACAGTTCGATCTCGCAGGAAAAATCAGAACCGAAGATGTGTGAACCCATGAGACCCTGAGCGCGCGCTTCCGCCAATGCTTTTTCAAGTACGTGTTCTTGCGCAGGGTATTCGTGCCGCAGAAAGATGAAGGCCTTGTGCGCGCCGACGACATACGCGCCGAGTAAAACGCCTTCGAGCAACAGATGCGGGAATTTTTCCATGAGGAAACGGTCTTTGAAGGTGCCGGGCTCGCTTTCGTCAGCGTTCACCACAACATATTTTTCGCTTCCTGTAGCGTTACGCACAATTTCCCATTTCAGGCCGGTTGGGAAGCCTGCGCCTCCCATACCGCGGAGCCCGCTGTCTTTGAGTGTCTGAATCACCGACGCGACATCTTTGCTAGCGAGCAGACTACGCAGCGCGCCGAAGCGGTCCGTCTGTTGCGGATACGGATCGATAGCGAACTTTGTCGAGCCTTGTTGGACCATAGTAGGATCCGGCATCTCTCCACGCCGGAATTGGCTGAACAATTCATCGAAACGCTGTTCCGTAACGCCCGCATAGATGGTGTCATTGATAGCGACCGCAGGAGCTTGATCGCAACGACCTAAACAGGAAACGCCATTGATCTCATAAGTAGTCAGAGTTGTCGTCCGTTGTTGAATTGCTCGATGTAGCCGTTGCGCGCCGGCCATATGACAGGATAAGTCTCGACACACTTTAAGGTCGAATTGGGGCGGTGGTTGTAGGCGAAAGTGAGGGTAGAAGCTCGCGACTGCCTGGATCTGGTAGAGCGGAATCGTTGCGCGCTGGGAGAACGCTCGCAGTTCACTATCCGGCAAATAGCCATGCCGGTCCTGAATCGCCTTGAGTTCACTAATCAGATTCATGGGCAGTGATGCTAACACTTGTCCAGAATGAGTCTAGTCAGTTCTTTCATACACAGATTTTAGCTCATCCACGTCCTGCGTCGTTACTCCTCGGGCTTCTGGAGTTGATTGTCGGTGCAGCAGCAAGGGAATCACTGTCATGCCGAGAGCAAGGCTTAGAAATAGTATGCCTACATCCGCTTGTAGCTGCGAAGGCGAGAACATCCACGCGGTGCTTGTCGCCGCGGCCGCCATGCTCGTAATGACAAAACCTGAAGCCTGAAACGAGGAGATTTCGTCGTTCATGAACATGAGCATGGCTGGAATCAAGATTGTCCCTGCGCAGACGACAATTGCTGGAAGAGTGTAGACGTTCAGGTCGATGCGGCCAATCCATAACACGGTGAGCAATAGTCCTTGCGAGAGGAGCACCGCAAGCCCTATTCCAAACAGGGAGCGGAGAGATTTCCCGCTGATCAGGCCGCCCAAGGCGGTGCCGAGCACAAGAGCGCCGAAGAAACGCCAATAGATCTGCTCAACCGCAGCATCGACAGCGGAAAGAACGCCCAAAATGCCGCCGCCTGGGCGAAACTCTACGACGTGGTCTTGTTGTTGGGCAATGAAGGTTTGTATGCGCTGCAGGGTGTGCTCCACCACCTCCGGAGAATAACTTTTGTAGAAAAAAGTGACTGCAGTAGTGTGATAGTCCGTAGACAATAAACGCTCGACCTCATTGGGAGTTGTGGCGGAAGCAATCAGCCGAAAAATTACCTGGCCGGTAGAATCGATGTCGGTGGGAATAATCTCCCATTTGGGCATTTTTTCGTGAAACATGCCGGCGAGAGATTTTATCAATCCGGTAATAGCGACAGATCCGCCGAATTGCTCGTCGTTCGCCATATAGTGTTGAAAGGCTTCGAGGGTTTCGAGGGCTTTCGGATCGCGAAAAGCCGCTTCCCCTGGCGCTCGCGCAATGACGATCAGTTGATTAGCGCCGATAAATTTGTTGTTGACTACAGCAAACGCTCGGTTGAAGGGATGAGAGGTGGAAAAAAGCGTCGTGCCGAGCATGGACCGTCCAGCTTGCAACTGGACTAACGCTACGAATCCGAAGAGTGTGAGCAGTATGACTCCTCCATAGGAAATGGCGGGACGGCGTAGGGGAGTCAGAAAAAAAGCTACACAGTGTTCGGTCAACCGTGATCCCCACGCGCGGGAGGCAGTGGGGGTGTTCTGTGAAAAGAGAGGAGTGGACGACCAGAACGGAAACAGGAGCCACAAGGAGAGCAAGAGGCCAGTGATCCAACCGATGCTTAGATAACCGAGCGCTTGCATTGCTGGTACGTCCGAAAGGATCAAGGTTAAGAGACTCATCGCATCAATGACGAGGGCGATTATGAGCGGCCGACCCAAAACAGAGGCTGTATGCCTGAGTACTTGTTCGCGGTTTTCTCCATACGCGAAGGGCGTCGCTATGCTTGTGGACGCGTCTGCAAGACCGACGCACCAGTGCGTCACAAGCGCAATCCCGCGAATGCACAAGGGAAAAAAGGTCACAAGGGCGAGGGGATTGAGCGCGCAGCCGCTCAGGTTGAGAAAGCTGAGCCCCCAGATAGCGCCAATGAAATTCACGAGCAACACGCTACAGGCGCCGCGCATGAACCCCAATGCGCACCCGAGAACTAACAATGCGACCCCAGCCCCGACAAATAAGAACAGCTGAAAACTGGGCGCTGCGTCGATGAGCCAGGCTGCAAGGACAAGGTTTCCGGTAAAGACAATGTCAGTATTCGCGTCTTGCTCTTGGGCGGCAAGAGTTTGGAGGCGGGTAAGCACCGCGCGCGGCTCCGCCATGCCGTCCCAAAAGCCAGCGCGGATAAGCGCCGTTTTTTCATCTGGAGAAATATAGACGCCGCGAATGCCAAGATTCGTGTAGACGGCTTTTCTAATGTGGGTGAGTTCGGCTGGTGACTGTGGTTGATCGGGATGTTCAATCAAAGGAAGGATGCTGATGCCTTCGGTGCGAACCGTAATATTCTTCAAGCGAGGATGAGTAAGTGATAACACCTCGTAAGGATTGACGCCTTTTGTCTCGAGAAGACCAACGGTGAGCCGATGAATTTTTCCCAGTACATCAGAAGTGAAAATTGTCCCTTCTCGCACAGTGACCGTGACCAGGGCTGTGTTTGTCATTTTGAGCATGTCTGTGAATTCTCGATACAGTTTGACGTGTGGATGTTGATTCGGATAGTAATCTGACAGTCTGGAAGAAAACGACACATGTCTCGCCCAAAATGTAGGAAAACTAGTGAGAAGGATAAGTAAAGTAGCGGCAATCCACCGGTGACGCGCCCAGAAGAGGCACGAATGGACAAACATAGTTCCCTCCCTTTACCGAGGCGCGCCTACTATACCACCCTGGAAGAAAGAGCACGAGTCGTGGGTGGACCTGCGGTTGACGTTCGATCAAGGCGCAATGCTGGTGTTGACAAGCCTTTTCTCCCTAGTCTAAGAGAGTGAGCACGCTTGCATTGGGCAAAATGGGCAAAAGGAGGAAGTCCTGTCATGGACAGTAGAAGAGTCCAACCCTGGCGATTGTGGGTGGGGATAGTTGTATGCACGATCTTCTTAGGGTGGCAGCCAGAACACGTGGCGGCTCAAGATGGCGCTCGCATCCGTGACCATTTATACGCTGTACACATGTTCTCTCCTACCGAAGTCTGGACCGTCGGCAGCTTCGGCGCCATCTATCATTCCAAAGATGGCGGCAAGCAGTGGACCAAACAGGATGGCAAGGTCATCGAGCCGCTCTACGGTGTGCGATTTGTTACGGAAAAGGAAGGATGGATCTCTGGCAAATCCGGTATAATCCTTCACTCGACTGACGGCGGCGCCACGTGGGAAAAGCAGGTCAGTGGAACTACGCATCATTTGTTTAACCTCACATTTCTTGATAATCAGCACGGTGTGGCGGTCGGAGACTTTGGCACCATTGTCGTCACCTCTGATGGCGGGAAAACGTGGCAGGATAAGACCCCAGGAGAAGACGTCTTTCTTTACGCCGTACAGATGACCAGTTCGGGCAAATCGTGGATTGCCGGTGAGCGAGGCACGATTTTGGTGAGTGAGGACTTCGGCCAGAGTTGGCAGAAAAAAGCAACTGGGACAGAGGCCACTCTGCTCGGAATGAGCTTTGCGAATGACGACTGGGGGTGTGTTGTCGGCATGGATGGAACGATTCTGCAAAGCGCCGATGGCGGGTCGTCGTGGAAACCTTATGAAAGTCCCGTGCAGACCGCCCTCTACAACGTCATTATCGACGGACAGAAAGGTTGGGCGGCGGGCGATGAAGGGGTCATTTTGACTTCAAATGATGGGGGAAAGAATTGGAGCCTTGTGGACGCGCCTGAGGAACTCTCGTTGTACTGGATAATGGGGATCTCCACAGTGCAACAAGGCGCCATGGGAGTGCTGACGGGATCGAATGGGCTCACGCTCCAGATTCTCGGCAATACGGTTGACTTTGATTCGCGTTTCAAAAGACACTAACGCTATTTTCTCGCCGTGAGCTTGTCGAGCGTGAGCTGTAGTCCGTCTTCGTTCTAGATAGTCCGACAGAAAAGTTGACCTGAAGTAATGATCTGAAGAGAGCAAAAGGGGGCCGTCATGTTGCCACGTAACTGGATGGAAGCGTACATCAACTTCCTCCTCAGATTCCGCTGGTGGGTGATTGGTGCGGTGCTGCTTGTAACCATCTATCTCGGGTTTTACGCCACCCAGATGCGCGTGTACACCAATTTCTTTGATCTCTATCCGCCAAGCCATCCTTATATTCAACTTTATCAACAATATCGCCGGATGTTTGGCACCGCAAACGTCCTCATGCTGATGATTGACTGCAAAAGGGGCGATATTTTTAACGTTGATACAATTAACAAGATTAACTATGCGACCTTGCAAGTTGTTGAGACTGCCGGCGTGAACCCCTATCAGATCCGTTCGTTGACCCATCCAAAAGTGAAGAACATCAGGATCACTGGCAATCTTATCACGGCGTATCCAATCATGTATCCGGGGCCGCCCAAAACCCCCCAGGATGTCAAGCTTATTAAAAAAGCGGTCTACACAAACGAAGGCGTTCATGGCTTTTATGTGTCTCAAGACAACACCGCAGCGTTGGTGACCGCGGGCTTCTGGGAAGAAGGGGTCGATTTTCATAACCTCTACGATCGCATGAAGGTTATCCGTAATGAGGTAGAGAAAGATGGAAAACACACCGTCTACATCAGCGGCTTTCCCATGCTGTACTCTTGGGTGTTCAGCTATAAAAACTACATCCTGGCGGTCATCGGCATTACCATGGTTATCATCGTTTCCATGCTGTGGTTCTATTTCCGTACGTTCACTGGCGTGTGGGTGCCGCTGTTCTCCGGGGCGTTGAGTTCGCTCTTGGCCTTGGGCGTCGCCGGCAAGTTCGGCTTTAACCTCGATCCGTTAGTGCTGGTAGTGCTTGTCTTGATCACGGCGCGCGCCTTGTCACATTCTGTGCAGTCGATGGAGCGTTATCATGAAGAATACCATCGATTGCAAAACAAGCAGGAAGCGATCATGTCCTCGTATCTGGGGTTGTTCAGCCCTGCCATCGTGTCGATTGCGGCTGATGGCTTTGCAACGCTGACTCTCGCTTTGGCCCATATTCCACTGATTCAAAAGCTCGCCTACGTGTCGAGTTTTTGGATCTTTACGATTTTTATCAGTGTTGTGACTCTGCATCCCATCATTCTGTACTTCATTCCCCCACCGCCGCACGATCCGAAAGCGGGAACGCGTTTCTCGGATAAACTTTATACCAGTATCAATCGGGCGATGGTGAAAATTAGCCAAGGGAACAACCGCTACTTCGTTTTGGGTTCTTTTTCGATCGCTCTGGTGATCGGCATGTCCTACTCAAAGGATCTAAAGATTGGCGATGTGTCGATCGGCAAAGCCTTACTCTCAGCAAAGCACGACTACAACGTGTCGTACGACAAAATCAACGAAAAATTCGTTGGCGCCTCTCAATTAGTGATCTTGGCTGAAGGGAAAGACCCTGGGGTCATTAAAGATCCACAAGTGTTGCAGACGCTGGAAAAGTTTCAGCGGTTCATGCAACAGCAGAAACTAGTGGGAGGCACGATCACTATTACTACGTTGGCGCGACGCCTATACCAGATGTTCCAAGAGGGCATTCCCAAA
>JACXTT010001838.1_pt1 | contig 34642 bp, 30 predicted proteins | sample 9270951 | NCBI WGS metagenome assembly JACXTT01 (sample SAMN15532306, study PRJNA645909) | rock metagenome | isolation source: weathered quartz diorite | place: Puerto Rico | collected 2017-06-21 | reverse complement strand
GTCTCGCAGGATATGACGATATCGAATGAGTTTTCCTCAAACGGCATGTTCTGCGCGTCGGCCTGAACATAGGTCACATGATCCGCCAACGATGGATGGCGGAGAAGCCTTTCCTTCGCAATGGCGACCGCGGACGCAGAAAAATCCGCACCACAGACCGTCGCGCCCCGCGAACCAAGAAGCCGCGAGAACCCGCCTCGGCCGCAGGCGATTTCCAGGATCCGCATGCCTTCGACCGGGGGCAGGAACTCCAGGACCAATTGGTACCACGGGCTTGTTTCGTCGGCATGCTCCGGGTCCGATTCGAACACATCTCTGTGCCATCGGTCGTATTGGGTTGCCAGGCTCATGAAGCTGATCTCCGCGACCGGATAACATGCTGCGGCTCGGGAACCGGAAAGAAGACCTTCCTCGCCTTCATAAAAAATTCATTTGTCGCGAACTTTCTTCGCAGATTGTAGTACATCCGCGGAGGACAGAAGAGGGCAGGCACCAGGCTGGCTAGCTTGAAAATCCTGTGAGGCAGCGTCCCATCCTCGTGAACAATTCGGTAGAATTTCCACTCCGCGGAAAACGTTTCCCACGGGAGCCCGCCCGACAGTTGAAGGCGAGTGAGATCGGCCTCCGCCTGCACTGCCTCCGCGACGGCGCCTGTCGCATCTTTGGCTGTGCCGAAAGAAGATAGTCTGGCGGCAATCGCCTGCGCCAGCGATTCCATACACTTTTGCTTTCGCAGCATGGATTCTTTGCTGTTTGCTGACAGTTGAAACAAGTTACCGCCGTGTATGCGATAAAACGTCAATGGCTCTCCGAGGATCGAAACTACAGACAGCGCAGCGGCTAGCGTGAAAATGTACTCATCGGCCTCGATGATTAGCGCGTCGGGCACTGGCAGAATCTTGCGCAGAACTTCCGCGCGGACGGTCATGCGGCTCGTGCCGAGCTGGCTCTTGCGCCGGCGGAATATGCGGGCGCCTTGCAGGGAGTCGATGCGGAACCGCGGGGTATCGCGCAAGACTTCGGAATGCTCGTCGCCGTTTTCGAGGACCTCGGTGATTCCATTGCCGATGATCCCGGCTTCGGGATCCCGCTCCAGCGCCTCCACAACCAGCCGCAGTTTTTGCGGCGCCCACCAGTCGTCGCCATCAAGAAAGGCCACGATTTCGCCGCGGCACTCGGGAATCCCAACATTGAACGCTGAGGCCTGCCCGCCGTTCGCTTTGCGGATCAGGCGGACGCGCGGCTCGAAGCGCCGGACGATTTCAGGCGTATGGTCGGTCGAGCCGTCGTCGACCACAATGATTTCCGCATCGTTCAGAGGCCGATCCTGCGCAAGCACACTTGTGATGGCCTGCTCAATAAAGCGCTCATGGTTGTAGGTATCAATGAGAACTGAAACTTTTATCATTCATGCCCCGTACCGGTGCCAATTCCCGTTAGGTTTACGTTGGAAATTCCGGCCGCCGCTGGGGGCATCTCCTGGACAAAACTCACTCTCGATGTGTATCCATACCGATGCGCCCGTGTGACCAGGGGGCCCTCAAAGTATTTCCATGAGAGGGCCGCTAGGGCGAAGCACAGCAAGGCTGCGAGGAGCGTCACGCCAGCCGCAGCGGGTGTGGCAATGCTCGGGCGATCCCCAAGCAGAGCCGCATGCAATAGGGCGGCAACGGGAACATGAATCAGGTACAGGCAATAGGAGACCGTGCCCACTCGCATTAGCCACTTCATACGCATCACCCGGCCTAATTTTGCGTTCGGATCGACGAGAACTGCCAGCAGAAGTGTTACGTAGAAGAACGCCAGCCAGGAAAACTCCCAAGAGACTGTGAAGTGATTCGCCGCGTTCGGAAAATACTTCAGCAAAACCGGAATACCGCAGGAGAAAAAAAACAGCGCGCTATAGATGAGAGCCTTCCGAGCCAGCAGGAAAGAGCGAATTTCCGGTGTCTTCCAAGCCAGGGCCGCGAGCATACCGATAGCGAGAGCATCTGCCCGGCAAGGCATCAGGTTATACCAGTACGCGTCGTCGGAAGGAGTGAACCGATAGGCTAGCTCGCGCAAGACCGGCGCTAGAACCACAGTGGCGCACAGCGTAACAGTCAGGCTCACTTTGGAAAGAGCGCGGATCAGAATAGGGGCGACCAAGTAAAATTGCTCCTCGATCGCAAGGGACCACGTCACTAAAAACCAGTACCAGTCGAACGTCCCAAATGGCATGGAAAAGAAATTTTGGAGAAACAGCAAATACAGTGGAACATGCCGGATTCCGCCGTCGGCGATTGGCAAAGAGCTCGGAATCCACCGCGCACCCACAACCCGGATCATGAAATAGAGCAAGATGAAGGCGTAATAAAGCGGAAAGATGCGATGGACGCGCCGGTTATAGAAAGTGCTGAAGTAATTTTCGGAGTCCCGCGCCTCCAGCAGGATTCCTCCAATCAGAAAACCAGAGAGTACAAAAAACAGGTCTACGCCGCTCCACCCCAGCCGGAAAGCCTGCCTGAACCGGTATAGGGAACTCCCGAAGTCACCCCCGGGGCTCACAGCAATGTAGTGAAAGCAGAGCACCAACAGAAAGGCAATCCCACGCAGTCCATCCAGCTCAGAAATGCGCCGCGCACCGCCCGGCGCTTCTTGCTTGGGCTGAGGCACTCCGTCGGTGGTTGCGTACGTTGGTTGCAAGAATGCTAAGAGTTCCTGTCGAACTTCCGAATCGGCGTCCAGTCCGCGAATCTGTTCACAGGCATTTGACTTTTCTCTCCGGATTCGCGAATCCGCTTTACCTTGTAGCTCCAGGGCTGTGACGCTGCCGCAGCCCAAGCCGGCGGCGCAACGGTCGCGTCACGTCGAGCAGTCCGAACCAGGCAGCACTGCGCGCGCTGGATGCCTTGCGCTTCGCCAGCGCGACCCAGTGATAATAGTTCGGACGCAGCCCATCCGGGGTGAGCCGATGCGTCGCGTTGTCGATCGTGGCAAAATGTCCTTTTCCGAGCAGCGCGTAGTTCTGTTGCGCTTCGACGTCTTGCCAAAGACCAATTCGCCCGCCCGGGTGATGCGAGTAATCGTGGTTTTGGTGGACGGCCAGGACAACTTCTGTTACATCCACTACCGGAACGCCCATCGACCGAGCCTTCCAGAGGAGCCAATTGTCATATCCCGGTCGCCCAACGGCGAATGGGGGCACCTGCTGATAGAGCAGGCCACGCGGAAATACGAAAAAATCGATCCATTGCGCCGGTCGAAGCCTGCCGCGCTGGCGGGCTAAAGTATGCAAGCGTGCACCCCAGTCCGGGCTGGAAAAATCCCATGGCCCGGTGACATCCAAGTCGCAGCGGCGGCCCACCATCATAGAACGCAGATGGATTTGGGCCAGTTTCCTGGAGGCGGCGAGAAAATCGTCAGTGAGAAGAATGTCCGCATTGAGGAAGCATAGCCGGTCGTGCCGGGCAAGATAGTCGGCGCGATCGACCAAGCTGGAAAGCAACGGTGTTCCCAATGAGTTCCGATCGATGTTTTCTGCTTCATGACGCGTGCCAAGCTCGTTCGCGGCTTCGGCGGCGCCTTCCTCGTTACCAAACAAAATAACCTCGGCGTCCGGATGCACCAGTTTCCAGCTGTGGATGGAGTTGCGCTGAATAATGCCAATGTGTCCACGAAACGGCTTCGGCGTGGTGAAAAACGTGATCATGTTTTGCCAGCCTGACTTGCGACGGTCTGGGCTTGTTCTCGCTCGGTGGCTGCCATTTCTTCGAGAATCGAATCCAGGCTGCGCGTTACGCCCCATCCGGGGTAGTGGCTTTTAAGTTTCGCCAGGTTCGAGATGTAGCAGGTATGGTCGCCTTTGCGTGCCTGTTCCGAATAGGTCCAGTTGATCTTGCGGCCGGTCAGCGCTTCGATTCGGGCGATTGCTTCCAGGATCGAAATGCTATTCACGCGGCCGCCGCCCAGGTTGTAAACCTCGCCGGGCCGCGGGCTGCGCGCGAATTCCTCGAACGCGCGCACCACGTCAAAACTGTGAATGTTGTCGCGGACTTGTTTTCCTTTGTACCCGAAAACCGTGTACGTCTTCCCGGAGAGCGCCACCTTCAACAAGTACGAGAGGAACCCGTGCAGCTCCACGCCGGAGTGAGTGGGGCCGGTAAGACATCCCCCGCGAAAAATTCCGACTCCCATGCCAAAATAGCGGCCGTATTCCTGTGCATAGATGTCTCCTGCGACTTTTGACGCGCCGAACAGTGAGTGCATGGCGTGATCGATGCGGCATGTTTCGTCGATGCCTTCGTAATCGGCAGGATCGGAGTAGTCGTACCGCGTTTCCGTCTCGCGGAGTGGTCTCTCGTTGGGCGCATCGCCGTACACTTTGTTGGTGCTCATGAAGATGAAAGCGGCGTCGCGCGCGTGCTGCCGCGTGGCCTCCAGCAGATTCACGGTGCCCAAGGCGTTTACTTCAAAATCCAGCAGTGCGATGTCCGCCGCTTTGTCATGGGAGGGCTGAGCGGCGCAATGGATGACCAAATCGAAGCGATTTCCACGAAATAGCGCCATCACTCCATCGCGGTCTCGAATATCGAGCGGCACGGGGGTGAAATGCCGCGTTGCTGCCTTGAGCCGTTCGAGATTCCATAGCGTGTCGCCCGCAGGGCCAAAAAAGACGCGGCGCATGTTGTTGTCCACGCCGACGACGGTGTGGCCCTGGCGGTCAAAATACTTGACGGCTTCGGAGCCGATCAGCCCGCTGCTGCCGGTAACCAGGATTTTCCAGGGCGCCACTTCGATATCTCCCCCTTTGAGTCCCGCTCAGACGGCCCGCTTGAGCCAACATTCATGCTGCAAATCCTAGATTCACCGCACGCGTCAAGAGCAGCAGTTCTCCGAAAATATCATCTCTTTACTCCGCTGCCCACACTTGCTTTTCGCCGTTTGTGCGACAATGTGTAACCCAGACTCGAGCCAGTGCGGAGGCGTGGCCTCCTTTGAAGGAGGGGCAGGAGATGGCGGGAGGGTTGAATGAATAAAGACGGAGCGAATCTCGGCCAATGGCCGAAGATCACTCTGATCACTCCTGTGTTTAACTCGGCTCGATACCTCGAGCAGACCATCCAATCGATCATTTCACAACAATACCCCAACCTCGAATACTTCATCGAAGACGGCGCTTCGACAGATGGTTCGCTGGACATCATCCGGAAATACGAGGCGCATTTGAGCGGCTGGACGAGCCAGCCGGACAACGGCATGTACGACGCGCTCAATCGCGGCTTCGCCCGCTCGTCGGGAGAGATCATGGGCTGGAGCAGCGCGACAGACATGTTGCATACCGGGTCTTTGTTTGTCGTAGGCAGCGTTTTCCGATCTTTTCCGCAGGTCGAATGGATCACTGGAAGGCTCACGGGTTTTTCCGAAGACGGCATGACCGTCGGAGTGGGTCGCACACCACGGCGGTGGTCCCGGGTCCGTTTTCTGGCGGGTTGCAATCGCTATATTCAGCAGGAGTCAACGTTCTGGCGCCGCAGCTTGTGGAAAAAAGCCGGCAGCCATGTGGATGCTTCGCGAAGGGATGGCAGCGATTTCGAACTCTGGGTGCGGTTTTTCCGGCACGCCCAGCTATACTCGGTGGACGCCCTGATCGGAGGGTTCCGGGTCCACCCCGATTCTTTGAGTCTGAGTAGCCCCGACCTGTACAGCCGCATTCATCACGAAATCATTGAGGCGGAGTGGAAACGCACAACCTGGGGCCCGGCATTCGCCGCCTTTGAAGGTTTCAGCCGAACCATGCTCAAGATTCCCGTTCTGAACGTTGTGTGGCGCAACACAGTCGAGAGCGCTCTTACGCGCATGCCCGGGCCAGACTGGGCGCCGCTGATTCGCTATCGCAACCATGCTTGGACCCTGCGTTAGAGGGCAGGCGGGAGGCTTTCGGGTGAGTTGTCTCGTCAGGCGCCAACGGGAATCTGGTTGATGTTTGGCGCCCAACCGCCAGTGCCAAGGCTGATGTACCGGATGCCGCCAACGTCCTTGAGATGCGCGAGGCCGCGCCAGCAGTCTATGACTGTGCGCATGGAGGTATGATCGGCCCAGTCGTTCGCAGGGATTCGTACGAATTCAGGCCAAAGCTCAGCCACGATGACTACCTGGGAAGTTGCAACACATTCCTTCGCATTCACGAAGTAGTGCGCCCGTTCTCCAAGTACGCGGCGTGCGCCCTCCAGTCCAGCAGGATCGGAAGCGGCCACGGGAATACCGCGGGCAATCAGCTCCTGGGCGAGTAGGAGGCCTGCTGCCTGCTCAACCACATCTGTGTTGGCTTTGTAGGTAAGGCCGAGAATGCCGATCGTCTCGCAGGGATTGGCGAATCGTTGCGCCAGGTCCGCCAGCCACGAAATCTGGGATTGATTGAATTTGTGCGTGACCTGGGCAATCTCGCCCGACACACCTAATTGATTCGCCAGGGCGGCCAGCGCCAGATTGTCTCGAGGGAAGCACGGCCCCCCATAACTGATCGCGCCTTTGAGGTATCTTCCGCCGATCCGACGGTCCAAACCCAGCGTGGAGGTGACCACGTCCACGTCGGCGCCCGGTAGCTGCTCGCAAATACGGGCCATCATGTTGGCAAAGCTGATCTTGGAGGTGATGTACGTGTTTACAGCGATCTTTGTCACTTCGGCGTTGACGAAATTCATTCGCGCCACCGCAGGGCTGTTTTCGCACACCTGCTTATAGAAAGACTCCAGCAGCGTGCCGGACTCAGGATCGGATTCGCCAATCAAAAGAAAATCGGGGTTCAGAAAATCGCGGATCACGGAACCGAGCGCGATGAATTCGGGGCTGTAGCAAAGGCCGAAACCGAACCCCGCTTGCTTGCCGCTGACGCGCTCAAGAGTGGAGCGCACCGAGCCGCCTGTAGTTCCGGGCATCACTGTGCTCGTGAGCACGACGAGGTGAAAACTCGTCTTAGATCGCAACGCGCGTCCGATGGCTTCACATACGGGCAGGACGTATTTCAGGGAAAAGCCTCCGCCCGCTTCGCTGGGCGTCCCCACGACGATGAATGTCGCGTCGGAATCGCGGACCGCATCCTCGATACTTTGAGTGGCGCTTAATCGGCCATAGCAGGTATGGAGCAGTTGCGCCAGTCCCGGCTCAAATACCGGTGGGCGGTTCTGGCTCAGAGCTTCCACTTTGGAAGCGTCCGCATCCACGCCGATGACGTGTAATCCCCGGGCCGCGGTTGCGGCGGCCATCGGCGCGCCTAGTTTTCCCAGACCGATAATGCTGACGGTTCGAATCATAAGAGCCAACTATACTAACTACGACACGCCATGAGGTCTATAGCCGAATGAGGGGTGTGCAGCCTTGAATGCCCCACTGTCCTGCCTCTTGCGTCGCCAGAGTCAAGTCGCTATCGAATGGCTGCCTTGCTTATACTCATGCCGCCTGGCTTTGACAGAGATTGCCTCCTCCAGTAACGCCACCGGGCGGCGCTGGAAGAAATCGCGCAAAGCTGCGTCCTGCCACGCGCGAACTTCCTCCTGCAAATCCCGCGAACCGGCAATTGCGCGGAGGCGGCGCGGAAGCTCGATCATGCCACTGCAGAGCGCCGCAGGATGGCAGATCAAGCGATGAAACGCCTTGTCCTGCTGGCCGATGCAAAGGCAGCCCACAGACGCTGCGTCGCAGATGGCCTGGCCCGCTCCCGCAATGGTCCCTACTGCGACATAGTAACGGCAGCACGCCATCGCCCCGAAATAGCGCAGCGCGTCGCCCCAGGCGGGCGGATCGGAGATGCCGTAGGGGCTCTCATTAAACTCGCCTTTGTAGCGGACCGCGTACTGTAGCGCTTCCTCCAGTCGCTTTGCGGCTGCGTGCCCTGCTGCCACCCAAGTGCCGTACGTCTCGGCCATCCCCAGGGTTGTGAGCGTACGGAAGTCCGCCCATACCGCGTCGTCCTTTGCCGTCGGGAACGCTGCCCGCACGGTTTCAGGATCGCGTAAGTAGGGAAACGCCAGGGCTTGCGGCAACGAGGCAAGACGTTCGGGCGCGTCCAGCATATGGGCTAGAAACAAATCGTACTGGCCGAGCGGCTTGCGCAGTGACTCTTTGTAGAGGCGGTCCCAGTGCTCGACCACAAAGTACGCAAACAAAGCCGGCGAATTCGTGGGCATCGACCAAAACGGATCGAACGTGATAACGACATCATACTTCTCGACTGGGATGGCCTGTGGCGCAACAACGTTGCGCGTATGGCGAGCCATTGTTTCCGAGCTACCTAAGAGCTTTAACACCTCCTTCGTGTAGTCGCTCGACAGTTGTTGAGGTACTACGTACCAATCAGCCTTGAGGCAGCATGTCATTTCCCAGAAAGTGGCTTTACCCGGCCACGCGTCGAACAATCCCCGAGGCGTTGTGTCCCCCCAACGGACGCTCGACCAGGGGCCGTGCACGTCGAACATCTGCTTGATGAAAGCGACTCTCAACTCGATCTCTCGCGCAAACCCGCGTAGGCCGAGTGTCCCGGCTTCGCCGCGATCACCATCGAATTGTACTGGTAATCCGGCTTCACTTCGGAGATCTGTCCCGTCGCACTGTTCAACAAGAAAAGCGTGTAACCGCAAGACTCAAGAAACCAAAGCACCTCGACCGGATGGTAGCCAAACCCCTTGGTTAGAAATCCGAAGCCTTCGTACAAAATCAAAGGCGCATCGTCGCGAGCAAGCAGCTCTCTCCCCCCGCGCAACAACATCAACTCCCCGCCCTCTATATCCGCCTTCATCACATCCACGCGCGAAATATGGTGGTCTTTCACAAACGTGTCTAAGGTCGTGATAGGCACCTCTTCACGCCCGATTACCTGACTGTCCGGATGAGTTGCCTGGCCCAAAGTGTTGAGGCCGTCTCTTTCGCGGGAATTGACTTGCAACACGCCTTTGCCGGCCGAGTCACTTAGTGCCGTTTTAAAAATATTGACATCGGAAACTTGGTTCAAGAGCACGTTCCGCATTAGGAGATCAAGAGTGGAGGAACACGGCTCGAAGGCGAAGACGCTCTTCCCGCCGATCTTCTTCGCTGCGGTAATTGCAAACAGCCCCGCATTTGCGCCAACATCGAAGAAAATCATCCCCGGCTCGAGGACGGTCAAAATAAACGAAATTTCATGGTTTTCGCAGCGGAGCCCTGCCCAGATATCGCCCGCTGTTGAGCCTTGCGGCACCAGAAAAACAGGAAGTTCGCCGATACAAAAAGCAAGCCGCCGATTCAGAAGGATCGCGTTACGCAATGGCAGCCCAAATTGGCGGATCCAAACTTTGCGCTGAACCGGATCCCGCATCTTCTGAAGAGATCGCCGAATCTTGCGGCCGATGCGAAGCCCAACTCGCCCGAATGCGGAACCCTCCAGGAAACTTCTGACAGCGTGCGAAAGGATGGGGTGCGGCGCCGCGTGCTGTTCGCTAGCGAGAGCCATTGGTGGGCCTATCACGTGAGATCAAGGCAGAAATCCGAGTCAAGTATTAGCCGCCCTGTTTGCGAAGGTGAGGTTTTCTTCCTGGCCGTCGCTCTGCGTGTCAACACCGACGAGCTCAAAGCCCCGCGCCTCAAGGAACTCGACAATCTCCGCCTTGCTGGGGCTGCCGTTATACACGGGATACGGCGTGATCGAGACTTCGACGTAAATCTTGCGCAAATCCTTTAGCCGATTCCCCGCGGATTTCAAAACGGCAAGGTCCGAGCCCTGTGCGTCGATTTTCAGGTAGTCCACGGTCTGAATTCCTACGAGATTCATGAAAGTGTCGAGACGAATTGTCGGCACGACCGTCTTATTGACGACGCGCACGTCCCGGCCACCGATCCAGTGACGCGCATTTTCGTCATCAATTGGCAGAAGCGAGCTGGAGTGAGGCGAGGCCGTAATGTTGAATTCCGCGTAGCCGTCCGTTTCGGACACCGCCATGGGAACGATAAAGATGTTTGGCAGCGCTCCGAACATTTTGGCGGCTTCGTGGATATTGGGCTCAAAAGCGAAAACGCGAAGCGATGGATTGGTAAGCGCAAACCCGTAGGTATGTTCGCACCGGAACGCACCTACGTCGACCCACACCCCTTGTAGCGAGCGCCAGTCCATAAGAAAGCGGCCCGCTTTCCGCAGCGTTCGGCCCGCAAAGTGAACCAAATCGGTAGTAGCATTCATTCTCGGTCGTTGGGTGTCACCCCAACTGCAGGGTACGCTTTTTGGAATCGCACGAACTCAGGTCGATTTTACCTTGCCCCTCTCCTGTGACTCGGCCAATGCTACGTCCCCCGAACTCTGGATTCCAAACTTGCAGGGCACATTCAGAATCCCGTTCCACTCGTCGCGAAAGTGTTGATGAATTTCTGTGTCGATAATCATTTCCGGCAAACATTCCCATATGTCAATTGGATTGCCCCGGTCGAAGAGGCTTACCTCCCAGCTATAGACGCCGGGCCTCAAGGGCAGTGATGGGAACGAATAGTGAAATTCATGAATTCCTTCATCCAATTGGAAATGGTACTTCGCCCAACCCCACATCAACTGCCGCTCGTGGTTGTAGAGCGCGATACCGTGTATGCCATCGGAGACAGGCTTACTCAGCCGCAGGACAAATTTCAAACGAACCTGGCCTTCGGTGGCCAGGATGCACGGATTGTCGACGCGGGGTTCGACGATCCCCCAACCCAAGAAGCCGTTGTGAACCACCGGCGTATCCATGGTTCCTTTCGGTCCGTCCGGCCGGCGCAACATGGCAGTTTCGTATGCGGCAGCGATCTCTGCGGTCGGGCCTGACCGGAAAATCGTGCCCTGATCCAACCAGATCGCTTGCTCGCAAAGCCGGCGAATCTGATTGAGCTGATGGCTGACAAAAACAATGGTGCGTCCCGCGCTTGCCACTTCATCCATCTTGCCAAGACATTTTTTCTGAAACGCCGCATCGCCGACAGCAAGTACTTCGTCCACGAGCAGAATTTCCGGCTCCAGGTGGGCAGCGACGGCAAAGGCAAGCCGCATTTGCATGCCGGTACTGTAGTGCTTCAGGGGAGTGTCGATGAAGTCTTCGACTTCGGAAAAAGCAACGATCTCCTCGAATTTGCGATCGATTTCTCTCTTGCCCATGCCGAGGATCGCGCCGTTCAGATATGTATTTTCGCGGCCGGTCAGCTCTGGGTGAAAGCCGGTGCCAACTTCGAGGAGGCTACCGACGCGGCCATGAATCTCGGCGGTTCCTTCGGTCGGCTGAGTGATGCGAGAAAGTATCCTAAGCAAGGTGGATTTCCCGGCGCCATTTCGGCCGATCAGTCCCACCACTTCGCCCTTCGGCAATTCGAACGAAACGTTGCGCAGCGCCCAAATGCTCCGCGGGCGTGCGGATCGCTCGCCGTTTGAGGTCAGCCAGCGAACGGGGGCCTGGATCGCGTGAGTGAGCCGTTCACGCAGGGAAGTCTGGCTGGCAAGCGCGCCGATTCGGTAGCGCTTCCCCAGCCCCTTCGCGGAAATGGCAATTTCGCTCATACGTCAAACAACGTCTGCAATTGTGCCTTCCACGGCGTGGAAATACAGCAAGCCACCCAGAACGACAGCCAGAACCGCCGCCGATGAAGCCGCTAACAAGATATTCGGTGGCTCGCCATGGCCGGTCAGCGCCCAGCGAAATCCTTCGATAACCCCGGCCATGGGGTTCAAACCGTAGAGCCATCGCAACTTTTCGGGTACCAGGGAGCTCGGATACGCTACCGGCGATGCAAACATCCAAAATTGCACGAGGAATGGCACCACATACCGGACGTCGCGATAGAGCGCGTTCAAGGCAGAAAGCCACAGGCCGACGCCAAGCGCCGTCAACACCGCCAGCAGGGTGAAGGCCGGCAGCCAGACCACTGCGCGCGTGGGCTCAATTCGAAAGTAAACCATCATCGCGAGGAACACCGCGAAGGAAATCAAGAAATCCAGCAGCCCCGAGAGAATAGCCGAGATCGGAAGGACTACGCGAGGAAAGTAGATTTTCGTGATCACTCGCTGCTGGTCCACCACAATGTTGGTTGCGCTTTGCATTGCAGTTGCGAAATACATCCACGGGAGCAGCGCGCAGTAGTAAAAGATTGGATAGGGAAGCCCCTGCGACGGAATCTTGGCGAGCTTGCCAAAGAACAGGCTGAAAACCAGCATGGTCAACACGGGCTGCAGAACGGCCCAGGCAGCACCGATGACCGTTTGTTTGTAGCGGACCTTGATGTCGCGCCAAACAAAGAAATAGAGCAAGTCGCGGTAGGCCCACAATTCGCCGAGGTCGAGGGCGAGCCAGGTGCGCCGCGCACCGATCCGCACCACAGTAGGCTCATGTTGTCCGATAGGCACTGATACTTGAGAGTGGCCTATTCCCATGGTTCAGGCTATTCTCCGGTAGTTTCTCGGGTTTTTGCTGCTCGATATCTTCCTTCAAATTCAGTTGTGGCCCGCTGACTCCCGTTCGGCCTTTCCATCAGCCGGAAGCTGACTTACCCCTCGCCACCGTTTTTTGATCCATCTAAACATCTTGCCCACGCGCCGATTCCAGCAGTAGTCCCGAATTTTCCAAGGTGTGGTCGTCCATGGATCCCACCGTCCGGTTACCATTCGAATCGGCTCCTGCGCCAACACCATGTTAGGTGCCCTGAGTTCAATCTTGGAAGCGGCCAGGATCGTTCGCGATTTTTTTCGCCATAGGGTCGTCTCAAACTGGCCGTCCAGACGCAACCGCCTAAAGCGATAAACGAACGGGAATCCGGCGCGGTACAACATCTTCAGCACAACAGATTCTGTAGGATACAGGGCAACGTACTTGAGTCCTTGGTTTTCAGAATGATATTCGTCCAGGAGCTCGAAATTAGGGTCTGCCCCTGGAACACACATTGTTTCGATCATCAGGAGCTTCCCCGTAAGCGCGTGCAGATTCCGGATCGCCAGAAAAGGGTTCTCCAAATGGTAAAGGAGACCGTAGCACAAAACGAAGTCAAAGGTTCCGAGCTGGGGAAGCGTTTGATCCTCCACATCCCTTGCAAGAAAGGAAACTGCCGGGTGACGCTGTTTGGCTTCGGCAATGTGTTCTTCGCGCCCGTCCAGAGCGACCACCCGAAATCCCAGTTCAGAGAGGAACTTGGAAAAGTAGCCCACTCCGCAGCCAACATCGAGCGCCGACTCCAGTGCGACTTGTTTGCGGACGACCTCCAGGACTTCCTTCGTAAAAGATTGCCGCACCCTTACGTATTCCCGTGCGACGTCAACATCGAACGACGACACGTTTTGCACACCTTCCTCCGCATTGCTGCTACAAACGTCCCTGAACGGCCACAACCGCTGCCTGGATTTGTGCTGCACCCATGTTCCCGGCTATTGCCTCCCTCTCTCCTCAAGTTTTTGCTGCTCAATGTCTTCCTGCTCAATGTGCTGCATCATCTCATTTCGATGCAACAAATAGGTTTCCATGCTGTGCGTGACGCGCAAAGGAACGTTGACGAACTGGTTGCGAACCATGGCGCTCCACGAAATCCTTCCGCGCGCCGGAACCATGTGAGTGCCCCACTGAAAGATGAACGCGAGGTTCCAAATTGCGAACAATGCAAGAGCGAGACCTTGGGAGAGATAGGCTAGCTGAAAAGACCGGAACAGCCTTCCAACTCGTTCGAGTAGGAACGCTAAGCCAGAAACATAAACGGGGGTCAACGAAATTAGAAATCGGTTTCCGAACGAGGACATTCCGTGCCAATAGGGGTAGCTAAAAATGACATAACAGAAAGCCACAACTGCCAAAATCAAATAGGTCTTGAACGCCTTCGCCGTAGCAGAGGGAAGGAATAGACCCAGGAGAGCAAGACCTAGAAGTGGAGTCCAGGTGAGCAGTCCATGTTCAGACGAAAAGAGCACCGAAAGCCAATACGGGGCTCGCCAATCCCATGGCAATGCTGTATAGGAGCCGAACCGAAGCATCCCCCCAAAGACGATCTTTCGCGTGATAAGCGTCGGCAGCATCGTGAATCCGAACACGGCAAGAAACGCCACGTTTGAGGTGAGCAAGCGCAGAATAGCGGCTCCATCCTTGGATCGCAGATTCGCCGCATAGTTCCGAAGAGATTCCACACACGGGATCAGCAAAAACACGCCGTTTACAAAGTAAACGTCCACGGCCAAACCGGAGATCGCGCCGAGGACGAGCCACTGCGTCAAAGTGCGCCCCGGACGGGTGTGATCCCAGTACCAGAGAAAAAGGGCGACTGCGAAGGCCGAAAGGGCGTGCGACCAAAAGGGATTGAAATACATATAAACCGGCAAGGAGCTGCCCAGCCAAGTTCCGACGGTGGCCAAAAAAGCCCAAGAGCTATCGACGTATTTGCGAGCAAGAAAGTAAGAAAATAGCAGTCCACAAAACCCGTAGAACGCTGTGCCGAACGCCACCAGCGCCCGGTAAGGAAGCGAGAACCCGTCTGCGGGAATGTTTGCGCCGAACCAATCCGCGATGTGAACCGTTACGTGAGCAAGCAGGAAAAAGGGAGACCAAAGAATAGCAGGCCCTACGGTGAATAGATTATTCACGTAGCCCGTGGATGTGTATTGGTCTGCGTTTAACTGATCGGTCGAGTCCAGCCGGGATTCAGTGAAACCAAGATTGGCGTGGCGCCAATCTTCTTCAAATCGCAGGTTGTGTTGGATCAGCGGGGCCCGCAGATAGGCATAGTAGCCGACACCATCTCCGTGCACCAGAGGGTTGACCAGGGGCAGCGTCAGGGCAAATACGAACGTCAAGAGGAGTAGATGGGAGCGTACGCGTGTAATGCTCTCGTCGCCTCTCGCTTCTGAAACTAAGGCCCGTGCCGTGCTCACATCGACGCCTCATGCAGAGCCGATTCTGGCTGCGAAGCTTCGACAGTTTCCTGGACCGGTTGCAAGATTGTCTTTCGAAGAACAGCAATAAGAGACAGGGGGGGGAAAGGCAAGTGACGGTCCAACGCGCGGAACAGGGGTGTGAGAAAATTAAGCGCCTTGATTTGCCACAACCCGAAGGTCTTGCGGCGCAGCAAGCGCGCGTTCAACCACCACGCAGGTGAGCCTGCACGGTTAAACAACAATAGCGACTCCAGCTGAAATCCCGTGCGCGCAGCGAGGTCCGCTATTTGGGCTTTTGTATAGCGACGGTGGTGCCCCAGAACTTCGTCAAGTGTACCGTAGAGCTTTGGTCCGCACGGCACTAGAACGATCGCTCGCCCATTCTCCTCCAGTACATCCCAGATGTTCCGCAACGCTCCAGAATCATTTTCCAAATGTTCGATCACGTTCAAGCAAATGACTGTGTCAAATGTTTCTTCGAGGGGATAGGAGTCGTGCTTCTCGCCGTCCGTGTAGCCCACGTGGAGATAAGGATGATCGGGAATCAGATTTTGCAAATAGCTCAGGTAGTGCGGATTAATGTCGCTTGCCCAATAGAGTTTCCGGGGAATCAATTCGAGCGTCAAATTGCCTGTTCCAGCGCCGATCTCGAGGACGCGTTCGCCAATATACGGCCGGATGACATCAGCCATCCACTGGGTAAATCGCGGAGCGCGATTCAATCTTCCCAGAATCTGGCTACCGTATTCGTCCTCTACGTACACGTGATCGGAACATGCAAACCGCGCAATCGCACCGATTGCGCGAAAGCCATCTTTCAAACCGATTTTTTTTCCTTCCCGATAGGTCCGGCCGGAATATCGGATGGGAACCTCAAAAATCCGCGCGTGCCGCTTGGCGAGCTTGATGGTAATTTCAGGTTCGATCTCGAATCGCTTGCCGAGGAGCGGAATACTCTTCAAGAGTTCCGTTCGCACCATCTTGTAGCAGGTCTCCATGTCCGTCAGGTTGAGATCGGTCACGATGTTGCACATCAGGGTGAGCAGCCGGTTGCCGATCTCATGACGGAAAAAGAGCACGCGCCGGTAATCGCCCGCGAGGAAACGGGAGCCAAAAACGGCGTCGGCCGGTTCCTGTAGGAAAACCTGGCTCATTTTGACGAGGTCCTGCGGGTGATACTCCAGGTCGGCGTCGTGAAATGTTGTTAACTCCGTGTCCGCACGCGAGAGGCCCGTGCGAATCGCGGCCGCCTTGCCTTGATTGGACGGATGACGGAGGAAAATCCATTCCACTTTCGCCGTCGGCGCGTCTCGCAGGGAACGGCAGTATTTTTCCAAGGCCGGGGCTGTTCCGTCGGACGAACCGTCATCCACCACGATGACCTTGACGCGCTCGAGATGCTCGGCCTGGCCGAGCAACCGGAGACGGTCGATGCTCGCCACGACGAGATGCTGCTCATTGTAGGCGGGGACAATGACGGAGAGTGACGTGGTCAACTTCACGGACAGCTCGCCCATCGCTTATCGTCTGGATCGTGCGTGCTCGGACCGCAAATCGCCGCCATTTCTGGTTGAGGCGAAATCGAAGATCGCGGGCGACGGTCCCCTGAGCTTCTCTCCGACGTAGGATATCACCCGATCCACGATTTCGAGCAAGGTCGTCCGTGGCCGGAAGCCCGTAAGCGTCTCAAGTTTTCGTAAGCAAGGAACGCGCCGGAACATGTCTTCGAAGCCGGGCTCGTATGCTTGGTCGTAAGGAACGTATTCGATTGGAGAAGAGCTCCCGGTTCGCTCTTTCACTAGGCTGGCCAGGGCCTCAATGGTTACCTCAAAATCGTTACCGACGTTTACGACTTCCCCGACCGTGCGATCCGTCGCGACCAAGCGCAAGATCGCTTCGACAGCGTCGTTCACGTCGCAGAAACAACGGGACTGCTGCCCCGTACCATAGACTGTAATCGGGGCAGCGTCGAGGGCCTGCCGCACGAAATTGGGCAGAACCATCCCGTAGCGACCCGTCTGCCTCGGTCCGACCGTGTTGAACAGCCTCGCGATAACCACAGGCAGGCGCTTCTCTTTCCAGTACGAGAGCGCCAAGAATTCATCGAGTGCCTTGGAGGCAGCATAACTCCAGCGGCCCTTGGTGGTGGGTCCCAGCACCAAGTCAGCGTCTTCGTGGAAAGGAACACTCGTATTTTTTCCGTAGACCTCGGACGTAGACGCGGAAAATACCAGTTTTCGCTTGCGGCAGGCGGCTTCCAGCACCATTTGCGTGCCGTTGACGTTCGTCTCGATCGTTCGAACCGGACTTTCCACGATCAGCTTGACGCCAACCGCCGCGGCCAAGTGAAAAATCACGTCCGCTTCATCGACCAGCTCCGCCAGAAGCTGTCGATTCTCCAGGGGTTCCAGGAAATAGTGCATCCGATCATACTTTTTGAGGTGCCGGATATTCTCCATGCTCCCCGTGGACAGGTTGTCCATGAGCAGGACCTGGTCGCCCCGTTCGAGCAGGCGCTCCGCCAAGTGAGAGCCGATAAACCCCGCGCCACCCGTTATGAGATAAACCAAGCAGGCCCTCCTGAGCCGCTAGTCCGGTCCCAGCTGTGAGTCCGATTGCTCCGCCCGACGCGATCTTCGCAATCTCCTGTCTTCTTCCCTGCCGTAGCCGCCGTACGAATACGGGTAGTAGCGATAGGAGTAGTAATAATCGGGCGAACTGGCATCCACAGCGTTCAGGACAACGCCGAGTACACGACATTTCACGCCGGCCAGCAAGTCTCTTGTGCGTGTGAACGCTTCCTTTGGAGTTTCACCGCTGCGGACCACCAGCAGCACGCCATCCACCACTACAGAAAGAATCACAGCATCCGTGGCGGCCATGATCGGTGGCGAGTCGATGACGACAAACTTGTAACGGGAGCGAAGGTCGGCGACGAGTTCGGTCAACCGCCGCGACGAAAGCAAGTCGGCCGGATTCGGGGGAATCGGCCCAGTTGGGATAGCCGCAAGATTTGTGATTGCCGGGTGCGGCACGGTGATCAAGTCCAGGGAGGAAACTCCCGCCAGGTAGGAGCTAAGGCCGGCATGTTTCCCGTCGACCAAACTCAGCGCCCGGTTGATGCCGGGTTTGCGCAAGTCAGCGTCCACGAGCAAAGTCTTGTCACCCAGTTGAGCAAGAGTCACCGCCAGGTTGACCGCCGCCGTGGTCTTGCCTTCGCGAGGAAGTGCGCTGGTCATGAGAATCACTTGGGGAGGATGATCAGCCTGCGACAACAGCAGCGAAGTGCGCAGAGCGCGAAACGCCTCAGACATTTGCGACTGCGGCATGTTGTGCGAAATCAGTTCGGCCCGGCCCTCCTTGGGGGTCACAACAGGAGTTTTCAGGAGTCTTGCGAACCGTCCATGGCGCTTTCCACTAGCACTCGTAAGCGCGGGCACTACGGCCAGAGAGGGCAGGCGCGCCAGCGTCTCGATGTCGTCTGGAGTCTTCACGGTGTTGTCGAGATACTCGCGCAACAGAGCCAGGCCGACCCCTCCGAGCAACCCCACCACAATGCTCAGCAAGATGTTTCGCGTCTTGTTCGGACGGGAAGGCCCAGTCGGGATGAGGGCGGGATCAACGACCCTGATGTTGGAAGAGCGCAGCCCCGCCGTGATCCCTGCTTCCTTCAATTTTTGAAGCATGCCGTCGTAAAGTTGTTTGTTGGTGTCGGCCTCGCGCTTCAGAATGTTGTATTGCACGAGCTTCTCGGCCGTCGCGTTCACTTCCGTTTTCTGCTGGTCGAGCGCCTCCTTTAACAGAATCTCGCGCTGGCGCGCCCCGCGATAGTCGGCCTCAACTTGATTGCCGATGTTCAGCTTCTCGCGTATAACGAGTTGATCGAGATCCTTGAGCTGCGCCTGGATTCGCAAAACCTTTGGATATTTGGGCCCATACTGGTTCACAGCGTCTGTATATTGCGAGCTCAGTGTTGTCTGTTGCTTCAAGATATCCTGAATCACCACACTCTCCCGCACGGCCGCGATGGCGTCGTAATTTCCCGATTGAGCCAGCTGATAGACGGCCTCCTTGCTGATTCGATCCGCCTGCGCGTCGGTTAGCTGCTTTTCCAGTTCAGCGAGCTTCTCTGAGCTGATATCGCTCTTTTCATCGACGGTCCAAATCTGGTTCTCACGCTCGTAGGCAAGCCGCGCGTCTTCCGCATGCTCAACCTTGATTTTCATTTCGTTTAGCTGTCCGGCCAGCCAGTTGGAAGCTTGTGTAGCAGCCTCAAAGCGGCTTCGAAAATTCTGTTCGATGAAATTGTTCAGATGTGCGTTCACGACGCGAGCCGCAAGGATGGGGTCTGTCGCTTCAAACGTTACGTCGAGCAATCGGCTGTTCGGCACCCGCTTGATGCTAAGGCCGCCGAGGAAGCCGCCCAGCGCCGCGGGCCGTATCAGGCTAGCCTCACTGCCTGCCGGGGCGGGTTTCGCGGGTTTGCCTGGTTGCCCGCCGAATTGAGGAAGGCGGTCGAGACCCACGGACTTGACCGTCTGCATCGCCAGAGTTTCGCTCTGAAGAATCTTGGATTGCGTAACGATGTAATCTTCCGTGTCCATGTACGCGTCGTACTGATCGTCCGACCCGGAGAAGTGAATCGTGTTGGCATTTTCCCGGTCGATCTCGACTCTTGCGGTTGCTTCGTAGATCGGTTGCAAACGAAAGGTAGCGATGGTCACAATCGAAACGACAGCTAACAGGAAAAACGTGATCAGCCATTGGTGTTTCCGCAACACCAGGAGATAGTCGAGAAGATGAGGTTCGCGCGGCATTAGGTCCAGCGCGAGGAAAGGGGCCCGAGGCTGAATCGATTCCGATGGGTTGAGGTTGTTACGTTCTCGAGGAACTAGGTTATTTGTTTCATCCATAAAGGTTTCACAAAGCGGCCAAAGTCAAAATCAATTCGGTTTCTGGGCTAGATGCGGCCCGCAGCTACCAGGGCAAGTCCGGAGGTGAGCGCCAAAGCCACGTCACCAGCGCGGTGCAACGCCTTCTTGCCGCTACTATCGGGAACGAACAGAATGTCACTGGGAACCAGTTGCACATCGGTCGTTTGCAGTTTCATGACCTTACTCAGGTTGATCGGAACCTCATCTCGCTGCCCAGAATCGTGATTCTTTCGAAGAATGATGGCGTTCTTTGCCTTCGCCGAAGGTGTTGTGCCCCCAGCGAGAGAAAGCATTTTCAGCGCGGTCATGCGGTCGCGGTCATCGTGCAACACGAAGCCCCCAGGATGATTGACCGCGCCCACCACATAGATGATGCCGGCGCGAGGAACCGCGACAACGTCTCCCCCGATTAGAGGAATGTTGAATCTCGCATCGCCAGACTCCAAAACGTCAGACAAACTGATGGTGAAGGTTTGGGGCGCCGATGCCTCCGAAGCTTCCGCTGATTCCTCGGATGAGGATTCTGGATGAGCCTGACGTGTAATGATTACATTGTTTCCGGCGGACTCAGTGATTCCCCCCGCTTGCGACAGAGCCTGCAGAAGTGTCGTTTGGCGCGACGCTTGGATGACCATCGGAGACTTCACCTCCCCGATTACCGTAATGGGCTGGCCGTGTTGTTCCTTCATGGACACGCTTACCTGCGGAGTTGATACCAACCCATTCGATTGCAAGATCTCGGCAAGCTTATCTTGCAACTGATACGGCGTGAGTCCTTCCGCATGAATCTTGGACGGCACAAGCGGCAAGGAGATGTAACCAGTCTCGCTAACACGAACCTCGCGTGAAAGTTCCGGAACATCAAATACTTCGACCGCCAACAGATCGCCGCTGCCAATCAAATAGTCACTTTGCTTCACCTCGGACGCGCGCGCGAGTTGGGCGATACGATCATTGGTCTCAGACACCACCTCGGTTTCGGGCTTGAGGGGATTCGATGGCGTCTGGGGTTGTTTTGTTTGTTGAGGGTAGGCCGACGGAGCTGCGACAAGAAGAAAGAAAAGCGCCGTGCAGCTAGACAAATAGACTGCCGGGCGGACTACTGCCCGCAATTCTTGAGTGCTCAAGATAGATACTCCCCCACGCGCCTGCCATTATACAGACACTTCCAGCCCGTCAAGGGTATTTGTTGGTGAGGGGTGTTCTTGTTCCAGAAAGGTATACCCTCCCGAAGTGAACCGGCAGCGCGTTGGCAATTCATAGAGTTCACACGCTCCCTCCTCGCCTAGGCTGGGCCGGAATTCGAAACCTGTGGGCGACACCGGGCATGGCCCATGTCACACATCGGCTGGAACGTACTAGAGTTCAGCGGCCGCGATCCATCGGCAATGCCGGGAACACGGATGTTGCCAAAGCTGCCTGCAACAGAAAGATGAGCGCATTTGAGGGAATATGAAAATTGAAGTCGACACCGGCGTGGACCAGCAACCCGAAACAAGCAACGAGGGCGCCCGCATGATGAGCAAAGCCTTGGGAATCTTTTTCGAGGGCTAGAATTTTCCATGCTATCCAAAAGAGCATGACGACAAACGCTAACCCGCAAAGCCCTCCGGCGACGCCCGTTTCGGCCAGGGCCTCCGCGTAATCGTTATGGCTGTGGTTCACAACGAGGCCATCGTAAACCGATTCGTAGAGCGGGAAGACTTCCTGCAGGGTTCCGAGGCCGGTTCCCACGATTGGATGGTCACGAAAGATTCGCAGACTATCGCGCATCATTTCGCCGCGCCGCGCTTCACTGACCTCGAGCTTTTTATAGGTGGCGAATCGCTCCAGGGCCCGGCCGATTCCAAGCCACGAAACGACGATAGCAGCTAGAGTCACAATTAGGGCGCCCGCGATGGCGATTTTCTTTTCTCTGCGGCGCACGACGATCAACATAGTCAGAAAGCACACTTCCGTGACGAAGCCTACTATTCCACCCCGGGATGCAGACAAGAACAGAGCTCCGATCGGAAGCAAAGTGAAAAGCGTTATCAGTGGCAACTGGTCGCGCCTCTCCGCTCCGAGGATTTGGATCGCAAGCCCCGGGGGAATCAGGAGTTCCATCAGGCCCCCAAAATGGTTCCGATTCACGTAGGGACCGAACGGGATGCCGCCGTAGCGAAGTTCGCGCACCCAATATAGTTTCCCGTTAAACGTAAAGTGCTGCAGGATCGCAAACAACGAAACCACGAACCCAAGACTCAAGAGAAACCAGACGTAGCCGCGCCAGTGTTCGCGCGTGCGGAAGGACTGGACACAAAGAAAGAACAAGGCAACAAGAGCGGAGTATTTCAGCAGTTCGATTCGGGTAAGGAACGGAACTGCCGTCATGCCCGTGAGTGATTGTAACGCGGCAACCAGCCAAAAGCCCAGAAGCGGCCAGAGCAATGGATTCCAGACGACCTTCAAATCTTTGTCTGTCCAGATCTTCCAAGACCAGGCGAGCAGTAAGACAGCAGCTCCGATCTCGAGAACCGCTTCCGACCAGGGCTCGACTGCGCCGTGCGCAAGCACAGCAAACGCAACCAATGCGCAAACACCCAAACGTATCGGGCTCATCGCCCCAATTCCAGATGGTCTGCGATCAAAGAACTACTCCAGCGACGTCACTTACGCGCGAATCCATGCTTTGCATAGTCCGGACGCCAGCCCGGCTGACTGGGCACTCGGTTGTGAAAACTTCGTTAGCGCCGATCACCGATCGGAGTGACGCTTATGTCGTCAATCCAAACCGTGCCGCTAATTTTGTTGTCCAGGCGCTCGCTCGGCTGTCGAATCACGCGAATCTGAATCAATTGCGTGTGCCGGCCAGTCGTAAAGTCTAATTCTTCAAGGGTCCACGTCTCCGTTCCAGTCTCGTTCGGCGTAAGGACATGCACATCCTGGCTGTTCTTGGGATCCACGATCTCAAAGCGAATCCCGCTGTTGGTTGAGATCTGATCGGTTCGCAGGAAGCCGCGAAAGCGATACCGAGTGCGCGGAGAAACCAATACAGGTTGATACAGATCGCTGTACAAAAGGTTTTGAGTTCCGTCAAACGTAAGCCGCGCGGAGCGGCTGCCGGAATGTTTCTCATCCGCATCGAAGCTGAAGTCGACGCCCGGGACGTCCTTTTGCCTCCATCCGAAGCCGCCACCGGAAATATCCTTTTCGAATCCCCCGTCGTAAACGAGCGAACCGGCTGAATACCCCGGCGCTGTAGCTTCGTCGCGCGCGATGGCCTGCCGCCAGACTGTTCGGGCCTCCTCGAATTTCTCCTGCGCGACCAGCAAATCGGTCAGCGAGAAGACTTTGGTCCAATCCATCGAAGGTTTTCTGGCGATCAGCCGATTCCAGACCGTGAGCGCGGCCGAAGCCTGCTGCGCGTCCGAAAGATAGGCGATGGCCTGCCAGTCTGCCTCAGCCGTGTCCGGCAAGACCTGAGCCAATAACAGTTTGACGTCCGGATCGCTGTGCCAGACGCGCGACACCGCGAGCGAGAGGAGTTTGGGATCTACCAGCAAGGCGCGATGAATTTGCGCATAGGCTTCAGGCAGCCGTTGCTGGCGAAGAAGAAAATTGCCGTACTTCCACGAAACTTCGGCGGAAATCGGGTATCCATCTTGCGCCGCCCGAAAATATCGGTCGGCATTGCCATTGTCTCCGGACATTTCGAACGCACTTGCTAGGTCGAGTTTGTAGTATGGAGAACGCGGGTTGAGCCGCACCGCGCGCTGGTAATCGGAAATTGCCGCTGGGAGGTCCGCGTGATCGAAATCGAGTTGCCGGAAGCGGCCCAACTGGTACCAGGTTTCCGGATTGCCCGGCTCGAGGCGAGTGGCCCGGTCCCAGTCTTCGAAGTTTGAGGACGCCGCGTAATGGCTGGCCAGCGCATGTCTGGCGCCCCCGTAGGAGAGCCAAATGGCCGCCGCGATGGCGACGGCTAGGACAGCACACCGCCAGGCTGGGTTGGCATTTCGCTCAGACATGCGCCGATAATCTGCTACGAGTGGCGGGCATTACGCAACCGAAAACCCGAGCCCACCTTCACAGGATTCGAGACTGTGTTTTCATCCAGAAGAGGGATTTCATCGCAACCAGATACTAAGCCGTCATGGAACTAGGCTCAGCCATCTTTCCACCAAAACCCGTCGGAGGGACCTGCGCTCCCTGAATCTGAATCAACCGTAAAGAGTGATAGGGTTCGGGGGAAGCCTTTCTAGCCTTGAGGTTCTCAGACGGGATCCCCGTGCGAGCGTACGATTTTTCGCAGTCCTGGTAGGAGGGTCCGCGCATGTTTCCTTCCATGAACGCCAGTCCTGGGCAGCGCGTACAGGTCACTCCATGCACGCATTTGGAGCAGGAAGGCATGTCCCGCAGGGTGATCGAACGGACTTCGTTCAGCTGTGGAGAATGGCGCCAAATATCAGCAAACTTCGTGCGCCTCACATTGCCGCAGGGCAGCGGGAACTGAACACAGGGATAAACATCGCCATAAGGAGAGACGTAACAAGCTGTGTGACCGGCGCTGCAGGGCAGCGAGTTCAGCGCGTCATCGTCCGGCCCTTGCGGCGGGGCGCAGAATTCCTCGACATTTCCAACCAGCGCGCCGTTTTGAAAAACTTCCCTCAGCGTGCGTTCGTCAACATTCAAATCGAGAATGGACCTGTCTCCATCCATCATGGGAGTAACCGTCGGGTCCATGAGGAATTGCGCGCCCAGTTCCCTGGCCAGTTCTTGAACACCAGGATAATCTTGCGCATTTCGGGTCATGAGAACGTTGGCCACGATGACTCGCAAGCCGCGAGCGCGGAGCCTGCGGATCGCCTCGATCGATTGCGCGAGTGACCCCGGCAGCTTGGTGATCGCATCGTGAACTTCCGGGCGATGAGAATAGATGCTGACCTGGATGGATTCCACACCCAGTGACTTGATCCGGTCCGCTCCCTTCTCGTCGATCAAGATGCCGTTGGTTTTAAGTTTGATACTGAAAGTGCGCGCCCGCGCGTGTTCCAGAATCGCAAAGAAGTCGCGGCGCATCATGATCTCGCCGCCGCTGATCGTCAAATAGAACACCCCAGCTTCCGCCATCTGGTCGAGAACATTTTTGATTTCCGCAGTAGTCATCTCGCCATGGTCGTGGTGATCCAGGTAGCAGTGGACACACCTCTCGTTGCAGCGATAGGTCAAGTCCAATTGCACGCTCAAAGGAATGCCTAGAGCCAACGCCTTGCCAACCATTTCAGTGACGAGTTGGCTCATTGCGTCCCCGCCGCAAGCTTGCCCGGTTCGGTAATCGGCTGGTGGGAAAGCAGAAGGAGGCCATGCTCCGCCAATTGCTCGACGAGGGCGTGCGCATCTCTGAGGGCCACGTCCGGAGTGACGTCATACTGCTTGCACACCTTGTCGGTGACGATCTCGTCGAGCGGCGTCAGTCCGTCCGCTGCTTCCCAGATCAACGTGGCCATGTGGTCCAGCGTAAAGAGCGTCGAGCTTGTAGCGGACATTACCATGGTCTCGTCCCCAAGCGCCCGGGCGGCGATTGCGCGGCTGCGCGCCACATAGCACTTCTCATTCATACGATCAACTCCCATACGCGCGCATCGGGTGCAAACGTCAACCGACGGACGGGAATGCGGCCGATAAAATCCAAGGCGGCATCAAAGACCAGTTCCACGAATTTCGGGTCCCTTGCAAAAAACAAAATATTCGCCATCAGGGCGCGCACTGCGCCGGCGTCGGCAATCGGCTCAATCTTGTTCTCGGGGCCCTTCGCCAGTAAATAGAACGTGTCAATCGGAGCTTTTAGGTTCTCCCCGGCGCGAGCCAATTGCCCAAAGAACGGCGTCCCGATCGCGAAATACGTGCCGTTTTCGCGTGTGACATACGAGATTTCGTCCGTCAGTAGCGCGGCGTCCGGAGGCGCAAGCCGCGAAATCGTAGTTTTCCCAGCTCCGGAAACCCCAGAAAACAGGAATGCGCGCCCATTGCGAATCGCGCTCGAGGCATGCACCAGAAAGCCGCCCTTTTGGGCCAAGAGCAGCGTATGAACAATGCGGAGCACCGAATCGAGAGAGTAAGGGTTGACGGTCTGCTGGATTCGCCCGTGCAAACTGGATGGGTTCCACTCGGCCCGGAAATCGCCGCGCGTCATCAGCCAGCGGCCAGAATCCCACGTGACTTGGACATCCTCATCAACGGACTCAGGTTCGGGAGGAGAAATTTCCACTTCAAAATCAAAACTCGCCTGATTGGAGGAACCCAAATACCCTGCGTACCGTTCTCGCAGCAGATGAAGGAGATCCGGGTCGCTCGAGCGCAGGCGAATGGGCAGGCCCCCGATCTCCACAACAACAGCGGAACGTTGACGTAACGGTGCTACGCCCGGCACGCTGTCCTCCTGGAAAGAAGCTCACACCAGCGACGCAAGCTACCGAATACGCCGACCAACTCAGCCGCCAGATTGCATCCGATCGCGTTCTTCATTTCCACAAGATCTCCCAACTGCGGGTCTGAACCTACGAAGCCTTCCGATTCCTGCGGCAAGAATCTTGCGTGTTGCTGATTTTGCCGCACGACAGCGCTGAAACTTCGAATACATGTTCGAAGCGGAAAGTTGGGGGCTTGTACGGCTTCTTTACGCCTGGCTCGCGCGCCTCGTTGGGCGCATCCCTTTTCGTCGTATCCGTCATGTAGTTAAACGCTCCCTCAACTAGTTTAAGGCTGATTGCGTCAACTTGACAGCGCATCCTCGACCAGCAGTCGTGTTGCAGCTCGGCACGCCGGGCCCCACTCCGACTGAATTGCTGCCCAACGAGAAGTAGATGTTCGACGTCTGCGCGGAGGTGGAGGTATTGTCCACGATAATCCCGCTCGTGCTTCCTGTGTTATGCGCCGGAGTGGGAGCTGCAACGAAGAGGGTGGAGGGCAACGTGGGTGGCCAAGTCGGATTACCGGTGACGTTCACTGAGAGGATGCAGCCTGCATTGTTGGTTCGGCACGCCCCTGCGGGAATCGGGTTGTTTGCGGCGGCGTTGTTGGCCGAATTTCCAATGCTGAAGAAAATCCAGTCCACCGCCACCCCAGCGCCGCCTCCGTTGGGATTATAGAACTCTGTCACCGGAGAGCACGCTCTAGCATTGGCAGTCGTGTAGCCGGTGCCTGCGGGGAACGTACTCGTGCCCACGCCTGTCAGAACGCCCGTTGCCGCGGCAAAGCTGAGCTGATAAACATACGGTCTATCTCCAAAACCGGAATCCTTCCCACAGACGTACATGTGTCCCGCCTTGGTGGGAAGAGCACTGGTGAAGTAAGTGTTGTCAAAAGCGCCGGAGTAGATCAGCTGGCCGGGGTTCGTCGTGCCTCCGATGGAAAATGAGACCGGGCTCGCCAATGCCGTGTTCGCCTGCAAAATCGTACCATGATTGGTTGTGTCAGTGCCGTTGACTGCGAAAACCATGCCGGTCGACCCGTCCACTATGGGCGCATCCACAATGGAGCCCCCGCCCCCCGGCCCGACCTGCTGATTGCTGGTGTCGAGGCAGGGCTGCGGGGAGCAGGTGCCCGCCGTGCTACCCACTTCCCTGATAAAGCTCAGTCGTCCCAGACTATCGCCGACAAATACGTTGCCTGATACCCCGTCGTAAACAGGGCTCGTAAGAATGGCTGCTGCGTGAACGGTAATCGGCCAGGTCACTGTCACCTCGGCAGGGGTGCCGTTGAACACACCGGTAAACTTGTGCATGCGACCGCCGTTGTCACCCACGTATATGGTATCCGTGTTGTACTCATAGAATGGTGCTGAGCGGGTATCATTGGGCGCGCCATTGAACGCAATGCTCGCGACACACGAATTGCCCGCAGTGCACGTCGACCACGCCGCCCCGGAAATGTTCTGATCCACTGCCGATGGGTAGCCGGTGCCCGCGCCTTGGCCAGCCTTCCATTTCAAAATGCGCAACGTTGAGGCGCCCCCGGCGCTCACCTCCACGAACGCAACTTTTGTGCCGTCGCCCGAGAGAACCACGGAGGTTGTGACTGTGCCCGTCCCGGTGAAATAAGACCAGTAAACCAAGGGTCCATTCTGGTTGCACAAGCCCCCTGCGGCGCCCTGCGTAGAATAGAGGTTGTTGAAGGCAACAACGTTGCCTCGCCCGACGCCGCCTGCCAGCGTGCCCCCGGCCCATGCAAAGTTGCCACCGTTGATTGTTTGCGCGAGGGTGATGGCATTTCCTTCAATTCCAACCAGCGCTGTTACCCCGTCTGTGCTCGCGGTGACCGTTACCACGCCAGCCGCGCTGGTTGCCATGACCTTGACATGGCCTGAGCCGAGAGTTGCGAAGTCATTCCGGTTAATCGCCGCGGCCAGATTCGTCGCCTCGACCGTGACGCTGGTTATAACTTGGAAGTTTAGTCCTGTGTTGGTTGTCGTGCTCGCAGTCAGCACAAGGGTGCCTTCTGTGCTGGTAATTGTGACCGTGCCACTGCTCGCGATCCCGGTGAAGGTTCCATTTCGGGTTGCGGCTGCAGAGGGCGCCACCCCAGCCAAACCGTGATTGTAAACGACAAAATCGTTTGTGCAGTCCGCGGCGGCGCTGACATCGAAACTGAACTTCGCAGGTTCCTGAGCGATCCCAACCAGCCCGGCGGGAAGCAGAGACATGCCCCAATCACCCGCCCCTTGCATGCTTGCAATGGGAGGGTCGACCGGCCCAGGCGAGCTGCCAGTTGTGAGCGCGCTGTTGCACCCGGCCGTCATGAGCGATAAGCAAAAAGTGACTGCTCCGAGCAGAGTTAGCGCGACTCGTTCAATCTTCATGGTACGGTTCTCCTTCGAAATAGCCCGCATCATAGCCCGCGTCGAAATCCTTTTTGTGCATTGCCTTTTCCACTGCAACGGTGGCAGGTTTGAAATCATTGGGCGGCTTGTACCCGTATCGCCGGCGCATTCCGCCGCGTCAACTGATGGAGGTAACGAGGTTCAGCCTGGAGCCTCCATGCTTGCGCCATCGAAGAAGGCGCGGAATAGACCATGTGGCGATTGCTCCAATCCGTGGTCATGTGAACCGGAATATGAGTTTGGGCGTGCGTTTTCTTGCCTCGCGCCATCAAAATGAAAACCACGGCTAAAGCACAAACCGAAGCCAAACCAAACCTAACCAGCAGCCTGTCATTCCGTTTCCCGCTCATAATGCTCCTTCAAATGTGTACTGACTATATACTCTGCGTACACGACCGCCGATCCTCTCGGACCGCCCACGCATCCCCGCCAACCGGGTGTGGGCGCTTACTTGCCCTGAGCTTCGAAGGGGCGCCCGCGGAAATAGTGTCTGCGCTGCGGTGAAGGCCGGAAAATTCGGTCTCACGCAAGACCAATTCCCCGTACAACGAAGATTTGGGCCCCCAAAAACATGAAACGTCTGGATTCCGGAGACAGCGAATGAGCATGGCGAACGCATGTTGGAGCTAATTCCCCCAATGGCGCTCTCCGATGAGCTAGGACCAGAAATGTTCCGCAACGGAACATCAGCATTTCCCGGGCTCATGAACCTCAAACCTGATATCAGGGTGAGGGTTCGCACTCAGGGCTGCACAGCCGCTACCTGCAAAGCAGCCCGTTGGGACTGGGACGACCCCACTCGTCACGCGGGATTGTAGCGATTCGCCGACGCATGTGAGTTGACCGAAGCGGCTGGTTTGCGCAATGAGTTACTACCCGGTGGTTGGGCCGATAAGCCAAGATCTGCGGCTTGTCTCGGGCGGCTTGCCGGGATATAACGGCGAGCGGTGGAAACCCTCGCCCTAAGCGTTGAAAATGTCGAAAAATATTTTCCACCCGCTGCTTCTGGATGGCGGGCGCTGTTGCATCCCGTTTCGCGGCTGACCGTGCCCGCTTTGCGCGGCGTCTCGATTGGAGTCAGGCGAGGCGAAGTTGTAGCCCTTGTTGGCGCCAATGGGGCGGGGAAGTCCACACTGCTGCGAATCCTGACCACATTGCTGATCCCAACGCGTGGCCGCGCCTGGGTCGGCGGTTTCGATGTGGCTCAAGAGCCGGCGAAAGTCCGCCTCCAAATCGGGTATCACACCGGAGCGGATGCCTGCTTCTATTCGCGCTTGAGCGCGAGAGAAAACCTCATGCTCTTTGCCGGCCTGAATAATCTCTCGCGTAGCGAGGCGTCGCAGCGGATCGCCGAACTCGCCGAGCCGCTCGGTATCGGCGGTTTGCTGGATCGTCAAGTGCGAACGCTCTCCACCGGAAACGTTCACCGGCTCGGTCTGGCTCGCGCCATGCTTCATCGCCCTTCTGTTTTGCTTCTCGACGAGCCCACGCGCAGCCTCGATCCGCTCGCCGCCGCCGAATTCCGGAGATTCCTGCTCCAACAGCTGGGTCAGCGTGGCGGCACTACGATGATTTTTGCTTCGCACATGCTCGCAGAAGTCGAACAGTTGGCCGGGAGGATTGCGGTCCTCGGCAGCGGGCACTTGCTGGCCTGCGACACTTTGGAGGGGCTCAAGGCTGCTACCGGTGCCGCGACTCTGGAAGGGTCGCTAGAAATTCTGACTCGCCGGGCGCCGCGGGAAGCGCAATGAGCCGCGCGCAGCAATTTGCTTTGGCCCCGCGGAAAATGGGTCTTTTGTTTCGCCGCGACTTTGCGGTCGCGCGCAGCTATCGCGCAGCCTTTGTGATCGAGATTTTCGAAGCGTTGTTTGGGTCGGCGAGCTTCTACTTCCTCTCGCGATTCGTTGAAAGCACGAAGCTGGAACAGTCCCTTCCGCCAGGCACCACCTATTTTGCGTTCGCACTGGTCGGCATCGCATTCTTCGACTATCTAAGCGTCGCGCTGCACACTTTCGATGTGAGTCTGCAAGAGGCCCGGCAGAATGGCACGCTCGAAAACCTGCTGGTGACACAAACTTCGCTCCCGGTGATCCTGGCCGGATCCGGCTTGTATCCATTCGTTTTGATGTCGGCGCGAACGGCGGTGTACATCGCCTGGGGGGCCATCCTGTTCGGGTTTCCCCTCGGAAGCGCAAATTGGGTAGGCGCGTTTCTGGTGCTTGCGGCATCCGTGCTCGCGTTTTCAAGCTTGGGGATTTTGAGCGTGAGTTATCTGCTGGTCTTTAAGCGGGGAAACCCGGTGAATTGGGCGATCCTCGGTCTCTCTTCCGTGGCGGGCGGTATGATGTATCCGGTCTCTGTCCTTCCGGTGTGGCTGCAGCGCGTAGCGCGGCTGATTCCTATGACCTATTCCCTCGAGGGGATGCGGGCCGCGATCCTCGGCCACGCCACGATTCGCGAACTCGCGCCATCGCTTGCGGGGCTGGCCATCTTCGCAGCAGTATTTCTCCCAATCTCCTTCGCCATTTTCTCCTGGGCGCTGCGACGGACGAAGATTACTGGCACTCTCACCCATTTCTAATCGGGTTGCGATCTGTGTTGGCGAACGGAAATGACCGTGCAGTTGACAAAGGTTTGGTTGAACTGTATAGTTCGACATACTGAACTGAGGAGTTCATTTCGATGCCTAGAGTCGCCAGAAATGCGAATATTGTCGTTTCGGCCCTTCGCGCACGCACGCACTTCGGAAGATTGTTGCGGCAAATCGAGGAGGGGCGACATTCGCTCGTGATCGAGAAGCGAGGCACACCGAGAGCGATCCTCCTGAGCATTCGGGATTACGTTCGCCTGGCTGCTCCCGAACCGGATGTTCTCAAGGCAATCGGCGAAGAATCAAAGCGGAAAGGGACTGATACTCTTTCATCCCGCCAAATTGATCGGATCATTCAGGCAGCCCGTGCAAAAAGATCGAATCGCTAATGCTCGCCCTGCGGTTGGTCCTCGACACGAACATCATCGTTTCCGCAGCGCTCAAGCCTGATGGTTTACAACGTACGGTTCTCTTGCTGGCAATGACGCGTCCCGCGCGGCTGTACGTGTCGGATTCAATCCTGGCGGAATACCGTGCGGTCTTATCGCGCCGCGAACTCAAAATCCGCAAAGGTCTGCAGCACCAGTACCTGCGACAGATCGAACACAGCGCCCGCCTGATTTCCATCTCGCGGCGCATTCGCGCCGCGAGCGATCCTGATGACGATATCTTTCTCGAATGCGCCGATGCAGCCCGTGCCGACTACCTCGTGACGGGCAACAGCCGTCATTTTCCAGAGTTCTGGAAGCAAACGAAAATCGTGACGTCCCGCCAGCTCGTCACGCTTATCGCCCCACATCTAAACTCTTAGCACGCCATATTTCTGGCGTCTCGGGATAGTGGCGCTCTTTCCCGGGTTCAAATGTCAGGGGAATCACAGGTGCGAATGGTTTGCTTCGAGCAATAACCGCAGCTGATTCAGGGTAAGAGGAAGCTGCAGGACCGGGCAGGTTTACCTGCCCGATCCTGCATTCAACGGCCCAAGAGAAATTATTTCTTCTTTGGCTGCTGCTTTGGAGGCGCCGACCCAACCCTCGTGGTGATGCCGCCAACGCCCATGGCCTGCAGGGATTCGAGGCCCTGCTTGGCCTGCCCGCCGATATCCCCGTTCGGGTCAAGGTCAATCGCCTTTTGATAGGCTTCTATCGTGCCCGGCTGAATGACCGGTGTGATTTTGTCGCCTTCCGTTTTGAATTCCATCGTGTTGACCTTGGCGACGCCCAGCAGCAACCAGGCCTGCGCGTTCTTTGGATCGAGCGTGGTGGCCTTCTCACAAGGCTCGATCGCTTCCTTCATACGATTGGCCTGGTACAGTACGATGCAGAAGTTGCGCCACGCGAGAGCCGCGTCATTCGGATTTAGATCGACATACTTCTGATACGCGGCGCGGGCATCATCGACTTTCCCGAGTTTTGCCAGGTCGTTTCCAAGATTGTTGTAGTTGGCGGCGACATCCGGTTTCAAAGCGATGGACTTCTGATAGGTATCCGCGGCTTCCTGCCACTTGCTCATGCTCTCATACGCTTCGCCCAGTCGCGACAGCACGATCGATCGGTTCGCGTCTTCCGGCTTCATGAGCCCTATCGCTGCGTTGAGCTCGGTGACGGCACTGCTACCTGCCTGAGTGATCTTGTCCTTTGCCGCATCCAGCTGGTCCTTTTGGTCCTTCGGAATTTTGGCCATCTGCGCCTGGGCGGCCTTCATTTGGTCGATCGCCGCCAACCCGGCATCGTAGTGGGTCTTCAGCGCCTGGAACTGCTGTTCCGCCGCCGCGCGCTGCTTCTGGGCTTCGATCGCCGCCAGCTTTCCTTGTGCCTGTAGATCTTTTAGGTTTACGTCATAGGTCGGAGAAGTCCCGGCCGTAATCTTCAAGCCCGCCTGCCAAATGAGCTGATCCTTTTGATCCTGATCCTTCGCGCTGAAATCGACGTTGTAATCTCCCCCGGTGATTCCCGTCGCCGAATAGTGGCCCTTGGCATCCGTCGTTACCGTAGCCGCCTTATTCGTCGCCACGTTCGTGATGGAAATTGTCACGTCGGGGTAGGGTTTGCCCGTCAGGTCGAACACTGTACCCGAAAGCGTACCGACAGCCTGCGCATAAGCCGCAGTTCCCAGCCACGCCGCCGGCGGCCCGGCGATCAACGCGAGCGTGACTGCCATCCTGAATGCTTTGATTCGATTCATGATCTTTACTGCCTCCTGGCAACGCAGATCCGCGCGGGGAGTTATCCGCACGGTTCATTATTATGGTTCAATTATCCCCCAACTTGGACCCGATAGGCGATAGGATCGTTGATCCCCGCCTCCACAAACGCACGGAGCCTCAGCCGGCAACTGTCGCAAACGCCGCACGCTGCGTCCTCAAACTGGTAGCAGGACCACGTTTTGTCAAGCGGCGCTCCCAGTTCCATGCCCCGTTTTACGATTTCCCATTTTCGCATGCGGATCACCGGAGTCACGATCTCGATCCGCGTTTCGGGGCGCGTTCCTTCGCGTATCAATTGTTGAAAAACTCGATAATACTCCGGCCTGCAATCTGGATACCCGGAACTGTCTTCCGCAACGGCCCCAATGAACACCGCTGTCGCGCCGATAACCTCCGCCCAGCTTACCGCAACCGCGAGGAAATGCGCATTACGAAATGGGACGTACGTGGGCGGGATTTCGTTGCCGGAATCCGCCGGGCGATGTTTGCGTATGTACTCGAGAACATCATTGACGCAAGCGAACTTTTCCGCGTCACTCGTGGGGATCCTCATTCCGTACTTCTCTTCTATCGCCATAACAAGTTCAACTGTATCGAGAGAATCCATACCTAATGTATTGAATGAAACTAGGTCTTCTGCCTTGCGTTCGGGCACGGGGATCCGTGTGTCGGTCAGCGCCGATCCACCAATCTGCGCCAGGTGGTGCATATGCACCACCAGCCGTTTGCGAACGTCGTAGAAGTCCGCGATTTCGTCGAAGGCCTGCCGCTCGCGCCGTTCAGTGCGTTGCCCGTAGCTTGCATGCATCAACGCCAGCTCATGCGTCTCGCGGGCGACGCTCGCTGTTACGCACGAGTCCATGCCTCCGCTCAAAAGAACCACCGCTTTGGGCTTTTTGGACATGGGAGGAAAGAAGCCTTCCCCTAGTCAACTTAGATGCAATCCAAATACCGAAGACTACACGCCACGGGTCGACGGATGCCAGATGAATTTATGCAATTGCAATCCCAGGCGGACCGGCAAACCTTCGGAGAGAATCCACTCCGCTAGAAGCCGCGCATCCATTCCCGGCCAGGCGCCCTCGGGGTCGGCGTGCACGGGAGAAAATATCACTTGATGGACGCGTCGCGCCAGATCGTGCTGCCTTGTAAAGTCGCGCGCAAATTCAAAATCGCGGCGCGT
>JACXTT010001837.1_pt1 | contig 34652 bp, 31 predicted proteins | sample 9270951 | NCBI WGS metagenome assembly JACXTT01 (sample SAMN15532306, study PRJNA645909) | rock metagenome | isolation source: weathered quartz diorite | place: Puerto Rico | collected 2017-06-21 | reverse complement strand
CCTGGCGTGCCCAGCATCTGCAGGTTGCCGCCCAGCCCGGCTGCGCCGTCCAACGGGTCGACGGTGTAGTAGTACGACTCGTACAGCATTTCGTTCGTGCCGTACCAGAGGCCGCCCCAACTGTCGCTCACGATACCGATGTGGCTGTTGCGGTTAGCAGCCGGGTTGTTGGCATTCTGGAAGTTGGCGGTGAGCTGATAGGCGAAATCCAGCTTCAGGCCGCCGCCCAGATCCTCAAGCGAGCCGATGGTGATGTTGGAATAATTGGTGTTGATCGCCGAAGCGCTAGTGCCTTTCTGTGCCGTGGCGCCCGTTGCGAACAGAGCGTTTGTGGCACCCGTGCTTCCATCGCCCGAGCGGACGTAGGCAGGACCGGCGTTGATGCTGCCGCTGAGGGTAACGTCGGCGAAAGCCGCGGGCGCCACAAACGCGGAGCCCACCGCTAACGCGATCAGAGTTTTCTTCATGCCATCTCCTTGAGTGAGACGTTGGATCTGCGTAAAAAGGCGGGCGCTCGCACTTATCTTTGATCTAGCGAGGCCCGTTTCCTGACCGACCCCTCTTTGCTTCGAGAGGTTGTCGCGATTTTGCCGAATCGGAAAACGGTGTAGCAACGCTCACCTGCTGAAATGCCCGGTCCATGGCGGCAAACGTGTTCTCACCACCACACTCGTTGCCATATAGCCACTCAATATTTATAAAGTTGCGATAACGCAACCGCACGGTTGTCGCGCGAGCGACACATTGCGTTTCACTTCGCAGCACCGGCGTCAGCGTCCCGTAAGTAGACTGTGCAATCCTCCAACTGGGCCATAAGCCTTTTAGGTAAGTCCTTCCAACTCTAACCGCGTGACTGTCTTGAGAAAGTCGAAAGCTGTCCGAGCCCACACGAGCAAGGGTTTCAACGCGAGAGCGTTCTACGAGATATTGGCCAGCGTGGTAGACGCCCGTTCGGTAACTTGGAGGCAAGTCGCCAGAGAAACCGGCATCACCCCGTCTACCCTCACTCGCATGGGCCAGGGCAGGCAGCCCGACGCGGCCAGTCTCGCGGCGTTGTCGGCGTGGGCGGGTCTCAATCCCGCAGACTTCGTCGGCCAGCCCACAGAGGAAGCGCGACCAGACCCCCTGGTTGTGATTTCGCGTGCGCTGCGATCGGATCCCGATCTTCAGCCTGATGCGGCGAAGGCGCTTGAGGACATTATGCGGATCGCGTACAACCGCTTCAGCCGGGAGGGTGCCTGAAATTGGAACAACGGTTCGCCGCAGGGCACCAGCGAGCGCCGGATCACTCCGTCACGACGTTGAGCACCTCGTAGCAAGCGCCCATGGTGTGGTAGTCGGTCTTTCCCGCCGGGCTTTTCTCGTCGCTGTATTTGTGATTGTTGCGGTTCAGGATGCGATACCAGGCGCCGTAGCGATGGTCTACGAAGCAGCGCCAGCAGTAGTCCCAGATCCGATCGTACCAGCTCCAATATTTGTCTTGTCCGGTGCGCTGTGCCAGTAGAGCGGCGGCGGCGAGTGACTCGGCCTGCACCCAGAAGTACTTGTCGCTGTCGCAAATGCTTCCGTTTGGCGCGAACCCGTAATAGATCCCGCCGAAGTCGGGGTCCCACGCATGCGCCAGCGCAGCGTCGAACAACACGACCGCCCGCGGCAGCAGCCAGTCGGTGTCGCCAGGCAACTGCGCGCGGTGCCGCTCCAGTATCAGCAGCAGCTTGGCCCATTCTGTCAAGTGGCCGGGCTGATAACCCCACGGACGGAAGATGTTGGTCTTGTCATCGCGGTTGTAGTCCCAGTCCACCGACCAGTCCGCGTGGTAGTGCTCCCAGACCAAGCCGTTGGCCAGCGCTGCCTGGCGGACGGTGATGTTGCGTGCGAGCGTAGCCGCACGTTCGAGATAGTGGCGCTGGCCGGTCGCCTCGAACGCGGCAATTAAGGCCTCGCAACCGTGCATGTTGGCATTCTGTCCGCGATAAGGTGACAGCCGCGTCCAGTCCGCGCTGGCTTCATCGGCATACAAACCGGCATCGGCGCGCCAGAAGCGTCGCTCCAGCAGATCGAAGGTTTCCGCCACGTCCCTGCGCGCCGCAGCCAGCCCGGCCTTCAGTGCATGTGCGCTGGCAAGCAGCACGAACGCCAGCCCATAGCAATGGTTGGTGGCATCCAACACGCCCGATCTTCCGAGCAGCCATGCATAGCCTTCGGTCTGCGGATTGCGGTGCGCCTCGCGCAGATAGGCCACGCCATGCTTGACCCCACCGAGGTAGTCGGGTCTACCAAAGTGACGATAAGCCATCGCGTAGTTGAATACGAAGCGTGCGCTGCTCACCAGATGGCGCGTGTCCGTGTCGTAGACCGCACCGTCGTCCTTAAAGAAATGATAGAAGCCGCCGTGCGGATCTATTGCACGCGGGTGATAGAAGGCCATAGTCCGCTCGATGTGATCGAGCAGGAACGCCCGGCTGCGGAAATCAGGCGATGAGTTGATCGCTGAGCTCAAAGACCCGCCGACTTCATCGCTGACAGGACCTGGTCGACCAGAGCCAGCGAGGGCGGTGTCGCGCCCGCCCGCAGCCACCCCGCCGCGCCGGTTGCCACCGAGAAGCGCAGATGCGTCGCCCAGCCCGCCGTGGGCTCGGCCATCACGCTGAACAGCAAGCCGCCAATGCTGGCATCGCCTGCCCCCACGGTATCCACGACCTCGATAGGCGGCGGCCGCTGCGTAAGCACTATGCCCGGGAGATGCAGCTCCGCCCCCTCGCTTCCGCGCGTGAGCAAGATGGGCACTGAGGGGTTGATGGCGCGGAGGCGGGCCAAGCCTTCCGCCGGACGCTCGGTGCGGAACAGTCCGATCAGGTCCTCGTCCGAAACCTTGATGACGTCGGCGCGCTCAGCCACATAACGCAGCGTCGAGTCGTACGCCTCCGTCATGATATTGCGAAAGTTCGGATCGAAACTGACGCGCTTTCCTGCCGCCTTCACTTCGTCAACCAAGTGCAACAGCTTGGCGCGAAGCGGATCACGCGCCAGGCTAATGCAGCCGAAGTGCATCCACTCGACGGCATCCATCCACCGGGAAGGAAGCTGCTGCGGATCGAACGCGAGGTCGGCGCTGTCTTGTCCGATGAAGAAGTATTGCGGCGGCGAGGTCTCATGCACCATGGCCAGCAGCGGAGGCTTCTCGTAACGCTGCGTAAAGCGCATGTCCAATCCGGCCGCCTCGCTGAGCGCAGCCAGTTCGTCGCCGAAGCGATCCAAGCTGACGCTGCCGGCGAATGCGCTCGGCAGCCCCAGAGTAGCTACCACGCGCGCGACGTTCCAGTCCGCTCCCCCTGGGCGCGACAGCCACCGGTCGGGGCCGACGCGGATAAAATCAGTGAGGGCCTCACCGGCGCTCACGAAGCGCGGCCATGCCTTCTGCTGGCTTGGGTCTTGTCTCATCGCTACACGTGCGGCAAGGAGCCTGGACCACGGCTGGGTCGCTTGGATCTCATTTTGCAACCATTCTAAGTTCGAAACGCCGAACCCCGGTACACCAGACGCATCGCGCCGTTCGAGTTGCCGTCGGCACCCCGCGGCCCTCGATGCGACTCGCGCGAAACCTACTCGCCCAGATAAGCCTGCCGCACCTGCGGATCGGCCAACAGCGCTGCAGAATGGGCGGCGAGCGTAATCAGGCCACTTTCCATGACATACCCTCGGCTGCTCAGCTCGAGCGCCAGCTTGGCGTTCTGTTCCACCAGCAGAACGGTGACTCCTTCGGATGCGATTTTTCTGACGGTCTCGAAGATCCGCTGCACCATGAGCGGCGCGAGCCCCATGCTCGGCTCGTCTAGAAGCAGGAGCTTGGGTGCGCTCATCAACGCGCGGCCGATCGCGAGCATCTGCTGTTCGCCGCCCGACAGCGTGCCGGCCGTCTGTCGCCGACGCTCGTATAGGCGCGGGAACAACCCGTAAACGCGCTGCAGATCGGCCCGGACGCCGGCACCATCGCGCCTGGCGTACGCTCCCATCTCCAGGTTCTCCTCGGCGGTCAGACGACCGAACACTTGGCGCCCTTCGGGGACCAGCGCCAAGCCGCGCTCGACCAGCGCAAAGGAGGGCGCAGCGGTGATGTCCTCGCCACGGTAGTGAACCCGCCCGGCGGCGGGAGGCAGCAGCCCGCAGATCGCCTTCAGCGTAGTGGTCTTTCCGGCACCGTTGGCGCCGATCAAGGCGACCATCTCGCCTTCCTGAACGCTCAGATCGATTCCCTTGACTGCGTTAATTCCGCCATAGGAGATCTTCAGCCCCTTGACCTCGAGCAGGCTCACGGGAGCGCTCCGCCCAGATACGCTTCGATCACAGCGGGGTCGCGTTGCACTTGTGCGGGTGCTCCCTCAGCGATCTTCTTGCCGTAGTCGAGCACCGCAACGCGGTCGCACAAACCCATCACGAGCTTGACGTCGTGCTCGATGAGCAGGATGGTGATTGCGTCGCCGCGAATCTGCTCGAGCAGTCCGCGCAGCGAGGCGGTCTCAGTCGCGTTCATCCCCGCCGCCGGCTCGTCCAAGGCCAGCAGCTTTGGATCGGTGGCAAGCGCTCGCGCAATCTCCAATCGGCGTTGGTCGCCATAAGCCAGGTTCTTGGCCAGAGCGTGCGCGTGGCGCGCGACGCCGACATATTCCATCAACTCGTGTGCGCGCCGTCGGATCGCCGCCTCCTCTGCCATTGTCGAGCGGTCGCGTAGAACGGCGCCGAGAGCGCCCGCGCGCGCGCGTAGATGCCGACCTACCATGACGTTTTCCATCGCCGTCATATTGGCGAACAGCCGGATGTTCTGAAACGTGCGCGCGACGCCCGCTTCCACGATCGCGTTGGGCTTCCTCCCGATCAGCTCCGTCCCGTTGAACAGGACGGCGCCCGCCTCCGGTTTGTACAGCCCGGTGAGCACGTTGAACAGGGTGGTTTTGCCCGCGCCGTTGGGCCCGATCAGCCCATAGATCTCGCCGGTCTCGATAACGAGCGATACCTCGCTCAGAGCTTGCAAACCGCCGAAGGACTTGCAGATGTTGCGCGCTTCGAGCAGCGGCATGCGAGCGACCGCCCCTAGATCGTGCCGGAGGCGCGCGCTGAGGTCAGCTCCCGGCGGCGGGTAGGCGAGGGCCACAGGCCGGCCGGGCGCAGCAGCATCACGAGGATCAGAGCCAAACCGAAAAGCAGCATGCGGAGGCTTTCAGGATCCAGAATCACTTTGCCGAACAACTGCTGCTGCAACGGCGCGGCGGTATGACGCAAGAGCTCGGGCAGCGTGGCGAGCATCAGCGCACCGAGGACGACTCCGGCTACGTGGCCCATGCCGCCGAGCACCACCATGCACACCACGGTGATCGACTCCCACACCGCGAAACTCTCTGGACTTACGAAACCCTGCAAGCTGGAAAACAGCCCGCCCGCCACACCGCCGAAGGTAGCACCCATGGCGAAGGCCAGCAGCTTGATGTTGCGGGTGTTGATCCCCATCGCTTGCGCCGCGATCTCGTCCTCTCGGATCGCCACCCAGGCACGCCCGATGCGCGAGTCCTCGAGACGGATGCAGACGAACATCACCAGCACCGCCAGCAACAGGAAGAGATAGTAGTGCAGGTGGGTACCGGGAAAGGGGATCCCGAGCAGCGTGTTGGTCTTGGCGAAAGACACGCCATCGATCGCGATTGTGTCGATCAGGTTCACGCCCTGCGGCCCGTTAGTGATATTGATGGGCGCATTCAAGTTGTTCAGAAAGATGCGGATGATCTCGCCGAAGCCCAGCGTGACGATGGCGAGATAATCGCCACGCAGGCGCAGGGTCGGCGCACCGAGCACGACACCGAAGAAGGCGGCCAGCACCGCCCCCATGGGCAGCAGCACCCACCAGGGCAGGTGAAGACCGAAGTGCGGCGAGGCGAGCAGTGCGTAGGTGTAGGCACCAACCGCGTAGAACGCGATGTAGCCAAGGTCGAGCAGTCCCGCGAACCCCACGACTATGTTGAGTCCCAGCGCCAGCATCGTGTAGAGAAGTGCGAGATCCACGATTCGCACCCAGGTGCGGCCCACCGAAATCTCGAGGGCAAACGGCAAAACAGCCAACGTGCTGACGATGAGCGCGAGACCTACCCATTTGCCGCGCTTGTCATGGCAAAGCCAGCGAAGGGAGTTTTGCCAGGCCACGGTCATGCGCGCTCCGACACCCGTTCACCCAGCAGACCCGTGGGCCGGAACACCAGGACCATGATCAGCACCAGGAAAGCGAACACGTCCTGGTAGTGGCTGCCGAGAAAACCACCCGTGAGATCGCCGACGTAGCCGGCGCCCAGGCTCTCGATCAGCCCCAGCAGCAGGCCGCCCACCATGGCGCCAGGCAGGTTGCCTATCCCTCCCAGCACTGCAGCGGTGAATGCCTTGAGCCCCAGCACGAATCCCATGTAGTAGTGAGCGATGCCGTAATTGCTGCTGACCAGCACGCCCGCGATCGCAGCCAGCGCCGAGCCGATGATGAAAGTGGCCGAAATAATACGGTTGATGTTGACTCCCATGAGGCCAGCGACGACGGGATTCTCGGCCGTCGCGCGCATGGCGCGCCCCAGCCGGGTGAAGTGCACCAAGCCCATCAGGCCGGCCATGATGAGCGCCGAAACCACGATGATCAGGATCTGAACATTGGTGATGGTGGCGCCAGCCAGCGTGTGCGGTGTAGGAGGGATCAGCGCGGGTACCGTGTGGTAACGTCGGCCCCAGATCAACATTGCGACGGTCTGCAGCAGGATCGAGACGCCGATGGCCGTGATGAGCGGCGCCAGGCGCGGCGCCCGGCGCAGCGGCCGGTACGCAACACGCTCGATGGAGAATCCCAATCCCATGCACACGCTGATCGCCGCAACCAGTGCCATCGTCCCCACCACCGGCGCCGGGATCCCGAGGTTGGCCCCCATCAGCAGTTCGACCACGGACAGCGAAACGAGTGCGCCCACCATCACCACTTCGCCATGGGCGAAATTGATCAGACCCAGTATGCCGTAGACCATTGTGTAGCCCAGCGCCACCAGGGCGTACACGCTGCCCAGCACCAGTCCATTCAGGATCTGCTGGAGAAAGATGTCCATAAAAAACGGCGCCTGAGGCGCCGTTCGAAACTTGATGCGTCAGTATCCCCGGTTCGGGTTTTCACCGCTGTTCGGCGGTCGTCGTCTCTCGGTTGCGCTGACTGCTCAGCCGCCTACCGTGTCGAGATACTCCCACTTGCCGCCCTTGGCCTGATAAAGGCTGATGCTGCCTCCCTTGATGTCGCCGTTTTCGTCGAACGCGATGTTCCCGGTCACACCCTGAAACGTGATGCCGTGCAAAATCGCCAGATATTTGGCGGGATCGATCGAGTCGGCCTTCTTCATCGCCTCGAGCAACACATTGGCGGAGTCGTAGGCGTAGGGGGCATAGAGCTGAATCTCGATGTTGAACTTGCTCTTGTACTTTTCAGCGAACGCCTTGCCGCCTGGCATCTTGTCAAGCGGAACGCCAGGCGAGGAAGCGTAAGCACCATCAGCCGCGTCGCCGGCGAGCTTCAAGAACTCGGCCGTTTGCCCGCCATCGCCGGTGAGGAACTTGGAGCCGATGCCGAGGTTCTTGATCTGTTTCATCATTGGCCCCGACTGGGAGTCCATGCCACCGTAGAAAATAAGATCGGCATTCTTGCCCTTGATGCTGGTGAGGATGGCGTTGAAGTCGGTCTTGTCGGTGCCGGTGAATTCGCGCGTTACGATCTGGCCGCCGGCGGCTTTCGCCGCCTTCTCGAACTCGTCCGCCAGACCTTGCCCGTAAGCGCTGCGGTCGTCGATGATGGCAATGTTCTTGGCGCCCAGCTTGTGCACGGCGTAATCGCCCAGCACCTTGCCCTGCTGCGCATCATTGGCCATCACGCGGAACGCGGTGTTGAAGCCCTGGTGGGTATAGGTAACGTTGGTCGCCGAAGGAGAGATCTGCGCCAGGCCGGCGTCATGGTAGATCTTCGAGGCCGGGATGGTAGTGCCGGAGTTGAGGTGACCGACTACACCCGCGACTTTGGCATCGACCAGCTTCTGCGCCACGATGGGACCTTGCTTGGGATCGGCCTGGTCGTCTTCGCTCTGCATCGCGAAGGTCACCTTTTTACCGCCGATGGTGACACCGGCGGCATTGGCTTCGTCCAACGCGAGGCGCACCCCGTTCTCGTTGTCTTTTCCCAAGTGAGCCACGGGCCCGGTCAGCGGCCCGGCATGACCGATCTTGATCGCCTCGTCTTTCTTGCCGCAGCCCGCAAGCGTGAGCGCCACGGCAACTGCCACACCCACAACAGCCGTCTGCAAACGGACTGACAGATCCCCCTCTTTCATGGTCTTGTCCTCAAAAAAAACCGCGGTCGGTCGAACGGGCGGATTATTCCGCCTTGTCAAAGAGTTGTCAAACCTGCAGGGCCAGGGGCAAGAACGCGACAAAGGGAAAGCAACGGGCCGACGGAAAAGCAAAAAAGCCGGCGTCAAGCCGGCTTTGTTTGCACACTGCAGGCCTGCTCGATTACTGCAGTGAGAGGATCCACTCCACGATCGTCTTGATATCGGCGTCGGGTACGTTGTTGGGCGGCATCGGTATCTGCCCCCACACCCCGCTGCCGCCGCTCTTCACCTTGGCAGAGAGCTTGGCTTCGGCGCCGCCGTCGCCCTTGTATTTCTTCGCGACGTCGTCATAGGACGGCCCCACCAGCTTTTTGTCCACCGCGTGGCACGCCAGACAGTTGTACTTCTGGGCCAACTGTTTGGCCTTCGCCGCATCGGCGGCGGCAAGCGCACTGCCGGCGATGAGCGTACATCCCGCGGCAACCGCGGCGATTAAGATCTTCTTCATCAAGGATTCCCTCTCCATTGTCGAGGCGCCGGCAATTCTAAAGGCTTTCGCGGGCTTTGGAAACTCGTGCCCAGGACTTACCGGCGTTGCAATACGCGCTCCAGAACGGCCGCATCCTGTATCTGCGGCAAGCATTCAACGCCCCGGCAGACCCACGCGTTGACACCCGGGCCCACAGGCTTGTCCAGGACTTCCGGCAGCCCCACGATGCCGTCGGCAAGCGCGAGCACCAGCGTCGACGGTGCATAGCGCTCCGCAAGGCGGGCTTGCCACGGCGCGATCTCGGCAGCGTTGCCGCGCAAGATCACGGTGGTGGGCACCGTGAGGTGTTCCGCCAAGGCCATGCACAGGGTCGAGAACGCGCTGGGGTGCCGCTGCATCTGCGGAAAGAACAGCCGCAGCGTGCGCTCCGCTGCATCGAGGTAGCGTGCCTCGCCAACCAGGTGCGCCAGGCGCTGCAAGCTGAGCGCGGCAACGCCGTTGCCGGAGGGCGTGGCGCTGTCGGGGCCCGGCTTCGGTCGCAGGATGAGGCGTTCGTGGTCGCGGCCCGTGAAGAAGAAGCCGCCGTTGACGCGATCCTCGAACCGCTCCAGAAGCGCTTCGGCGAGCTCGGTTGCGAACCCCAGATCTTGGGCGCGATAGTCGGCCTGCATCAGTTCCAGCAGTGCGGCCAGCAAGAAAGCGTGATCGTCGAGATAGGCGTTGAGATGCGCCCGCCCGTCTTTATACGTTGCGAGCAGCCGGTCATCGTGCCATAACCTGAGGCGCAGGAAATCCACCGCGCCGCGCGCCGAGGCGATCCAGTTCTCGCGGCGGAACGCGCGTCCGGCGCGGGCCATCCCGTGGATCATCAGAGCATTCCAGGATGTCAGGATTTTCTCGTCGCGTCCGGGACGCGCTCGTCGCTCACGCGCGGACGACAACTTCATACGAGCGCGCGCAGCCAAATCTTCGGCTGCCGCCAATGAAATGCCGAGCGCTGTGGCGACCTCGTGGATCGGCTGCGCCACGTACAGATGCCAGTGCTCGCCCTCGAAGTTCGGCGACCGGTTCAAGCCGAAGTGGACGCTGGCCAGCGCATACTCGTCCTTGTCGAGCAGACGCACTACCTCTTCCGGGGTCCATATGTAATAGTTGCCCTCTATGTGCTCGGAGTCGGCGTCCAACGAAGAGTAGTAGCCGCCTTCAAGCGACTGCATTTCGCGCATCACCCAGGAAGCAGTCGACTCGGCTACGCGCCGGAACAATGGCTCGCCGGTCACTAGCCAGGCGTCGGTGTAGAGGCGCAGGAGGGGCCCGTTGTCGTAGAGCATTTTCTCGAAATGCGGAATGTTCCAACGCTCGTCAACGCTATAGCGGCAAAAGCCGCCGCCGAGCTGGTCGTAGATTCCACCCTCGGCCATCTTGCGCAGTGTGAGCAACGCCACTTTGCGCGCGGGCTCGTCGGCCTCTAACGCGCCGCGGCTCAGGGCGAGCTCCAACTCGGCCGGATGCGGGAACTTGGGTGCGCCGCCCAGACCCCCGTACACAGCATCGAACAGGCGTTTCAGTTCCGCCACCGCTGCGGAAACGGGTCCGGCATCCAACAGCGGTGGGAGCGCGGCCGGTTGCGGGATGGTGTTCTCCAGCAGAGACACGAGCTCCGCGTTTTGTGCGGCGATCGCCTGGCCCTGCTCGCGATACGCCGCTGCCACTCGCTCGAGCAGCTCGCCAAAGCCAGGCAGGTTATAGCGTGGGGTCTTGGGGAAATAGGTGCCGCCGAAAAACGGCTTCTGATCGGGCGTGAGGAACATCGTGAGCGGCCAACCACCCGCGCGCTGTGTGAGCATCTGGTGCGCGGTCTGGTAGATCAGATCGATATCGGGCCGCTCCTCCCGGTCCACTTTGATGTTGACGAAGTTGCGGTTCATGGTAGCTGCGACGCCCGGGTCTTCGAACGATTCGTGCGCCATCACGTGACACCAATGGCACGCCGAGTAGCCGACGGACAACAGAATAGGCCGGTTATTTTCGCGTGCCACCAGCAGTGCTTCTTCGCCCCACGGATACCAGTCCACCGGGTTGTCCGCGTGCTGCTGGAGGTAGGGGCTGGTCTGTTGCGCGAGTCGGTTCGGCATGTGTTGACAGGTCCCGCCGAGATCGGCGAGTCACATGCGCAGTCTGCGCAGAGCGCGCGGCTCTAGAAACCGAGTGTAGCCCACAGCTGATCCACGCGCGCTTTCACCTGTTCGTCCATGGCGATGATCGTACCCCACCTGCGCGTGGTCTCGCCCGGCCACTTGTTGGTGGCGTCGATCCCCATTTTCGAGCCTAGGCCCGAAACCGGGCTGGCGAAGTCCAGATAGTCAATCGGCGTATTGTGCACGATGATCGTGTCGCGGGCGGGATCGACGCGCGTGGTCATCGCCCACACTACGTCCTTCCAATTGCGCACGTCGATGTCGTCATCGACCACGACGATGAACTTGGTATACATGAACTGGCGCAGGAACGACCAGATACCGAACATTACGCGCTTCGCATGCCCCGGGTATTGCTTGCGCATGCTGGCCACGGCAAGCCGGTAGCTGCATCCCTCGGGCGGCAGGTAGAAGTCCACGATCTCGGGAAACTGCTTGGTGAGCAGCGGAACGAATACTTCGTTCAGCGCAGCGCCCAGGATTGCGGGCTCGTCCGGAGGTTTGCCCGTGTAGGTGCTGTGATAGATCGGCGCGCGCCGCATCGTGATGCAGTCTACCGTGAAGACCGGGAACTGCTCCTGCTCGTTGTAATAACCGGTATGGTCCCCGAAGGGGCCCTCGAGCGCGAGCTCGCCGGGCTGAATATGGCCTTCGAGGACGATCTCGGCGCTGGCAGGAACCTGCAACTGGGACCCCAAGCATTTCACCACTTCGGTGCGTGCACCGCGCAGCAATCCGGCGAACTGGTATTCGCTCAACGTATCCGGCACCGGCGTGACCGCTGCCAGGATCGTGGCGGGATCGGGACCCAGCGCCACGGCGACCGGGAACGGCTGATCCGGGGTGATCAGGCAATGGTCCCGGAAGTCGAGTGCGCCACCTCGATGAGCCAGCCAGCGCATGATCAGCTTGTTGCGGCTCAGCACTTGCTGCCGGTAGATGCCCAGGTTCTGGCGCTCCTGACTAGGGCCGCGCGTGACAGTGAGCCCCCAGGTGATGAGGGGACCAGCATCGCCCGGCCAGCAGGTCTGGATGGGCAGGCGCGACAGATCGACGTCAGCAGCTTCCCAGACCGATTCCTGGCAGGGTGCGCTGGAGCGCTCCTTGGGCGCCATGTCCAATACTTTCTTCAGGACCGGCAGCTTGTCCCAGGCGTCTTTCAGGCCGCGCGGCGGATCGGGTTCCTTCAGATAGGCGAGCAGCTTGCCGACTTCGCGCAGCCCCTCGATCGAGTCCTCGCCCATCCCCATCGCGACGCGCCTGGGTGTGCCGAAGAGATTGCCGAGCACGGGCATGGCGAACCCCTTCGGCTTCTCGAACAGGACAGCTGGACCACCGCGCTTGAGGATGCGATCGCAGATTTCGGTCATTTCCAGGTAGGGCGAAACCTCGACGGCGATGCGTTTGAGCTCGCCCCGTGTCTCGAGCAAAGCGATGAACTCGCGCAGATCGTTGTAGCGCACGGAGCCCAGCCGAATCAGATGACCGGGTTCGAGCCGCCGTCCATCGGGATGATGGCGCCCGTCACATAGCTCGCCCGCTCCGAGGCGAGGAAGAGCACGACGTTGGCGATCTCGTCGGCTCTGGCGAAGCGCCGCAGCGGAACTCTGGCCTGTGCTGCTGCGAGCACTTCCTCTTCGGTGATCTTGCGAGCCGCAGCTTCCAGGCGCAGCGCTTCCTTGACGCGGTCGGTGAGGGTCGCCCCCGGGTTGACGGCGTTGATGCGGATACCTTTCGGCGCGAACACCTGAGACAAGCCGACGGTCGCAAGCATGAGCGCGGAGTTGGCTGCCCCGCCCGGCAGGTGTATCGGGGTGGCGACTTTACCACCCATGCCGATGACGTTGACCACATTGCCCTGGCTGCGCGACGCCATGCCGGGCAGCACGGCGTCCATGGCGTGTATATACGTAAAGTACTTCGCGTCCATCGCGGCGTGCCATGCGGCCGTGTCGAGGTCCTCCGGCAGATAGCGCTTCGCGGCACCGGCCGAGTTCACCAGAATGTCGACGTCGCCGAGCTTGTCCACGACCTCGCGCACCATGTCCCGCGCGGCCTCGGCTCTGGTGAGATCTGCGGCGACGCACAGTGTTGCACCAGAACCGGCGGCGGCTCGTTCCAGATTCTCACGGCTGCGCGACGCGATCGCCACCTTGCATCCTTCGGCCAAGAATGCACGGGCGCAGGACAATCCGATGCCCTTGCTGCCGCCGGTCACGAGGACTACCTTGCCTTCGAGATCGAGCTTCACCCGCTGCCTCCTTCCTAACCCAGTGCGTCGACTATAGGTGCCTCGCCCGTCCGTCGCAACCGTCAGCTCTGGCTTGAAAGCAGATAACCCAGCGCGATCCCGGCGAAAACCGCGCCGCCGACCCAGTTGTTGTTCCGAAAAGCGCGAAAGCAGCCTTGCGGATCGCGGTCGCGGATCAACGTGTATTGGTATACGGCCAGCGCCAGCGCGCATAGCAGTCCCGCATAGTAGGGCCACCCGAGCGCAAGCAACCAGCCGATCCCTGTCATGATCGCCAGAAACACGGCATGGCACAGCATCACGGCGCCGACGTCGCAGCGCCCGAACAGGATGGCCGCTGTTCGAATTCCGATTCTGCGATCGTCGTCACGGTCGACCATGGCGTACTCGGTGTCGTAGGCGATGGTCCAGAAGATGTTGGCGAGCAGCAACCACCAGGTCGTGGCCGGCAGCCCTTTGGTTTGCGCGGCGTACGCCATCGGGATGCCGAAGCCGAAGGCCACTCCGAGATAGGCCTGGGGCAGCATGAGAAAGCGCTTGGTAAACGGGTACGTGACAGCGAGAAACAGGGCGCAGAACGACAGCACGATCACCAGCCGGCCCAGCGGAAGGATCAGTATGAATGCGGTCAGCGCCAGCACCGCTGCCAGAATCCAGGCCTCCTTCGGGCTCACGCGCCCGGCCGCCAGCGGCCGGTTGCGCGTACGCGCTACATGGGGGTCGAAGTTGCGATCCGCGGCGTCGTTGACCGCGACGCCAGCCGACCGCATCAGCAGCGTGCCGAGGCAGAAGATCCAGACGATCCTCCAGTTCGGCCGCCCATTCGCGCTCAGCCAAAGCGCCCACAGCGTGGGCCACAGCAGCAGCAGCGTGCCGATCGGTTTGTCCAGCCGCAGCAGCTTCTCGTAGAGATCAAGCCGCCGCAGGATCGCAGACAAGTTCACGCAGGCTTTCGCAGCGAGATCGCGGTGAGGATGCCCTGCATGATGGCGATGGGGGTAGGCGGACAGCCCGGGACCGCCACGTCGACGGGGATCACATTAGCAACGCGCCCGCAGCTCGCGTAGTTCTCGCCGAAAATGCCACCCGTGCAACCGCAGTCGCCCACCGCCACCACCAGCTTGGGCTCGGGCGTGGCGTCGAACGTGCGCTTGAGCGCGATCTCCATATGGCGCGACACCGGTCCGGTCACCAGCAGCATGTCGGCGTGACGCGGGCTGGCTACGAACCGGATGCCCATTCCTTCGAGGTTGTGATACGGATTGTTCGCGGCGTGTATCTCCAGCTCGCACCCGTTGCAAGAGCCGGCGTCCACGTGCCGGATGGTGAGCGCGCCGGAAAACCAGCGCAGCACTGACTCCGCCAGACGCTCCTGCAGGACGCGCAGGCTCTCGTCCGGCTCCGGTGCTGGCTCGGTCACGATGCGCGTTTGCGCGATCCTCTTCAGTATCTGGTACATGATCCCAGCGCGCTCGTGGTCACAGGTCGACTCCACTGTAGCTCAGGTTGAAGGACTTGTTGATGAGGGGAAAGTCGGGGACGATGTTGCCGATCACCGCATGCTCCAGCAGCGGCCAGTTCTGCCACGAAGGGTCGTGTGGATGAACTCGCCGCAGAGAGCCGTTGGGTCCTGCCTCCAGGGCGACCAGCACTTCGCCGCGCCAACCCTCGACCCAACCCAAACCCAGGCTGCCATCGAGCGGGATCGGGAGCTCAGCGCGGATCTCGCTCGGTGGCAACCGGTCCAGGATCACCCAGCACAGATCGAGCGACTCCATCACTTCCTCGAAGCGCACGGTCACACGCGCGGCCACGTCGCCGTTCCGATGGGTTGCCATGCGCACGTCCAACGCGTCGTAGGGCGTCGACGGGAATTGCACGCGCAGATCCCAGGACATGCCGCTGGCGCGACCCGCTAACCCGCACAGGCCGAGCTGGTCGGCGAGCTCCGGGGCCACGCGGCCAGCAGCGATGAAACGATCCTGCAAACCGGGGTGCTCGTCGAAGATGGTTTTGAGTCCGAGCACTTGCGCGCGCAGCGCCCCGATCTCGGCACGCATCGTCTGCACGCCGCTGTCGTCGATGTCCTTGCTCACGCCCCCAGGGACGATGGCATCCATCAGATAGCGATGCCCGAACAACGTGTGGTTGATACGCAGCATGTCTTCTTTGAGCCGGGACAATTGCGCCAGACCGAACGCGAGTCCGGCATCGTTGGCAAGGAAGCCCAAATCGCCGAGATGGTTGGCGATGCGCTCCCGCTCCAGAAGCAGCGCTCGCAACCATTGCGCGCGCTCGGGCGGGGTGAAGAAGGCAGCGCCCTCTGCCGCCATGCAATAGGCCCAGGCGTAGGCGACGGTCGAATCGCCACTGACGCGGCCCGCCAGGCGTGCGCCATCCAGGATGCTCAACGCCTCGAACCGCTTCTCGATGCCCTTGTGCTTGTAGCCGAGGCGCTCCTCCAGGCGCAGCACGCGTTCGCCTACAACAGAGAAGCGGAAGTGACCCGACTCGATGGTGCCGGCGTGGACAGGGCCCACAGGGATCTCATGAACACCGTCTCCGCGCACCTGCACGAACGCATAGTGATCGATCCCGGCAGGATAGATCGAGGCGGCGTCGAAACCTTTGCGCAGAGGGAACTCGTGCGCGGGCCATGCAGCGTGGCGCAGCCACTGCCTATTGTCTTCGACACTGCTCGCACGCACCCCGAGCAAGTCGAATGCAGCACGCTGCATGCGGTTGGCGGCTGGGAAGATGTCCGACACGTCCGGCAGCTCCGGCTTTCCGGCGGGAATCCGTAGCGCAAGCCAGACGAGTCCGGAGGCCACGGTCAGCGTCATGTGGACCTCGAAGCCCTGTTCTCGGCCAGCAAGGTCGGAGGCCCAGAGCGCGACGAGGCGCCCGCCCTTGCCGCGCACCTGGTGAGCAAGAGCACGCCACTGCTCCGCATTCACGATCCCGCGCCACACCGGCATGGCGCCGGGAATTGGACTCATGTCAACCGGGAAGTCCTCGATCTTCATCCAATCAACCTCGCCGCTGTGCGATACCACTCCGCGAGATAGGGCGGGATATACAGCCCCAGCAACAGCACGAACAACAGGTGCAGGAACACCGGCAGCAACGCCGGCGGGTGCGGCAGGCGCTGCGCTGTGGTCTCACCGAACACCATCGCCTGCACCTTGCTGAAGATGGCCGCGAACGCAACGCCCAACGCCCCCAGCAGCAGCGGCGCGGCCCACGGCTGCTGCCGCATGGCGCTGGTGAGGATCAGGAACTCGCTGGCGAACACGCCGAACGGCGGCATGCCGAGGATGGCGATGGTGCCCAGCATCAGGCCCCAGCCCACTGCCGGGCTGGTGCGGATCAAGCCCCGGATGTGCTCGATGATCTGCGTGCCGGTCTTCTGGGCAGCGTGCCCCACGGCGAAGAAGATGGCCGACTTGGTCAGCGAATGCGCGGTCATATGCAGCAGTCCTGCGAAGGAGGCGACCGGCCCGCCCATGCCGAAGGCGAAAGTGATGATGCCCATGTGCTCGATGGAGGAGTAGGCGAACAGCCGCTTCACATCCCTCTGGCGCGACAAAAACAAGGCGGCCACCACCACGGACAACAGACCGAAGCCCATCATAAGGCGCCCCGCCAAGTGCGACGCGAGCGCCCCGTCCACCAACACTTTGTTGCGCACGACGGCATACAGCGCAACGTACAGCAGCAACCCCGACAACACAGCCGAGATGGGCGTCGGACCTTCGGCGTGCGCGTCCGGCAACCAGTTGTGCAAAGGGACGAGCCCGACCTTGGTGCCGTAGCCCACCAGCACGAACACGAATGCAATCGAGAGCACGTTCGGCTCGAGCTGATCCTGTACCGCGTGCAAGTGGGTCCAGAGCAGCGCGTTACCGCCCGCTCCCAGCACCTTCTCCGCGGCCAGGTACAAGAGGATCGTGCCGAACAGCGCTTGCGCGATACCGACACCGCACAAGATAAAGTACTTCCATGCGGCCTCTATGCTAGCCGGCGTTCGATACAAGCTGACGAGCAGCACGGTGGCCAGGGTGGCCGCCTCCATCGCCACCCACAGGATGCCCACGTTGTTGGTGAGCAGCGCCAACAGCATGGTGAAGGTGAACGTCTGATACATGCTGTGGTACAAACGCACCCGGGCCGAAGACAACCTGCCGCGCTCCTGTTCCACGCGCATATAGACACGGCTGAACAACGGGGTCGTAAAGGCGACGAAAGCCGTCAGCGCGACGAGAAAAACATTCAGCGCGTCCACAAAGAACAGCTCACGCCACGCGGTCACGGGTCCCTGCGCGATGGTCCTGGCGGTCAGCGCAGCCGCCGCGAGCAGGGTCAGCAGGCTCATTGACGCGTTCAGGTCTGCGGCCCAGGGGCGGTTGCCCCAGAGCGCCAGCAGCAGCGCTCCAGCCAGCGGCAACCCCAGTACCAGCGCGATCTCGGTCACGTCTTGTCCTTGAGCTTCTCCAGATGATGGATGTCGAGGCTGTCGAAGGTCTCGCGAATCTGGAAGAAGAAAATACCGAAGATGAAGGTTCCGACTAGCACATCCAACGCGATGCCGAGCTCCACTACCATCGGCATACCGTACGTCGCGCTAGTAGCGGCGAAAAACAGGCCGTTCTCCATGGCCAGGAACCCGATTACCTGTGGCACGGCTTTGCGCCGAGTGATCATCATCAGGAACGAGAGCAGCACGCTGGCCATGGCGATACCGAGCGAACTGCGGGTAATCGTGCCTGCCAGCTGCGAGATCGGCAGGGCCAGGTTGAAGGCGATGATCACGACAATAATCCCCACCAGCATGATGGTGGGAATGTTCAGCAGGGTCTCGATGTCCCAGCGGATGTTCAGCCGGTCGATCAAGCGGTGCAGTAGCCAGGGCAAGACGAACACCTTGAGGCCGAGAGTGAGCGCAGCGGAAAAATACAAGTGCGGCTGCCGGGTGGCCAGCGCCACGACCGCGGTATTCACCGACAGCACGAATCCCTGCAGCGCGAACAGATAGATCAGCCGCAGGATGCGCCGCTGCGACACCATGGCGAACGCAATCAGCAGCAGCAGGCACGCCATCAGGTTGATGAGCTGGTGCGTCAGCGGCAGCGTCATCCGGCGCTCCCCAGCAGCAACCGCGTCAGCATTCCCAGCACCGCGAGGAGAAAGGCCATGCCGAGGAATTCGGGCACCCGAAAGATGCGCATTTTGGCCGATACGGCTTCCAGCGCCGCCAACGCGGCCCCGCCCAGCAACAACTTCAGCAGCAGAGCCAGCACCGAGAGCGGCATCATCGCCCACTGTCCCGCGGCGGCTATGCCCCAGGGCAGAAACAGCGCGATCCCGATACTGGCGTATGTCGTGAGCTTTAGTGCGTGCGCCCACTCCAGCAGCGCCAGATGTCTGGCCGAGTATTCCAACAGCATAGCCTCGTGGATCATCGTCAGCTCAAGGTGCGTCGCGGGGTTGTCGACGGGAATGCGGGCGTTCTCGGCCAGCACCAGCATGACGAAAGCGACCGCGGCAAAGGCCAGGCTCGGGTAGATCGTCAACTCGCGATGCGCGAGCGTCTCCACGATGGTGGTGAGCGCGGTGGACTGACTGATGAGCGCCGGTGTGAAGAACACCATCAGCAGCGCGGGCTCTGCCAGGCTCGCCACGAACATCTCGCGCCGAGCGCCGAGCGAGCCGAAGGCGGTGCCCACGTCCATGGCCGCGAGAGCCATGAAGACGCGGGCCAGCGCGAACAGCCCCACCAGAGCGATCACGTCCGCCGCCGGCGAGAACGGCAGGTCCGTGGCCAGGATGGGAACGATGCTAGCCGCCAGCACCATGCAGCCAAACACCGCATAGGGCGCGAAGCGAAACAGCCACGACGCGTTGTGCGCCAGCACAGCGTCCTTGCGGAACAGCTTGAGGATCACGCGATATGGCTGCAGCACGCCGGGCCCCGATTTGTTTTGCAACCAGGCTCGGCACTGGTTGACCCAGCCCAGCGCAAGCGGCGCGATGAACACCGCCAACAGCGTCTGCAACAGCTGAGAAGCGAAAAAGCCCGGGTTCATTGGATGAGCAGCAGCAGCGTCAGCAGCGTGGCGAAACTATAGATCAGGTAGAGGTGAATGCGTCCGTGGTGCAGGATGCCCACCACGGCAGACAGCTGCTCCGCGACCTTGATGACCGGTAGGTATGCCCAGTACCAGATGCGGTCCTCTATCTTCGAACGGTATGTCGGGCGCGCGTCGAACGGGCTCGGCTGCGAACGCTCGAGCTTGAACAGAGGTTCAAAAATCTGCTTGATCGGTTGGCCGAAGCCCTCGGCCGAATCCTGCATACGCGCGTCGAGCCCTCCGTAACCGCAATCCCAGGGCGCGGACCGGCGCACTCGACCGTGATAGAAGCGCCGCACCAGCAAATAGCTGACGAGCACGGTCAGCACGATTCCGAGCAGGAACAGCAGCGCGCTGTAGCTGGCGCGCTCAGGCCGGAACGCCGTGAGGAATACCCAGCTCGATTCCTCCATGCTGTCCTTGAGCGTGGCGCCTACGAGGGCGCGTGCGATCGGATCCATCGCGCTCACGACGAACACCGGCAGCAGGCCCAGCAGGACGCACCACGTCGCCAGCCAGAGCAGGCCGGCACGCTCCCACCAACCCGCATCGTGCACCTTTGCGCCGTCCTCGCGCGGCAGGCCGAGGAACACGACGCCGTAGAACTTGACTATCACGTAGCCGGCCACGGCCACCGCCAGCGCCAGAGCCGCCGTGGCCACCGGTACCAGCATACTCAGGTAGGAGTTGGGCAGGCTGGGAGAGAGCAAAAAGGCTTGGAACAGCATCCACTCCGATGCGAACCCGTTGAGCGGCGGCAGCCCGGCGATAGCCAAGGTTCCGATCAGTCCCGCCGCCGCCACCCACGGCATGTGGCGGATAAGCCCGCCGAGCTTGCTCAGGTTGCGATGACTGGTGGCGTGCATGACCGAGCCGGTGACGAGGAACAGCAGGCTTTTGAACAGCGCATGGTTCAGGCAATGGTAGAGCTCAGCAGCCAGCGCAAGAGCCGCCAGCACGTTCATGTCATAGCTGTGGAACAAAATGGTCAACCCGCCGCCGGCAAGGACAATCCCGACGTTCTCGATCGACGAGTAGGCCAACAGACGCTTCATGTCGGTCTCTACAGCGGCGAACAAAACCCCGAACAGCGCGGTAACCAGTCCCACGGACAGCGCGATCACACCCCACCACCACACTTGGATATGCAGGAGGTCGAAGCTCACCCGCAGCAGACCATAGATGGCGGTTTTCAGCATTACCCCGCTCATCAAGCCTGAGACCGGCGACGGTGCGGCGGGATGTGCCTCCGGCAGCCAAACGTGTACCGGCACAAAGCCGGCCTTCGCGCCGAATCCGAACAATGCCAGCACAAAGGCAACGGACGCCCAGGTCACCGACAGGGTGTTGCCCCGCATGGCGTCGAACGTGTAACTCCACTGACCGAGCTGCAGGGTGCCAAAGCACAACAGGATCGCAATTGCGCCGACGTGCGCGACGATGAGATACAGGAGACCGGCACGACGGATTTGCTCGACCTCATGATCGGAGGTGACCAGAAAGTAGGAGGCGAGCGCCATGGTTTCCCAGGCCACCATGAACAGATATGCGTCGTCGGCCAGCAGCACCAGCGCCATGCTGGCCAGGAACACGTGGTACTGGAGGCAGAGCAATCGGATTTCCCCGCCACCTGCGCTGGCGAAGTAGCCTGCGCTATAAATCGAAATGCCTGCGCTGACCGTGCCGAGCAGCAACAGGAAGAAGGCGGACAGCGCGTCGAGCCGCACATGGAAGGGCAAATCGGGCAGGCCTAATGGGAGCACGAGCGACTGCGGCGCGTCGCTGATCGCGGAATACGCGGCGACGGCCAGCGCCATTCCGCCAAGCGCGCCGAGCGGGAAAAACATGCGGGCGTGGCGGGCCCGCACGGCTCCGGAGGAAAGTCCGGAACAACCGACCGCTATCCAGTACAGCGGCACGGCAAGAACGACATCGAGCGAGGACAACCCTAGCGCACCTGGTTGCACTGCTTGTGGATCAGCCTGGAAGCCGCACGCGCGCGCTCCTACAGCGGTTGGAGCCCCGCCGCGGACACGGCTTTCCCGGGGCTTGCGAAACGCGATCATACCCGAGGAACTCGTCCGGGAAACGAACGTTTCCTAGACGCGCAGATAATCCTGCCGGCCACCCAGCCAGCGCTCGAGATGCGCGTCCGCGTGCTCGGGCCACTTGCGCAACAGCCGGTCGGCAGCTTCACGCGCCGCCTCGAGCAAGTCCAGGTCGCACTCCAGGTCCGCGAAGCGCAGTATGGGCACACCGCTCTGGCGAGCGCCAAGCAGCTCGCCGGGGCCGCGCATGCGCAGATCGTTGCGTGCGACCTCGAAGCCGTCGGAGCTCTCGTAGATGATGCGCAGCCGCTCGCGGGCGGTGTCGGATAACGGGCTCTGGTACAGCAAGATGCACACGCTGGAATCTGAGCCCCGTCCGACCCGGCCGCGCAGCTGATGCAGCTGGGACAGACCCATGCGCTCCGCGTTCTCGATCACCATGAGTGAGGCGTTGGGCACATCGACACCGACTTCAATGACGGTGGTGGCCACCAGCAGCTGCAAAGCACCAGACTGAAAAGCCTGCATCACAGCTGCCTTTTCGGCGCTGGTCAAGCGCCCGTGCACCAAACCCGATGCCAACTCGGGAAAGGTCTGTTTGATGCGCGCGAAAGTGTCGAGCGCGCTCTCGAGCTGCAGCGCCTCGGAGCGCCTTCGGCCCGAGCTTCGCACGCCAGGACGGGCTGGCCGCTGGTGGTGCCGGTCGAAGTCTTCGCTTTCTTCGATCAAAGGACAGACCCAGTACGCCTGCCGGCCCTGCAGGCACGCGTCGCGCACCCGTGCGATCACTTCGTCGCGGCGCGAATCCGATAGCAACTTGGTGAGCACCGGGTTGCGGCCGGGTGGCAGCTCGTCGATGACCGAAACGTCGAGGTCGGCGTAGAAGCTCATCGCAAGCGTGCGCGGGATGGGGGTAGCGCTCATCATCAGCTGGTGCGCCTGCTCGGCACCGCCCCCACCTTTCAACCGCAGCGCGAGACGTTGCAGTACACCGAAGCGATGCTGCTCGTCGACGATAGCCAGGCCCAGCCGGTGAAACTTCACCTCGTCCTGAAACAGGGCATGGGTGCCCACCACCACCTTGGCGACGCCCCGCAAAATGCCTTCGAGCTGCGTGCGCTTCTCCTTGCGCCAGAGGTTTCCTGCGAGCCGGGCGAGTCCAACGCCGAGCGGCGCCAACCACTGCGAGAACTTCACGTAATGCTGCTCGGCCAGGATCTCGGTAGGTGCCATGACGGCCACCTGGTAGCCGCTCTCTACCGCTTGCAGCGCCGCCAGCGCGGCGACGACGGTCTTGCCGCTGCCCACGTCGCCTTGCAATAGCCGTTGCATGGGATGCGCCCGGGCGAGGTCGGAGCGGATCTCGGCCAGCACGCGCTGCTGGGCATGGGTAAGGCTGAACGGCAATCTCGCGAGCAGCTGTTTTGCCAGCTCCGCATGGCGCAAAAGCGGCGGAGCCGCGACGGTCTGGCGCTGGCGGTAGTGTCTGCGCATGGACAATTGCTGAGCCAGCAGCTCGTCGAACTTGATCCGGCGCCACGCGGGGTGTGTACGCCCATCCAACGCTTCCAGCCGGGCATCGGGCGGCGGATTGTGAAGATAGGCGATGCTTTGCCGGAACGACGGCAGCCTAAGCGCCCCGACGACCTCCGACGGGAGTGTGTCGGTCAGATCGGCAGCGCCGAGCGAGCGCTGGACGAGCCTGCGCAGAACCATTTGCGACAGCCCCGCGGTGGTCGGGTATACCGGCGTCAGAGACTGGGGCAGCGGCTCATCTGCGCGTAGCACATGCACGCGCGGATGGATCATCTCGAAGCCGAAGAAGCCCTTGCGCAGCTCGCCCAGCACTCGCAACCGGGAGCCCGGCGAAAGCTGTTTGTGTTGGCTGGGATAGAAGTTGAAGAAGCGCAGGGACAGGAGATCTTCGCCGTCGCGCGCGCGGCATACCAGCATGCGCTTGGGGCGGTATTGAATGGCAGTATCTTCGACCTCGCACTCGACTTGGACCGTCTGGCCGGCCGCCGCGTCGCTCAGACGCACTACTTTGGTTTCGTCTTCGTAGCGCAGCGGCAGATGCAGGACCAGGTCGAGGTCGCGCCGCAGGCCGAGCCTGTCCAGCCTCTGGCGCACTGTCGCCGAGATGCCGGAGACCTCCGAGCGCGCGGTTGCATCAAACGTAACTTTCACCGACAACGAGTATCGCCTCGATCTCCACCAGAGCGCCACGCGGCAGCGAAGCCACACCTACTGCGGCGCGTGCGGGGTACGGCTGCGCAAAAAACTGCGCCATCGCCTCGTTCACGCGCGCGAAATTGCCGATATCCGCCAGGAACACAGTCACCTTTACAGCGTCGTCCAGGGCGGCGCCGGAGGCAGCCGCGACGGCGCGCAGATTGCGGAACACCTGCTGAACCTGGGCATCGATGCCGTCCGCCAAGACCATGGTCTGGGGGTCGAGACCGATCTGCCCCGAAAGATAGACGGTGTTCCCGGCTCGGACAGCCTGAGAATAGGCGCCGATGGCCCGCGGAGCATCGTCAGTCTGGATCGGCTGCCTAGTCATGACAAGCTCGTAGCGCTGAGGAAAAAACGGTTGCGTCCCCGGGGCGATTATCCTCCAGCAGGGGGGCGCAACGAGCAAATGGTATGCGCAAAGATCGGCGCCCGCCACTGGCTCTAGGCGCCGTCGCACCCGTGGTAAGATGCGGCCCCGCATCCCCCTTCAAAACTCGTGCACCCCGATCAAGCTCCCGCAGCGGCAAGCACCGCCGCTGAGACGGGCAACGGTAACGACGCCGACACGGGCACCCGCAAGGGGGTCCTGGGTCTGGCGATCGGCGCGATCGGCATCGTCTACGGCGATATCGGCACGAGTCCGCTTTACGCCTTCAAGGAAGCTTTCGCTGGCGCCCACCACGTGCCCCTGAATCACGACAACGTGCTCGGCATCCTTTCGCTCATCTTCTGGGCGCTGTTCCTCATCGTGACCGTGAAGTATGTCGCTTTCATCATGCGGGCGGACAACCGCGGCGAGGGTGGCATCATGGCGCTGATGGCTCTCGTTCGACGCACCGTGCCCGGGCACACCCGCACCACATGGGCACTGATGGCGCTCGGCATGTTTGGCGCGGCGCTGTTCTATGGCGACGGCATGATCACACCCGCCATCTCGGTGCTGTCAGCGGTTGAAGGTCTGGAGGTGGCCACACCCCTGTTCCGACCTTACATCATCCCGATTACGATCTTCGTCCTGACCGGGCTGTTCCTGTTTCAACAGCTGGGTTCGGGTCACGTGGGTAATTTCTTTGGTCCCGTGATGATGATCTGGTTCACTGTCCTCGCGCTGCTTGGCATCGTGAACATCGCGCACCAGCCCAGCGTGTTGACTGCGCTCAACCCGGTCCACGCGGTGCGATTTTTCCAGCATGATGGATGGATAGGATTCTTCACGCTCGGGGCCGTGTTTCTGGCCGTTACCGGGGCCGAAGCGCTTTATGCTGACATGGGGCACTTCGGCAAGCGCCCGATCCGGATCGCCTGGCTTTATTTAGTCTTCCCGTCGCTGGTGCTCAACTATCTGGGACAGGGCGCGCTGGTCCTCAATGAGCCCGCGGCCATCGCGAACCCGTTCTTTCACCTAGCACCGGATTGGGCGCTGTACCCGCTCGTAGCGCTGGCCACTATCGCAACCGTAATCGCGTCCCAGGCGGTCATCTCCGGAGCGTACTCCCTGACCCGCCAGGCCATTCAGCTGGGCTACTGCCCCCGCCTGATGATCGAGCACACCTCGGAGAGGGAAATCGGACAAGTGTATCTGCCGTGGATCAACTGGGGCTTGTACGTCGCGGTGGTGGGACTGGTCTTTGGCTTTGGTTCCTCGAGCAACCTGGCTGCCGCCTACGGGGTCGCGGTTACGGGAACGATGATCGTCACCACCATACTCGCCTACTTCGTCGTGCAGCGCATCTGGGGCTGGAGTGCAATCAGTGCAACGCTGGTCATCGGTGTCTTTCTGTTAGTCGATCTTTCGTTCTTCGCTGCCAATGTGGTGAAGGTGCTCGAAGGTGGATGGTTCCCGCTCGTGGTCGGCGTGATTGTGTATACGCTACTTTCCACCTGGAAGCGCGGGCGGGAGGTGCTGTTCGAGCGTCTGCGCCCCGGCGCCATCGCGCTGGAGCCGTTCATAGCCAGCATCATCGCGCACCCGCCTTTGCGTGTGCCGGGTACCGCGGTATTTCTCACGGCCACGCGGGAGGGGGTACCGCACGCTCTGCTCCACAACTTGAATCACAACAAAGTGCTGCACGAGCGCGTCGTCCTGCTTACCGTGCGGGCAGAGGACATCCCTCATGTCCCAGATTCCCAGCGCACCGAGGTCGAGCCGCTGGAGCATGAGTTTTACCGCGTAATCGTGCACTATGGCTTCAAGGACGAGCCCGACCTGCCGCGCGCGCTCGAATTGGCCAAGAGCCACGACCTGAACTTCAGCTTGATGGAAACGTCGTTCTTCCTGAGCCGCCAGACCCTGGTACCTACTCAGGCGCAGGGTATGGCACTGTGGCGCGAGAAGCTCTTCGCGGCGATGTCGCGCAACGCTGCGAGCGCCACGGCCTTCTTCAAGATCCCCACCAATCGCGTGGTGGAGTTGGGGACCCGCATCGAACTGTAGAGACATGGCAACGGGCTGCGGGCACACCCACAGGCGCTCTTGCGTGGACCGTTGCCCTTGCCGCCGGGGCCGAAGACGGCCGGCCGCGGAATCTGTCCCGACTCAATAGTCGTCGCGGTCCTCGTCGGCGCCTCGACGCTCTTCGAGCTCCTCTTCGTAGTCGTCGTCGTAGCTCTCGAGATCTTCCGTGGCCCACTCGCGCTCTTCAATGACGTCATTGGCGATCTCGTGCACGCGGGATTCCACGTCCGATCTGGCTTCCTGCTCCGCCTTGGCGGTTGGGTAGTCGCCATCCACGATCTCGACTTCCACGCCGGCGTGCTCACCATCCTCGATGGTGATCGCTGCCTTGGGCCATTCCTTGTGCAGCTGCTCGAGCAGGATGTCCTTGAACGCCTCGTAGTCCTCGTCGGACACCAGGCCGAGCATGTCCCGGTCAGCGTAATAGGTGATGACGAGTTGTCTGCTCATCGACCTGACTCCCTGAACCTGCTGCGCGAACCGGCAGCCATTGGGCGATGCCATCCCGCAGCCAAAGCAAACTGGATTACGGCAAAAAGCATAGCACGACGGGCTTGCAACGTCCCACGGCTTGTAACACAAGGCCGCCGGGCTTTGGTCACGTGCCGTTTCTGGCACGATCGATGCGGGGCAGAAGTGGAGGAGCGGTTTACGGAGGCTGTGCTGCGCAGCCTATCTGGCCGTTACGGGCTTGTTAACTGGCGGGGTTCGGCAAGCTGGATGCTTGGAGAGATTGTGGTGGAGACGAGGAGGGTCGAACTCCCGACCTTCGCATTGCGAACGCGACGCTCTCCCAGCTGAGCTACGTCCCCACGCTTCCGGCTAAGGCCCAGAGCACCTCGACCGCCCCAGGAATTTACCGCGTTGTGGTGCTCTACAGATGCTGCGGGCAGCTAGCGGACGCGTATCATATACTCAAACGTCTACAGGGTAAATCGATTGGCATCGGGCGCAGTCGGGAACCTCTTCGGCACGCGGAACGCGTCGGTTTCGGCCGACAACCGTTGGGTCCGACGCGATCAATGCTGCCTGGCGCGCTCGACTTCGAGCATGCACATCCAATAGTGAAGTTCGCTCTGCACCAGCACGTGGCAACAACAACCAACTCCTAGAGGACGCGTGAATCTGACCGACACCCCTTACGGCTACAAGCGAATCGTCCCGTTGGACCGCAGGGTGCGACTACGGTTGCCGGAATCGGGCGAAGCGCCGGCTTTTTGTCACAGGCTGCATGCTGTTCCCATCAGCGCGAGTGAGTTCCCCTCCGCGATCCGCGACTATCCAATCGTGTTCGTGCGGCGCAGCGGCGAGCCCGGGTTCACCTCGATGGTGATCCTGGGGATGCACGAGGGACAAAACCTGTTCGTCATGGCTGACGGCAAGTGGGACCGCCGCACTTACATGCCGGCCTATGTGCGCCGTTATCCATTCTGCCTGGTTGCGGCACACGAGGCAGAAGTGGGTCAAGGCGAGCGGATGATCTGCGTGGATCCGGAGGCCGTGGACGAGACCAAGGGCCGTCCGATGTTCGACGACCTGGGTGAGCCGCTGCCGCACTGGACCATGATCGAGCGCATGCTGCACGAGTACGAGGACGATCTGAGCCTGACTCGGGAGATGTGCGGAGCGTTGGCACGCCTGAAACTCCTCGAGCCTTTCACCCTGCGGGCCGAGCTGGTAGGCGGGTTCTCTCTGTCGATGGAGGATCTATTCCGGGTGAACCGGGAGGCGGTGCTCGAACTCGGTCACGCTGAGCTGCGTGACCTCGTGTCCAAGGGCTGGCTCGACCACATCTACGCGCACTTGTTCTCGCAGGACAACTTCCAGCGCTTGCTCAGCCGCCGCAGTTTTTTTGCGGCCGATCCGCCGTCCAGCCCGAAGCAATACAACTAGGCCTTCGGCATCACGTCCGGGTGCGGGTCTTCCTTGCCCGATAAGCCCAAACCAGCATCACGACTCCGCCTACGATCATCGGCAAGCTAAGCCATTGCCCCATGGACCATCCCATGGCCAGCAAACCGAGAAAACTGTCGGGCTCCCGCGTAAACTCCACGCCAAAGCGCACCACCCCATAGCCCAGCAGAAACAGGCCCGATACTGCACCGGTCGGACGCGGTTTGCGCGAGAACAGCCAGAGGACGACAAACAGCAGCACACCTTCCAGCGCCGCCTCGTACAACTGTGAAGGGTGCCGGGGCAACTCGTCGACATTACGGAAGATCATCGCCCAGAGCACCTCCGTCGGGCGGCCCCACAACTCGGCATTGATGAAATTGCCGATACGCCCCGCCCCCAAGCCGACGGGTGCGAGTGGCGCGAGGAAATCCGTCACTTCGAACCACTTGCGGTGGGTTCGGCGCGCGAACCACCACATCGCCAGGATCACCCCAAGAAACCCGCCATGGAAGGACATACCGCCCTCCCACACGTACAAAATGCGGATCGGGTCGTGCATGTACTCCGACCATTTGTAGAAGAGCACGTAGCCCAGGCGTCCGCCCAGTACCACGCCGAGCACGCAGTAGAACAGGAGGTCATCCAGGTCGCGTGTGGTCCACCCCAGGTCGGGCCGTGTGCGCACGCGCAGCCGACCGAGCAGCAGGCCGCCGACGAAACCGACTAGGTACATGAGCCCGTACCAGCGGATGGATACGGGACCGAGCTGTAAGGCAACCGGGTCGAATTGCGGGTGAACCAGCATGAGGGCGGAGTGGTGTCGTGGGCGGCCAGTCCTGCCGACCGCGATGCCGGCATTATAAGGTAGAGATATGAGTCCGCCGCTCGGCGGGTGTGGGCGCTGGCAACCCCACAACTAAACGGACCACTAGCGCACTCGGGCTCAATTCGCTCAGAATCCCGGTGCGCGCAGCACGGAGGCTGGCATGCTGAGCTGGATCAAGCGCGGGAGATCGGATCACCCGCTCGACGACAAGGACGCACCGAAGATTCTGCTCGACGACCTGGCGGGGAAAGAACCCGTCCCGGCGATTGAACAGCTGTCGTCTTACCTCGACGCCGTCAAGACCGCGGACAACTTGAAGCCGCTGCGTGCGCTCGAGATCGTCGATCTGCTGGACCGCACCGGCCGTGCAACGCAACGCCGGCTCAGCCAGACGTTTGTCGCCGAGAATGAGCAACTGACCAAATTCCAGCAGGCGCGGCTCTGGGGCGCCGTATACGCGTACTGGACGCAGATCGCCGAAGGCTATCGGTTTTGCCTCGCGAAGTACCAAGTCGGGGCGATTGGCGCTGGAGCGCTCACGCCACAGTTGCCGCGGATCATTTGCCGGGCTATGCGGGCCTGTGCCGGGCAGCTCAAATGGTCCTTGCTGCGCTATGGTCCCGTCGAGCCACGCGTGTGGCAAGACCTGGGCGGGGTGTAGTTGCTGGCCGAAGCGCAGCAGTTCGCCCAGACCACGCTGGGCGTCTACCGCGGTGCCAAAGGCGAATCTAGTCCGGAACGCGAGCTTTTGCGGGCGCTGATGCTGAGCGTGTCCTCGCCCGACGGCCTGCTTCCGGTGCAGATCGAAATCGCGGAGCGCGTGATCGCTCAGTGGGCGGGCGGGTTTCGGATTGCGTCGCGCCCGTCTGGAGGCGTCTACTACATCTTCCAGCCCTCGGGGGAACAGCCGCCAGGACGGCTGCCCGTCAACTCCCGGATCAGGTCTGGCATGCGTTTCTTCGGACCCGGCGACGCCGCGTTTTTACTCGAGCAAAGCATCCAATCGATCGACCGCGATCAGGCCCTGCCACCTGACCTCGTCACCGGCGGCGATTACGACCCAGGCTTGGTGCAGGCAACCCTGCGCCACCTGCTGCGCTATTGGGGCCCAAAGCTGCCGGAGCGCGCGCAACGCCGCCGCCGGCATGTCGAACGCGTGAGCGTCGTGCACGACTACGAAGAAGTGGTCGCAAACGTAGGCGGACTGTTCTTCGAGTCTCCCTTCGTGAGCAACGAGGAGGAGTGGGTCATCGAGAACGAGAGCGAAAACGGCTTCGGCGCCCTGGTTGCGCAACCCAACGGCGCCTGGCTGAGGGTCGGGAGTCTCATCGGGATTCGGCGCGAGGATGGCGTATCGTGGGGCGCTGCCATCGTGCGGCGGGTGACATTGGACGAAAATGGAAACCGGAACATCGGCATCGAGGTGCTCGCGCCGGGAGGGGCTGCAGTGACTATCCTGTCGGACTCGCTGCGCAGCAAGGACCGCAGCATTCCGGAGGAAGGAGAGCTGTGTATCCTCCTGCCGTCGGTCACGGTCCACAGCGCTAAAGCGACGCTCCTGATGCGGCCCGGTCTATTCTCCCCGGCTCGCAATCTGGTGATGCGCGCGTACGACCGCCAGTACTGGCTCGTCCCGTTCCGACTGATGCGCAGCGGCGACGAGTTCGACCTCGGGCGGTATCGGATTCTCAAGCAGCTGCCTTAGGCAGCGTTCGCCGGCCGTTGTCCCCTCAGTCCAGCTCGTCGATATTGCGCGGCCAGCTCTTCTTCAACAGTCGCGACAATGCGCGATCTGCGAGAATGCGGCCGCCGGTCTGGCAGCGAGCGCAGTAGTTGGTTTCGTTATCGGCGTAGACGATGCGCTGCACCGGTGCGCCGCACACCGGACAGGGTTGACCGTGACGACCGTGTACCGCCATCGCGTCTCGGAAAGCCGTCACCTTGTCGGGAAATGCCTCCCCCGTCTCCTGTCGCAGGCGTTCGATCCACTCGGTCAGCGTCGCCTTCGTCGCCTCGTACAGGCGCGCGACTTGCTCGTCGGTGAGTTGGGATGTCAGGACAATCGGCGAGAGTCTGGCCCGGTGCAGAATCTCGTCCGAATAGGCGTTGCCGATGCCACTGAAGATATGCGGATCGGTCAGCGCGCGCTTGAGCGTGTGGTTTTCGGCTTTCAGGCGTGAAGCAAACGTGGCCTGGTCAGCCTCGAGCAGCTCGAGCCCGCCCGGATCGAATCCCCGCAGCGCCTCTTCGCCCTGCGCGAGATGCAGCGATGCGCGGCGCCTGGTGCCAGCTTCGGTGAACACCAGTGAGCCGCTGGAAAACTCCAGTACCGCCAGCCCGAGTCGCCCCGGTCTCTTGTCGCTCGCCGCGCTCCACCGAAGCCGCCCGGCAACCATCAGATGCAACACAAGGAACAGTCCTCCCTCGAGCTCGATGACGATGCGCTTGCCGATGCGGCGCAACCCTGTGACCCGCTGGCCTTGTACCGCGCTGATCGGCGGCTCCGCCGTGCGTAACACGAAGGTGTTGAGCAGGCGAAGGCGTTCGAGCTTCTGGCCCACGATCCTCGCGGCGAGCGCGTCTATGTACACGACGATGTCCGGCAGCTCTGGCACGACCAGTTCTCAGGGGACCTGTGCGGAAGGCATGCGCTCCAGGATGAGATTCGTCTTGGCCTCAAGCCAGGGCGTGTCGCGATTGCGATCGTAGTAGCGAGGCTTGGGTACCATCGCCGCGAGGCGGGCCGCCTCCCAGGCATCCAGGTTTGCGGCACCGTGGTTGAAGTAATAGCGCGCAGCGGCCTCCGCGCCAAACACAGCGTTGCCCCACTCAATGCTGTTGAGATAGATCTCGAAGATGCGCTGCTTGCTCATCACGGTCTCGATCATGATCGTGATGATCGCCTCCTGCAGCTTGCGCAGCGACGAGCGGCGTCCGGACAGGAATAGATTTTTGGCCAACTGCTGGCTGATAGTGGAGCCGCCGGCCACGATCTTTCCCTTCTTCAGGTTCTTTTCGTACGCCTTCTGGATCGCGTCCCAGTCGAACCCCTCGTGCTCCATGAAGTTGGCGTCCTCCGCCGCGATCAGGGCGCGCTTCAGGTTCAGGGAGATCTTGTCGTAGGGGACCCACTTATGGCGCAGCTTGGCCTCGGGGCTGCGTTCCTGCAGCAGCTCGAGACGCTGCTCCATGAACGAGCTGCTGGAAGGATCAAACCAGCTCCACCACAAGACGTGCCCGAAGATCCACATCTCGTAGATGAGCAGCGCGCCAATGGCGAGCAGCAGCCATCGCCAAAGCCAGCCCCACAGCCTCTTCTTCATCGAGCTTTGAGCGCTGCGATGACCGGGCCTGTCTGCGGGCGCACGCCGCGCCAGATGAAATAGGATTCAGCCGCCTGCTCTACCAGCATACCGATGCCGTCTGCCAGCCGCGCCGCGCCCTGGGTCAGGGCCTTCTCGAGGAACGGCGTCAAGCCCTCGCCGTACATCATGTCGTAAGCCAGGCAATCGCGAGCGAACACGCCGTCCGGCAGTTCGGGTACCGCGTTGTTGAGGCTGGCCGACGTGGAATTGATGATCAGATCGAACGCCTGCCCCGTCAACTCGGCGTACCCGCTCGCACTCAACAGCGCTGTGCCCAGGCCGCGGGCGCGACGCAAGCGCTCAGCCAGTTGTTCGGCCTTCTGCGGCGTGCGATTGGCGACCACCAGCCGTGCGGGTCTCGCATCCAACAGCAGGCCCAGGGCCCCTTGCGCTGCGCCGCCCGCTCCCATCAGCAGCACGTTGCGCCCTTCGATCGGAAATGCGAGGTTGGCCTGGACATCGCGCACCAGCCCGATCCCGTCCGTATTGTCGCCGTAGATCGTAGCGCCTTCGAACTTCAGGGTGTTGACGGCTTGCGCATCCGATGCACGCGCACTTTGCTCCCGGGCCAGCGCGAACGCCTCCAGCTTGAATGGCAGCGTAACGTTGAGCCCGAGGCCGCCCTCCGCTCGGAAGTTGTGCACGGCCGCACCGAATCCGTCCAGCGGCGCAAGAACGCGCTCGTAGACCAGATCCTGGCCGGTTTGCTCGGCAAACTCGGCGTGAATGAAGGGCGACTTGCTGTGCGCCACCGGGTTGCCGATGACAGCGTAGCGGTCGGTCACGGGGCAGGCTAGTTTTCCGTCGTCAGCAGGAGGTCGCTGCGGGTAAAGGCCCAGTTGCGAGTGATGTGGAGGACTTCGACCTCCTTTCGCAGGGCACCCGGGAATGGCTGGAACGGCCCCGCCAGCTGAACGATTCTCTCCACCGCAACATCCAAGATCGGCGAACCGGAGGAGCGGTCGATCTCGATTTTCTCCACCGTCCCGTCGGCCCTGATAGCAACCGTGACCATGACCGTGCCGTATACACCGCGCCGCTTGGCCTCGTCCGGAAAATTGGCTGTTCCCACGCGCTCGATGCGCTGACGCCAGGAATCCAGATACTCCGCCTCCGGGACGCTATGCGTGCGTGCACCGACAAACTTGCGCTTAGGCAACTTCTGGTACGCATCCCATTCACGCGCGATCTGGGCCTCGAGCCGGGCGATGGCAAGCTGATCGTGAGGCAGGTCCGCGAGGGTGGGGGCCTCATTGGGCATCACCGGCACGACGGGTCGTGTGTAGGGCTCAGCGACCAGAGCGTCGGGGTCGAGACGCGTGAGCAGGTGACGCGCCTCGGTTTCCAACTGCTGAACGCGTTTCGAAGCCAGTATCAGTTCCGCGTCGGCGGGCATATCGGGCAAGGCGGGGAGATTGGTCTTGGCGCGACGATTCGCCTCTGTGTTGCCGCCCCCATCCAAGTTGGCCTGAGCCAGGGCGTCTGCGTGCAGCGGGCGCGACGCCGACTTGCTGTTCACCAGGACAACCTCGATCGGTGCTCTCGGCGTCTCGGCCTTCGACCCATCCGGGAACTCGAACGTGATGAGGAGCAACACGGAGTGGAACACCAGGGACAGGGCCAACGCGACAGTAAGCGGGCCACTGACCGAAGACGCAAGGAGCGGATCCAGGACCGGCTCGGGCCAATCAGCCCGGCTGGCGGTCGCTCGAGGCACCGGCAAAGCTGGCGAGGCTGCAGTCAAGTTGCGCTATTGTAGTAAATTATAGTGGCCTGGGAGTGTCCCCCTCCAGCGTGTTCCGGTCTGGCTCAAGTCGGCACAGACCTGCAGTACTCCGCTTGGAAGGTCAACTCCAACAGATCGATATCGGAGATCTTGAGCTCGACCTTTACCCCGGGGGCCAGGATCGGCAGAGAAGGTATCCGGGCGATGACAGGAATGCGGTCGATCTTGACTAGATTGTCCCGGATCACTTCGGCCGCAGCCACCCCGACGCCCTCCTGGATTAGCCAGCGCAGGCACCAGTAGCGCTCCATCGTGCGCTGGAACTCCGCATAGGTGTCGGATGCCAGCTCGAAATCGCGCACAACCGACAACAACTGCTCGGAGCTGGCACCATAGGGCGCCGCCTCGCCGCGCTGCCAGGCGATGAGCTGACGCTGGTTCACCAGGTCCACATAGCGCCGCAAAGGGGAGCTGGTCCAGATGTACTGCGAAACGCCTAGCCCCTGGTGGCCGGAGGGCACCGTGGACATGCGCACTTTGCCGTCGCCCTGGACACGGTAGATGCCGGCGATTCCCGCATCCCACAGCGCGCGGCCCCATTCCGGATTGACAGAGAGCATAGTCACCAAGAACAAGTTCTCAACGGC
>JACXTT010001836.1_pt1 | contig 34660 bp, 26 predicted proteins | sample 9270951 | NCBI WGS metagenome assembly JACXTT01 (sample SAMN15532306, study PRJNA645909) | rock metagenome | isolation source: weathered quartz diorite | place: Puerto Rico | collected 2017-06-21 | reverse complement strand
CCTCGCCGGCCTCGAGCGAAAGCTGTTTGAAGCAGACGCGCTGTTCTTCGTGCAGGGCGGCTGAAGTCTCCGCCAGCCGAACATCGAAATCTCGTGCTAGTTTTAGAAGTCCTGCTTCGAGGTCGGCAGCTGCCTCGGGAAATCGCGTCTGAAGTTCTTTCGTCAGATCGGAATGCCCCTGCCGCATTTCTGACGCCATGTCACTCATCATCTGGTTGTATCGGATGAGGGTAGCGTCAATGTGGGCGAGCTGAGTTTGGGCTTCGTGCTGTCGCAATTCCGCGCGCGCCTGAACCTCGCCAAGCTTCTGATCGCGATTCGCCATTGCCGCGCGCAACGCAGTCAGTTCCTGCTCCTGCGTTCGTAACATGGCGAGCGCTTCGAGCAATGCGTGATGAACGGCGGCATTGAAGTTAACCTGCTCCCAGGTGAACCACCGCGTCAGAGGTCTGAATAATTTCTTTATGGAAATCTCGATTCGTCTCAGCGCCCCGGTTCGATTACTGATAAGCGGTGGCAACCGATCCCACGCTCGAGCAGTTACGGCCAATTGCCCCGACAGTCGATCCAGTGATGCGTGTTGATTCGCTTCCGGCCGTGACTGGGTGTTCGGAATGGCGGCGTCAGACGGCGTCAACGCCACCGGCGCGACGGATTCGTTTTCAGCGATCACTCGCTCGCGAATTTCTCTAAGGACTGTTTCGACGTCGTTTACCATCGATTATGCGTTCGCCATTTCAGCCGCCGATTCGTTCTGTGCCGGAGCTGTTTCGATATGGCGTGTGGTCGCTCGCGCGTGCAAATTTGCGATCCCTTCGGTCAACGTCAGGCTCGTGACGCGGAAGAACCGCACGCCGTCCATCCAATCGTACGCTTCGCCATCGTGGCTGTGCACCGCGCACGAAAGCGAATACTCATCAATGCCCAGCCAGCAATCAAATTCAAATGTTGCTTCCAGAATATCGCCGCGCTTGACCGGACCGAAATCGATTTGCTGCTCTCTGGTATTGGTCCCAAAGGCGCTGATGCCATGTCGATTGCGGATGAGGAAGCCAATGACCGGATCGACAATGTCCGTATTGAAACGAGCGGCCAACCGCACGATTACCGAAGTACCGGTGTCCATGATTTGCGCGCGCCGATTCGCCGCGTCAGTTATGTCAGCACTGATAATCTCGGCGCTGCGATTGCCGTGACGATAAGTGAACGAAGGCGGTTCGAAGTTCTCAACCGTGAGAGCGTCCCGTTCGCCCGCGCTCTCAGCTTCCGCTTCGTAAGCACGCTCGCGCTCCATGATGATCTTCTGATACTGATTCAGCACGTCGGGAGGCGCTCCGTCCGCGACGATAGATCCGTTATTCAGGAGAATCGCGCGCGAGCACAAGGCGCGCACCGCCGCGAGATCGTGCGAGACGAAAAGAACGGTCGTGCCACGTTCCTGCAAATCATGAATTCGTCGCAGGCAACGGTGCTGGAATACTGAATCGCCAACCGCGAGCGCTTCGTCCACCAGCAGGATATCGGGCTCGACGCTGGCTGCGATCGCAAACGCGACCCGAATGTACATGCCGCTGGAGTAAGTCTTCACCGGCTGGTACAGGAAGGGCCCGATCTCAGCAAAGCGCTCGATGTGCGGAAACAACGCATCGGTTTCGCGGCGCGACAATCCCAGCAGCGATGCGTTCAGGTAGATGTTCTCGACGCCGGTAAACTCGGGATCAAAGCCGGCGCCTAATTCAAGCAGCGCCGCGATCCGACCTTCGTGCAGGACTTCTCCGTGGGTTGGTTCCAACGTCCCGGCAATGATCTGCAGCAGCGTCGACTTGCCGCAGCCGTTAGGCCCGACCAGGCCGACGGTCGCTCCTCGCGCCACTTCGAAATTGATGTTGCGCAACGCCCAGAACTCTTTGTGACGCCGCAAACGTCCGCGCGTCAGGGACTCTTTCAAACGATCACCCGGCCGCACATAGGTCCGGTATTGCTTGGATACGTTTTCGACTCGAAGGGCCGAATTCATCGCGGGAAATGTAGCAGAATGGTGGGCAAAGGGGTAAGAGCAGAGCGCAAGGGTAAGAGGAAAGGGCAAGGCGCAAAGGGGTAGGGCAAAGAGTAAGGGTTAAGGGTAAAGGTCATGGGAACCTCGCAACTGCGCAAAAGAGAAAGAGCCAAGAGCATTTGCCCTTGGCCCTTAGCTCTTACCTCTTTGCTTTATTTAGACACCGAATCGTTGACGGTATTCAGACGAGCTGATGAAACCCTTGACCATCTCAGCGTTCTGGAAACTGCCGCCGGCGGCATTCAACTTGTTGAGCCAGAAGTTATAGCCCGAAGTGTCAGCATCGCGGCGCAAATAGCCGAAGTACTCCATCGCCACGAACGCAGCATTGAACTCGCGTGTGTTCAACTCGTCGGATTCTGCGATGGCCCGAAGTACTTGCGCTCGCGTCAGAGTAGAACCATTAAGTCCCGCGACGAGCGAATCACGAAATGCATTCTCAGCGGGGAAGTTGCCGCGAATCTCACCACCGCCAAACTGCTTGGTGTGGAAGTTGATGTAGGCGCGACCCTGGCGCAGATTCGAAAGCTGGGCCGCCAGCGTTGTTCCGTTACCCTCGGGAGCGTCCCACTTGCCGCGGAATGTGCCGCCGACGCCACCTATGGTCGGGAAAAACACTTGATCGTTCGGATTGTTGTCATTGAAAGGCGCGCCAAAGAATCCCCAGACGACTGGTCCATTAACTCCGGGGGCCACGGACGCACCCGCGTGAATATGCGCGGCAGTCAGGTCATCATTAATGTCCGCAGTTTGACCGCCCACATCGATGTTGCTGATGGTCGCGGTGAAGCTCATGGCCGTTTGCCCTGAGTTGAATTGGAACACGGCGGTCCCCGACGAAGCGGGCCGCGCCGCTCCCGTCGATGTTGTCGGCGTCGCTGGTGGTACTTCCTGCGCGTTTGTCAGGCTTACTGTGAATCGCCGTACTTCAGCGGGCGTCAGGTTTGCCGACGCCAGCAGATTGTCAACGTACTGATCGTTCGTCAGCGTCGATGGATATTTCGAAACGAACTCTGGACGAGTAACGAATTCGTTATAGTAAGCGACCTTGTTGGCTTCCAATTGAGCGTCAAAGCCCGGCTGGCCGAAGACTAGATTCTGTTGCAAGGCTTGGGTGTCGCGCATGAAGTTTCCATACAAGATTGGCGTGGGTGCTCCTGCAGCGCTTGAGCCAAAAGCGGCGCGATGGGTGAGGTACGCGAGTACTCCTGTCTTCTGAAACTCCTGGGAAAGAAAGAATGCGGCTGACGTGTCGATGCGTTTAGTTTCGCGGCACTGGGTATTGCCGGCGCAGGAATCGATATTGTTTATCCAGAAGGCCAGACCGGCGGGATCTGGTTCGCGATTAAGGAAGTCAAGATAGTGCTGGCGCACGAAGAATGATGAGTCGTCAGCCGGATTCGTTGTTGGCGGTACCGAGTCGTTGTCCACGATCCTGACTCTTGCCACGTTTGGAAATCCCAGTCCCGTGCCCGTGCCGGTTGGGTTGCTGAGAACGACGTTGATTAGTTCGTCACCTTCGACGAACTTGTCGTCAACCACAAGGATGCGCAGTGTCTTGCTCGTGTCACCCGGGTTAAAGGTCAACTTGCCGAGCGCGATCTCATAGTCTGATTTTTGCGAAGCCCGGCCCGGCTGCGAAGCATCAATGGTCGCGACGTTTATTGTTGAAGTACCCGACGTGTCGCCCGTACGCGCCACCGTGACGTCAACATGACCCGTGCCCTCGCTGACGGCGATCTCTTCCGTAAACTGGTCCTCGGACGGAAATTGAATCAGCGTCTTGGCCGTAGCCGTCGTCGGCTTTATCGACCCGAACAGTCCGTGTTCCTCGGCGGCGGGGCCGGCCGTGAAGTACAGAGTGTTAACATCGCCGCCGTTGCCTCCATTTCCGAATTGAAGGGCCCACAGCTTGTCGATCGAGATAAACGCGCCTGACTCATCCTGCAGCGGACCTGGAAACAGGGACGCGCCAGTCGAAGGATTGTAAGCGTTGATGCTCGGAATAGGAGGATTGGAAGCTGGTCCCGGAGAATTGTTAATCGGAGCGAAATTGCCGACCAGGAGGGCGCCGCCGAAGACTCCAAAGCTCGCCGGCGCAATTGCCAGGCCCCACGGCGCGTTGAGAGCGCCACTGTTGATGGTGAAGCCCACGTCGCGGGTGCCATCTGTGTTGAACTTGCGCACATAGCCCTCGCCCAGCCCATTAACGACGTTTCCGCTGATCGCATATTTTGCGTAGGTTACGTAAAGTGAGCCGCCGAGATTCTGGATGTTGTAGACGTGGTGGGTCGTCGGGACCGTCACGTCGACGAAGCCACCGGTGACCGTTGTCGCGGTGAATGTGCCGTCGAAGACGTCTATGTGGTTGTTCGCGAAGTCGGCAGCGTAGAGCCGGTTGCCGGCAGGAGTGGTGCTAGCCCCGATGGCGAGGCCGGTCCAGACGTGCCCCGGCATCGAGACGACGTTCTGCGCGGTCGTGCCACTCGCGCCGTTCCAAGCCGTGAGTTGGCCTGTTAACGAGCAGAAGATGAAGTTCGATGCCGCGGGGCTGCCGCCGCCCGGAGGCGTTAGCTGGAAGTCGGAGGTCGAGTTGCCGACTGTACCCGTAGGAAGGCCGCCGGGAATGGTGATGGTCTGCGGACTCGGGTTGAGCACGACAGGGCCGGCCCCGTTCGGATCGCGGATCAGTTGCGTAGTACTCGTACCGTTGTTGGCAACCCAGAACGGACTCGTTCCTCTCACCGTCATGCCCCACGGATTCACCAGCAACGGATCAAGTACATTTGCCATGCCGGGACTGTCAGAAATCAGGTTCGTCTGACGATAAGCCGATCCGGGCGGAATGTTCGGAACGCCTGGTTGAGATGGGCCAGTCGGTTGCTGTGCTTTGACGCTTCGCAGGGTTCGCGTCGGTAGCACAAGAATCGAACCCAAGAGCACTAATAAGCTAAGGCCTACGAGTACGCGACCACGCGTCCTCACGAAAAACGGAAACCGCATTTGTGACTCCTCCTCAGCAGGTCCGTCCGCGCTCGACCGGGGACTCTCGAGCGGATTACCTTAATATTCAAGAACTTTAGCTTAGGGGAATCAGACTTTATGATGAGGGTGAATTGCTGTCAAGCGTTTCGCAGCTCGGTACTGGTTGATTTTCGAAGTTGTATGCGTGAGCCCAACTGAACCAGTATCGCAAGAAGCGTGACCGCAAAAAAAAGGAGCATCACCACCGTGCTTCCCGTTAGAATCAACGCCCGGTAGAATACAGATTTTGCCGGACCCTCAAGCACCAAGAGTAGGTACGAGAGCGCGCGGTCCGGCCTGTGTGCCCCTGTAGCTCAACGGTTAGAGCAGCAGACTCATAATCTGTTGGTTCGGGGTTCGAATCCCTGCGGGGGCACCAATCAAGAGGCGAGCAGTAAGCGGTGAGCAGCGAGCAGTAAGCGGCGAGCAGGGAATTCCGAAACACTTTTCTTAACGCCAGTGACCATCACCGACAAAGTAAGAATCGGAATTATTGGGGCGGGCTTCGCCCGCACTACTCAGATTCCGGCTTTCAAGAGTTGCAGAGCCGCTGAGATCGTGGCCATCGCGAGTGCGCGCCGTGCTCATGCCGAGCAGGTCGCGCGCGAATTTGACATCCCTCACGTAGAAGACGACTGGCGCGGTGTTGTTAATCGCGACGACGTCGATCTCGTTAGCCTCGTAACTCCCGTGGTCACCCACTGTGAGATGACTTTGGCCGCGCTCGATCGCGGGAAGCATGTGCTGTGCGAAAAGCCGATGGCCATGAATGCCGATGAAGCGCGACGCATGCGGGACCGCGCGCAGGAAGCGGGTGTTCTGGCGCTGATCGATCATGAGCTGCGATTTCTTCCGGGCCGTCTGAGAATGCGTAAGATGATCCACCGCGGTGAGATTGGCAGAATCAAGCGTGCAAGCGTGATCTTTCGCTCCGACTCACGCGCTGATCCGAATCGTCCCTGGAACTGGTGGTCGGACGCCAAACAAGGCGGAGGCGCGCTGGGAGCAATCGCGTCGCACATCGTCGACGGATTTCGCTGGATGCTTTCTACTGACGTCGATTCAATTGCGTGCGATCTCGCCATGCACATTCGCGAACGGAAGGACCGCGAAGGAAAAGCGCGGCCAGTCACGACTGATGATGAAGCAAGTCTGCTCGTGCGCTTCGCGGAAAGTGAGTTAACCGAAGGCGCCACCGGCAACGTTGCCATCTCGATGGTGGAAGCCGGCAAACCCCTGCATCGCCTCGAAGTATTCGGTGAACGCGGCGCGTTACGAGTGGAAGGTGACGGAGAACTCTGGGAAGCGAATGTCGGCGCCGGCGATTGGAAGAAAGTAGATCTGTGCCGCGGCGAACTCGCGCCCGGGATGAACGATAACGGCTGGGCTCGCGGCTTTACCGCTTTCTCTCAGAAGATTGTTGAGGCAATTCGCGAAGGCCGCACGACTGTGGAAGAAGCAGCGACCTTCGAAGATGGTTATCGCACGCAACTGGTTTTAGATGCAGCGCGCCGATCTAATGCGAGCAGATGTTGGGAGCGAGTTACTGCTTCGTAGCTCGCTCGGTTCCCGTCTTGTCACTGCCGCCGCCACCCCACATGCCGTCGAGCGTGCCGTCGGATTGCACTTCATACATGACGAAGCCGCAGCGCGAGCCTCCGATTCCTACCGCGACATTATTACCTCGCTTGATTCCCACTCCCTCAGTATTGTTGCTCCAGACGAAATGATAGAGATTGCCCGCCGGCTCAACCGTTAGCTTCACCTTGTATTGGTTGCCGTTGGGATTCTTCCCAGTGCCATCGTATTCGCCTTCGAGAGCTGAACCGCTGGTACGCGTCGCGCTTTCGGTCCCCGCCTCGTTAGTTCCCCAGTAACCCCACTTGCCATCGAGCGCACCGTCGCCCTTGATGTCATAGTCCACCACGCCACAGCCTTTTCCGTCGGAGCCATTGGCGAATGCGACCGCGACGATCTTGCCGTTCTGTATGCCAACGCCGTCGTATTGTGTGCCGGCGTTCCAGCGAAACTGGTACACATCGCCACGCGTGATCACTTCCAGAGTTCCTTTGTAGTTGGTCCCACTCGGGTTGGAACCAACGACGTTGTATTGACCGGCAATGTCTGGTGCGGGAACGGGTGCAGAAGTTGACGTTGAGCTGTTTGTCGAGCTGGAGCTTTTCGATGAATCACTCTTGTCATTCGTAGATGAATTCGAAGAGGAAGTGGATCCGGAACTACTCATTTTGCATCCGATGACGCACGCAATCAGCAGCATCAGAGCAAACAACAGAACCTGACGTGAATCGTTTTTCATGGCATCTCCTTATTCGGTCAAGCGGAACGGCGCGCTTATATCGACTTCGGATTTGCTTGTCAACGATCCAGCCAGTGACTATAGTTGGCTGCCTGCGCCGGACTCTAACTGCTTCATTCGTGAGCAACCATCTTCGAAAGAACGCAAAGTACATACGTGTCGGAGTCGACACCGGTGGTACTTTCACAGATTTTGTCTACCAAACCGGCGAGCAACGGCGAATTTTCAAAGTTGCGTCGACGCCGGGCGATCCGGCGCGCGCGATTACGGAAGGCTTAAAACAGATTGCCCAAGAGGCGGAGGCAAAGTTGCTCCGGTTTGAGGTCGTCCATGGCACGACGGTCGGAACCAACGCTTTGCTACAGCGCAAAGGTGCGCGCACGGCGCTGGTCACCACCGCAGGATTCGAAGATGTGATCGAGATTGGACGGCAGGCGCGGCCTGAACTCTACAACCTCAACGCGATCAAGCCGCCGCCACTTGTGCCGAGTGAGCTGAGATTTGGTGTTAGGGAACGAGTTGCTGCGAACGGCGAAGTGCTGGAACCCTTAACTGATGAAGCAATCGAAACATTGAGGGGAGCAGTGCACGCGAGCGGTTGTGAGTCGATCGCTGTGTCACTTCTGTTTTCATTCGTGGATCCACAACACGAAGTCGCGATTGCGCAGACGCTTGATTCGGTCGGCGTGCCGCTGTCGGTATCCCATCGGATCTTGCCCGAGTACCGCGAGTACGAACGGACGTCGACGATTTGTGTAAACGCGTACCTCCAGCCGTTGATGGGCCGGTATCTCTCCCGACTCGGACCAAGTCTAAAGTCTGAAATTCCAAGGCTCACTTTGCGCGTCATGCAATCGTCGGGCGGGAGTATCTCGGCAGAAGCTGCCGCGCAAGAACCGGTACGTACCATCTTATCGGGCCCGGCTGGCGGGGTGGTTGGCGCGATGCAAGCGTCGCGACTGGCGGGAGTCTCGAACATCATCACGTTCGATATGGGCGGGACGTCAACCGATGTCGCGTTGTGCGATCAGGAGGGCATGCGACTGACAAACGAATCGATAGTCGCAGGTGTGCCGGTCGCCGTTCCGATGATGGACATTCACACGGTCGGCGCGGGTGGCGGATCGATTGCGCGTGTCGATGAAGGTGGTTCGTTGCGCGTCGGTCCCGAATCAGCGGGCGCCGATCCCGGCCCGGCTTGTTACGGACGATCGGCTCTGCCCACCGTTACCGATGCGCATGCGGTGCTTGGTCATTTTCCCGGCGCCGCTCTTTTAAATGGTGAATTTGAGCTTAAGGTGGCGCGCGCCCGGCATGCGCTTGATAACCTCTCCGCGGAAATGGGCCAGGCGGCTGAACGCAAAGTCACGACGATTGAAGCGGCTGCCGGCGTGCTTGACGTGGTCACCACGAACATGGAGCGGGCGCTCCGTCACATCTCAGTTGAACGCGGATACGATCCGCGTGACTTCACGCTGATTCCTTTTGGCGGCGCGGGCGGATTACATGCGGTTGATCTCGCCCGAGCGTTGCGAATTCCTCGCGTGTTGATTCCTCCTTCGCCCGGAGCCTTGTCAGCGTTAGGCGTGTTGACCGCCGACGTTGTGAAGGAACAGACGCGCACCGTGATGTGCGAAGCGACCCACAGCACTCAACGCGACTTGGAGAAAGCTTTTCGGGAGATGGAAAGGCAGGGGCGCGCCACGCTGCGACACGAAGGCTTTGCGGAATCGAAGCAGCGTCACGAACGGTCGCTGGCGGCGCGGTATAAGGGTCAGTCATTCGAACTGCAAATCAAACAGACGAGCGGCAACATCGCCGCCGCTTTCCATCGTGCCCATCTTTCGCGCTATGGCTATGCGCAAGAAAAGAATGTGGTGGAAATTGTCAGCGCGCGCGTGCGCTCGATTGGCGTGGTCGAGAAGATGAAGACTCAGCGCAAGAGAGTTTTGTCGAAGAGGTTCGCTGCGCCGCATGAATCTACCCAGACATATTTCGAGCGTGCTAAGGTGCGCGCCGCAGTTTATCGACGTGAAACTTTGCCACCGGGTTCACGCTTGCGTGTGCCCTGCATCGTTACTGAGTATTCCGCGACGACGCTCATCCCATCTGGCGCTGAATCGACGGTGGATGCGCATCTGAATGTCATCATCAATGTCTAGATTCGATCCAACTACACTGGAGATTTATCGCGCGCTTTACACTTCGGTCGCGGAAGAGATGGGCGTGACGCTAAGGCGTACCTCGTTCTCTCCAAACATCAAAGAGCGACGTGACTACTCGTGCGCGGTTTTCGATTCAACCGGTCGAGTGATCGCGCAGGGCGATCACATGCCCGTGCACCTTGGTTCAATGCCGATGGCGGTGGCCGCGGCTCTGCATGACGTCGAGATCGGACCGGGTGATGTGGTGGCCGTAAATGATCCATTTGCGGGCGGGACCCATCTGCCGGACGTGACTCTGATTTCGTCAGTCGTCAGTCGTCAGTCGTCAGTTGACAAAGGAAAACAACGGACTGCTGACCACGGACGACAGACGCTTTTTTACCTTGCCAATCGCGCGCACCACGCGGACATTGGCGGCGCGACGCCCGGCTCGATGGGACTGGCGACCGACGTCTATGGCGAAGGGGTGCGCATTCCTCCGATCAAGATCGTGAGTAACGGAGAGATCGTCACTGATGTCATGAAACTAATTCTCAATAACGTGCGCAGCAGCGACGAGCGCCGCGCCGACTTTGAAGCACAGATCGGTTCGCTCAAAACCGGCGAAATGCGTTTGCTCGAAATTGTCGAACGTCGTGGCGAGAAGGAGACACGCGCTTATGCCGAACATCTGATCGCTTACTCGGCGCGGATGATGCGTCGCACGATCGCGCAAATTCCTGATGGTGTGTTCGAAGCTGAAGATGCCCTCGACGATGATGGAATCAACGATCGGGAGATTCCGATTCGCGTACGAATTACTGTGAAAGGTGATCATGCGACAGTCGATTTCACCGGCAGCTCTCCGCAAGTTACTGGCGCGATTAATGCGGTCGAGGCCATCACCGTGTCCGCGGTATCGTACTGCTTTCGATGCTTGGTTGGCGCTGACGTTCCCGCCAGCGCTGGACTGATCGAACCGATTGAAGTCATTGCGCCGAACGGAACGGTGGTGAATGCGAGCCCGCCCGCTTCAGTCGCCGGCGGAAATGTAGAAACATCGCAGCGGATTGTCGACACGGTTTTTAAGGCGCTCGCACAGGCTGTCCCAGATCGAATTCCGGCAGCGAGCCAGGGGACGATGAATAATCTCACCATTGGTGGAATCGATCCGCGCACCGGCACGGAGTTCTCGTACTATGAGACAGTGGCGGGTGGCATGGGCGCCCGGCCGGTGGCTGACGGCATGAGCGCGACGCACACGCACATGACGAACAGTCTCAACACACCGGCTGAAGCGCTGGAGTACGCTTATCCTCTGCGAGTGCGCGAGTATCGGATTCGAAAGGGTTCGGGCGGAAGGGGACAACACAATGGGGGAGACGGGACGATTCGAGAGATTGAAACCCTCGCAACGGCGCGCATGGCCATGTTGTCTGATCGGCGAAAGCGCGCGCCCTATGGGCTGCAAGGCGGTGCAGAGGGCGAGCGTGGTCGCGCGTTCATCATTCGTCATGATGGGACGCGCAAACAGTTAACGTCGAAAGAAAGTTGTCAGATGGAATCCGGCGATCGCGTACGCATTGAAACTCCGAGCGGCGGCGGTTGGGGAAAATGAATCCGCAGATTACACAGATTTGGAAGAAACTAGGGAAAGAAAAGAAGTCATGTTTCTGAAGTATCAAAATCACTTTGCTTTGTTCTGTGTAATCTGCGTAATCTGTGGATGTTTCTAAATCAGAATAATGAGTACAACAGCAAGAATGATTCGCAGTATTGAACCAGATGAAAATGAAGTGCCGGCGCGGAAGGAGCATCCCGGAACGTCACGTGCGGGATGGATTGAAGTGATTGCCGGCTCAATGTTCTCCGGGAAATCGGAAGAATTAATTCGGCGCCTTCGTCGCGCAAAGATTGCGCGGCAGAAAGTCCAGGTTTTCAAGCCGGAGATAGACGCGCGCTTCTCGAACGATCACATCGTCTCGCACTCTGAGATGAAGCATGAGTCTTCGAATGTAAAAACCTCGGCCCAAATTCGTGCTAGTGTCGAACCAGACACCGAAGTCGTCGGCATTGATGAAGGTCAGTTCTTCGATAATGATCTAATCAAAGTAGCGAACGAGCTCGCGGAACGTGGCGTGCGCGTGATCATCGCGGGACTTGATCAAGACTATACCGGCAAGCCCTGGGAGCCGATGCCGCAACTGCTCGCCGTCGCGGAATACATCACCAAGACGCACGCTATCTGCATGAAGTGCGGCCAGCCAGCTAACTACACCCAGCGTACCTTCGAGTCAGAAGAGCGCGTTGCTGTCGGCGGCGCCGGCATGTATGAGGCGCGCTGTCGTGCCTGCTTTGTGCCACATGCCGACGCTCCAACCGTTCACGAAGGGAATAAGTAACCGTCAACTATGGCTGGCCTCATGATAGACGTTTGATTGGGCAAGCCTGTTGATTCCAAACAAGTCCAGGAAACCGCCTAACGCAGGGGAGCAATCCGCTTTCCCAGAACCACCAGACCGCAGGGCATCCCGTCTATCCATCTATTGTCTGGATATTCGTTAAGAGGGTGCGCCTTTGGTTCTTTAATCTTGAAGTCAAATTTTGAGGAATCGGGTATTCCGGTGAACAACTGATAGTAGATCATGAAGTGTGATTCTTTGCTCGGTTCGTTTGGCGAATTGTGGATGTCCACTTTGTATGACGCGGGACCGGCGTTTCTTTGAAAGATCACAGTCTTACCGACTCTAAGTATCAGCGTCTCTCCGGGTTCAAGCTGAAAATTCAGCGCAGTAGTCTCTGCCACGAATCCAAAATCCGAGAAGCCGCCCGCGCCCTGGTGTCGCTCCACCAAAGGAGCCTTGTACTTGGTTGAGAGTTCGCCGCCCGGTAATTGAATTATGGGCTGAAGATTTCCACGTTTTAAATTGAGTGTGTGGCCATGAAATTCGCTGCTTTCAAGATCGACGGCCCAGCTAAAGTCTGATTGACCCGTTTGGCTATCCTGAAGTCTGCCCTGGTGTCCGACGTTGTGTAGACTGGTGGGCGGATTGGGTCTACCGGAAGGCCGCTTTACTTCAAGCGCCCACTCTCCATCCCGAGGATAGCGGCTGAGATCGATCGGTGTCCCGTCAATCTCAATTCTAAAAGTATGGTTGGTCGCGATGTCAGGCTTTAGGATTCCCACCTCGTAGTGGTGGTTAACTTTCTGGTGAAGCACCATCAGCCCTTCAAAGGTTACTTCTACATTGGTATACGTCTTGGTAGTCTTTGTTTCGAATCCTGGAGTGACCGCGCCTTCGCGGTTTGCCAAGGTGCTGAGGCCAGAGACCGATTGCAGGAAAATTGCCGAACCAAGCACTAGCAAGCTCGTTAGAGTTCTCGACATATCCATTTCTCCTTCCGTCGATTGGATGGTTCTTCGGTTGCTGTGAAAGAAGCAACACGAGGATTGGGTGGGACGTCAAAAGCGCGTGACGCCGCCAAGCGCAATGAACGATGACCAATAATATGGTTGATGAAAACGTTCGTCGGAGCCGGCCAGCATTTCCAACTGAGATTGCCTGAGCGCATCGGAGCTTGAAAGGTTCTCGATCTTGCGATGTTTGTGAAAGCCAATCATCAACTGTGCGGTAGCGTCGGAATCCACCCGCCACAAACTCACGACAATCAGCGGAACACCGGCCGCCATGAATGGCCGCGCCATGCTGATCATCCCTTCGCCCCGGTAGTAACGCTCAACTCCCGTTTCGCATGCCGAGAGAACTACTAATCGAGTTTGCGGGAGTTTCAAGCCGTATATTTCGTGCGCCTCCAACGAGCCGTCTGAGTCTTGCCGCTTGCCTGTGTCGTTTGGATCGTTGGCCAGAAGCAGTTTTGAGAGCATCGGCGAACGAGCGTCGATAACTGAGTGCACCGCGAACTGAATTACATCTGCTTTCCCGATTTCAGCTTTCACGGTTTCTTCTTTGGCGGCACTCGTCAAAAGGATTCGCGGAGATTTGTAATACGTCGCTACTCCTCCTGCTTCGCGAGCGGCTGCCGGGAGATCAGGCAAGGTGGGAAACGCGCGGTGGTCGAAATTTGGATTCCCAACGCTTAGCAAACGTTCGACCCTTTGTCCCTCCTTACTCGTTGCCGTTTCGGAATTGAGAACGAACAGCGTGGAACTGGGCGAGAACATCAGGTGATAGTCCTCGAGAAGGAACCTGCCCGAATCCGGTGACACCAGTGCTGCAAAAGGCAGATAGTTCAGAACTTTGTCCGGAATTAAACAGAGCAGCTTGTTTCTATCCAGGTACTGTTCAGCGGGCTTAATGAGAATGTTGAATAGATCCTTGCCTGTTGCTGCGAGGTCTGGCGTGGTCTTCGCATTAGTAGCTATCGATTGGGTGTATTCAATTACTTTCGCGTTCAAGTCTTGATCGGAAATCTTCTGATCTACGGTGGAGACCCGGGCATTGGAGATGACCCAAATGAGGAGTTGGTCTTTGAGGACAGCATATTGAACTACCTGAGCATTGTCAGGCAGTCGCGCCTGCAAATCCGTCAGCTTGAGTGGCTCATAGACTGAGTTGGAAACTAAGCTGGGCCGTTCGTCCTTGTAGGATACCTGGGCGTGCCCAGTCACTGAGTCCAACAATGATCGTGAGCGGGACTCTTCCAAATAATCAAACGCCTTACGCAGATCCTTTTCCCTTGAATAAGCGAAGTCTATGGCCAGATCGTAAATACTCTGTTCAGTATCGAAGTAATTATTTTTCTCTTCTTCAGCCGTTATCCCTGAGCGATACTTTGCGAACAAATCTAAAGTTGTGTTGAGTGCCTCTTTCGCCGATGAATCATTCGCCTGAGATATGTAGCAAAGTAACTTTCCCTTCTGCGCCTGATAGAGATCAAAATGAAGATTCAATTTGGTATAGAGTTCTATGCATTCGTCATAACTGGTAATGGCCTTGTCAAAGTCGCCAGCTTCTCGATACAAATGCCCCATCTGCAGTGAGGATTTCGCCATGGTTATCTGACGTATGTTTGGATCGGCGATGGACTTCGCGGTTTCGTACGCCAGCTTCGTGCTTTCGATCGCTTGTGGAAGACGCTTGGCTCTTCCGTACATGGTTCCGAGCTGGGCGTATGCCAAAGCGATCAATTGCGGATGGCCAATGGCGACTGCGCGTCTTAGCACCTCTTTCTCACAGTCAATTGCCGCGCTATTGAAGCCAGAGTCAGTAAACGCTGAAGCCGTGATGTTGAAGAGGCGGGAAATCTGGACCTGGTTCAATTCGCATGAATCCATGGTGTCCAAACCATGCATGCTGTAATTCAATGATCGTTCATAGTTGGCAATGTGTCTGTATTCTTCGGCGAGCATGCTGGAAGCGTTGAAGATGCCGATCGTGTCCCCCATTGCATCTGCCAGAGCCAGGACTCGTTGGCAGTAGTCAATGCCCTTCGAATATTGATCAATATTATTCTGCGCTCCGGATAACGACTGAAGCGTCCTCATCAGCAACCACTTGAAGTTACGCTTCTCAAAGACTTGAGCAAGTTGCTCGAGAATCGGGATCCCCTGTTTTGTGTCGGCGGCCTCCAGATAAGCGGCGCCCAGCCACATTTCGGAATATGCTTTTTCCCAATCATCACCTGCCTGAGCAAACAGCTGTTTGGCTTTTTGAAAACTATCGATGGCTTGAGAGGCCTTTGCCTCGGAATAGAACTGACGACCTGACTTCAACAGGCTACGTCCCTGCGCGAGCAACTCGGACTGTTTAGGCGCGGAGGATACTTTTAAGAACCGTGCGAGTCCGGCCGTGTACTGGTCACCCGCTCTTTGGGTTTCCAGACTGCCCAAAAAAAGCAGAGCTTGAAGCTTGCCGTTTGCTGCCGCACTATCCTTGTTTGCCTGAGCCTCCAAATAAGAATCGAGCAACTGATCCAAGATGAGCTTTCCAGAAACAGCTTCTCGACTTTGACTTACAATCACCCACGCTTTCTCGTCATCGTGTGCCTGATATGCGCCCAGGAAGTCTCTCAAAAGATCCTCCTTGGTGCGCAAAGTCTTGTTCTTCTGTTCTTCGAGCAGCTTCAGATTGCGCCGAGCTTCCTCAGCCCAGGGCGAAGTTGAATCTCTCTTTAGGTAGTCACGCCAGTCTTCCTCGGCCTGAATGCGCAGGCCCATCTGATTATGCACCAGCGCGCGATTGAAGAGCGCCTCGAGCAGGTTCGGATTTAACTCCAACGCTCGGTTTAGATTTTCCAAACTGCGGGCGAAATCTGCCAAAGCCGCGCCTGACTCAGGCGCGCCGCGATCAACTTTGCCCTTTTCCAACCAGGCCGATCCGAGATCGCTGAGGAGTTGTGTGTTTGACGCATCGCCTTTCGCGGCCTCGTCGAAATTCTTGATCGCCGTGTCAAAGTCTCGCTTTGCGAGGTAAACCTTGCCCAACGCGTGAAAGACGGAAGGACCAGGATGTTTGTTTAGCGCATCGAGCAAGGTGAGTTCGGCCCGACGCAGTTCATTCTGATCCAGCTGCTCGCCTCCCGGCCCGCGTGTGCTGGCGAAGGGCGCATAGTCAAATTGCGAGATGCGTGACTCCAAAGGGCGTTGTTGACGATAAGCAGCATTAAGCGCTAGCAATCCCTTATCTACGTCTGATTGATGAAAGAATATCCGCCAAATTCCCAGCGCAACTCCCACCAACAAGATGGCAAAGACAGCCATTCGCCAGGACACCCAGGAAGGTCTTCGCGTCTGACGTGTCGGTGCAGGTGTTGGTGTGACTGTTTGCGGCGCGGCTACAGGTTTGGTTCGCGACAGCAGCTTGTGGAACGCGCGACTGAATCGGAGTTGGTCATGTCGCTCCGCCGTCGAGAGAAAATGCTCTTGAAAAGCGGCGCGATCGCTTGGGCTTAGGTCTCCGCTGAGGTAATCATCGATGACCTCGTCCTCGGCGATGAGCAACTCCTCAAAGACCTGGTCCTTAGCGAGAAGGTCAGTTTCGATCTCCTCGCGTGTCAGATCATCAAGTTGCCCCAGCAGATACCGCCTGAGCCTATCCTGCACTTCTGGATTTGGCGTCATTGGATCAAGTCCTTCAGGTCGGCGACAACCTCTAAGCTGTATGAGGTTTGGAGCGGAATCATTTCAGTTCGTGGTTTGTTCTTCCAGACAGTGATAGACGCATTTCTGAAGTGCTCGACGAATTCTATGCGCTCGAATGCGAAGGGCATTAACAGCTATGCCCAAGTCCTCCGCCAGTCGCTTTCGATGGTTAATTTTTCCCTGCTTCTCGTGTTGGTAGTAATCCAATACAAGTTGACGGTTTTCTGCTGGAAGTTCTTCGAGGCAACGGTCGAGGCACCGGTGATCCCTCTCTGTGCTATTCGGCGTTGAAACTAGCTGGAAATCGGGCTTTGGGTACCGGTTCAGGCTGGACTCTGCGTTAAAGAGCTGGGGTCTCCGCGCATATTCGAGTTGAACTCTTTGTGCCACACCGTAGAAATAGAGTGCCGGGTTTCCTTCGTAGTTCGGGGCTACCTCTTCGACCTTCGCGATTACCCGATTGATGGTTTCATCGGCCAATTCCTCGGCATTGTCGCAACCACGGCAGGTGAAAATCTTGATTAGACGACTGCGAATTTCTTCATATTTTTGGCCCGCCTGTTCGCGATCCGAATCCAACCAAGCCAGTAAAGCATCGAAACGCGACTGAGTTAGTACCCACTCCTTTTTCATGCAGTGCTCTAGTATGCCCCAGCGTAGCAAAGGTGCGGCTGGTCGGAGCAGCCAAAGTTCTTTCGCGATGTCTCTGATCTAACCGATTCCGGCAGCCCGTCTTCAGGAGCGTTATGCCGATTTGCCAGCATTATTACATGTCGGGTCGCGCGCCAGTATATGTGCTGGCTCGCAGAAGTCAATCTACTTTTAATCCCAGTGGGATCAAGTGATCGCGTTGGTTTACTCGCCTGCGAAATGTTTTGCGCTTTCAGCGCATAACAGTTGAGTAGGAAGTGTTAGCCGCATCGATAGCGGCACCGGACAGTTTTCAAAGGGGTTCCTCCCCCGCCCGAGGGCACTCGCCTATGTGCGAGTGCCCCTCCCACATCTAACACCCGAGGCAGCGTCCGACCACCTTAGCTAATCCAACCGCGCAAGAAGTCTCTCCATCCGCGTTCTAATCCAAAGGCTTCGCAAGTTCCACCGCGGAGTTGCGGATTTTCAGTTAAATGCTGCCCGGCGTTCTCTCCAGCGCGTGCAGTCAGAACCTTGAAGGGAGAAGAATAATGAGAACGAATGGAATGGGATGGATTACGGGTTTTGTTCTGGTAGTCGCGACGTCGGCAATGGCGTTTGCGGCAGGCTGGGGAGGTCGGGTGGCGCAGCCGCCACAGGCAAAGGACGAATACAGACTGGAAGGCCCGTTCACGCACGGCAACCTTTCGGTGTTTCTAATTCATGGGCAGGACCGAATCAAAGGGCAAACCTTCATCACGCTGCAGGAAGCTTTGATTCAGAAGAAAGTGATTGTGCGTGAAACACGAGAGGTCAACGAACTCTCGATCGAGAACATTTCGGGCGAAGAAGTGTATGTGCAGTCCGGCGACATCGTGAAAGGTGGTCAACAGGATCGCATGATGGCCGTCGATCTGATTCTGCCGCCGCGTTCAGGCAAGATTCCGATCTCGGCTTTTTGTGTCGAGAACGGTCGCTGGAGTCAACGGGGCAGTGAAGCCGTCAACACTTTCAATTCTTCCGGCAATGCCGTCGCGAGCCGCGAAGTAAAACTTGCCGCGAAGATGAAGAGTTCGCAAAGCGAAGTTTGGCGAGAAGTCAGCGTGGCGCAGGACAAGCTAAGTTCGAACACGGGCACGAACGTCAAATCAGAAGCATCACCCACCAGCTTCCAGTTAGCGTTGGAAAACAAGAACGTACAGGCGAATGCCGACACCTACGTTAAGGCATTGGGTGGACTGCTCGACTCGCGGTCAGATGTCATCGGTTATGTCTTCGCGATCAACGGCAAAATCAATAGCGCCGACGTTTATGCGTCGAGCGGGCTGTTCAAGAAATTGTGGCCAAAGCTTTTGCAGGCGAGCGCAATCGAAGCCGTTGCCGAACTCCGTCGCGGCGAAAAGTATGACGCGCCGAAGCCGGCTGAGGTTCAGGGCTTTCTTGACGATGGCACCAAGGGTGTTGAGAAGGAGCAGGCTGTCTCCACTCGAGTGGAGATGGTTACGCGGGACTCAAAGGACAACGTTTCGTTCGATACGCGTGACCGCGCTCAATCAGGCGTAGTCGTTCACCGAAACATCATTAAGAAGAACTAGGTGCTTTGGCGCGCGACCTCCTTGTCCCGCAAAGCGCGCGCAGCGCGCTCAAGACACCTTCAATGAAAATGAGGAGCGACGCAAATTCGCTCCTCATTTTGTTTCGCGTTATGCGATGCGGGCAAGGATGCCCGTGCTTCATTCACAGCACTCAGCGAACGAGTTTCGTCGAATACAGAATCCCGTATAGCTCGTCCTGATGTTTTGCGAAATTGTCTGATGTCCCAGACAACATGATGCTCACATATTGAGTCTGTCCCGCGTATTTTCTATATGCGAGCCATTGAAGTCGTCGGAGGTCACTGCCCATTTGCGGCTTCGATTCGCGAAACTCGACCCCGCGCAAGTTGTCCAGCTCGAGCCACTTGAGTTCATCGACTTCACCGTTTTTCTTTCGCACCTTGGCGCCCTCATGCGTCGCATTGAGGCTGAGATCGGTTGGGAAGTCGGGTGACATGGGAGAAACGTTAACGATCAAAAACACTTCCGTGCCGAGGCTATAGTTGAAGTCTTTCGTAGAAGTGTTTTGCTTCGTCCAGGCGGTGGGCAGCTTCCAGGAGATTCCTTGTTCATCCCACTTTACATCCTGGCCGTTGGCGATCACGGCGGACTGGGCGGCGGTTGGGTTTGGTTTCTCAACTGGATCGTCGCCGATCTTTGATGGGTTACCGGATGACGAGGATGATGATTCTGAATTGCTGTTGCTTTTGAGTTTGCTCGTTAAGTTGCACGCCATCACGGCGACGACCAACACGAATATCCACGAAAGATGTTTCATCGGCTTCACCTGATTCTTGGATTGTTTGAAATCAAAATTGGCACTCGCCTTTTACTTGAACCGTGCGCAGGTGTCAACCGAGTCGCCGATTCCAAAACTATCCAGCCGCGTGCTATGCTTCGATTGTTCCCCTTTCAGTGAATCAAGCGAACGTGTCGGAAGACACTTGGAGAGGTGTCTATGCAAAGGAAGAAAAGCATGCTGCGAATGATTGTGGGAACGGTCTGTCTTTTTAGCCTGCTGGCGATTGCCGGCAGTTGCAAGATGGAAACTGCCGGAACGAACTCAAACTCGAATCTAAACGCGAACAGCAACGCGAATTCAAATTCTAATGTCAGCAATTCTAATATCGCGTCCGAGAACACCGGCCCGACTATCAATACACGGGAACCGGACAAATACAACGCGACGCTGGTGTTCAGTATGGAAACTTCAGGCGGGGATAAGGCCGTCGGCATTCCCTCGCTTTCGGTAAATGTCGCTCGCAACGGTGACGACCGGCGGGTCGAATTCAAACTGCCGGACGGCTCGCCGCTCGTGTATGTCGATCACCAGAACCATCAATACGTGAACCTGCACGCGGTAAAACAGTACCCGGAACTGACCCAGGAAACGAACGGCCGTCAAATGCACAAACTGCTTACGACGGGTCAACTGGTTGATGATTTGAAGAAGATCAACGGCATCCAGCGCGCCGGCGACGAGACGATTAATGGACGGTCGGCTGAGAAGTATCAATACAGCGCCGCTACTAACACAAATACGAAAGCAGGTGAGGTTAAGGCGAACGCCTTTGTTTATGTGGACAAGGATACCGGGTTGCCGCTGCGCGCAGAGTTGTTGGCTCAAAGCTCGGGCGACGTTAAGGGCATGAACTCCGCGCGCGTCGTTGCCGAGATGCGCGATATCAAAACTGACATCGACCCAACCATGTTTCAACCGCCGGCGGGATACGATCAGGTTGCTCCCGAAAAAGTTCGACAGCAAATCGACGCGCTGACCGGCGCGGTGACCGCAGTGCTCAAAGCGATGATGGCTGGCGCGACCGCAACGCCCACCGCCACGAGTTCCGCAACGCCATGAAGAAAATCATCCTTACTTTAGTTGGCGGTTTGTTCTTGGGTGCGCTGGTTACCGCGTATTTTCTCGGCGCGCCCCGCACTCGTAGCATGCCGGGCGTTCCAGTCAAACCGCCGGATAGAAGCGGCGACAACTCGGGCACGGTGTCGGTTACGGTTGAAGAAAAGTTTTTCGATTCGCTGCTGGGAACAATCTTCAGCAAGTTGGGACCACCACAATTGAAGTTGTCACAACTCCAGAATGAGCCGCTCATCAGGCCGGCGTCGTTTCAATCGGGATGCAACAGTGTGCTGATTCTTAATCCCGAAGGAAACAATACGAAAACAGGCGTGCGCTTCACCGGCGGGAAGATTATTGCGCCAATCGCGTTCAGTGGCACCTATAGCGTCCTGACGCGATGCATGTCTTTCAAAGGCACCGGCAAATCGACGGTAGATCTGTTTTTTGATCAGTCGAGGCAGACCGTCTTTGGCCGATTGAATGCCGAAGAGGTAGCGCTGGATGACGTGCCGCCGGTGATCAGCGCGCTGGTTACCGCATTCGTGCGGCGATCGATTGATGAGCAACTAAATCCGTTTGAAGTCCTACCCGTTTCTCAACTTTCGCTCTCGCTTCCGGTTCAGGCGAGTGGCGGCGTAGTCAAGGCGAACGTCAAAGATGTGCGCTCTGAGATTCAGGAAGGCGCGCTGAAGCTTTATCTCACTTACGATTTCAGCGCTGAACGCAAATAATCCAACACGCTCACGCCTAAAAATATTCATCCGTCCGATGAAACGTTTTGCTCTTTGCCGCCATTCACCGGCGAACAGAGAAGCTCTCGTTCGCGAGAGCCAAACAAAACGGAGGACATGATGAAGAGAATTCTTGCTTTAGCGTTGTTGTCATTCGCGATTTCGGCGTGCGATTCGACTCCCGCCGACAACTCAAACGCCAACAAACCCGCAAATACGCCGGCCGCTACTACGCCTGCGCCGGTGACGACGCCCGAGGCGACTCCGGCCGCCAAGGTCGATATCAAAGCGGGCGACAAAGTGAAGGTGACCGTCAACGGCGCGGCCGTCGAGGCCACGGTCGTTAGCATTGACGAAAAGGCCGGAAAGGCAACGGTGAAAATCCCGGGTCAGAAAGAAGATAAGATCGTTGCGGTTTCTGAAATCGTAAAGCAATGACGTTGAAGGTTGGTGAGGGCAACGCGGAACGGTTGCCCTCATCAAAGCGTTGATCGGTTTTCGGCTTTACCAGAGGCAGAGGAAACTTCAAGTTTCGAAATGTCACCCGCGCGAAAACTTTACGAATTGAGACAGGATGACTTTGATCGACTTCTGTCGTGGCTAGATCCGGATCGTGAGCGCGCCGGGGAGCGATATGAAAAGATTCGTCGTCGGCTGATAACGATCCTCGGTTCGCGCGGTTGCGCTGAGGCCGAAGCGCTTGCTGACGAGACTATCGATCGAGTATCGCGTCGCGTCGTCGACGTCCAAGCGACCTATGTGGGCGATCCGGCGATCTATTTTCTCGGCGTGATGAATAACGTCCATCATGAGTACTTAAAGCGGCCGGCCATGCCGCGTCTCGTTCCTTCTGAATCGCCCGGCGACATAAAGGAGCGCATTCATGCGTGCCTCGATAACTGTTTGAATCGACTTGCACCGCATGCGCGCGAACTGATCGAGCAGTATTACGCTGAGAACAAACGCGCAAAGATTGATTTACGAAAGCTGATCGCGCGCAAGTTTGGGGTTAAGTCCAGTACGTTGCGCCTGCGCGCGTTGCGCGTCCGCGCGAAATTGCAGGAGTGTATCTCGCAATGCATCGAGGCGTCGTGATGGTGAACCCGAGCAGTCGAACGCTTGGTGAAAACAGATCCAATGATCAAGAACGCTGAAACGAGAGAGCAAGGTTCATCGAGCTTTGATGATGATGTGATTCGCTGTTTTTTACATGGCGAACTGAATCCGGAGCAGCAATCGACCTTCGAAAGACGACTGCTTGTCGATGACGACCTCGACGCTCGCGTTCGTGTGCAGGAAATCTCAATCATCGACGACTACGTGGCCGGAAAGCTACCGCGATCAGTTGCCAGACGCTTTCCGGATCGATTCTTAGTAACGAAAGAACGAACCCGCGCAGTTGCCGTCGCTCAAGCGTTGCGCGATCGCTTCTACTTCACACGTGAAGCGGAAATCGATCGTAGTAAAGCGCGAATCTTTAACTTCAAGCACGTCGCCTGGCGCTACGCATTCGCCGCCGTACTTTTAATTGTCGTGTTCGCGACCGTCCGGTTAGGCGTGAAGGAGCGTCGCGTGGCAGGGCCGATCGTGATTCCGAAGCGGCCACAGGCTAAGCCCACCGCGACGCAATCACCCGTGGTCGCTCATCACCCCACGTCGCCATCCGCGCCGACACATTCTCAGGAATCGTCGCCCTTGCCGGAGCATGAAACGATGCTCGTGATGACGCTTTCGCTGACGAACACGGTTTCGCATCCCTACGAATTGAAATTAGGTGCTGCCCAGGCGAAATCTCTCCGCGTGATCGTCAATGTGGAGAAGAATCGCTCTGGCAGTTACCGGGCAGAGCTTTGGAACTCTCGCGGAGAATCCTTGTTCAGCGCCTATGGGCTCACGCAGGACGATCACGGAAGGTTGATCATGGATATGCCTGCGAGAGACCTGCCGAATGGTGAGTACCTGATCCGCTTGCAGCCTGACGAAGCCGAATCACCGGCATTCAACTATTACTTCCGAACTAACAATTGAGGTTTGTGGCTGCTACTTTACTCGACTCTTCCGGCGCCGCAGAAAATCGATCAGAACAAATTGCGAGAGGTTGTTGGGATTCGCGAAGTATGCTTTTCCGTTCGTCATCGCGGTCATCTGTTTGACGAACTCGACGAGGTAATAGTCGCTCGCCAGCATGAATGTATTGATCATGATGCCGGCTTTCCGGCACGCCTGGACTTCCCGAAATGTCGCGTCCATCACCCACGGGTCGCCACCCATTGAGTTCTTATAGAGTCTTCGGAGCGCAGGCATCCCTGCCTGCGGGTCGCGAGCATCCCTGCTCGCGCTTTCGCTCACGCCGCCAGGATGGCGGCGACCCGCCCGCAGGGATGCGGGCGCTCCAACATTATCTCCTTCCACAAAACAAGCAGTCGGCTTGCCGTCGGTCACCATCACAATCTGTTTCATGTCCTTGCGGTGTGATTGCAGAATGCGGCGCGCCAGGCGCAAGCCTTCGGCCGTGTTCGTGTGATAAGGACCGACCTGCGTCGTCGCCAGCTTCGCCATCGGCAATTCTTCTGCTGAATCATGAAAGAGCACAATCTTAAGCGAGTCGCCGGGATATTGAGTGCGAATCAGATGCGCCAGCGCAAGCGCGACTTTCTTCGCGGGCGTGAAGCGATCTTCACCGTACAAAATCATCGAGTGCGAACAATCGAGCATCACCACCGTCGCGCATGAAGATTGATAGTCGCACTGCTGGACGTGTAGATCCTTGTACTCGAGATTCAGTGGAACTTTCAGACCCTCACGTTGAATCGCCGACAGCAGTGTCGTGTTCACGTCCAAATTGATTGTGTCGCCGAATTCATAGGGCTTGCTGGCCGCTTCCGCTTCAACACCGGTGGCGAGATGCGCGGTATCATGCCGGCCCATCGAACTCTTACCCAAACTTCCGAGCAGATTGCGCAGCGTCTTGTAACCGAGAAAATCCAACCCCTTCTCAGTAACTTCAAATTTGATATTCCGCGGCAGAGGCTCTTCGATTCGTCCTTCGCCGCTGCCCATCATCTCTCGTCGTTGTTCTGCAGTAAGCGACTCTTCGCTCAGGTTGAGATAACCTTCTTCAACCAGGCGCTCGATCAATTGATTCAACATCTCCTGAAGCTGCGAACCTTCGTACTTGCCCTCGTTCTCGTCGAGCATCTGCTGAATCTGGTGCTGACTCAGCAAACCTTTTTCGATGAGCGCTTCGAGCAGCGCGCGTCGCAAAGCATCAAGCGATGTGTCCTGCGGCATCCGTTGCCGCGTCCAGTAGTAGTCGTCGTTATAACCGGAGTCGAGCAACGTCTCCGACAGACCTTCCATGAGGTCGCCGAGATCTATCCCGTAGACATCAAGGCCATTGAATTTTGAATAGCGAGTAAACTTCATTAGCTATATCTGCTGGTCTCGCTCAGGTCGTCATAGATCATCCCACGTCGATCTTTCTTGGCTTTCGTCACTGCGGTATAGCCGCCTTCTTCATTTCGGCTGATTTTGTTTTCGGCGTACAGACCTTCCAGTACGAACTCACAAGCAGCAACTGTTTGCGCCGGATCATTGCGATCGAAGTCGAAAGGAATCAGCGAGGTGTCGATCAACTCAGGAACGGATTCAAGCAGCAGCATGCATTCGTCGGCCGAAGCAGTATCGGCCAAGCGCACGTTGTGGCCTTCGTCGAACCAGGCGACCGCGTGCGCGAAGTCGATTCCGACAAAGTAGCCTTCGAAGATTTCACCGGCGGCGCGCTTGATCAGATCCTTAGCAATGCGAGGAGCGCCGATTTGTTCGCCTTCGTATTCCAATTCCATCTTGCCGGTCATCGACGGAATCGCGGCGTAGATGTCCGCGATGCGCGGCACGACAGGTCCTTCATCGGTCATGAGCGCGCGGCGCTCGGCGTTGGAAACGACTGATTCCATCACGGTGATCGGCAGACGCTGCGAGACGCCGGAGTGCTTATCAATGCGCTGATCGTCGCGCGCTTCGAAAGCGATTTGCTCGATGGTTTCGCGAATGAAATCCGGAATCAGCAGCCGCTCTTTCAACCCATCGCGTGCGATCCAGGCTTCCTGCCTGGTGATTTCGACGCCCAGCGAGATCTCTTTCGGATAATGGGTGGAGATTTCCGCGCCGATCCGATCTTTCAAAGGCGAAATGATCTTGCCGCGCGCCGTGTAATCTTCCGGATTCGCCGAGAACACCAGCATCACGTCGAGCGGGAGGCGCACCGGATAACCCTTTATCTGCACGTCGCCCTCCTGCATGATGTTGAAAAGACCGACTTGGATTTTGCCGGCGAGATCCGGCAACTCGTTAATCGCAAACAGACCCCGATTCGCTCGCGGCAACAGACCGTAATGAATCGTCAATTCGTCGCTCAGCAGGTGGCCGCCCTTGGCCGCCTTGATCGGATCGACGTCGCCAATGATGTCCGCGATCGTCACGTCCGGTGTGGCCAGCTTTTCGACAAACCTCGCATCGCGATTTACCCAATCGATATGTGTGGCGTCGCCGTGGATTTCAATCGTTTGTCGCCCGTAAGCGCTGATCGGATTGAATGGATCGTCGTTGATTTCCGATCCGGCAATGATCGGAATGGCTTCGTCCAGCAGATTCGTTAGTTGGCGAATGATGCGGCTCTTCGCCTGGCCGCGCAGGCCGAGCAGGATCAAATTGTGCCGCGCAAGGATCGCGTTCACGAGTTGCGGCACGACGGTCTCGTCATAGCCGACGATGCCCGGAAAAAGCTTTTCGCGTCGCTTGAGTTTACAAATCAGGTTCGCGCGCATCTCGTCTTTCACCGATTGGGCGCGATAGCCGTTTGCTTTGAGTTCGCCTAGAGTCTTGGCTCGTTCCATATGATTTATTGAATTGTCCTGAACTGGGGATGAGAAGATTGTAACTGTTAGCGAGGCAGAACCGCGAGCGGAAGCGGCAGAAAATATTTTAGGCCGGCGCGAATGTGCCGCTTGGCTGTCGCTTGACGAGCCCATCCGCCTCTAACTTCTCCAGATGCGCTAACACAGCGCGCTCAGCCATCGCGTGCGCCTTCGGATTCACGTCAGTGTAAGCCCGGGCGACGATTTCTTGGGGCTTCGACGCACCTTCGCGAACGGCTTCGAGGATCAATTGTTCGCGTTGCAAGCGATGCGTAATGTACTCGTCGATCTTGTCATATGGATTCGCGACGGCGGGGCCATGGCCGGGAAGCATTACCGTCACGTTGGGTAGCGCACGCATGCGATTTAACGAATCAAGGTACTCACGCATGTTGCCGTCCGTTGGGTCGATCAGAACTGAACCAAATCCGACGACATTGTCACCGCTGATCAGCACGCCATTCGCTTCATCATAAAAACAAAGATGCCCGCGCGCATGACCGGGCGTGAACAATGCTTGCAACCTAATCGAAGGGTCACCGTCGATCGCAATTATCTCGTGGTCTTCAATAAATCGATCGACAGGGAACTGGTGCTTCAGAGACTCGGCGGTAAGCCGATGCGCGGCTACCGTCGCGCGAGAGCCATACTTTGATTGCAGATGTTCATTCAGCGCATTAACGCCGGCCACGTGATCAGGATGAACGTGTGTCAGGACAATCTCGCGCACGGTGCGGCCTTCGGCGACGAAATCATCAACACACTTCGCGAGCGCGGCCTGCTCCTCTTCATAGGGCGAACCCGGATCAATGATCAGGACTTCGCGTGACGTGTAGATCAAGTAGGCGTTAGTGTGCGTGGCTGGAGGTTTCGTCGGCGTGCGCACCGGCAAGCAAATATAGTTCGGCCGGAACTCCATGCGCTGAGTGATCTGACGGTGAGCTTCGGGAACCGAGAGAAATCGCTCCACGATATCCTCCGTCAATCCATCGGCTAGAGTCTTCAACGCATGAAGGACGGGCGGCGCGGCCAGCACCTCGTTGCGTTCCCACCGTTCGTAAGCCTCACGCGCAGTGATCCAGTCGCCATGTGCGAGTTCCGCATCGCCGGTGACGTGCGGCTCTTGTTTCGGGGGACAGCTCGCCAGGAAGAACCAGGTATCGAATCGTCTCGGCGCGAATGGCGGTGTTACCCAACGACCGACGAAGGTGAAATCCTCGGCGTCCAGATGCAAACCGTAATGCTCGAGAAGCTCGGGCCATGACATTCGCCCTGATTCAAGATCATCAAGCAGTGACTTTCGCTGACCAATGGTCAATGTCTCGGCATTGCGCGCGAGTAGTACTCCGATCTCTTCAAACATCTCCCGGGCGGCGCAGCTAATCATCGCTTCGTGGTCTTGATCGCCCTGAGTATTCACCACGCGAACTTCAGCGTCGAACGGTTCAGCTTTTCCGCCGGGAAAGGCATAGAAGCCGCCGAGGAAAACAAGCTTGGGGCTGCGCTGCACCCAGAAAACTTCGGGATTGTTTCGATCAGTTTGGTGACGGAGGAGGATGACCGCAGCGGCGTCTTTGGGTTGCACGAAAGACATATCCACAGATTACGCAGATTTCACAGATTTAGAAAACCAACCATCGGTTGCTAACTCGCTCTGTGTTGGGTGATCAATCTGTAATCTGTGTAATCCGCGCAATCTGCGGATGAATTCATTATGACCATCGAAATCGCTCGCCGTCGCTGCCCACCCACGGATTGCCGCGCATGTGATAGCCGCCTTCCTCCCAGAATCCTGCCTGATCTTCGGCGAGGAACCGCACGCCTCTGACCCACTTCGCGGATTTCCATGCGTAGAGTTGCGGGATGATCAGTCGCACTGGTCCCCCGTGCTCCGGAGGAATCGGTTGACCATCATGCAGAAATGCGAACAGTGAATCTTCCTTTAGGAAATATTCGATGGGAACGTTCGTGGTCCAACCGTAGTCGTATGCGAGCGCCAGCACGAACTTGGCTTCAGGCTTCACGCCCGCGCGTTGCGCCAGCTCCCGCGTCGAGACACCTGTCCAAACGTTGTCTAGCCGCGACCAGCGCGTCACGCAATGAAAGTCCGCGTAGACTTTCACGGCCGGCAATTGCATGAATTCGTCAAGAGAAAAACCCAGGCCGCGTTCGACCAGACCGTCGACTTCAAATCTCCACGTCGCGAGATCGACTGGAGGCGTGCCGTGGGCGTCGAGCACTGGCCACTTTTTTGTGCGCGATTGACCTTGCGGAATTCGGTTCTCGCGCCGCGTGTCGGGCGAGATGATCACGTCGGGTTCCGCGACTTCATCAGGCGTGCGCGGCTCCTGTGATTGGTACTTCGGATCTTTGATTAACGAGTCGAGAAAACTCATAAGAAGCAGAGGTCCAGAGATTAGAGGTTAGAGGCCGGCCAAAGCTAGCCAACGGCTTGAGTCTTAACCAATGAATCGACCAACTCACGTTCTTTGTCGACCAATGTTCGCAGTGTCTGTCGGAAAATTCGCTGCGCCAGCGAACGATCGCGCAGCAACGACGTACGCAAAGTCTCATCACTCCATTCCAGCACGGTGGAATTTTCTGTAGCGCGCGCCGATGCTGATCGCGGAATACCGCAGAGCAGTGCCAACTCTCCGAGTATCGCGCCAGGCGCAGCGTCAGTGAGCGCCAAGTCTTTCCCGTTGCGTTCGACGAAGACTTCAATCTTGCCGGTGAGCACCAGCGCAGCGAAATCCGCCTCGTCGCCTTCCTTCAATAAAAGATCGCCGGCCGCGAGTTGCTTCACATTCCCGGAATCCAGCAGTCTCTTCGTGCCGTTCACCGTGAATCCCTGAAACAGGGGAAACGTCGTCATCAGTTCAGCGTAGTTTTCATTCATGGGTTGGAGCGCCGACATCCTGTCGGCGGGTCGCGAGCATCTTGCTCGCCGTCTTCGGAATTATCGTGATCGGTTCTGCGCAGATTTCTCCGCTAGTTTGACCAACTCTTCCGGCATCCACTTGCCGACACCTTTTTCCACAGCGCCACGAATTCCTTTCGATCGATCGTGCCAGTCATCACGATTGCCTTCCGGGCCTCGCGCCCGCTCATAATTCTCCGTCTGTTCCAGCGAAAGCACGATCCCCTGCGCGATGTCATTCCAATCCTTCTGCTGAATGCCGCGCAACACCAGCGGGAGACCCGCAGACCAATCTTCTTCGGGCGCGCGCGCATCTTGTTCCGGAATAGTTAAGTTATGTGTCGGAGGAAATGCTCCCCCCGAAAACTCTCGCGCAATTTGCTTCGCGATGTCTTTGTAGCTCGCCTGCGCGTACTCTTGTTTCATGGCCTGCGCGCGGCGAAAAAGATCAGCGACTGTTGGGCCTGTTTGCGTGTCAGCCACAGCGTTCTCCTGTTAGTCGTTTTGAGATATTGATAACTTACACGCGAGGTGGCGGAAGTACAAACGCCTAGATTGTCTCGAGCTGTGGTCGCGTGAATTCGTCCTGGACGTTGCCGGTATTCAGCGTTGAAGCTGGCTCGAAGAGTAGCACTTCGCATTCTGCTTCGGCGAAGGGACGATGCTCGATGCCCCGAGGCACAATGATGAATTCGCCGGACTCGATCCACTCGGCTCGCTCTTCGCCGTTTTCTTGATAGTCCATCCGAAAGCGACCAATGACGACGAGAAACATTTCATCTTCATGGTCATGGTGATGCCAGGTGAATGGCCCTTTGAATTTGACGAGCTTGATGAGCTGGCCGTTTAGCTCGCCCGCGATGCGCGGATTCCAGTGATCGCGGATCAGAGAAAGCTTGTCGGAGAGATTGGTCTTGTGCATGGTCCATTGATCCGTTGACTCATTGATTCAATGAACAACTGAATCAATGAACCAATTGCCTAATCCATTTTCCCAACCTGCCACAACACGAACGCGTAATCGAACGCGGTTTCGCGAATTGCGTCGTAACGTCCTGATGACCCGCCGTGTCCCGCGCCCATGTTGACCTTCAAGATCAGCGGATTATGGTCGGTTTTGTAATCGCGCAGCTTGGCCACCAGCTTGGTCCCTTCCCAGTAGGGAACCTGGCTGTCGTTGAGCGAAACCTTAACGAGCATCGCCGGATAGTTCGCCTGGTGCACATTGTCATACGGCGAATACTTCTTCATATAGTCGAAGGCGGCCTTCTCGTTCGGATTGCCCCATTCGATGTATTCGCTGGTAGTCAAAGGCAGCGATGCATCGAGCATAGTGTTCAGCACATCGACGAAGGGAACCTGCGCGATAACTGCCCTGAAGAGATCCGGCCGCATATTGGTGACGGCGCCCATCAGCATGCCGCCCGCGCTGCCGCCCTGAATCGCGATCCGATCCGTCGAGGTGTATTTGGCGTTGATTAAGTGTTCGGCGCAGGCGATGAAGTCCGTGAACGTGTTCAGCTTATTCATCATGCGTCCGGCGTCGCGCCATGGTTCTCCAAGTTCACCGCCCCCACGAATGTGGGCGATAACGAAAATGACGCCTCGATCGAGCAGCGCCAGTCGGCTGGCGGAAAACGACGGCGGAATCGAGATGCCGTACGAACCATAGCCATACAAAAGCATCGGGGCACGGCCATCGAGCTTTACAGTTTTGCGATAAACCACCGACATCGGGATCTTCGTTCCATCGGAAGCGGTCGCGAACACTCGTTCAGTCTTGTAATTGTTCTTGTCGAAGCCACCCGGTACTTCCGTTTCTTTCAACAGCGCTGCTTTCCTCGAGTTCATGTCGTAGTCAAAAACCGAGCTGGGTGTCGATAACGATTGATAGTTATATCGCACGACGCTCGAATTGAATTCGCGGTTGTTGCTGATGCCCACCGAATAGACAGGATCCGGAAAAGCGATCCGATGACGTTGATTGCTCTTGAAGTTGACGATTTCGATCTGCTCCAGTCCGTTTTCCCATTCGGACAAGACGGCGTGATCCGAAAACAGATCGACCCCTTCGATTTTCACCGCCGGACGGTGCGCAATGAATTCCTTCCAGTTCTTTTCGGAAGGATCAGAAACCGGCGCGGTTACCACCCGAAAGTTCTTCGCGCCCTTGTTCGTGCGAATGTAGAAGAGATCCCCGCGATGATCGACGTCATATTCGTGATCCGCCTGCCGCGGTGCGATCACTTTCCAGGTAGCGTTCGCATCGTTTGCGGGAATGTAGCGATACTCGGTCGAGGTCTTGCTGGCCGCGCCCAACAGAATCACGCCTTTGTCGCGAGTGCGGCTGACTTCGATATCGAACAACTCATCCTTCTCTTCATAGATCAATTCGTACTTGTCGGTGCCCAGCACATGCCGCCATAACTTGTCGTTACGCTTCGAAACTTCATCTTCGGTTACATAGAAAATGGTTTTGTTGTCGGTGATCCAGGCGATATCGTCCACGCGTTCCATGTGGTCCGGTAACAATTCTCCCGTTTTCAGGTTCTTGAAATGCAAAGTGTATTGACGGTAGCCGGTGTTGTCGGTCGAATACGCGAGGATGTGGCCATCCTCAGACGGGGCGAAGCTGCCGATAGCCATGAACTTCTGACCCTTCGCCATTTCATTCAAATCGAGCAACACCTGTTCCGGCGCATTCAGGTTTTCCGGTTTGCGACAAAAAATTGGATACTGCTGTCCTTCAACCGTGCGCGAGTAGTAGAAATAATCGCCCCAACGATATGGCACCGTGTTGTCCGTCTGTTTGATGTGACTCAGAATTTCGTTGTAGAGCTTTTCCTGCAACGCCGCGGTCGGCTTCATCACCGAATCGGTGTAAGCATTTTCAGCTTCGAGGTGTGCGATGACGGCGGGGTTTGTTTTCTCGCGCAGCCAAAAATAGTTATCAACCAACCGGTCGCCGTTTATCTCGGTAGTCTTCGGCTTTTTTTCGGTTGCCGGTGGCTGGAGCATAGAGTTTTTATCCTGAGCCATGGCTTTCATGATCGCAAACGTAGAGATCGAGAGAATCAAAAATGAGAACAAAATCCTGGATTTCATAGAGATATCCTCGTGATGGGATTAAGTCAGGTGCTGCGGAGACGAATACTCGGATGCACTTTGCCACCAAGACGTGCACTCGATTTTAGAATAACTGGAACTTAATGGTGAGATACTTCTTGGGATTCTGGCGAAAGTCGTAAATCATCTTTACGCCTTCGGATGATAGCTGGTTCACGTTGTTATAGAGCGACTCGTCGGTGATCAGTTTGCCGAGCGTGCCTTCGCCCCGTTGGGCGTTCGCGACCACGTTGTCAATCCGGGTGGCGGTCGTGTTGAAGCGCGCAATCGCGGTGCGAGCGTCGTTATAGATTGCTTCATCCTTGACCAGCTTGCCGAGGGTGCCCTCGCCGCGATTAACTCCAGCGATGACCTGATCGATCTGATCCATAGAATGGTTTACGCGATCAGCGATGCGATTGATCTTGTTGTACATCTCATCGTTCGTGAGCAGTTTGCCCGCGGTGCCGCGACCGTTATTGAGATCGTCGGAAAGTTTTTTCAGATTCAGGGCGATGTCGTTTGCGTTGTTATAGAGAGCTTCATCATAAACGAATTTGCCGGCCGAACCTTTCCCGGTCTTGATCTGCCGCGCCAACTCTTCCGCGTCGGCAATCGTCGCATTCAGGTTGTTATAGAGCGATTCGTCATTGAGGATGCGGCCCAGAGTGCCTTTCCCTTCGCGAGCGTTCTTTACGACGTCATTCAACTGATCCGAAAGCTTGCTCAACCTTTGGGCGAGATCGGTTCCTTGCGTCGCGAGGTCGCTCATCGTGCTGCCCGCCGTCGATGGCAGCAGATCGTTTTCCTTCACCGGCTGACCGACTGGCGTGCCGGGAGTGATGTTCACGATCATCTCGCTGCCGAGGATGCTCGGCGCTGCCTGTTGCGCAGTGGAATCGGTGCGAATGCGATCGGTCGCGGGCACGCCATCGATCTTGTTATCAATCGTCAGGAATACTTCGATTTTTTGTGGGTTAGCCGCAGTGCCCACTTCCGACGGTCCCAACAAGCGAATGCGATCGACTTTGCCAATGCGGACGCCGGCGAGGCGCACTTCCGATCCGTCGCGCAGTCCGTTTGCGTCGGTAAAGCGCGCGCGCAAATGCAGGTGGCCTTTGAAAGGATTGAGTTCCCCCGAGGCATTCAGGATCAAAACGACAAGCACCGCGAGGGCGATGAAAACAAGCAAGCCAACGCGAAGCTCGCTCAGACCAATGTTCCTGGTTGATTTTGGCATTGGAATGCAAGGATGAAGGATGAGCGATAAACGATGAAACAGGCGCGCTTCATCGATTCATCTTCGTCTCCCTCGAATCCATTCCTTTCTGACTATGTAAGGAATCAGGATCAGACAAAGGATTCATCCTTCATCGTTCATCCTTCATCCTTGCCTTTCAGTGTCCGCGCAGAAATTTGTGAATGTACGGATCGTCGGCTTTGCGCAAAGCTTCGTCCGTGCCGCTGAAAATAATTTGCCCGTCGCTCATCATCAGCACCTTGCTGTTGATTAAGCAAAGCTTCTCGCCTTCAGTCTCGAACACGACCTCGCCCGCTTCGTTCACTACGGCATATTCGGAAGTCAGGTAGTCGAGATTGTTCATCTCGTGCGTGACGAAAATGGACGAGACGTCTTCCAGATCGCGAAGCTTCATCGCCAGTTCGCAAATTGTGCGCGCCGTCGGCGGATCGAGTCCGGCCGTCGGCTCGTCGAACAGAACAATTTTCGGATCGCCAACCAGCGCCCGCGCGATGCCGACGCGACGACGCATGCCGCCCGACAGTTCTGAAGGCATCTTCTCAATCGCTGCTTCCAGGTTCACAAAGCGCAACATGCGGCGAACCTCAGCTTCGACCTCGTCTTCCGGCACACCCTGCTCGTGCAGCTTGAATGCCACGTTCTCGTAAACCGATAGCGAGTCGAACAGCGCGCCTTCCTGAAAGATCATGCCAATCTTCTTGCGCACAACCATCATGTCGGCTTCCGAATAGGCGGTTATGGCTTCGCCGTCAACCAGGATTTGACCGTCATCGGGCTTTAGCAGACCCAGAACGAGTTTGATCGTCGTCGATTTGCCGCAGCCAGATCCGCCCAGGATGATCTTCGTCTCACCCTTCATCACTTTGAAGCTGAGATCGTTGAGGACTTTGCGGCCGCCATACATCATCGTGACGTTCCGGAACTCGATGGCGGGAAGGGCGCAAACCCGATCATCCATTTCAAGGAAAGGTGATTCCGCAGCCAGGCGGCTGCACTTGTTT
>JACXTT010001835.1_pt1 | contig 34676 bp, 29 predicted proteins | sample 9270951 | NCBI WGS metagenome assembly JACXTT01 (sample SAMN15532306, study PRJNA645909) | rock metagenome | isolation source: weathered quartz diorite | place: Puerto Rico | collected 2017-06-21 | reverse complement strand
AGCTGATGAAGGGCCTCAACCCGACCCGAACCGCGCGGGCGCGCCCGGTCGCGGTTCGCGCCCGTCAGCTACAGGCCCAGAACGACCGCCTCTACGCCTGGACGATCATCGCCTGCCCGACCGCGGGCTGGGCGGAGTCCGTGTTCGGCGAGCCCGACCTCGAACGTCTCTGGGCCGCTGTTGAGACGGCGACTCGTCTGGACGTCTCCGACCCTGTGTCGGCGTGGCGCGATCACATCGCGCGGCTTCGTGTCCGAGCCCGCCAGCTCGACGAGCGCTCGTTCGACGCTGTTCGCTTCCGTGGCCCGGGCACGGATCTCGTCGTCGGACTGATGTCGGAATCCCGCTGGCTCACCGGAGCAGAGACGACCGTTGCCGGGCGTGAGCACGTGACGAACATGCCGACAGAGGAGGTCTTCACGACCCCGCATCGCATGCGGGTGGACGGCGTCGCGCGCGCGACCTTCCCGCTGGCGTTCCAGGGCCAGATCATCCGCGGTCTCGAGGTGCGCTTCTCGGGCGGGCGCGCGGTCAGCATTGCCGCCGAGTCCGGCGCCGAGCTGCTGCAGGCGCACGTCGACACCGATCCGAACGGCAAGTTTCTCGGCGAGCTTTCGCTCGTGGACGGCGAATCGAGAGTCGGCCAGACCGGCATCGTCTTTCTCAACACGCTCTTCGACGAGAACGCCGCCTGCCACATCGCGTTCGGCCAGGGGACGATCGAGACCGTGGTCGGTGCCAACGGGCTCGATGCCGCGTCGCTCGAGGAGCTCGGCTACAACGACTCCGTGATCCATACCGACTTCATGATCGGCGGGCCCGACGTGGAGGTGGACGGCATCGAGGCCGGAGGCACGGCCGTGCCCATCCTGCGCGGCAACGAGTGGCAGCTCGGCTGAGTGCGCGGGGAGGCTCGTCCGGCCGGAGCGGTCAAGGGCCGATCGGGGTTCGCTAGCCTTAGGCCTCTTCCGGGCGCATAGCTCAGCGGGAGAGCGCTCGCTTCACACGCGAGAGGTCCCTGGTTCGATCCCAGGTGCGCCCACTGAAGTCGGCTGCGCGTAAGCCCGGTGGTCGGTGACACTGGGTGCGAAGCGCTCAGGGGACGAGGCGACGGCGCCATTAGTGGAATGCGTTGACGAGGCCGACCTCACCCGTCGAGGCGAGGCGCTCGATGTGGTCGTCGATGTAGTAGAGATAGAGCGGCACCATCTCACTGCGGAGAAGGTCGGAGGCCGCGGCCCGATCGCGCGGTGAAGCCCGGCGCCAGTCCAGCGCGGCCGCAACCAGGGTCGTGCTCGGGGCCTCCTCGTCTTCCAAGTAGCGTGCAACGGCGCCATCGTTCGTGGCCACGCAACCCGTCGCCGCCGTGTAGATGAAGCGCACCGGAAACAACACGAGCTTGGTCAGGCGGCGGACACCGTGATCAAGGAGGAGGTCGGGCGAGAGGATCTCTTCAATCGCGTCTTCTCTCGCCAGAGGGGTCGAGCCCGGTGCTGCCCCAGGCAGGTCACCGGTTCGAGGTACGCCGGCGAGATAGTCGAGCGCAAACTCGGCGCCCGAGACGAGCGGTTCGCCCGCCTCCGGGCGTGGCAGGCCGATGCGTGCGTCGTCGCTGCCGGCGAGCAGGCGCCCGTTCTCGATCAGGTCCCTCCGATCGTGCGCAGGAAAGCGGCCGCCATCACGCTCCCCTCGCAGGGTCGCCCGGTGCCCCAGAACACCGACAGACGCTCGTGCAGCGCCGAGCCTTTCCTCCTCTCGGCGTCCGCGACCGCCGTCGAGGCGTTCCTTCGCCCGTCGGCTATGTGCGGATGTCGCTGGTTTCGGCCTGTTTGCTACCGGCGCTGCTCGATCTCGGCGAGCCGGCGTTCGAGGTCGCGCCTGCGCGACCGGAGCTCCCACGTGAACGCCTCGAGCCGGCGTTCGTCGTAGCCGGCCGCGGTCAGGAGGGCGAGCTTGGCATTGCAGGCGTCGATCTCGCGCCGGAGCGCGACCCGTTCGTCGCCGTCGTTGCCCCCCTCAGCTGTCATCTCCCCCTCTTGCCTGGAGCTTACGCGGGATTCGCGCGTCGCCTAGTGCGGCCGAGAGCAGGCTGGTTGGGGGCTGTTCGGTACTCGGGCGGCGACCGCCGCATAGTCGCCGCCCGGATCACCCTGGGAGGCGCCCCGAACGAGCGTTGCGATTGCCGCCGCCATGCCCATTCGGGGCGTTGATACTGAGAGGACGCCGACGCGCCACGGAACTTGTGAACTCATTCGAGGGAATCTGAGCCCGGCTCGAGTGTGGGTGCTAGGCTCGCCGCGGCTTTGGGCGACATGGACGGCTTTCTGGCGTTCCGGTTGCGGAGGCTCGTGTGGGACGCGCGTCAGCGGCTCTGGCCCGCCGCCGCCCGCCAGGTCGACATTTCCGACCGCGCGGCGCTGTTCGGCAGCGCCGGCTTCGTTCTGACTCCGCCGACGGATCATCAGCGCGGCATCTACCTCGTCAACGGCACGCGACTGCCCGAATTCGAGCCGATCGCAGACGAGGTGCGCGAGCGGTATGTGACCGTGCTGACGCACTGGTGGGAGCTGTCGCCGCAGCGCGTTCGCGAATACCGGCGCCTAGCCGCCCTGTTCGACTGCGTCGTCAGCCCGAGCGAGCGTCTCGATCGCACGCTCGGCTTTGCACCCATCTATCGGAGCAACTCGCTCGACCTCTTCGTCGACGACACCATCTGGCCGCTGCTCGACCGCCCCCGGGACATCGACTTCGTCGAGTCGGTGTCGGTGCCGTGGGTGCACAAGCGGCCGCTCGCATGGCTCCGCGACGTCCGCGGCTACTTCGACCGCGAAAGCGGCGGCAAGGCCGTCTACATGGCGAAGCGGGAGCCGAACGAGAAGGAGGACGAGCGCTGCCACCGGGAGTGGCGGCAGTTCCTCGGCGAAGCCGAAGGAGACGACCGGATCAGCGTGTCCGTCGGCGGCTCACAGGCGGAGGTGCTCGAGACGTACAACCGGGCGAGGTTCCTCTACCACCCGTCGTCGAGCGACTTCGGGCCACGTTGCATCTGGGAGGCCCTCTACACCGGGGCGATGGTGGCTCTGCAGCCGTTCCCCTGGGTGGGCAGCGCGACGGCCCGGCCCGAGCTCTGGCAGCGAATCGTTCTGCGGAAGCGCCTCGCCGACCTCCCCGAGCACACTGTCGTCGACATCAGGGAGTGGCAGACGGCGCACGACGTGCGGCGGGGCCTCGTCGACATGCTTGCCGAGCGCCACGACGTCAACCGCGAGTTCGAGCGCTTCACGATGTTCTCCAGCAGCCGCGTCATCGCCGGGGGGTAGCCTCGCCGTCATGCGCGTGCTCTGCGTCCACCACAAGTCGCCGATCGATGGCGGAATCTACGACCGGGTCATCCCCGAGGCGGGGCACGAGATCGTGCGCTGGTCGCCGTTCGCGGGCGAGCCGGCGCCGAGCCCGGGCGACGCGGAGGCGATCGTGATCTACGGAGGCGCCGTCCACCCGGATGCGGACGGCACCGAACCGTGGCTCGCCGAGGAGGTGACGTTCATCGCCCACGCGCTCGACCAGCACGTGCCGGTGCTCGGTCTCTGTCTCGGCGCTCAGTTGATCGCACGCGGGGCCGGTGCCTGGGTCGGACCGGCACGGGCGTCGGAAGTGGGGTGGTACCGGGTCGAGCCCACCGACTCGGGGCTCGCGGATCCCGTGGTCGGCGCGCTGGGCGGGCCGGCGCACGCCTTCGAGTGGCACCACTACACCTACGACGTACCGGACGGCGCCACCGAACTCGCGCGGAGCGAACGTGCCACCCAGGCGTTCAGGCTCGGCGACCGGACATGGGGGGTGCAGTTTCACCCGGAGGTGACCCGCGAGATGATCTACGAGTGGAGCGGCCTTGCTCCCGACCAGGTCGACGGCGACGTCGAGGCAATGCGGGCCGAGACGGACCGGCGGATCGCCGGCTGGAACAAGACCGGGCGCCGGCTCTGTCTCGCGTTCCTGGAACAGGCTCAGGGCTAGCCCCGCTGAGTGGCGGAGTCGCTTCATGTAACGATGACCGCGGTGGATGCGCTGACGTGGCACGCGGTCGGTCCGGTCAAGGAGGACAGGCGCGACGTCGGCCGCACGCCGAACCGTCACCTCTCTTTCGGGCTGGGCCGGCCGCACTTCTGCCTCGGTGCGCACCTGGCGAAACTCGAGATCAAGATCTGGCCGGAGGAGATGATCCCGTACCGGCACCGGATCGAGCTCGCGGGGCAACCGGTGCGGCTGCGCTCGAACATGCTCCACGGCGTCAAGCGACTGCCCGTCCGCGTCGTGTCCGGATGAGCGACATCCACGTGTCAGAGGCGGCGGTCTCGACGCTGCGAGCGCAAGGCGTCCGCGCCGTGCGTCTTCTCTACACAGACCTGCACGGCGTCGCGCGCGGCAAGGACATCCCGCTTGCGCACTTCGCCGACCTGGTCGAGGAAGGCGTCGCCTTCTGCTCGGCCGTGATGGGAACCGATCTGCGCCACACACCGGTCGTCGGCGGCGCGGAGGGATATGTCGACTTCGCCATCAAGCCCGACCTCGACACGCTCCGCGTCGCCCCGACCTGGCGCGCGGACGACCCGACCGAGGTGAAGGTCGCCTGGTGTCTGGGCGAGGCCTGGACGCTGGACGGCAGCGACCACTGGCCCGTGTGCCCGCGAGCGCTCCTCGAGCGGGTCGTCCACCGGTTCGCCGAGCACGGGCTGACGCCGGTCGTCGCTCCCGAGCTCGAATACTTCGTCTGCGAGCGCGACCCGTCCCCACACGGCCGGCTGCGACGGTACGTCGACGAGCTCTCGCGCGTGTACACGGTGGGGCCGGTCTCCGATCCACGAGAGCTCACCGCGCGCATGCTCCTCTGGTGCGACGAGCTCGGGCTGCGCGCGTTCGCCGCGAATCACGAGTTCATGAACGCTCAGTACGAGATCAACCTCAAGCACTCCGAGGCGCTCGACGCCTGCGACCGGGCGCTCATGCTCAAGGCCGCCGTGAAAGAGCTCGCCGCTCGTGAGGGGCTCGTGGCGACGTTCATGGGGCGCCCGTTCGCAGACCAGGGCGGATCAGGCTTCCACGTGCATCTCTCGCTCGCCGCCGCCGACGGTCACAACGCGTTTGCCGAGGAGGGCGGGCCGGAGGGTCTCAGCCCGCTTGCCGGCCACTTCATCGCAGGTGTGATCGAACATGCGCACGGCCTGCAGGCGCTGCTCGGTCCTACCGTCAACGCGTACAAGCGGATCCTCCCGGACAGCCTGGCGCCGACGCATGCGAACTGGGGACACGACAACCGCACCGCCTTCTGCCGTGTCCCGCGCGAGCGCGGCGCCCGCGCGCGGATCGAGATTCGCAGCGGCGACGGCGCAGCCTGCGCACACCTCATCACCGCCGCGATCCTGAGCGCGGGCCTCGACGGGATCGAGCGCGGGCTGGCGCCGCCGGAGCCCGTCGTCGGGGACGCCTATCGCGCCGACGACGCGCATGCCGGGTCGAAGCTGCCGGCCGATCTCGGCAGCGCGCTCGACGCGCTCGAAGCGGATACCCGGCTCGTCGACGCCATGGGCTCCGAGCTCATCGCTACATTCCTGGCGATGAAGCGTTTCGAGCTCGAGCGCTTCACGGAAGCCGTCGGCGATCTCGACGTCGACGTCGTCACGGAGTGGGAGCTGGCGGAGTATGCGGCCCATCTCTGAGCGCGCCGTGCGGGTCGACCTCGCCGGCGGCCCGCGCTGGGGCCGTCTCGAGGGCGGCGACGTCGTGCTCGACGACGGGACGCGGATCTCCGAGGCCGACGCCGCATTCCTGGCCCCCGTCGAGCCGACGAAGATCCTCGCCGTCCACCTCACGTATCGCAGCCGGATCGAGGAGTACAAGGCACGCACACCGCCCGAGCCGTCGTACTTCATGAAGCCCACGACGAGCCTGAACGGCCACCGCGGCCTCCTCCGCCGTCCGCGGGGAGCGCGCTTCCTCAACTACGAGGGCGAGCTCGCGGCCGTCGTCGGCCGGACGATGAAGGGCGTGCCCGTCGACGACGTGCTCGACTACGTCGCCGGCTTCGCGTGCGCCAACGACGTCGGCCTGCACGACTTCCGGCACGCCGACCGCGGCGCGATGCTCCGGGTGAAGGGCCAGGACGGGTTTCTCCCGATCGGACCTGCGATCGTCCCGGCTGCCGAGTTCGATCCGACCGACTACACGCTCCGGACCTATCTGAACGGCGAGGTCGTCCAGGAGGCCACCGCGGCCGACCTGATCTTCCCGGTCGCCTACCAGCTCGCGGACCTCTGCCGCCTGATCACGCTGCTGCCGGGCGACGTGATCCTCACCGGCACGCCCGCCAACTCGCGGCCGATGGAGCCAGGCGACGTGGTCGAGGTGGAGATCACCGGTCTCGGCCGTCTCACGAACACCGTTGTCGACTGGGACGTGGATCTCACGGGGCCCGGTGAGCAGCCGCAGGTGTCCGCACAGACCCTGCACGTCGCGCTTGCGATTCCCGAGGACGAGGCGGAGCGGATGGTGGCAGAGGACACCGTACGATGAGGCTGCGGCGGATCGACCACGTCTGCCTCCGCGTCGCCGACGTCGAGGAGGCCGCGGCACGGTGGTGTCTGCAATTCGGGTTGACCGAACGCGCACGCGACGGCGGCCGCGCGCTGCTCGCCTGCAATGACGAGCCGTACTGCCTCGAGCTCGTCCACGGTACCGAGCCCGGCCTCGACCACTACGCGTTCGAGTTGCACAGAACATTCACCGTGGACGGCGCGCGCTCCGAACTGGAGAGCCTCGACATCTGGTGGGAGGAGCACGACGGTTCGCTCTTCGTCGACGATCCCGACGGCAGGACGGTCGAGGTGATGCCCTATCGCGAGCCCGCGAGCGAGATCGAGCGGTGGCCGCAGCACGCTCGTCCCTCGGCTGACGTCCGCGTCGGCGGCCCGCGGAAGCTCGGTCACGTGAACTGCCTGACCGGCGACATCCAGGCCGGGCTGCGGTTCTACACCGAGGTGCTCGGGATGCGCGTGTCCGACTGGCTCGGTGAGGCGGGCGTCTGGTTCCATGTCAACGCCGACCACCACGTGCTGGCGCTCGTCGACCTCGGCAATGCGCACTTCCACCACCTCGCCTTCGAGACGGTCGACATCGGCAAGATGCGGGATCTGCTCGACCACGTCGCCCGCCATGGGCGCTGGGTCTCGTGGGGTCCGACGCGCCACGGCATCGCGGGGAACATCGCGACGTATGTGCGCATCCCCGAGGCGCAATGCCATGTCGAGCTCTATTGCGACATGGAGCAGCTCGAGGACGACCACGTGCCGCGCGTCTACCCGGACGACCGGTACTCGTCGAACACGTGGGGCCCGCTGCCGCCGCGCTCCTACTTCCGCTTCGACCCGGTCGCGATCGAGTGGGAGCGCAACTCCTGGGAGACGCTCGGGCGCCCCCTGCCTCCGCTGGAGGAGAGCTCATGAGTTTGCGACAGGACGGGGCCACCGCGCTCGACTGGGCAGAGCGCTACCTGGCGCGCGTCGGCGACCTGCCGGTGCTGGCGCGGGTCGAGCCCGGCGAGATCCGCCGGCGCCTCCCGGCTGTCCCGCCAGACGGTGCCGAGCCCTTCGCAAGCATCCTGCGTGACCTCGACGAGGTGCTCATGCCGGGCATCACGCACTGGCAGAGTCCTCGCTTCTTCGCGTACTTCGCGACGACCGGTTCCGAGGCGGGCATCCTCGCCGAGCTGCTGACCGCATGCCTCAACAACGTCGGCATCCTCTGGCGCGCGTCACCGGTGCTTCAGGAGTTGGAGGAGGTCACGCTCGACTGGCTCGCCGAGCTTATCGGGCTTCCGGCCGGTTGGCACGGACACCTCGAGAACGGCGCCTCGCTCTCGACGCTCGGGGCGCTGGCCGCGGCGCGTCAGGCGAAGCCGGGACACCGAGTCGTCGCCGCCTCCGAGCACGCCCACTCGTCGGTCGACAAGGCGTGCCGGCTGCTGGAGCTCGAGCTGCGTAAGGTGCCGGTCGACGACGTCTTCAGGCTGCGGCCCGATGCGCTCGATCTCGAAGGAGCATGTGCCGTCGTGGCCACCGTTGGGACGACCTCCACGACGTCGGTCGACCCGGTGGCGGCGGTCGCGGACGCGTGCGAGAAGGAGGGTGTCTGGCTGCACGTGGACGCTGCCTATGCCGGCTCGGCGATGGTCTGCCCCGAGTTCCGCTGGGCGTTCGAAGGAATCGAGCGCGCCGACTCACTCGTCGTCAACCCGCACAAGTGGCTCTTCGTCCCGCAGGGCTGCTCAGCGGTGTGGACGCGACGGCCGGAGGCGTTTCGCGACGCCTTCAGCATGGTGCCCGAGTACCTCCGGACGCCCGACGACGTCGTCAGCTTCAGCGAGTACGGGCCCGAGCTGGGCCGCGGGTTTCGCGCGCTCAAACTCTGGACCGTGCTCCGCTGCCAGGGCCGAGCCGGGTTGCAGGCGCAGATTCGCGAAGGCGTGCGGCTCGCCGAGCTCTTCGAGGGCTGGGTGCGCGACGAGCCCGGCTGGGATCTGTGTGCTCCGCGGCCCTTCTCGGTCGTCTGCTTCCGCCGTGACGCCTCGGACGAGCAAAACGAGGCACTCCTCGAGCGCGTCAATGCCGGCGGCGAGATCTTCATCTCCCACACGAGGTTGAACGGCCGCTACGTGCTCCGGCTCGCGGTCGGGAACGCCCGCACCACCGAAGCGGATGTCCGGCGGGCGTGGGACGTCATTCGAGAGGAGGCGGCCAGGTGACGCTCGACGGCTACACCGTTCCGCGGACACCGGAAGGGCGCTCGTCGCTCGTCCCGTATCCGCCCTGGCGCTACGTCGGCGACTTCCTCGTGATGGAGTACTGGGCCGACCCCAAGGCCACGGCCTCCTTCCTGCCACCCGGGCTCGATCCGCATCCCGACCCGGGGCGGTGCGCGGCCGTGTTCGCCGACTGGCAGTCGATCTCCGAGGGTGGGGCTGAGCTGACCGACCCGTCTCGCTCGCAGTACAAGGAGTTCTTCCTCGTCGTCAACGCGCTGCTGGACGGCGAGGAGGTGACGACGTGCCCGTACATCTGGGTCGATCGCGACTTCGCGCTGGCGCGCGGCTGGATCCAGGGGTTCCCGAAGAAGCTCGGCTCGATCTGGATCACACGCTCGTTCGCAGTCGAGTGCGCCGCAAACCCCGGGCTGCGGGCCGGGGCGACCTACGGGGGGACATGTGCAGCGTACGAGCGGCGCGTCGCGGAGGGAACGGTGACGCTGGAGCGGGTCTCGACGGAGGGCCCGACCCACAACGATCCACCGATCGTGAACGTGCGCCACTTCGCCGAGCTCGCGGCCGGGCGGCACGACACGCCGGCGGTGCACGAGCTCGTGCGGGCCCGCAGCCGCGACCGGGCGATCTCGGAGATCTGGGAGGGCTCGGCGACGCTCGAGCTGTTCGGTGCGCCGCACGAGGAGCACGCCGCACTCGCCCCGGTTCGGATGGGCAAGGGCTTTCGCTTCACGTTCGCGTACACGGTCGACGACCTCGAGACCGTGCGGCGCCTGTGAGCGGCGACCGCGTCGAGGTCGGCGGCGTCGCCGTCTCGACCGAGCACTTCATCGGAGGAGAGCGGGTCGGGGGCGACCGCCGGTTCGTCGATCTGAGCCCGATAGACGAGCAGTCGTTGGCCGAGATCGCGCGCGGCGGCGCGCACGAGGCCGAGCTGGCGGTCGCTGCAGGGCGAGCGGCGTTCCCGGCGTGGGTGGCTCTCGGAGCTGCCGGACGCGCGGAGCACCTACACCGGCTGGCGGATCTGATCGACGCGAACGTAGAGAGCCTCGCCGCCGTCGAGTGCCTCGACATGGCGATGCTGCTGCGCTCGCTGAAGGCCCGCGTGATCGCACGCGGCGCCAGGAACTACCGCGCCTATGCGGATCTCTCGGTCGCCTACGAGGAGCGTGCCTGGTCGTCGAACGGCACCGCGAACCGTGTCCTCCGGATGCCGAGCGGGCCGGCGGTCGTGATCACGCCCTGGAATGCGCCGTTCATGCTCTCGACCTGGAAAACTGCGCCGGCGCTCGCTGCCGGCTGCACCGTGATCCTCAAGCCCGCCGAGTGGTCGCCGCTCTCCTGCTCGCTCCTCGCGGATCTCGTCGACGAGGCGGGCTTCCCAGCGGGTGTCTTCAACGTCGTCCAGGGGATCGGCGAGGAGGTCGGTGCGGCGCTGGTGTCGCATCCGGGCGTCCGGCGCATCTCGTTCACCGGCTCGCCCGAGACGGGCCGAGCGATCGGCGAGCCGGCTGCGCGCAATCTCGTGCCGTTCACGGCCGAGCTCGGGGGCAAGGGTCCGCTTCTCGTGTTCGCGGACTCCGACCTGGAAGCGGCGGCGCGGAAGGCCGCCGGCCAGTACGACGACGCCGGCCAGGTCTGTCTGGCGGGGACACGTCTGCTCGTCGAGGAGACCGTTGCAGACCGCTTTCTCGAGCTCCTCCACGCGTTCGTCGACCAGCACGTGCTCGGCGACCCCAGGGACGACGCCACGACGGTATCTCCTTTGATCCACCGCGACCACCTCGCCCGCGTAGAGGGCTTCGTCGAGCGTGCACGCGCGAACGGCGACGAGATCGTCCGCGGCGGCCGGCGGTCGGATCCGGGAGGGCTCTGGTACGAGCCGACGCTCGTCGCGCCGCGCTCGAACGAGTCCGAGATCGTGCAGCGCGAGGTCTTCGGGCCGGTGCTCACCTTCCAGACGTTCCGCGACGAGGACGACGGGATCGCACTTGCGAACTCGACGGAGTACGGGCTCTCGGCGATCGTCTACACGAACTCGGAAGCGAGAGCGAACCGGGTCGGTGCCGCGCTGCGGGCGGGCACGGTCTGGGTGAACACCTTCCTCGTGCGCGACCTGACGGCACCGTTCGGCGGGATGGGCATCTCCGGGATCGGCCGCGAGGGCGGCGACTACGCGCTCGACTTCTACTCCGACCTGAAGACGTTGCAGATCCTCGAAGGCTCGACCGGCGCCGCGCCGTGACGGCGCTGCTCGCCCTCTCGTGCGCGATCTTCACCGGCCTCGTCGCAACCCTAGACTGCGCCGATGCCGTTCCGGGATGCGCTCGCTTCGGCGGACTTCGTCGTCACCGCGGAGCTCGGTCCGCCCGTCGATCCGGATCCGGACGAGGCGCGGCGGACCGCACGGGCACTGGCTCCATTCGTGCACGCCGCGAACGTCACGGACAACCAGGCCGCGACCGTGAAGATGTCGCCGCTCGCATGCTCGGTCTGGATGCTCGACGAGGGTCTGGAGCCGATCCTCCAGCTGACCACCCGCGACCGGAACATTCTCGCCCTGCAGGCAGACCTGCTGGGAGCCTGGGCGCTCGGCGTCCGGACCATCCTCGCGCTCGGTGGGGACCCACTCCGCGTCGGGCCGTACGAGCCGATCGCCAAGCCCGTGTGGGAGGTCGACTCGGTCGGCCTGACGCGGCTCGCCATGCAGATGAACGAGGGCCGTCTCGCCGCCGGCGAGGCGCTGGGCACTCCGACCGACTTCCTCATTGCGGCTGCCGTCAACCCGTTCAGGGACACGGTCGAGCGGCTGGAGCAGAAGCTGGCGGTCGGCGTTCGCTGCTTCCAGACGAACATCGTCTACGACGTCGACCGCTTCGCCGAGTGGTTCGCGCCGATCGTCGAGGCAGGGGTGACCGAGCAAGCCGCCGTCCTCGTGGGCGTCTCACCTCCGCGCAGCACGCGGATGCTGCAGTACCTGCACGACAGCGTCCCCGGGGTCGAGGTCGACGACGCGACCTTCGCCAGGATGGGCGGACTAGAGGGTGACGAGGCGAAAACGGCGGGCGTCGAGATCGCCGTCGAGCTCGTGCGCCGGCTGCGCGAGGTCCCGGGTGTCACCGGCGTGCACCTGATGGCGCCGCGCTGGGAGGCCGAGGCGGTGCCCGCGGTCGTGGCCGGGGCAGGCCTTCGCGCCGGCGCCGAGCTCTGATCGGTCAGCCGTTCCGGCGCGAGACGACGAAGGACTCGTCGTTGAACCAGAGACCGCCGTACTTGTGGAGCACGTCCTGCGTGGCGTCGAGATAGGCGCCCGTCGTGACGACGGAGTCGAGCCGCTCGTCTTCGATCTGGTTCACGTAGATGACGGCGTTCCAGGCGGCGAACAGCGTCGACGTGCCGATCCGGTCGCCGATCTCCGAGGGCAGCGTGTGCATCTGGAACTGGAAGAGCGCGTCGTCGTCCGGCGGGTCGGTGAGGTCGAAGCCGGCCGCATCTGCTCCGAGCGCCTCGTTGAGCGCCCGGATGAGGTCGTGACGGTCGACCTGGAACGGGTTCTCGTCCGGCCAGAGACGCTGAACGACCTCGAGGCCGGGGTCGCGCCCGTAGGACTGGATGGTCAGCAGGCGGCCGCCCGGAGCGAGGCTGCGCGCGAGCGGTGCGAGGATCTTGTTCGCCTTGAACTCCGCGGACATGCGGGCGCGCCAGGGCTGTGAGGCGAGCACGAAGTCGTAGGCGCCCAGCGGTTCCCCGACTCGTGGGATCACGGCGTCGAGCAGGAACTCGTGGTCCTCGCGGTAGAGGATGAGAACCGACGGCTGCACATACGACGGGTTGCCCGTGACGGGGCTCGGCTTCGTCTCCCAGCCTTGCGCCAGCGCCGGCGCCAGTGCCTCGATCTGCTCGCCGAACTCGTACGCCGACTCACCCGCAAGTGGGACGACCTGCCAGTTCAGCTCCGCGGCACTCGAGATCTCGGACGGCCACAGCCGGGGTGCGTCGGCGTAGCGAAGGTTCGTGACCGCAAGCACCGTGTGCGGGTGCTCGTGGAAGCGGTCGGGCATCTTCTCGAGACCCAGCCGAACGTCCTCGAGGCTGATCTCCTTCGCGACGCCCAGCAACGGCACCGTCGGGAAGTACCGGTGGACGCTTCGCATCAGCCGGGCGAGGACGGTCGCGTCGCCCATGCCGGCGTCGAAGATCCGGAGCGCCGGGGGGACCGGGCGGACCCGGCTCAGCTCCTGCGCGGCGCGGGCCGCGACGACCGCCTTCTCGTTGCACGTGTTGACGAAGGCGAGGTACTTCTGCCGGTTGTCGTAGAAACGAAACGGCGTTGCGCCGGCCGACTGCTCCGGCTCGGCGGTCGCGGGCTCCGCCGGTGCCTTCTCCTCCGTGTCCACGTCCGCGCACTTTGTCATACCGAAGGTCGCCCAAGCACTCGGCGCGGAGGCGCCGCTCGCCGTACCTCTACCGAGACGCGCCCGCGACCGGCTACGAGCTCAGGCGCCGGCCCCCGACGAGAGTCCGCACGATCTCCTCGGCATGGTCGAAGGCGATCAGATGCCCCTCGCCCGGGAGAAACCGCGCTGAGCAGTCGGGGATCGTGTGTGCGGCGTAGCGGGCACTCCCCGTGGGCACCAGCGTGTCGGCCTCGCCGTGCCAGAGGTGAACGGGAACGCAGATCTCCTCCAGGGCGAAGCCCCAGGGGCGGGTGGTGAGAATCAGCTCGTCCGTGACGTAGCCTTCGACACCGCCGCGAAGTGCTTCTCGAAGCTGGTGCTTCACGTGCTCACGACGCTCCGGAGCCGAGACGGCCGCACGGTCGGATTGCGGCATGTCGCCGCCCTCGAACCAGTACGCAACGAACTCCCCCGGGTCGCGCTCGCACATGGCTGCATCCAGCTCGCACTCCTCCCGTGCGTGCGCCTCGGCGAGCGACGAATCGACGCGCGCCAGGTCGATCAGCTCGCGGATCCAGCTCCCCGTCTCGCCGGTCGCTGTCTCGTCGACCTCGGGCACGTCCCAGAAGGGCCCCATGGCGCACACCAGCCCGAGGGCGGTCACGCGATCGGGCAGCGCATAGCCTGTTGCCGCGGCGTAGGGGCCGCCGCCAGAGGTTCCGACCACCGCGAAGCGGTCGAGACCCAGCGCATCGGCCAGCTCCCGGATGTCGTCCGGCCAGTCGAGCAGCCTCTGGCCGGGCTGGAAGTCCGAGCGGCCGTAGCCCGGTCTGTCGGGAAGGATCATGCGGGCGCCCGCCGCCGTCGCCGCGTCCGCCCAGGTCTCGGGGTCGCGGCAGGCCGGCGTCCCGTGAATGCCGACGACGGGCACGCCGGTCGGCTCGCCGCAGGTCGCGTACGCGAGCGTGCGGCCGTCGCGAAGCCGGATGGTGGTCGCCTCGGCGTCCACGACGGGATGCTAACCCGGTGAGTGACGCTCTACGATGCAGGACGAAGCCGATGCCACAGCTCGAGCTCGACGGCGTGTCGATCTGCTACGACCAGCGTGGGGCGGGACGCGACATCGTCTGGATCGCAGGCGGCGGCGGGCGTGGCCGGAACTGGCATCGGTGGCACGTCCCGTTCTTCGAACAGGACTTCCGCAACACGACCTACGACAACCGCGGCATCGGCGAGACCGTCTGTCCCGAACCGCTGCCGTGGACGATCGCCGACATGGCCCGCGACGCCGGCCGGTTGATCGAGGCGATCTGCGAGCCGCCCGTCGCGGTCTTCGGGCAGTCGATGGGAGCGCTCATCACGCTGCAGCTGTGCCTCGACCGCCCCGACCTGCTCCGCTGCGCGATCGCGTCCGGCGCCGCAGCCAACGGTGGCAGGGGCTGGCTCGGTGACTACATGCGGGCGGAGGTCGAGCTGAGGCGTCGAGGCGAACGACTCGAGGAGACCTTCGCGGTCATGCATTATGCCGCCCAGCTCTACCCCGCCAAGCTGCTCGGAGACGAGCAGGGATGGGCGCGGATCAAGGCCTGGCTGACCGAGGTGGGCTTCGTCGAGGACAACGAAGAGTCGATGATCCCGCAGTGGCAGGCCTGCATCGACTTCGACGTCGTCGACCGGCTGCCCGAGATCACGACGCCGGGACATCGTCGAGCGGTACTTCTGAGGCCGCGCGGGAGGACCCGTCCGCTACGAGCGATCCTCGGCGATGACGCGATCGCCGAGGCTCTTGTACGTGTCGCCGATGGTCTCGTCCGTGCCGAGATACGCATGCCGCGACATGTCTGCCGAATAACGGCTCGCCGGCGGCGTCCGGCCCAGCGCCTCGGCGAGCGCCCGCACCGTGTGCGGGCCCGCGCCGCAGCAGAGGCCCAGGTAGCGGACGCCCATCTCACTCGTCTCGCGGGCGAAGTCGCCGATCTCGTGGCGGTTGCACAGGAACGGGTCGAGGTTGACGGGAAACGGCCGGTCCGACCCCTGGTAGCGATAGCCCGGGTCGGTCAGGTTGAAGAAGGTCGGCTCCGCGTTCGTCGTCCGGTACGGAACCGGCAAGGCGGCGACATGGCACTCGACCGCGTCGCGGATCTTGCGCAGGAGCGGCAACATCGTGTGCGGTCCGCGCAGACAGTTCAGTCCGACGACCGCAGCGCCTGCCTGCCCCAGCCGCTTGCAGGCCTCCTCCGGCGTCCAGCCGTCGAGGGTGGCGTCCTCGCCGAAGATGGCGAGCGTGACGACGGCCGGTAGGCCCGCACGCTCGATGCTCCGCAGCGCGAGCAGCGCCTCCTCCCCGAACGCGAAGGTCTCGGCGATCACGTAGTCGACCCCGGCCTCTGCCGCCCACCCGACCTGCTCCTCGAACATCGCGACGGCCGCGTCGTGCGTCGTCTGGTCGCCGGGCACGAAGATGTTCGTGTTGCAGATGTTGCCGGCGAAGATCGCCCCGGTCTCGTCGGCGACCGACTTCGCGATCGCGAGCGCGTTGCGGTTCATCACCTCGACCTGCTCGAGCTTGCCGATCACCCTGAGCTTCTCGCGGTGCGCGTAGTACGTGAACGTCTCGACCACGTCGGAGCCCGCGCGCACGAACTCACGATGGAGCTGCGCGACCACGTCGGGGTGCTCGAGCACGACCTCCGGGACGAACGCGCCGGCCTGCAGATACCCGCGTCGCTCGAGCTCGAAGAGGTAGCCCTCGGCGCAGATGACCGTGCCGGCCTCCAGCCGCTCGAGCAGTGTCGACATGCGCGGACACTATCGCCGTCGGTCGCTTCGCGGCGCTCGGGGAGGCGCTGTAGAGTGGACCTGCGTGGTCGAGGAACGAGACGTCGTGATCGTCGGCGGCGGAATCGCCGGACTCACGGCAGCCTCGCGCCTCAGGGACCTATCGCCCCTCGTGCTCGAAGCGGACGACCGCGTCGGGGGCCGCATCCTCTCGAAGCAGCGCGGCGACCTCGCGCTCAGCGTCGGCGCCCACATGTTCCCCCCGCCGGACTCGACCGTCGGCCAGCTGGTCGAGGAGCTCGGCCTCGACGTGATGCCGATCACGGGCTCGATGCTGAACGTCTACCTGCGCGGCAAGCTGATCCGGGACACGAGACCCGAGCTGCTGCCGTTCAGGCTCCCGCTCGCCCTCGGCGCACGCTGGTCGTTCGCGCGCGCGGGGCTGCGCCTCAAGCGAGACGCCGACCGCTACATGCAGCTGATCGCGCCGCGGCCCGGTGACACCGACTCCGAGATCCGGTTGCGCGCGCTCCAGCATCGCGGCGACGAGACGTTCGCCGATTTCCTCGGGCTGCTCCATCCGCAGGCGTTCGAGGTCTACCAGGCGATCGCCAACCGGTCGCTGGCCGAGCCGCACGAGATCTCCCAGTCCGCCATGGCTGCCCTGTTCGGGCACGTGTGGGACACAGGCGACCTGGGCCGCAACATGCGCGGCGGATCGGGGCGGCTGCCCGAGGCGCTGGGCGGCTCGCTCGGCGAGGCGATCCGGTTGCGGGCTCGTGTCCGCGACGTGCGTCTCGAGCGCGGAGGCGTTCGCGTGCTCTACGACGGCGACTCGGGCGAGGCGGAGGTTCGGGCCCGCAGCGCGATACTCGCCGTCCCCGCTCCCCTGATACCGCCGATCGCGAGCCGACTGCCGAGCGAGACCATGGACGCTCTCGGCCGTGTCACCTACGGACCCATGGTCGTCCTCAGCATCCTCACGAACGAGACGGAGCCGATGCCGTGGGACGGCCTCTACTCGATCCTGACGCCGGACAAGAGCTTCAACATGTTCTTCAACCACGCCAACTTCATGCGTTCGGCCGGGGCCGGGAAGCGGGGCAGCGTGCTCATGGTCTACGCGGGCGGCGACCGTGGGCGGGCCCTGATGAAGCTCGACGAGGACGCGATTCAGCGCCGGTTCCTCGACGACCTGCACGAGATCTACCCGCAAGCGCGCGGCATCGTCGCCGAGACGATGGTCAAGAAGTGGCAGTACGCAGGCCCGTTCGCCGCACCGGGTCGCTGGCGGATCCAGGCCGTGCTGGAGCGCGGAGTCGAGGATCGCCTCTTCTTCGCGGGCGACTGGGTCAGCGAGTTCGTCTCGATGGAGACGGCGGCACGCACCGGCGTGGACGCCGCGGCGAGCGCGCGCCGCGCCGTGGACGCGGAGGCGGCGCCGGTCATTACCCTGGCGAGCGACTCTCGAGACTAGGAGCCACCGGTGATCTATGCCGAGGGTGTCCGCCTCGTGAAGAACGTGCTCGTTCCCATGCGGGACGGCGTGCGCCTCGCCGCCGATCTCTACATGCCGGATCCCGATCCGGGCGCGCCGCTGCCGGTCGTGATGGAGTACATCCCGTACCGCAAGGACGAGGTCGCACCGGGGACCCGGTTCTACGAATACCTCGCCGTCCACGGCTATATCGTCGCGCGGGTCGACATTCGCGGCACCGGCGCCAGCGAGGGCGTCAGCTCCGACGAGTACGTGCTCCAGGAGCAACTGGACGGCTACGACGCCATCGAGTGGCTGGCCGCACAGCCCTTCTGCGACGGGCACGTGAGCCAGATGGGAATCTCGTACGGCGGCTTCACGGCGCTCCAGGTGGCTACGCATGCTCCGCCGCACCTCACGAGCATCATCCCGATGTACTTCACCGACGATCGCTACACGGACGACTGCCACTACCGCGGCGGTCTCCTCCGGAAATACTACGACGTTTTCTACTACGGCAACTTCATGATCGCGTACAACGCGCTGCCGCCCTATCCGGAGTGGTCGGGCGGCGACTGGGCTGCGATCTGGGAGGAGCACGTCGAGCGCAACGAGCCGTACCTCCTGAAATGGCTGGCTCACCAGACCGACGGGCCCTACTGGCGGCACGGCTCGGTCCGGGACATTGCCGAGAGGATCGCCTGCCCCGTCTTCATGATCGGCGGCTGGCGCGACGGGTATCCGAACCCGCCGTTCCGTCTCTACGAGGCGCTCACCGTCCCGAAGAAGGTGCTGATCGGGCCGTGGAACCACGCCGTGCCGGACGTCGCCGTCCCCGGGCCACGGATCGAGTACCTGCACGAGGTCGTCCGCTGGCTCGACCACTGGTGCAAGGGTAAAGCGACGGGCGTGATGGACGAGCCGCCGGTCGTCATCTTCATGCAGCGTTACGAGAGGCCCGTGGTCGACCGGCTCGAGGCGGTGGGGGGATGGCGAGGGGAGAGCGACTGGCCGCCACCGGGTGCGGGCGAGCTCGAGCTGCATTTGGGCGGGGACGGGACGCTCGGCGAGTCAGCGAGTGACCCCGGAGCTGACGCCTTCGAGTACGTCCCGACCGTCGGCGTCACGGGAGGGCTCTGGTCAGGCGGCATCCAGTTCGGACTGCCGGGCGACCAACGGCCCGACGAAGCCTTCTCGCTCCTCTACACCACTGCGCCGCTCGAGGAGGACGTCCACATCATCGGCCGGCCGCACGCCCGCCTGCATCTCTCCTCGACGGCCAGCGTCATGGGCTTCGCAGCGAGCCTTTCCGACGTCGCTCCGGACGGCACGTCGCACCTCGTCACCAAGGGAATGCTCAACGGGACGCGGCGTGCGTCGTTCGTGGATCCCGAGCCGCTGACACCGGGGGAGGTCAACGAGCTCGACATCGAACTCGACACGACCGCGTGGGTGTTCGCCGCCGGGCAGCGGATCCGCCTCGCGATCGCGAGCGCCGACTGGCCGAACGTCTGGCCGACGCCGCAACCGGGCACGAATACGGTGCACCGCGGTGGGCCGCACGCCTCGCGGCTCCTGCTGCCGACGGTACCGCCCGAGGCCAGCGCGACGCCGCCCGAGTTCCTCCTGTCGCCGAAGGTGGTGGAGCGGCACTCCGCACGGAGCGACCCGCCGACGTGGGAGGTCGCCCACGACGTCCTCGCCGGCCGCACCAAGGTCAGGATCGCGGACGCTGGGGATCAGCGGATCAACGACACGACCGTCGTTCGGCGCGAATACTCGTTCGTCGCCGACTGCGACCCACTCGACCCCGCCTCCGCCAGCGCGCACGGTCGTCACACGAGCCGGATCACGCGGCCCAACTCGGTCGCCGAGGGGAGCTCGGACGTCACGATCCAGGCCACCGAGACCCATTTCCACGTCACCATCGAGCTCGAGCTCCTCGTCAACGGCAAACTCCATCACACGCGCCGCTGGGTGGAGTCCGTGCCACGAGTGCTGCTGTGACCGGCGGGAGCGAGGAGGCGTCGATGCTCACGAAGGAGCGCTGATGTCGTACCTGCCGCTGGACGCCGTCGATCTCTACTACGAGCAAGAGGGCGAGGGGCCGGATCTCGTCTGGTTGGCCGGCGGCGACATGCCGGGAAGCGACTGGAACCTGTACCAGATCCCCGACTTCGCTTCGTTTCGCAACACGACGTACGACGCGCGCGGCGTCGGCGCGACGACGTGCCGCAAGCCGGTTCCGTGGCCTATCCGCGAGTACGGCGAGGACTGCAGCGCGCTCATCGAAGCCGTTTGCGATCCCCCCGTCCTCCTCGTCGGACTGTCGATGGGCTCGCTCATCGCGCAGCAGGTCGCGCTCGACCGGCCCGATCTCGTGCGCTGCGCGGTGCTGATGGGCACCTACGCCCGCGCGAGCGGCTACGTGCTCGAGTGGGAGAGCGGCGAGGTCGACTTCCGCCGGAACGGCGGGCGGCTGAGCACCCGCTTCGCGACCGCCCACTACGGCGTCTTCATGTACCCGAGCGAGGTACTCGGGGACGACGCGCTCTGGGCGAAGATCAAGCCGCTGGTGGAACGCGACTACGGCGACCGCGACCCAGAAGGGCTCGCTGCGCAGTGGGAGGCATGCGTCGAGTTCGACTCGCTCGACCGGCTACCCGGCTGCCAGGTGCCGCTGCACGTGATCGCGTTCTCCCAGGACGTCCAGACGCCGCCGGCCCGTGGCAAGGTCGTGGCCGACACAGCTGCGAACGGGCACTTCCACCTGCTCGAGGGGCTCGGGCACTGCTCGGCGTTCGGACACCGGCCGGAGCTCGTCAACGCGTGCATCCGGGACATCGTCGAGCACTACCTGTGAGCCCGAAGGCAGTTCGGCGGGACTTCCCGCACGAGGTGACGGTCCTCGACAACGTCTGGATCCCGATGGCGGACGGCTGCCGGCTGTCGGCGAAGATCTGGCTCCCGGTGGGCCCAGAGACCGAGCCGGTGCCCGCACTGCTCGAGTACATCCCGTACCGGAAGGACGACGCGACCGCGGTGGGGGACTCGACCAGGCACGCGTATCTCGCGGGGCACGGCTATGCCAGCGTGCGCGCCGACCTGCGCGGCAGCGGCGACTCGGAAGGCGTCCTCCTCGACGAGTACCTCGTGCAGGAGCAGGACGACGGCGTCGAGGTGCTGGCCTGGCTCGCGCGCCAGCCGTGGTGCAGCGGCGCGACGGGGATGTTCGGCATCTCCTGGGGCGGCTTCAACAGCCTCCAGATCGCCGCGCGGCGCCCGCCAAGCCTGAAGGCGATCATCACCCACTGCTCCACCGACGACCGCTACTCCGACGACGTCCACTACGTCGGAGGCTGCCTCCTCGCCGCCGATGCCCTTTCGTGGGCATCGACGATGCTCGCATTCAACGGGCGCCCGCCGGATCCGCTGGTGGTCGGAGAGAGGTGGCGGGAGCTGTGGCTCGAGCGGCTCGACGCGACACCGCCGTTCATCGAGGCCTGGCTGTCGCACCAGCGGCGTGACGCGTTCTGGAAGCACGGCTCCGTATGCGAGGACTACGGCGCGATCGAGTGCGCCGTCTATGCGGTCGGCGGCTGGGCCGACCCCTACCGCAACGCGATCTTCCGACTGCTGGAGGGTCTGCCCGGGCCCAAGAAGGCGCTGATCGGCGCGTGGTCGCACAACTACCCGGAGGACGGCATCCCCGGCCCCGCGATCGGGTTCCTGCAGGAGTCGCTGCGTTGGTGGGACTACTGGCTGAAGGGGGTCGACACCGGGATCATGGACGAGCCCGTGGTGAGGGTATGGATGCAGGAGTCGATCGATCCCCGTCCCTACTACGACGAGCGGCCGGGCCGCTGGGCGACCGAACCCTCCTGGCCGTCACCTCATGTCGAGGTGGTACCACGCCCGCTCGAGCTACCGGCGTCCACCCTCGTCGGCGCGCAGGAGCACGGTGGGCTGGCGGGCGACTGGTGCCCGTACGGCGCCCCCGAGGAGCTGCCGCCGGACCAGCGGGCCGAGGACGGCCTGTGCCTGTGCTGGACGGGCGCGCCGCTCGAGGAGCGTCTCGAGATCCTCGGCTTCCCGGAGGTGGCGGTGACGCTCGCGGTCGACCGGCCGATCGCGCTCGTCTGCGTGCGTCTCTGCGACGTCGCGCCGGACGGCGCCTCGACTCTCGTCACGCGAGGAGTTCTCAACCTGGCGCACCGCTCGGGGAGCGAGGAGCCCGCCCCGTTGGTGCCGGGGGAGGCATACGAAGTCAGCGTCCGGCTGAACGCGATCGCCCACGCCTTCCTCCCCGGTCACGCGTTCCGCGTCGCCATCTCGCCGACGTACTGGCCGTGGGCCTGGCCGTCGCCCGCACCGGTGGCGCTGACCGTGGCCGATGCCCGCCTCGACCTGCCCGTTCGGGCTCCCGGCCGGGACGAGGATCTGGCGCCGTTCGGGCCCGCCGAAGCCGCAGAGGCGCTGTCGACCGAGACGCTTCGGCCGAAGGAAACCGGCTGCTTCGTGCGCCGGAACATCGCCGACAGGACGTTCGAGGTCGAGTGGGTGCAGGACTACGGGGGCCTGCTCCGGCTCGTCGGGAACGGTCTCGAGTTCGAGACACGCGGGAGCGACACCTTCACCATCGTCGAGGGCGATCCTCTCTCGGCCGTGACCCGCTCCGCCCGGACGTGCGTGCTGAGGCGGGGCGACTGGTGCGTGCGTGTCGAGACGGCGAGCGCGCTGTCGGCCGACGCGGCGGCGTTCCGCGTGACGAACATGCTCGACGCCTACGAGGGCGACGTGCGCACCTGGGCGAAGACCTGGGACCTCGAGATCCCGCGCGACCACGTGTAGAGATCGGGTCAGACCTTCGGGTCTGACCCGGTTCTCGGGAGCTCTGCCCTGACGTCGCGCCAGAAGTGGCAGGCGACGACGGTTCCCGGCTCGACGGCCTCGAGCACGGGCGCCTCGCTGCGGCAGCGCGCCTGCGCATACACGCACCGTGTGTGGAAGCGGCAGCCGCTCGGGGGGTTCTTCGGGCTCGGGATCTCGCCCGGGAGGAGCAGCTTGTGCTCCGGCCGGCGCCGCGTCGGGTCGGGCTCCGCGACAGCGGAGAGCAGCGCACGCGTGTAGGGGTGCGACGGGGCCTCGAAGATCCGATCGGTCGGCCCTACCTCGGCCAGCTGGCCGAGGTACATCACCGCGATCCGGTCGGCGATGAAGCCGACGACGTTCAGGCTGTGGGTGATGATCAGGTAGGTCAGCCCGAGGCGCCTCGCGAGGTCCTTCATCAGGTTGAGGACGCTGGCCGCGGCCGACACGTCGAGCCCAGCCGTCGGCTCGTCCGCGACGAGGAACTCCGGATGCAACGCGAGCGCGCGCGCGATCCCGACGCGCCTCGCCTGGCCGCCCGAGAGCTCGTGCGGGTACTTCGTTGCCTGGTCGACGGATAGCTCGACCATGTCGAGCAGCTCCGCCACGCTGTACCGGTTCTCCGCCGGCACCTTGTTGATCCTGTAGGGCTCGGTCAGGAGGTACGAGACGCGCAGCCGCGGGCTGAGGCTGGAGTAGGGATCCTGGAAGATCATCTGCATCCGCGGGCGGAGCGAACGGAGCTCCGAACGGGACAGCCTCGCGACGTCGTGGCGGTCGAACAGGACCCGTCCCTCCGTCGCGCGGGCCAGCCCGAGGATCGTCCGCCCGAGTGTCGTCTTCCCGGAGCCCGACTCGCCGACGAGGCCGACGACCTCGCCCCGGCCGATTTCGAGCGACACGCCGTCGACCGCGCGTACCGGGACGCCGGCACGGCCGAGCCACCGGCCGACGAAGCCGCGGTGGTCGTAGAAGTACGTGCGCACGTCCTCTAGCTGGACGAGCGTCCCATTTGCGCTCGCGGCGCTCATGCTGCCGTCTCGGAGCCGACGACCCGAGGAGGCGCATCGCGATCGAAGCCCGAGGACGTGTCGTGCATCGCGCAGCGCACGCGCCGGCCGTCGATGCCGAAGTAGCGGGGCACGGCGAGCCGGCAGACCTCCTGCGCGTGGGGGCAGCGGTCGGCGAAGCTGCACCCGGGCGGCAGCGCCCGGAGGCTGGGAACACGCCCCGGGATCGTCGCGAGCCATTCACCCCGGTGCGTGCGCGACGGCACGGCGGCGAGCAGCGCCTGCGTGTACGGATGAAGCGGATTGGCGTAGATCGACGCGACGTCGCCCTCCTCGACGGTGTGTCCCGCGTACATGACGACGACGCGGTCGCATAGCTGCGCGATCACGCCGAGGTCGTGCGAGATGAAGAGGATCGCGGTGTCGTGCTCGCGCCGGAGCAGCCTCAGGAGCTCCAGGATCTGTGCCTCGAGCGTGACGTCGAGCGCCGACGTCGGCTCGTCGGCGATCAGGAGCGCCGGTTCGAGCATGAGCGCCATGGCGATCATGATCCGCTGCCGCATCCCGCCCGAGAACTGGTGCGGGTAGTCGTCGACGCGCTCGCGGGCGTCCGGGATGCCGACCCGCTCGAGCATCTCCACCGCGCGCTCGCGCATCGCTCGCCGGTCGCTCCGGCGCGTGCGATGGGCGGCCTGGACGTCGACGAGCTGCGTCCCGACCGTGAACGCCGGGTTCAGACTCGTCAGCGGGTCCTGGAAGATCATCGCGAGCTCGCGGCCGCGCAGGCCGCGCATGTGCTCCTCGCTCTCGCCGAGGAGGTCCCGTCCCTTCAACCGGATGCGCCCGCCCGTGATCTCGCCGTTCGGCGGGAGCAGGCGAAGTAGTGCGGAGCTGAGGGTCGACTTCCCGCATCCCGACTCGCCCACGATGCCCAGGATCTCCCCGGGCGCGACCGAGAACCCGATGTCGCGCAGCGCTTGCGCCGGGCCTTCGGGCGTGTGGTAGACGACGTCGACCCCCTCGACCTCGAGCAGCGACTCCGTCATGGCCGGCGCAGCCGTCGGAGTCCCGCGAAGCGCGGGTCGATGACGTCACGCAACGTCTCGCCGAACATCGTGAAGCCGAGGGTCGTGAGCATCAATGCGAAGCCGGTCCAGAGCACCGGCCACGGGGTGTCGCGGACGCGGTCGAAGCCTTCCGACAGGATCGAGCCCCAGGACGGGGTGGGGGGCTGGACGCCGAGGCCGAGGAACGAGAGACCGGACTCGACGACGATCGCGCTCGGGATGTCCATCGCGATCAGGATGCAGAGCGGCGCGAGGATGTTCGGGACGACGTGGATCGTCGCGATGCGCACGTCGCTCGCCCCGAGCGAGCGCTCTGCCTCGACGAACGAGTTCTGCTTCACCGACAGCACGAGCGCGCGCGAGACTCGTCCGTAGCCCGGGGCGAACGAGACGATGATCACGATGATCACGTTCCGCAGCGAGGGCCCGAGGAGCGAGATCAGCGAGAGCGCGAGAATCACCGCCGGGAAGGCCTGGAGCGTGTCGAAGACGACGATCAGAGCGTTGTCGATCTTCCCGCCTGCGTAGCCGGCGACGGTGCCGAGGAGGAGGCCCAAGAGGACGGCGCCCACGACCGCCGGGAAGGCGACGCCGAGCGCGACGCGCGTCCCGTAGAAGATGCGCGAGAGGAGATCGCGGCCGAGGTCGTCCGTGCCGAGGGGGTAGCGCCACGACGGCCCCTGCAACCTGTCGACGATGTGCTGCGCGGCAGGGTGGTAGGGCGAGATCAGGGGCGTGAAGACCACGATCACGAGCAGTGCCCCGATCACGAACAGGCCGAAGCGGCCGGCCGGCCTGCGGGCGACCTCGCGCAGCACTCGCGCGACGCTGCGGCCGGGCACGACGACACTCCTGCGCTCCGGAACTGCGACCGCCATCAGGTGCGTCCGAGCTCCAGGCGGATCCTGGGGTCGAGGTAGCGGTAGGAGAGGTCGGCGATGAGGTTCGCGCCGACGAAGAGCAGTGCCACGACGAGCACGCTTCCGCGGACGACCGGGTAGTTGCGCGTCTCGATCGAGTCAAAGATGAGGCTGCCGAGGCCGGGTCTCGTGAAGATGACCTCGACGAAGATCGTGCCGCCCATCAGCGTCCCCAGACCGACGCCGAGGACGGCGACGGTCGGGATGATCGCGTTCTTCAGCGCGTACTTGTAGAAGACGATCCGGTCGCTGAGGCCGAAGGCACGGGCTGTGCGGATGTGGTTCTCACCGAGCACCTCGAGCATGCTCGTGCGGATTAGCCGCGCCAGGTAGCCGATCCATGTGACCGCGAGGGCGATCGCCGGCAGCGCGAGGTGCTTCAGGTAGTCGACCGGATGGCCCAGGCTGCCGGCGCCGATCGAGGGAAACCAGGTGAAGTGCACCGAGAAGAGGAGCAGCAGGAACAGCCCGGCGACGTAGGGCGGGAGCGTGATCATCGAGACCGAGATGACGCTCGCCACGCGGTCGACCCAGCTGTTGGCGTGCGTGGCGGCGTAGATGCCGAGCGGGAGCCCGATGAGGACTGCGAGCAGCAGGCTCGAGACGGCCAGGATGATCGTGTGCGGCAGCGCGTTGCCGATCATCGTCGTCACCGACTGGTCGCTGACGAAGTCGCGGCCGAGGTCGCCCTGAAAGGCGTGCTCGATGAAGTGCCAGACCTGCAGCGGCACCGGGCTGTTCAGGTCCATCTGCTTGCGGACGACGGCGGAGAGCTCGTCGCTCGCCCGTGGGCCCAGGATGATCTTCACCGGGTCGCCCGGGATCATGTGGACCAGCAGGCTCAGGAACGTCATCGACAGGACGACGACGATCAGGGCCATGCCGAGACGCCTCAGGGCATAGCGGCCCATATGCGCGCTCTCTGCCTCTGATCAGACCTTCTTGAAGGAGGACGCGATCGTCCAGGCGTGCGGGCTGATCGCCGGCTGGATGCCCTTCTTCGTGCCGAAGTAGTAGGTCGGCCACGCGATCCAGACCGTGTTGGCGTTCCGGTCCCACTCCTTCTGCATCTGGATGTAGATCCGGTTTCGCTGGGCGGTGCCGAGCGTCCGTAGGCCCTTCGCCTGCAGCTGGTCGAACGACGCGCTGCACCAGTACATCCAGTTCCAGACGTCGAGCTGGTTGCACGTGAACCACACCATCGACCACGACGGGTCCGGCTCGGTGACGAAGCCCACGAAGAACAGCTGACGGCTTCGCTCGTTCTTCCCAAGCGTGTAGAAGGTGCCCGAGTCGACCTTCTTGAGGTCGAGCTTGATGCCGATGTCGCCGAGGTTCTGCTGCACGATCTGGGCAAGCGCGTCGGCGCCGGTCTGTTCGGTGTAGGTGAACGTCAGCTCGAGGTTCGAGACGCCGGCGGCCTGCAGTAGTGACTTCGCCTTCGCGACGTTGCGCGGGTACTTGGGCGCGCCCTTCCAGTAGCCGAGCTTCATGCCGGGCGGGATGATCGCCGTCGCCTGCTGCCACTTCCCCTCGAAGGCCGCCTCGATGATGGAGGGGACGTCGATCGCGAGGCGGATCGCCTGCCGCACCCGGATGTCCTTGAGCTTCGGGTGCCGGATGTTCATCCCGATCCACTGGTAGTTGAGCGACACGCGCTTCGTGACGCTGAACTTGCTGTTGGACGAGAACCGGTCGATGCCCGCGAGCGAGAGCTGGGCGAAGTCGAGCTGACCCGACTGCAGCGCGATGTCCGACGCGTTGTCGTCCTCTATCGGGATGAAGTCGATCTCCGGCCACGGCGTCCCGATGAAGGCGTTCGAGGCCCCGCCGTACTGCGCGAACCGCTTGAGCACGACCTTCTGCTTCGGCGTCCAGCTGACGAACTCGTACGGGCCGGTGCCGATCGGGTGCGTCGCGTACTTCTTCCCGCGCTCGGTGACCGCCTTGCGCGAGAGGACGAGGCCGCTGCCGACGGGAAGCGTCGAGCGCAGGAGGGCCGCGAAGGGCCGCTTGAGGATGATCGTCCCCGAGTACTTGTCCTTGACCTTGACTTCCTTGAGAGCCTCCCAGTCTCCTGCGTAGGGCGACTTGAGCTTCGGGTCGGCGATGCGCTCGTACGAGAACTTGACGTCGTCCGCGGTCAATTCACCGTAGTTCCCGTGGAACTGGATGCCCTTCTTGAGCGTGAAGTCGAACGAGAGGCCGTCGCGGGAGGGCGTGAACTTCTGGGCGAGCTGGTTCACGACCTGGAACGTCCCCGGCCTGTACGTGACGAGCCCTTCGTTGACGGCGACCGAGACGTTGCTGTCGTCGAGCGTGGGATAGAAGGCGGGATCGAGGTTCGCCATGTCGTTCAGCATGCGGATCCGGAGCGTGCCGGCACCACCGCTCGACTCGGCCGCGCCGCCCGCCGCCGCCTCCGCGCTGCTGGCGAAGAGGGCACTGGCTGCCGGCAGCGACAGGCCCAGTGCTGCAGCACGGCGGAAGAACTGACGGCGATCGATGCGGCCGTCGACGTACTCGGCCACGAGACCCTCAACCGGATCGCTAAGCGAACTCATGCCTCCACTCCTTCGTGTCAAGACCCCTGTGGGGGCTTCGGGAAGGGAGCTGGCACTGCTCCAAGGGACCGTTCACTATACGCCGTTGGTGGCCGAAAATCAGTCAGCGGCGGGCACGCCGTACGGGTGGACAGCCACGAGGATCGGTGCGCTCTCGTGTGCGCCGTTCGTGCCTGGACGGACGACACGACGCGAGCGTTGAGAGTCGCGACTGGCCTGCCGCGGGAAGTCCGCCGGCTCGATCGCGTCTGGATAGAGCTGCGGGACGGCGTCCGGCTCTCGGCGCGGATCTGGCTGCCGGTGGACGCCGAGTTCGATCCGGTGCCGGCGATCCTCGAGTACATCCCGTACCGTAAGGACGACGCCACGGCGGTGCGGGACACTGCCATCCACCCGTACTTCGCCGGCCACGGGTATGCCTCCGTCCGGGTGGACATGCGCGGCTCCGGCGACTCGGACGGGGTGCTGACGGACGAGTACCTGCCGCTCGAGCAGGAGGACGGCGTCGAGATCGTCCGCTGGCTCGCCGGCCGGCCGTGGTGCACCGGCGCCGTGGGGATGATCGGCAAGTCGTGGGGAGGCTTCAACGGTCTGCAGATCGCCTCCCAGGCGCCGCCGGCGCTCGGGGCGGTCGTGAGTATCTGCTCCACGGATGACCGCTACGCCGACGACGTCCACTACATCGGCGGCTGCGTGTTCGGATCGCAGATGCTCTCGTGGGCGTCCGCGATGCTCGCCTTCAACGCGCGGCCGCCGGACCCGAGCGTCGTCGGCGAGAGCTGGCGCGAACGCTGGCTCGAGCGCCTCGAGGCGACGCCACCGTTCGTCGAGACGTGGCTGTCGCACCAGCGCCGCGACGGCTACTGGAAGCAGGGGTCGGTCTGCGAGGACTACGGCGCTCTGACCTGCCCGGTCTACATGGTGGGAGGCTGGGCCGACGGCTACCGGAACGCCATCCTCCGTTTTCTCGAGGCGTACCCGGGGCCGCGAAAAGGGCTGATCGGCCCGTGGGGGCATCTCTATCCACACGACGGGGTGCCTGGACCCCCCATCGGGTTTCTCCAGGAGTGCCTCAGGTGGTTCGACCACTGGCTCAAGCAGGTCGACGCCGGGATCATGGACGAGCCGATGCTGCGGGTCTGGATGCAGGACGCCGTTGCGCCGCAGACGAGCTACGACGTTCGGCCGGGGCGCTGGGTCGCGGAGTCGGCCTGGCCCACGGCGAACGTGACGGAGACGCACTTCGCGCTCGCCCCGGAGCGGCTCGCGCCGGAGCCGGGCGACGTCGTCGGGCTCGAGCACGCGGCGCCGCTCTCGCACGGCGTCGACTCGGGCACGTGGGTGGCGTGGGGCGATCCGGGCGAGTTCGCGCCGGACCAGCGAGCCGAGGACGCCCGAGCGCTCAGCTTCACGTCGGCGCCGCTCTCGGACCGGCTCGAGCTGCTCGGCTGTCCGGAGCTGACCGTGACCCTCGCCGCCGACCAGCCGATCGCCCTGCTGGCAGCACGGCTCAGCGATGTTGCGCCGTCGGGCGCCTCGACCCTCGTCACGGTCGGCCTCCTGAACCTCACCCACCGCGAGAGCCACGAGCAGCCGTCGCCTCTCCTGCCCGGTGAGCGCGTCACGGTCACGTTACGCCTCGGCGCCATCGCGTACGCGTTTCCCCCGGGTCACCGCATCCGTCTGGCTCTCGCTCAGACGTACTGGCCGTGGGCGTGGCCGTCCCCCGCTCCCGTCTCGCTCACGGTCTTCACAGGTGGCGAGTCGAGGCTCGTGCTCCCCTGCCGGCGGCTCGAGGCCGACGACGGGAAGCTGGAACCACTCGACGACCCGGAGACGCCGCCGCCGCTCGCAGTCGAGCTGCTCGGTCCCGCGCACGGCAGCCGCCGGCGCGTGCACGACCCGGCGAGCGGCCGGTGGGAGACGGCGACGGACTTCGCGTTCTTCGGTTCGTTCCGGATCGTCGAGGACGGGCTCGAGTACCGGGAGCAGGGTCGGGACGCCTTCTCCATCACCGAGGGCGACCCCCTGTCGGCCTGCGCGCGCTCAACGTGGTCGATCGAGATCGGGCGGGACGCGTGGCAAACGCGCGTCGAGACCGCGAGCACGATGACCGGCGACGCCGAGAGCTTCCGGGTCACGAACTCGGTGGAAGCCTACGAGGGAGACACGCGCGTGTTCGCGCGCACCTGGCACTTCTCGACTCCGCGCGATCTCGTGTAGCCGCCTAGGATCGCGTCATCGACGAGCTGGCTGGCAAGACGGCACTGATCACCGGCGGTGCGCGCGGCTTCGGCCGCGCCATGGCCCTGCTCTTCGCGAAGGAAGGGGCCGACGTCGCGATCGCCGACATCGGTGGCGGCGACATCTCCGAGAAGGTCGGTCCGCCGGCCTCGGCCGAGCAGCTCGAGCTGACTGCAGACGAGATACGGGCGCTCGGACGGTGCGCTCTGCCGATCCAGGCCGACGTCACGAAGGCCGCGGACACGGAGCGGATGGCAGCGGCCGTGGTCGAGGCGTTCGGCAAGATCGACATCCTCTGCGCGAACGCCGGCGTCTTCTCCTTCGGCAAGGCGATCGACCTCACCGAGGAGGAGTGGGACACGGTGCTGGCGGTCAACCTGAAGGGCGTCTGGCTGACCACGAAGGCGGTTGCGCCGCACATGATGGAGCGTCGCTACGGCAAGATCGTGATCACGTCTTCCCGGGACGGGCTGCGCGCCGAGCCGAACTATCCGCACTACAACGCGTCGAAGTTCGGCGTCATCGGCTACATGAAGTCGCTCGCGATCGAACTCGGCCCCTACACGATCAACGTCAACTGCATCTGCCCCACGCAGATGACCGACCGCAGCATCGAGCGGGGAGCGGCGGGCCCTGGACACGCGTACTGGGAGATGGTCACCGGCACCGCGAATCCGACCTACGAGGAGTACGACGTCGCGTCGGGGCGCGAGAACCTGTTCGAGGAGGGAGGTCAGCCCGACTTCTCCGAGATCGCCGAGGCCGCGCTCTGGCTGGCGTCGGATCGCTCCTTACCCGTCACCGGTCACGCTCTGCCCGCCGACCGCGGCTGGTCGCCAAACGTGGCGGCTGAGCTTCTCGCGCTCGTCGGGGCGCGCCTCGTCGACGGGACGGGTGCGGGGCCGGTAGACGACGTCACCGTCACGATCGAGGGCGGCCGCATCGCCTCGGTCGCTGCGGGCGCGCCGGCTCCGGAGGGTGCGCGCGTGCTCGACCTCGAGGGGCGGACGCTCCTGCCGGGCCTCGTCGAGGCGCACGTGCACATGTCCAGCCTCGACGTGCCGCGGGAGCTCGAGGCGTACGGGGTGGCGAAGGCTGCCCGCGACTTCCTCGCCGCCGGCATCACGACGATCCGCGACGTCGGATCGTACGGGCGCTCGCTCTTCGACCTTCGCGACGCGATCGCGCACGGGCTTTGCGACGGGCCGCGCATGGTGCTCTGCGGACAGATCGTCGCCGCGACGTCGGCGGGAGTGCGGACCTTCACGACCATGTACCGGCCCGCCGACGGGCCAGCCGAGCTGCGCAGGGCCGTGCGCGAGCAGCTCGCTCAGGGCGCCGACTTCGTCAAGACGATGGTGACCGGCGCCCTCAACGTCGTCCACGAGAACATCGACCCGCCTCAGCTCACGCGCGAGGAGTTGCACGCGATCGTCGACGAGGCGCACCGGCACGGGTTCCTCGTCGCCGCGCACGCCGAGGGCGTGGAGGGCATTCGACTCGCGGTCGAGCTGGGCGTGGACACGCTCGAGCACGGCGAGCAGTCCTGGCGCGCACCCGAGGCGCTCGCCGCCATGGCCGAGCGCGGGATCGTGCTCGTTCCCACGCTCTGCCTGTTCCCGCTGATCGAGGAGCTGGAACGGCTGCCGCGCTGGCTGCGGGAGCGCGCCAAGGCCCTTGGCGAGGAGGCCGGCCGGACCGTCCAGGCGGCGAAGGCGGCCGGTGTGCAGATGGCGATGGGTGCCGATGCGGGGCCGCATGGGGAGAACGCGCGCGAGCTCGTCCTGCTGGTCGAGGCCGGGCTGTCGCCGATGGAGGGCATCGTCGCGGCGACGAGCGTCGGCGCGCGTACGTGTGCGCTGCGGGACGAGCTGGGCACGGTCGGGGCGGGCAAAGCAGCCGACCTGCTGGTTCTCGACGGCGACCCGCTCGCGGACGTCCGGATCTTCACCCGGCCCGAACGCCGCTGGCTCGTCCTGAAGGACGGGCTCCCGCTCGCGGGCACCGCCGCGGGCTAGCGTTGCTACCCTCCTGGCGCCCGGTCGCGCTAGGTGGGGAGGCAGCGGTTCCCTGAACCCGAAATCCGCTCCAGCGGGGCCGAACGCCGTCCGAGGGACGGCTTGGCCGGGATTGGATCGGCGCACGTGGCGTTGACAGATCGGGTCCCGCGCACGGAGAGCGTTCGAACCGCGTCAGATCCGGAAGGAAGCAGCGCTAAGGACTCCCTCTTCGGTGTAGCGGTCACCGCCCGATCCGAGCCGGCGACGCAGACACCTCCGGCGGAGCCGTGACGACGACGGAGCGCGCGGCCGGGCGTTCCGCTGCCTCTCCGACCTTGACGTGTCTCGTGCGGCCATCTTGTGCGCTGGGCTCGCCGCTGCTACATCTTGTCGCCTAATCGGTAAACACGGCGACAGGGAGGTCCCGCATGGGATGGGTCAAGAGGCGGACGATCATGTGCAGTGCCGCCGGCGTTCTCGCCGGGCTCGTGGTCGGTGTGGGCGTTGTGGCCCTGACCCAGGTCGCGGCCGCCCACGGCGTGACGTCGGCCGGCCGCGATCCGGCGGGGCTGATCGAGGCCGCGCACCGTCCGCCGCTCCTGACGGTGAAGGGCGAGCCGGTCGTCCTTCGCTACGACATCTATTGCGCCTCACCGGGCGGCGACCCAGAGAGCGGTGCACCATGCGATGCCGGCGGCGCCGTCTTCGTACGGGCCGGGGACTCGGGCCCCTTCCGGGCCTTGCCGCTTCTGCTCGACACGACGGCGAGCGAGGGCCGGTACGCGGCTGACGTCCCCGCCGACATCGCCGACTCGCACGAAGGGTTCTCGTACTACGCCGTGCTGCGAAGCAACACGTCGGGCGCCGTCAGCGTCGTTCCTGCAGGTGGGGCGACGGCTCCGCAACGCAGCCGTCCTCTCGGCAGACCGGCGCTCGTCCAGCTCGGCGACCACGCCTTCGGGGCTCCCGCCCGCCCGGCGGCCCGCGTCGCCTCGGCGGCCTGGGGCTCCGGCGACGCGGACGTCGGGCTGGAGCCGGGGCCCGGACTCCAGCCGATCGGCGGATCGTCGTTCGACGTCGGCGATACGGGAACGGTGAGCCTGCTCGACGAGGCGAACCACAGGGTGCTCCGGTTCTCGCCCGGCGTCTCGAAGCCGGTCCCGGTGCGGGTCGACGTTCGCGGGACGATGGCGGATCTCGCGGTTGGCTCCGGCGATGAGATGACGATCCTCGAAACGGTGGGCGACGACGGCGACACACCGCTCGTCAGTCGCTTCGATGCGGCAGGCAGGCTCCTGGGCTCGCTCCACCTGGCGGAGCGGAGTGCGAGCGCCCTCGAGCTCGGCCCAGCCGGCCCTGTCGCGCTCGAGTATCCCGCCGCACAGTGGATGCCCGTGGCCGACACGGCTGCGGGTAGCGCGCCGGCCGGTCAGCGAGCGCGCGGTCGCGCGGGGAGGGCGCTGGCCAACGGTGACGAGCTCGTCGTGCAACGTGCCGGGAACGAGGCGCGGATCGCCCAGGTCGGCCCGCGAGGGGTCAAGCGGAGCTGGCGGATCCAGAGCTCGACCCCGCTCGGCGAGATCCAGCTCGCGAACGCGCTCGGCGACAAGGTGGTCGTCGTCCTCCGCGTCTACACGGACGCACGCGACGAGTTCCTCGTGCTCCTCCTCGGCGAGAAGGGCCTCGTGAGGCGGTTCGCAATCGACTCGGCCGGCTGGGCGGAGACCGCCCCGCTCGCACGTTTCCGCCTCCGCGGCACGGGTCTTTACGCGCTCGGTTCGACGCCGGCGGGCGTCTTCGTGGATCGCTACGACCTGGAGGTGGGCTGATGGTGCGTCTATCCGGGCCACTGGCGCTCGCGTTCGCCGCTGCGGCGGCGACCTGCGCACTGACCGCTGCCACGGCGTCGTGGGCGTACCACACGCGCTTCGTCAAGTACAACGAATTAGTAAGAACTGCATCACAAGCGTTCTGGCGGATAGTCGGGGGCCCGCCAGCCCGGGTCGAGCTCGCTCGCGGGTTGCCGCTGTAGGAGGGCTTGCAGATTGGGGCCGAGCGTGATCTCGAGCACGGTTGCTGGGGGTGGATTCTCACCGAGCATGTCCCGGATCGCTCGCTCCGCATCTAACAGCGGGCAGAGCGAGCAACGCGGGAAGACACCGTAGGAGAAGCGAAAACGGCAGTCGCCGTACATCGTTAGCTGCGAGGAGGCACACCAGGCCATCTCTTTGGTGTGGTAGGCGGATACCTGCTCGTCCTGTTCGACCACCTCGGTTGTGCGCCAGTGGCGCACCCGTTCCAACAGGCGGGCAAGACCCGTGTAGGCCGCCGGGTCGCCTCCCAGCCGGAAACCGACCCGGTACCTGCCCAGTGCAAGCTCACTGCACTCACCCGCCCCATCGCGCGCCTCGGCCACAGCCCGGCCAAACTGCTTCGAGGACGACGGGCCAAACTCGACCGTCACCAGCCGCTCCATCCAACCAACCCTAACCGACCAAGCCGACCCGATAGGCGGGCCTCGTCGCGCTTTGTTGGAAC
>JACXTT010001834.1_pt1 | contig 34676 bp, 32 predicted proteins | sample 9270951 | NCBI WGS metagenome assembly JACXTT01 (sample SAMN15532306, study PRJNA645909) | rock metagenome | isolation source: weathered quartz diorite | place: Puerto Rico | collected 2017-06-21 | reverse complement strand
GAAGGGAGAGTCCCGTCAGGAACACGCCGAGGAGGCCAAAGCCCGCGCCGGCCACCGCCACCCAAAGGTTGTCTCCCTTCCGGAAGCCGGTTGCATCCAGCATAAAGGGAAGAAAAGCGCCCTTTAGCTCAGGATTTTGGGCCTCCTCTTTATGGACCAAACCATTAAGAAGCTCCGCGGGAACCGCCGTGAGAATGCCCGTAAATTCAAGCTGGTGATTGTCCGCTGGCGTCTTCACCAGCAAGAGCCGTTTTTCCACAACAAGAGCGACCACTTCCGCGCGAATCTTGTCGTGATTGTCCGCGTCGACTTCCCTCATCCCGGTCGCAAAAGACGCTGCGCCTCGCACTTTCAAGAAATAATGCCTCGGCGCGTCGGGATTAGAGATGGCAACCAGTTGCGAATTCTGGACCGGGAATGGGCCGAAAATGAAGTTGTACGTGTCGCGCCAGCCCGCTGCCAACAGCAGTCCGAGGACGGTCAGAATACCGCCCCCGATGAATAGCAGGTTGCGATTGGTCCGCCGGATTTGCCGGCTAATGAAGTCATCCCACATGAGGTCGCCTCTCTTTTGCCCTCGCGGCGAAATTTGGAGCTATACCGTTCAAGGTATCGGTCCATTCCGAGGTGACGCAATAGGACTGCGGTCTCTAGTTCGCTTGCGCGTTACTGTCCCAAGGGACGGGTGGCCTCTTCCCATGCATATGCAAGGCGGGAAATTTGATTTCGACTTTAACCTCTAGCAATTTCAGCGCCTTGCGACTCCATTCGAATGCTAATAGGAAAGTAATTGGCACGTAGTATACCTTTGTGCTATTCTCCCCCGTGTTTGTTTACACTGAGCCTCGAAGTGCCAATCAAAATCTCCGCAGGCCGCCCCGTCCACACCATTTTCCACTTTCACTTTTCGATTTTCCGTTTCACCCTAAGCTATTTAGAATCAACACTTATGAAAACCATGGGGGGGGTAGCTAAAAATCCGAATCAGGATTCCCATCCTCAGCAATCATCGGTAGCTGATGGTTAGGTCCTATACGACGCGTTAATGCGCACGTACTCGGCAGTGAGGTCGCAAGTCCAGTAACGCGCCATTGCATTGCCCGCATGCAGATCCACCACGAGCAGAACGTGCTCCGTGAGAAGCTTGTTGCTGGCGGCGCGCTCGTTGAAATCGAGCGGCTGGCCGCGGCGCAAAACGGGGATGCCTGCCATCTTGATGTCTACCAAAGCAGGATCGAACTTCACGCCCGCGCGGCCCGCGGCGGCGAAAATGCGGCCCCAGTTCGGGTCGCCTCCCGCGAAGGCCGTCTTCACCAGCGGCGAAGTGGCGATGGTTTCGGCAATACGTTTCGCGGCGGCTTCTGTCTTTGCGTGGCGCACTTCGACTTCGATCACGCGCTGCGCGCCTTCGCCATCGGCAACAATTTGCAGTGCGAGCGAACGGCAGACATCTTCGAGTGCAGCAGTAAAAGCACGATGCGCCGAAGTTCCGGCCTTGATCGAAGGCGCGCCGGCTTCACCATTCGCGAGAACGAGTAGCGTGTCGTTCGTCGAAGTGTCGCCATCCACGCTGATCGCGTTGAACGTGCGCGAGGTAACGTCGCGCAGTGTTCTTTGCAGGAGGGACGGAGCAATCGCCGCATCCGTCGCGATGAAGGCCAGCATCGTCGCCATGTTGGGATGGATCATCCCCGCGCCCTTGGCGCAGCCGACGAGATGAATCCGCTTCCCGGCCATCTTGAACGAAGCGGCCGAGGTTTTCGGGCGTGTGTCGGTCGTGCAGATGGCTAGCGAAGTCTCCGCGAACGAACGGGCCGAGGGACGGCGATGCCGCGCAATGACCGGCAGCGCACGAAGAATTTTCTCGAGCGGCAGCGGCACGCCGATGACGCCCGTGGAGCACACGAACATTTCCTGCGGTGCGCAGCCGAGCCGTTTCGCGGCTTCAGCCACGGTGCGCTCCGCGGCGGCGTGGCCCGTTGCGCCGGTCGCGCAGTTGGCGTTGCCGGCGTTTACCACCACGGCGCGCATGCGGCCTTTGGACGTGCGCAAGTTTTGTTTGGAAATAAGCACGGGTGCGGCAACAACGAGGTTTTGCGTGAAGACGGCGGCGGCCGAAGCCGGAACATCGCTCGAAAGAATCGCGAGATCGAGCGCGCCGGTTTTCTTCAGGCCGCAGGCAGTGGCGGCGAAGCGGAATCCGCACGGCAGGGAGGCTTCGGAAAGTGCGTGCTTCATCAATGGAAGATCCGCAGGACTAGCGCGCCGGCCCCGGAAGGGACCTCCGATCCTCCGCAACCGCAGCGAGGGAGGATAGTTGTTTCACTGCCTGGCTTGCATTCATGACTTGGCTCCTGTTTTGCTGGTTTTTCTGTTGAGACGTGCTTCCAAATCGGCAATCGCGGCACGCACGTTTTCAGGCGCGGTGCCGCCGGGAACTCTTTTCTTGCTAAGGGCCGCCTCGACGCTGAGGCTCTCCGCGAAATCGGCTTCAAAAGCCTGTGAGATTTTCTTGAGGGCGTCGAGAGGCAGTGCCATCCACGAAATATTTTGTTTCTCGGCTTCGCGCAGCACTTTGCCAACGATGCCGTGAGCCTGTCGGAAGGGAATGCCTTTGTGTACGAGATAGTCCGCGGCTTCGGTGGCAAGCAACGCTGGATTGGACGCAGCAGCTTCCAATCGCCGGGCGTTGAATTTCGTAGCAGCGAGAGCGCCGGTCGCAACAGCAATCATGTCCGCGACTTGATCGTGCGCGGCAAAGAGCGCTTCTTTGTCTTCCTGCAAATCGCGCTGATAACTGGTCGGCAGACCTTTGAGCGTCGTGAGCAAACCGAGCAACGCTCCGGTGATACGGCCGGTTTTACCGCGAATCAGTTCCCAGCAATCGGGATTCTTCTTCTGCGGCATTAGGCTGCTGCCGGTGGAAAATTCGTCCGGCAGGATGACGTAAGAAAATTCTTGCGACGCGAAGATCACGAAATCTTCCGCGAGGCGCGAAAGATGCGTGGCGATGCCAGTGAGCGCGAACAAGTAATCAAGCGCGAAGTCGCGGTCGCTGACGGCGTCCAGGCTGTTCGCGGTGATGCGGGAGAATCCGAGTTCACGTGCAATCGCATGGCGGTCGATCGCGAACGAATTTCCCGCGAGTGCTCCCGAGCCCATCGGACAGGCGTCTGCGCTTGCTGCGGCGTGCTGCAATCGCGCGATGTCCCGCGTGAACGCTTCGGCGTGCGCGAGCAGGAAATGCGAAAGCAGGATCGGCTGGGCATGCTGCATGTGCGTCATGCCGGCCATCGGCACGCCGAGATTTGCTTTCGCTTGAAGGAGAAATGAATTCAGCAGCGCAGAAAGAGCCTTTTGAACTTGCGCAGCTGCATCGATGACGAACAGACGAAAATCGGTGGCGACAAGTTCGTTGCGGCTGCGGCCGGTATGCAGTTTCCAGCCCAGCGGTCCAAGTTCTTCGAACAGCGCTTTTTCAACGAAGTGGTGCACGTCCTCCGCTTCAGCACCCAACTTTTCAAGCCATGCGGCATCCGTTCGCGCGCGCTCGGCAATTTTGTCGAGCGCGGCAAGCGTTTGTTTCAATTCTGTCGCCGTGAAAATGCCGATCGGTTCGAGCGCTCTGGCCCACGCACGATCCACGGCAATTTCGTAAGGGAGAAGCCGACGGTCAAACGCAAACGAGCGCTGGAAGGCGTCGAATTGAACATTTGGCTCGCGCTCGAAGCGTCCGCCCCACAGCCGGTCGTCTTTGCGTTCGGTCATTGGTCTGTTCTTGGACGAATTACTGTTTGCTGCCCTCGGCTTTTGCTTTCGTCCGGACGGTTACGGGCAGTGCGAATAGGTTGATGAAGCCCTCGGCATCCTTGGGGTTGTAGCGGCCCATCGTGAAACTGGCGAGGTCCGCGCGATAGAGCGAGAAAGGCGAAACGCGCTTGGTGACGTTGAGCGTGCCCTTCCAAAGTTTCAAGCTGACGGCGCCGCTGACGCGTTGCTGCGCGATGTTGAAAAATCCGTCGAGCGCTTCCCGCAGCGGCGCGAACCACAGGCCGTAGTAAACCAGTTCGGCGTAGCGCAACGAAAGTGCTTGCTGGAAATGCGCGGTCTCGCGGTCGATTGTGAGTCGTTCCAATTCCTGATGCGCTTTGACGAGCACGGTCCCGCCGGGAGTTTCATACGCGCCGCGGGATTTCATTCCGACGAGGCGATTTTCGACGAGGTCGGTGCGGCCGATGCCGTGCTTCGCGGCGATTTCATTCAGCGTGTTGAGAAGATCAGCCGGACCGAGCTTCGCGCCGTTCACAGAGACAGGAGTGCCGGATTCAAAACCGATTTCGACTTCTTCGGCTTTGTCCGGAGCTTTTTCGGGTGAAACGATCCATTGCCACATCGCTTCGTTCGGAGCGTTGGCGGGATCTTCGAGTTCACCGCCTTCGTGGCTGAGGTGCCAGATGTTGCGGTCGCGGCTGTAGATATTTTTCTTGCTCTGCTCGACGGGCACGTTGTGGTTTTGCGCGTAGGCAATGGCATCTTCACGGGAATCGATGTCCCACTCGCGCCACGGCGCGATGATCTGAATATTCGGCGCGATGGCTTTGTAAGCGAGTTCGAATCGCACCTGATCGTTGCCTTTGCCGGTGCAGCCGTGGGAGAGGCCATCGGCGCCGAGTTTCAGCGCGATTTCCGCCTGGCGCTTGGCGATGACGGGCCGGGCCATCGAAGTGCCGAGGAGATAGGTGTGCTCGTAGACGGCGCCGGCGCGCAGCGTCGGCCAGATATAATCGCGGACAAATTCTTCGCGCAGATCTTCGACGTACGCCGTGGAAGCGCCGGTGGCCAGCGCCTTCTTGCGCGCGGCTTCGAGATCTTCTTGCTGACCGACGTCGCCGATGACAGCGATGACTTCGCAGCCGTAATTTTCCTTCAGCCAAGGGATAATGATGGAGGTGTCGAGTCCTCCGGAGTAGGCCAGCACAACTTTTTTCGGTTTGTTCAATTGCTGTTTCACGATCCCTCTCTTGCGTCTTGGTATTGCCAAGCTGGGGCACAGCGGTGCTGCGTCCCTACAAATGTGATGCGTGCATGCGACACGATGAAGAGCATCGCAAGGCTAAAACAGTGTATGCAGGATGGCCTTCTGCACGTACATTCGGTTTTCGGATTGGTCGAGGACCACCGATTGAGGCCCGTCGAGAATTTCCGGCGTAACTTCCCGGCCACGGTGTGCCGGAAGACAGTGCATGAAGACAGCGTCCGGCGCAGCAAGCGCCATGAGTTCCGCGTTCACCTGATACGGCTGGAACACTGCGCTGCGCACTTTCTCCTCGGCTTCGAAGCCCATGCTGGTCCACGAATCCGTGTAGACGGCCATGGCACCGCTGACGGCTTCGTGGGGGTCCGTCATCACTTCGATTTTGGCTTTCGTTTCGCGGGCCACGCGCTTGCCATCGGCGACGACTTCAGGAGAGGGCGCGTACTCCGCCGGCGTGGCGATGCGGAGATGAACGCCAAGGCGCGCGGCGAGATAGATCAGCGAATTGCAAACGTTGTTGCCGTCACCGACGTAGGCCAGCTTGGAGCCACGCAGCGCGCCGAATTTTTCTTCGAGGGTGAAGAAATCGGCGAGGGCCTGACAGGGATGAAATTTGTCGGAAAGCGCGTTGATGACGGGAATATTTGCATTCGCCGCCATTTCTTCCAGAACGCGCTGGTGGTACACGCGCGCCACGATGCCGTGCACCCAGCGTTCGAGATTGCGCGCGACATCGGCGATGGACTCGCGCGCACCGAGCGATGCGGACGCCTGCGTGTGGTCCAGGAAAACGACCGAGCCGCCCATGCTTTGTATGCCGACCTCGAAGGTGACGCGCGTGCGAAGCGAGGGCTTTTCAAAAATGAGCGCGATGAACTTGCCGCTCAGCGTGGAAGCGTAGCGCCCGGGACGGGCCTTCACGTCGGCGGAGAGCTGAAGCAGTTCGCGCGTGTGCGCGGGGCTCCATTCCGCTCCAGTGAGGAGGTCGTTCGATAAAGAAATGGGGGCAACGAGAGTCGTCGTGGTCATATTTTTCACCTTGCCGCGGCATGGGCGACGCGCGCCGGATCCGCGGCCTTGCCGGAATCCGATGCAGCGGCCTGTTGCGGCTTAGTTGCAAGAACGAGTTCGAAAAGCCGGAGAAACTCGCGCACCTGCTTGCGGTTGATGATGAACGGGGGAAGCAAACGCAACGTAAAATCGTGAGTGCAATTGATCAGCAAGCCGTGCTGCATGGCTTCGGCTACAAAGGGCGCGCCTTCGAGGGAGAGTTCGACGCCGACCATGAGCCCTTCTCCGCGAATTTCGCGGATGAAGTCAAATTTGGCGGCGAGCTTCGCGAGACCTTCGCGAAGCTCCGCACCACGCGCGCGGATGTTTTCGAGGAGCTTTTCGCTCTCGACGGTTTCGAGGAATTCGAGCGCGGCAGCACAGGCAAGCGGACCGCCGCCGAAGGTTGTTCCGTGCATGCCGGGTGAGATGCGAGAAGCAACCGCCTCCGACGCAAGAATCGCACCGAGCGGCAGACCCGCAGCGAGAGGCTTCGCGATAAGAGCGATGTCCGGCTTGGATGAAAATTTCTGGTAGGCGAAATAGCGGCCGGTACGGCCGAGGCCGCATTGAATTTCATCGGCGATCAACAGAGCGCCGTGCTGCGTGGCGAGAGCACGAGCACGATTCCAGAAAGCTTCGCTCACAGGATGGATACCGCCTTCGCCCTGAATCGTTTCGAGAAGGACGGCGCAGACGGTGCCGTCGAATTTCGATTCGAGATCGGCCACATCGTTGAAGCGCACGAATTCGGCGCCGGGAACCACGGGAGCAAAGGGCAGGCGATATTTTTCCGTGGAGGTGACGCTGATCGCGCCGAAGGTGCGGCCGTGGAATGAATTTTCCAGCGCCAGGAAGCGGTGCTTTTTCGGAGCCGTTCCAGGAGCTTCGCCCGGCTTGCGTGCAAAGAGTCTAGCCAGCTTCATCGCACCGTCAATGGCCTCCGTGCCGCTATTGGTGAAGAAAACGCGATCAAGACCGGACCAAGCGGCAAGTTTGCAGGCAAGCGGGCCCTGGTGCGCGTTGTGATAGAGATTCGAGAGATGAATCGCGCGGGCGGCTTCGCGGCGGATTACTTTCACGACGCGGGGATGCGCGTGACCAAGGGCGTTGACAGCGATGCCGCCCAAAAAATCGAGATACTTCTTCCCGGTGGCGTCAAAAACATAAGCGCCGCGCCCGTGGGTCATGACCACGGGCGGCCGTTTGTAGGTGGGCAAGAGAAATTTTTCGGCATCCAGCAGACGTGCGTCCGGCTTGACGGTTTGCGTGCCTAAAGTTGTGGACTTGAAGGCCAAACGCGAAACGGTTTTTTTCTTGTGAGAGGTACGCATTATGCCGCCGAGAGAGCCGCGCGAGAGGCGGAGAGTGGTTCCCGCAGGACGCGCGTGCCTGGAATCAACGCAGCGCCGTCATTTTCAATGGCACCCATTGCGCGCGACGCGAGCAATAATGCTTCGGAGGAAGCGCCGCCAACGATGCGGACCTCGCGGACGCCGCCTTCGATGGCGCGCTTGGCGGCTTCCAGTTTCAGGACCATGCCTCCGGAAACGACGTGGCACTGTACCAGGCGTTCGATTTCTTCGCAGGTGACGGCGGCGAGGACTCTTTCCCCGTCGAGCACGCCGGCAACATCGGTGAGATAGATCAGCTGATCCGCGCCGAGATATTCGGCGCAAGCGGCGGCCATGTGGTCGGCGTTGATGTTGTAGAGTTCATTGTCTGAGCCAATGCCGAGACATGGCGCAACAGGAAGGAATCCTTCGCGCCAGAACGATTCGATCAGCGGCGCGTTCAGGCCCGTGAGATAGCCCACGAAACCGAGACTGCCCTGCACTTCGTTGTGCACCATCGGCTCGGCGACGAAACACTGCGCATCCGCGGCGGAAACGCCTATGGCAGGCTGGCCTTCCGCCGAGATCGCCGCGACGAGCTTCTTGTTCAACAGACCGGCGAAAACCATGACGGCCACGTCGCGTGTTTCCCGGTCGGTGACGCGCAAACCGGCGACGAATTTGCTTTCGATGGCCATGCGCTCAAGCGTGGCGGTGAAAAGGCGTCCGCCGCCATGCACGACAAGAATTTCGTGACCCTCCTGAGCGAGAGCGGCCACTTGGCGCGCGAGGGCGCGCACCGTGGCGTCGTCTTCGAGTAATGCTCCTGCGAACTTGATTACGATTTTCATTGGAGTGCAGTTTGCTCCTCGATCCCCAGCATGTGGTTGAAATTCTGCACGGCCTGCCCGGCGGCGCCTTTCCCGAGATTGTCGAGACAGGAGACGATCACGAGGCGGCGTCCGGATTTATCCGGGGCAAAGCCGATATCGCAGAAATTGGTGTGCGCGACGTGCTGCAATTCGGGCAGCGTCCCGGCGGGCCAGATACGGACCATGGGCCGCCCGGCGTAGAACTTGCGGTAGAGCGCCTCGATGTCCACCGCGGTTTGCGGCTCCGCGAGATTCACGTAGATCGTGGAAAGAATGCCGCGCGCGAGCGGCAGCAGATGCGTCGAAAACACGACTTGATTCTCGCTGAGACCGGTGTGCTCGAGAATCTCCGGCGTGTGGCGGTGCGCGAAGAGCCCGTAGACCTTGAAATTCTCATCCACTTCGACGAAATGGAGATCCCGGCGAGGATCTTTGCCGGCGCCGCTGGCGCCGGACTTGCAATCGCAGATAACGCTGGAGTCCGCGGCGATCCAACCGGCTTCCGTGAGAGGACGCAGGGCCAGGATCACGCTCGTGGCATAGCAACCGGGATTGGCGACCAATCGGGCGGTTGCAATTTGCGTCGAGTAGAGTTCAGGAATTCCGTAAACGGCTTCCTTGAGCCAATCGGAGTGCGGAGCGGCAGCCTTGTACCAGAAGCTGAAGGTATCCGCCCCACGAAAACGGAATGCACCACTGAGATCCACGACGCGAATACCAGCGCTGACCAAGAGCGGCGCCAACTCGGCAGAAACTTCATGCGGCGTGGCGAGAAACGCCGTGCCGGCTTTGCTCGAAAGGATGGCTTCCACCGAAAGCGGACGAAGCGGAGCTTCGCCCCAGCCGCGGAACTGAGGAAAAAGCTCGGCGAGGCATTTCGCGCCGCTGGTTTCGCGCACGTAGAACACCGGCGCCCGCAGCTCGGGATGGCGCAGAAGGACGCGCGCCAGTTCGAGACCGGTATAACCGGTGACACCAACGACGGCGATCTGGCGAGAGTCTCTCATTTCAAGAAGGCTTCGATCTTTTTTTGCAAGGACTCACGTGATTTCTTGCTGGGAGTAATGATCAAAACAGTGTCGTCGCCGGCGATGGTTCCGGCGATTTCCGGGAATTTTGCACCATCGACAGCGGCAGCGAGGGGCTGCGCACCGCTGGGCGGGGTTTTCAGAACGAGCAGATTTTCGGCGGGACGAATATCGAGAAGAAACTCACCGAGAGCCCGCGCCAAGGGTGGCAACGGCGTGGATTCCTCCGGGAGCGCCGTGGCGGGCTTATAGCCCGACTGAGTTTTTACGAGGCGCAGCTCCTGCAGGTCGCGCGAAAGAGTGGCCTGGGTGACGCGGAGTTTTTGCGCAGCAAGACGGCGGCGCAGTTCTTCCTGGTTACCGATCCTCGGATCGGCAACCAGCCGGAGGATTTGACCGTGCCGGAATGTTTTTCCCGTGCTCATAGAGGCCGGACTTTGCATCCTAATGTATTTTTATACAGGAGACTGCATACTCCTGTCAATCCCTTGCGGAATATTTCTGCCGGCGGTTACGTTGGAAGGACCGAGACAAGGAGGGAGCGCCTCATGTAAGATTCGCAGCACTTACGCGAGGCGTACTGGATTTTTCGCGCAGGGGATGTAACCTATCGTCTCGGGCAATACCACGGGTCCCATGGGAACGCCTTGCCAGATTTCGGGCTGCAAGAACGAAGCGCCGCAGGCTATTGCGGAGCAGCGGCTTTGCGTCCTGCACTTTACGCTCTCGCTGGAAGCAAGCTGCGCGGAGATGCGGCGGGAGACGGCCCTCGGCAACGCTCCCCAGGATCGCCAGCGGGACATCATGCGATTCATCACGGAAAATGGAGAACGACTGGCGCGCGTGGCCACCAGCGGGCTGCACCTCACGGACGATTTGAAAGCGCGGATCCTCAGCACATTTCTGACGCTGATGAATCTCCGGGAAAACCTCGACCGGTCGAACATGAGAAGTTCGTTTGGGCGTTCCAGCCATCCGCTCCGGTGAATTAGAATCCACGGATTTTCGATAAATATTAAGGTCAAGCGCCGATGTATCGCGCGTACAGCGAGCGAGCGACGGCGGGGTCTTTGGTGCCTTTGAGGATGGCGCGGCCGTCGGCGAAAACGGTCATTTCATAGGGAGCGACACGGAAGCGAAGTAGAAAATCATTCTGGCGCACGTCATCCACAACGGAGGTCAGGCGCAATTTGAGAGTGTGGAGATCTATGGCGCGGTCCGTTTCGTGGATTTGCACGGAATCGCGGCCGCACAGGGTGACGTGCGGCTGGGCCTGGCCACTGAGAAAAGTGAAATCCTGTTTCGCGCAGGCGCGGCAATCCGGATTGCGGGCCACACCGACCGATTGCATGCGGCCGCTCCAGACATCGCAAGAAATCAAGCGGCCGGTGAGGGCTTCCGGATGACCGGAGAGGAGCTTCAGGGCCTCGGCGACCTCCAGCGAGGCGATGAGGTTTACGATGGGACCCAGGACGCCGATGGTGTCGCAGGTTTCCTCGAGACCGGGAGTGCCGTTGGAGGATTCGAGGAGGCAGGAGAGGCAAGGGGTCTGACCGGGACGTATCGTCATGGTGAGGCCGTAGCTGGCGACCGCGGCGGCGTAGATCCAGGGCCGCGCGGAGTTGACGGCAAAATCATTAATGAGGAATCGCGTTTCGAAATTGTCCGTGCCATCGAGGAGGAGGTCGAACGGACTGAGGAGTTCGTACACGTTGCGGGGGCTGAGGTCGGCGACGATGCCTTCCACGGCGACGCTGGAATTGATGGAGCGCAACTTTTGCTCCGCGGCAACCGCTTTGGGCAGGGCTTTTTGGGCATCCGATTCGTCAAAAAGGGTTTGGCGCTGCAAGTTGGAAGGCTCGACGAAATCGCGGTCAATGATTCGCAGTTGACCGACGCCGGCGCGGGCCAGAAGATTGGCGGCGGCAGCGCCGATGGCACCGCAACCGATGATGGCGGCACGGGAAGCGAGCAGCCGCTCCTGACCTTCCGGACCGATTCCGGCGAAAAGCATCTGGCGCGAATATTTTTGCTGGAGCGAATCTTCCACGAGCAATGTAGCCCCGGCAGGCGCGCAGGAAGCGCCTACTTAGCAACATGATAGCCCCAAAGTGCACAAGGCAGGAAACTCCGCTGTGCTACCCTGCGTCTGAGCGATTGGACGCATGAAATTGGGCTGGGCTAATGGGTTGCGAGGCATTGCCGCACTCGCGCTCCTGACGGGAGCTGCGCTGACGCGCGCCCAAACGCCGCCGGAAGCAGGGACCGCGAATGCGGCCACGAAACCGATGGTCGTGGCGGTCCGCATCGTCAAAGGAGACGGAACGGTTCTCTCTGAAGCGCCCGCGGGAATCGCCGTGGAAACCGGAAAAGCACTGGACCGCGGAAAGGTCGCGGAAAGTATGCGCGCGCTGTACCGGACAGGGAATTATTCCGACTTGCGCGCTGTGGCGGTGCCCGCTGAGGGCGGAATCCGGCTGGACTTCGTGGCGCGGGAGAATCTGTTTTTCAATCAGGTGCGCATCGAAGGACTCTCCGCCCCGCCTAGCGACTCCTCGGCGACCGCGGCGATGCAGCTTACTCTGGGGCAAACTTACCGGAAAAGCGCGGTCACCGAAGCACTGGAGCGGCTGAAGGAGACGCTTCGGGATGAGGGCCTGTATCGGGCGGAGCTCTCCGCGGAAGAGGTGCCGCATGCGGACACTCACGAGATGGACATCGTCGTCCACGTAAAGCCCGGGCCGCGCGCCCGTCTCGAGGCCATCCGCCTCAAGAACAATACCGAATATCGTGATGCCGTAATCCTTTCCCGGTTGAAGATGAGAGCCGGGCGAGAAATCACGTCCGCCCGGCTGCAGCGCGGGACCGACCGCATCCGGAAATTTCTCGTGAAGAAAGGGCATCTGAGCGCACGAGCGGCGGTGCGCCGGGGTGAATATGATGCGGCAAAGAATATGATCCCTCTCGATCTGGATGTCACGGAAGGCCCGCGAGTAAGGGTGACAGTCACCGGAGCGAAGCTTTCCAAAGGCGACTTGAAAAAGCTCATCCCCATCTATCAGGAGGGCGCCGTGGATGCCGACCTCCTGGAGGAAGGGAAGCGCAACTTGCAAGAGCGGCTTGAACGAGACGGGTATTTCGATTCCGAAGTGGACTATGAAACGGACACGCATGAAGTGAAGGCCAACGGGAAGGGCTGGCAGGGCACCGAGGAAATCATCACGTATACGGTACAGCGCGGCGAACGGCACAAATTAATCGGGATCGAGATTGCCGGCAATAGGTACTTCGATGCGGAGCTGTTGCGGAGCCGCCTGCAGATTTTTGGCGGGGCCTTCGCTTCGCGCGGGCGATTCAGCCGGAGGCTGGCGGAATCCGACGCGCGATCGATGCAGCTTCTTTATCAGGCAAACGGATTTCTGGATGCGAAAGTGGAACCCGAGATCGAAGATGACTACGAGGGCAAAGAAGGCGATCTGTTCATTCGCTTCAACGTGTACGAAGGGAAGCAGACGCGCGTGGCCTCACTTTCGATCGAGGGCGTTCATGCTTTCAAGGAGGAAGAACTTCTCGGGGTGATCGGTTCGTCGCGGGGACAACCGTACTCCGAGTTTGGCGTAACGACCGACCGCGACAATATCCTGGCGCTTTATTTCAATGAAGGATTCCCGGAGGCCAGCTTCACTTCCACCGCGGAGCGCGTAGCGGCGAATGCCAATTCGAACAGCAGCGTCACGAACGGAGCTTCTCTCCAAGACACCGGGCAAAAGGATTCGAAGCCGGCGTTCGAACAAGCGGATGCAGTGCGGTTGGTGTACCGCATACAGGAAGGCCCGCAAACGCGGGCGCGCCGGATTTTGATAAGCGGTTACGAACATACGCGGCAAGGCGTGATTCGCCGGGAGATCAAGATCAAGGCCAATGAACCGCTGCGCGGAGGCGACGTCGTTGAATCGCAGCGGCACCTCTACAACCTGGGGGTCTTTAACCGGGTGACGATCGAACCGCAGAATCCGAGCGGAACAAACCCGGATAAAGACATCGCCGTGCTCGTGGAAGAAGCCAAACGCTACACCGTGGCTTATGGCGGAGGATTCGAAGTGCAGCGGCTGGCCAGCACAACGAACCCCACAGGCGGGCAGGTGCAAGCCGCCCCTCGCGGAATCATCGAGGTCAGCAAACTGAACTTGACAGGACGCGCGGACTCGCTGTCATTCAAACTGCGCGGCAGCACGTTGCAGGGGCGCGCGCTGCTGGGATATTTCGTGCCGAGCACGTTCGGCAATCCACACTTCAGCTTTCAGGCGACCGTGTTTGCGGAAAAGACGCGGGACATCAACACGTTTACGGAGCGGCGGTACGAAGGGTCGGTGCAGTTGACGGAGCAGATTTCGCCTCTGGCCACGATGCTGTACCGGTATGCTTTCCGCAAAGTGCTTGTTTCGAACTTGAATATTCCTTCGCGGGAAATCCCGTTGTTCCAGCAGCCAACGCTGGTCTCGCAATTCGGTGTGACCTGGTTCCGCGACTCGCGGGACAATCCCGCCGACGCCACCAAGGGAAGTTTTAATAGCGTGGACTTCAGCGATGCAGACACTTATTGGGGTTCCAGCGCCAGTTTCCTGCGCTTCTTCTTTCAGAATTCCACTTACTACCCCATCAAACGACGGTTTAGCTTCGCGCGTTCCATGCGCTTCGGGATTCTGATGCCATATCGCGACACCGTCTCGCTGACCTTTCCTGCTCCGACGTGTCCAACGGGATCACCCACCTGCACGCTTCCAACGGTTATTCCGCTGCCCGAGCGATACTTTGCCGGTGGCGGCACTTCGCTGCGGGGTTTTGCGCTGAACCAGGCTGGGCCACGCGATTTTGGCACGGGGTTTCCTGTGGGAGGGCAGGCGCTGCTGGTCTTGAACCAGGAATTTCGTTTTCCAATGCGCTTGCCGTTCATCGGCACGGCACTCGGCGGCGCCATATTTTATGACGGCGGAAATGTTTACAGCCGCCTGACGCGGATCTCTTTCAGGACGATGCTGCCAGCGCCAACCTTCGGGTTGCAAAATCCTGCGCTGCCACCCGGACCAACGAACGTGAACGTGTGTCTCACAAACTGCAGCAACGAACTGAACTATTTTGCTCACTCCCTCGGTTTGGGGGTCCGATACAAGACACCGGTAGGTCCGATTCGCGTTGATCTTGGCTATCAGCTCAATCGTCCGTCGTTTGTCATTCCTATTCCGTGTCCTCGGAACACACCCACTTGCCAGCTGGGCTCGCTAGGCCAGCAAGGCACGCGGCTACCCGGGTTCCAAATATTCTTCAATCTGGGATCGAGCTTTTGATGCGTAGTCCGACGATTCGCGCGCTGTTTGCTGTCATGCTCGGGCTGGCGGCCGGGCGCTTTCCCGGCGCGCAGGAAATCCTCGACCGCATTGTCGCACGGGTAGAAAACGACATCATTTTATTGAGCGACATTCAAGCACTGAGCCGGTACCAGCAACTCGCCGATGGAAAGTCGGAGACCGAAGGGCAGATTCTAGACCGGCTGATCGATCAGTGGATTGTGCGAACGGAAGCAGAAGTTGCTCATTTCCCGCACCCCTCGGACGCCGACATTGACCGCGGCCTGAGCAGGCTTCAGAAATCGTTTGCTTCTGCTGAAGAGTTCGAAGCGAGAAAGAAGCAAAGCGGTCTGGATGATTCTGAAATCCGGCGAATCGTGGGCTCTCAACTTTACTTGAGCAATTACCTTGATTCGCGTTTTCGGCCCAGTGCACAGATTGATGCCAAGGCGATTGAAAACTTCTATAAGACGGCGGTCTTGCCAGTTGCCAAGTCTCGCGGGCAGGAACCGCCATCGCTGGACGCCGCGCGCGACTCGATCCAAGAAGCGCTGATTCAACAAGCGATCAACGAGCAAACCGACCGGTGGCTGAAAGAAAGCCGAGTTCGCCTTCACATCGAGAGACTCCTCGAAGAGGGGGCAAAATGAAGCGCAATACACGCCACCCGATCTGGAGCTGGATTATTCATACGCCGTGGGTACTGGCGGTTCTAGGGGTCCTTTCCGTCATTGCGTTTTTCGGCAGCGGCGCCGGGAATCCTCTGTTGACCAGGCTGATTACGCATCGGCTGGCAGTTATGACAGGCGGGAGAGTTGAGTTGCGCTCGTTGTCCATTCAATGGCTGGCGATGCGCGCGACGTTGAAAGGCCTGGTGATTCACGGGAAGGAGCCCGCGGGGGCGGAGCCGTTTTTTTCCGCGGAGGAAGTTCAGGCGGGGCTGCGGATCGACTCGGTCTGGGCGCGCAGAGTTTCGGTAAACGAACTTCTGATTCAGAAACCGCACGTGCACGTGCGCGTCGATAAGAATGGCACCACCAACGTGCCGGCGCCCCCGCGCCCCGCTTTGTCAAATAAACCGACACGCGAGACGCTTTTCGAATTGCGCATCCGGAGTTTGCTGCTGGAGGACGGCTGGATCCTCTACAACGACGTGAAGACCCCGCTGGCCGTGAAAGGCGGCAGCCTACGGCTTGCGCTGGAAGCGGGAGGCACACCGGAAAATCCCTTGTATCTCGGCAACCTGGAATGGCACTCGGTGCAATTCACATCGAAGCGCTATCTGCCGTTGCCCGTCAGTCTCACCGCGAAATTTACGCTCTGGCGCGATGGCTTTGCGCTCGAACAAGGGGCACTCAGCGCGGGGCGCTCGCATCTCGATGCGCAAGCTGAAATGAACAGTTTCGTGAAGCCGCAATGGACGTTTCGCTACCGCGGCTGGATTGACCTTCTCGATTTTCGCGATACTCTGCGCGAGCCGATGGTGCCGGCGGGGCGGGTGGACTTGCGCGGAGAAGGCCAATTCGCCGGCGGCCAGTTCAAAGGAAGCGGCAGTTATTCCGGGCAGAACATCGCTCTGCCTTACAACGACTTTCATGCCAATGGCCTCACCAGCCGCGGAAGCTACCGGATCGACAATCTGGGCCTGGAAGTACCGGACTTTTTCGCCGGAGCGTTTGGCGGGAGCGTGACCGGGCGCATTACCATGCGTTTCGACGGGCTGCAATTCCGCGCGGACACGCATGTACAAAACGCCAGGCTGGCCGGAGTCTTGCAGGCCATCGAGCACCCTGGCTTCCCGATCGACGAATTGCACTGGGATGGCATGATGACGGCGGACACGGTCGAAACCTGGAGCGGCCCGTTCCGGCATTTTGAAATTGCCGTGACGACCGTATGGGAGGACCCGGAACAACCCGCGAGCGGCCATCAACCGGTAAATGCTGCCTGGAAATTCCGTTACCGATACGACCCGAATCTCCTTACGATCGCATCCGGCGAATTCGAAACTCCTTCCTCGCGGGGAAACATCGATGGAGTGTTGGCGCCGCGCAATTCCGCAATCAATCTGAAATTCGAAGCAGGCGCACTGGAAACGTACAAAGATTTCATTGATGCGCTTGCCGGCGCCAAGCCGGGTTCTCCTGACGCGGCGAAACCGATTTCGGGCAGCGTCCGTTGGGATGGCAAGATCCTTGGACCTTCCGCCGGACCCACGTTTCAGGGGCACGTGCGTGGCGAACGCGTGCGCTACGACGGGGTGTTCCTGGATTCCCTCGACGGGGATCTCACCTATTCTCCAACCCAGTTATCGTTGGGGCACGGGCACGCCCGTCGCGGCGAGATGGGAACGGACGTCGAAGGAACTCTTTTCCTGACCGACTGGAACTTTTTACCAAGGAATGAGTGGTCGGCGGATGTCAATTTCGAGAAAGTCCCTGTCGAAGGCATCGAACAGCTCGCCGGCTGGTCATACCCGGTAAGCGGCCTGCTGACGGGCCAAATTCATGGGCGCGGCACACGCGAAGAGCCCAGTGTCGCGGGGCTGTTTGACCTCGCGGAGGGAAATGTTTACGGGCTCGCATTTAATCGATTGCGCGGACAACTGAGCATCTCGCGAGAGGAAGCGCGCATTGCCAATGCGGAGTTGCGCTTCTTCCCTCCTGGGAAAGAAAGCGGGCGTGGCGCGGGGATCATTACCGGTTCGGCAGGCTATCGCTATGCGGACAAGACCATCTCCGCCGAACTCGTGGGCGCAGCGCTGCCACTCGAGAATTTCGAGAAACTTCAGTCGGCGCGCCTCCCGGTAGGAGGGCAAGTCAGTTTCAAGCTGAAAGCCAATGGCCCGGTGATGGCGCCGCTCGGCGAGGGGACTTTCAGGGTCGTGGATCTCCGGGTCGGCCAAGAGGTTATTGGCAGTTTTGACGGTGGCTTAACGTCGGACGGCCGGGCGGCGCATCTCCAGCTGGGTTCGGCGATGACTACTGGAGAGATTTCCGGCGGCGGCACCATCGGGCTCGCCGATCCTTATCCCTTGAGCGGGAAGATTTCGATCAAGAACATCAACCTGGATCCTTTCCTGCAAACCGCGTTACACCTGGGAAAATCCGGAGGCCACGCAGATGCGGATGGTGACATTTCGCTGACGGGCTCAGTGAAACAGCCGGAAAGCATCGTGGTGGATGCCAGTTTCTCTCGCCTGGTGCTGACGTACGCAACCGTCCGGCTGGAAAACGTGGGGCCTGTCCACTTTCGATCGGCAAAAGAAAGCCTGGAGATCGATCCGGCAACGTTGCGAGGTGCGGACACCAATCTCCAAATCTCAGGTTCGATTTTGTTTGCGGGGCGCCGAACCGTGGGGTTACGCCTCAACGGTGGATTGGATTTGCGGCTCATCAGTGGATTTGTGCCGGGCCTTGATGCGCGGGGGCCCGCGCAAATCAATGCTTCCGTCGAAGGCACGCTGGACCGCCCACGCATCACGGGGCGAGTGCATATAGAAAATGCATCCGCTCGCGCCGTGGATTTTCCCACGGGGATGAGCACCATCAAGGGCGATTTGGTATTTGATGCGACGCGGTTGTATTTCGAGGATGTAAGCGCGGAAGCAGGCGGTGGCACATTGCATCTTTCGGGCAGCGTAAGCTATGCGGAGAGTCCGCTGCGCTACGACGTCAGCTTGCGCTCCGATCGCGTGCGCATTCGGTATCCGGTGGGAATGAGCTGGCTAGTAGGAGGCTCACTACGGCTGACGGGCACGCCAATGGGAGGCGTTCTTTCCGGGCGCGTGATGATCGAGCGCGTGACCCTTACTCAAGGCCTGGAAGTTGCGGGAATGCTGGTCTCCGCGAAAGAAGGCATCACCGGGCCATCCACCAGTTCACCGTTTCTGCGCAATTTGCAATTTGACGTCGAAGCCGTATCCGCGCCGGACGCGCGGATGGAATGGCCTGGAGCAGTGCTGCAGGCCGAAGCGAATCTGCGAGTGCGCGGGACCTGGGAGCATCCGATTCTGCTTGGACACATCCACATTCTTTCCGGTGAGTTGTACTTCGCGGGAAATCGTTACCGCGTTTCGCGGGGCGACTTGAATTTCGCGAACCCTTTCCGGCTCGATCCAGTTTTGAACGTGGAAGCGACGACGACGATCCAACAATACGAAATCACGCTGAATTTCAACGGGCCAGCCAGCAAGCTGACGCTGGCGTATCGCTCCGACCCGCCACTTCCTGCGAACGACATCATCACGCTGCTGGCACTGGGCCAAACCAGCTCTGAGGCCACAGCGCGCAGCGGTGGCACATCCCAAAGCGGAACCGCGGGCGCTTCTGCGATTCTCTCGGAAGCGATCTCCAGCCAATTGGGTGGGCGTCTCGAGCGCTTGTTTGGCATTACGCGCTTCCGCGTTGATCCGGGCCTCGCGGGAGTGGGCTCGACGGGTTCGGAGCAGAACGCCGCGGCGCGCATCACCGTCGAGCAACAGATCGCCCGGAACCTCACCATCACTTATGTTTCGAATGTAAGCTCGACACAGCAGCAGGTGATTCAAGTGGAATACAACGTCGACCGGAACGTTTCGATTGTGGGATTGCGCGACCAGAACGGCACGTTTGGCATCGACATAAAAATAAAGAAGCGCTTCAAATAGTCAAGCGGCGCTTCTCGGAGATACGCTTGGCTTTATTGCGGATTTTGCTGTTGTGCGGTCTGTTGAGGTGGTTGTTGCCCCCGGCGCTGCTGCCAGCGGCCCTGTCCAAGTCCGAGCCGCGCGGATTGGCCCACTTCCGGATTCTGCTGTTTCAATTCCGCCAGCGCCTCCCTGGCCGCTTTGTTGCCGGCCGCGCGGGTGACCGACTGGATTTCGCGGCTGATCTTGGGCATCTCCGCGGCAACTCTTTGTCCTAGCGGCGAACCATAAAACTGCAGCAAACCCTTGATTTCCTCTTGGGTGAAATGCTTGTCGTAGACGCTCACCAGTTGTTCGGTCACCTGGCCTACATCGAATTTTTTCTGGTAGCTGGCAGCGAACGCGTTTACAAACGCCTGGCCCTTGTCGTTGTTGGGCACGGTAGCGAGAAGCTTTTCCCGGGACTGCTCGATGGCGTTGCTCGCGCCGTCCTGCACCACGTCCCGCGCCCCCACGAGCTCCATTAGTGAACGGATGTCCGTTTCCTTCGTTGATGGCGCTGCTGAGGAATTGCTCTGTGGCGATGCTTGCCCGGTGTTCTGCGATGCACCCTGAATCACGAGAAAAAATGTGCCAACGTAGATGATGATGAGCGCCAAGACCGCTTTCATGACTGCCTCCGCGGCGGCATTCATTCATGCTTCCGCCACTCTTGTAAGTCTAGAGAGTGCTGTGAATACCCGCGATAGTACTGCAGGACAGTGGTGCTGCGTTTTTCACTGTCCTTTGGTTCAGGTCAACATGGTGGGCCGACTTTCTGTTAGCATTCCGCGCGATGAGTGAAACGTCCATCGAGCATCCTTCGGCAAGCATTACATCCTCGCCCATTACGATGGTGGAGCAGGAGGGAGGTCTTCATCGCAATCTGACGCCGGCGCAACTCGCCATGATCGGCATCGGCAGCACGATCGGTACGGGTTTGTTCCTCGGAAGCGCGATTTCGGTGAAACTCGCAGGTCCGGCGGTGATTCTGAGCTTTGTTGGTGGAGCGTGCATCGCGCTGACGATGATGTGGGCGCTGGCGGAGATGGCTGCGGCACACCCCGCCGCAGGATCTTTTGGACTCTACGCAGAAATGTACCTCCATCCGTGGGCGGGATTCGCGGTTCGCTTAACGTATTGGTTTTGCATGATGGTGGTAGTGGGCAGCGAAGTTGTAGCTTCGGCTATTTACTGCAAGTTCTGGTTTCCAGGCACGCCGCCCTGGATCTGGATCGGCTTATTCTCGCTTGTGATTCTCTACGTCAACGCCACCAGCGTCGGAAATCTCGGAACCTTTGAATACTGGCTCTCGATGATCAAAGTTGTGACCATCGTTGCCTTTCTGATTCTGGGGACCGCGCTGCTTACGGGCGCCGGCTTTCCGAGCCTCGGTTTCGCAAACTTCACGGCGCACGGCGGTTTTCTTCCGAATGGATGGAGGGGGGTAGGGCTGGGAGTCATTTTGGGGCTATTCAGTTTCTTTGGAATCGAGGTGGTCGGAAGCACGGCCGGCGAGGCGGCGGACCCAAAAGTTGCAGTGCCGAAGGCTCTGCGAAGAACACTGTTCGTGCTGGTGGTCTTCTATGTCGCCGGACTCGCGCTGGTTGTCGGTATCGTCCCGTGGACACAGATCGGGCTCGGGGAGAGTCCCTTCGTTCGCGTTTTCCAGACCGTGGGAATTCCCGCTGCGAGCCACATCATGAATTTCGTGGTGCTAACGGCGGCGCTCTCCAGCGCGGTAGCCAACTTATACTTCGGAGCGCGGCTGGCGTTCTCGCTGGCACGCGGCGGTTATCTTCCGGCGATTCTTGGACGATTGGGCAAAAAAGGCATGCCGGTGGTTGCGGTGTTGACTTCCGCAGGAGGAATGGCTGCGGCGCTGGTGCTATCGGAACGCTTTAAAGACTCGCTTTTCGTTTTCATGGTGGGGCTCAGCACGTTTGGAGCGCTGTTCGCGTGGCTGATGACGCTGCTGACGCACCTTGCGTTCCGCCGGTTCCACAAGAAGCACGCCAGCCCCTATCTTCGACTGGGCCCGCCTGGGCCGTGGGCATCCCTCGCGGGTTTGGCCGGAGTCCTGGCCGTGCTGGCATCAACGTGGTGGGTTCCAGGATTTCGCATCACCTTGATGGCTGGCATACCCTGGCTAGCATTTATCACGGTGTGCTACTTTGTTTGGAGAAGGGCCCGACCCCGCATGTCAGTCCGTGGAGTTTCGCGCGATGGATGAACTGCTCAAGTGGCGGGACGAATTTCCGATTCTCGACCGCACCACGTACATGATCAGCAATTCGCTCGGCGCGATGCCCCGCGGGGTATACCAAGAGATGCGCGCGTACGCGGATTCTTGGGCGGAGCGCGGAGTGCGCGCGTGGGAAGAGGGCTGGTGGGAGATGGCCGTCGGCGTGGGCGACAAGATCGCGCCGCTGATTGGCGCCGGGCCGGGCGAGATTTCGCTTCATCAGAACGTGACGCTTACCCAAGCCGTAATTTCTTCGTGTTTCGATTTCCGCGGGCCGCGCAACAAAATTGTGATGGTGGAGCTGGAGTTTCCTTCGATTCAGTATTTCTACCACGAGCAGCGGCGGCACGGCGCGCGTGTCGAACTAGTTCCCACGCCGGATCAAATTCGAATCGACGTGGACAAATTGCTGAGCGCGATCGATGAAACCACACTACTCGTGCCCATTTCGCAGGTCCTATTCCGCAGCTCGTTTATCGTTGATACGCGCGCGATCATCGAGCGGGCCCACCGCGTCGGAGCCCATGTCATCCTCGATGCGTTTCAGGCGACGGGGACTATCCCTCTGGACGTCCGGAGCTTGGGAGTTGATTTCACCGTGGGCGGAGTCCTCAAGTGGTTGTGTGGAGGCCCGGGCGTTGCTTATCTCTATGTGCGTGAAGACTTGCGCGCCAAACTGCGCCCCTCCCTAACCGGATGGATCGCCCATCGGCGGCCATTTGCGTTCGAAACCGGCGCGATTGACGCGCGCGAGGATTCCTTTCGCTATTTGAACGGCACGCCCCATATTCCGGCGCTTTATGCCTGCCGGCCTGGACTGGATATTCTCAATAAAGTTGGTATCGCCGCGATCCGCGAAAAATCGATTCGAATGACCACGCGGCTGATCGAAGGCGCGAAGTCGCACGGCTGGTGCGTCAACACTCCGGAAAACCCCGCGGAGCGTGCAGGGACTGTTTCCATCGAGTGCCCCCATGCGTTCGAGGTGTGCCGCGAACTCCTTGCGCGGGAGATCCTCGTCGACTACCGGCCCAAGGCCGGTGTACGCGCTTCTCCTCATTTTTACAATCGCGAGGAAGAGTGCGACTTCACGCTCGCGCAAATCGAAGAGATCTTAAACACAGGCGCCTGGGAAAAACACGCAGCGGCGGTCACGCATGCCTGAAAGTGAAGAATTCGCCCCCCAGATTTCGCATATGCTGGAGGCGCAGTTGCGGCGGCGCGGCATCACCGATGCCGTGGTCCTTGCGGCGATGGAATCTGTTCCGCGTCACGAGTTTGTTCCGGAAGAGTTTCGCGCGCGAGCCTACGATGATGTGCCCTTGCCCATCGGGGATGGCCAAACCATTTCACAACCCTATATCGTCGCTGCGATGACCGCAGCCCTTCGATTGCGACGGGGCGACCGCGTACTTGAAATCGGAACGGGTTCTGGTTACCAGGCCGCCATCCTCTCGCGCATAACCAAAGAAGTATTCAGTGTGGAGCGAAGGCCCGAGCTTGCGTTGTCGGCGTCGGCGCGCCTTGAGCGGCTCGGTTATGCCAACGTCCACGTGCATTGCGGCGACGGCACGTTGGGTCTTCCGGAATCTCCCTCGTTTGACGCTATCCTCGTTGCCGCTGCGGCTCCTGCGATTCCTCAGCCGCTCCTCGCCCAGCTCGCTGAAGGCGGCCGAATGATTGTTCCTGTTGGCGACGCCGAACATCAAGAGCTGCAGCTCATAGAGAAGCGTGGCAAATCATTTCTTAATACTGCACTCGAGGGGTGCCGATTTGTCCCTCTTGTTGGCTACCATGGTTGGCAGGATCCACCTTCGAGATGAGTTCTAGTAGCCCCGACCTTTCTATAATTATCCCTTCCTACAATGAGGAGTCGCGTCTACCGGCCACGCTGGATCGTATTGCCGGCTATTTGCAAAGTTACCGCGGCACGTCGGAAGTCCTGGTCGTGGACGACGGTTCAAAGGATGGCACTGCCGCAGTGGCGGAATATTTTCGTATCAAGATTCCAACGCTTCGTGTGGTTTCGAATGGGGTGAACCGAGGCAAAGGCTATAGCGTCCGTCACGGCATGCAGGAAGCGTGCGGTAGAATTGCTCTTTTCACGGACGCGGACCTTTCCGCGCCGATCGAAGAAGCCAGTAAGCTCATAGAGGCACTGGAAAACTACGATGTGGCCATCGGCTCTCGCGCCATGGAACGCAGTCTGATCAGCGTGCACGAATCCCCTTTCCGCGAATTTGCTGGCATCATTTTCAACAAGATTGTTCGAGTCATTTTGTGGCTGCCGTTTGTCGATACGCAGTGCGGCTTCAAAGCGTTCCGCCGTGAGAATTGCGGCATCATTTTCGAGCAGCAGCGCATCGAACGCTTCGGTTTTGACCCCGAGTTGTTGTACCTGGCGCGGCACCATGGATTGCGCACGGTGGAGATTCCCGTGCGCTGGGGACACTCGGCTGCGACGAAAGTGAGCATGCTGCGCGACAGCGTCCAAATGTTCATCGATATATTTACGATCCGATGGAACGCGCTTCGGGGTTGCTACCCGCGCAAGCAGTAGTTTCTCCCTTCATGCTTTATGACGCAAAGTACTTGACAGATTCAGAATCTGCTGCTAGCGTTTCGTCTATGGCGACTCCGGGCCCGCTTCGTTCTCCAAGCCGCGAACCCATTCCCATCGATGCTCGCGCCGCGGATCATCTCCGTTATATCCGCGAGACGATGGAAAGCGCTGCAGAATTCACTGCTGTGCCTGGCTGGGGCGGCGTGGCTATGGGAATTACCGCGCTGGTTGCGGCGTTCATCGCCTCGCGGCAGGTTACGCCGCGCGCCTGGCTGACCGTTTGGTTGATCGAGGCGTTCGTCGCAGTGGCCATTGCGGCTCCCACCGCCGCCACCAAAGCGCATCGCGCCAACTCCGCGCTATTCTCCGGCCCCGGCCGCAAATTCGTTCTCAGCTTTGCTCCGCCCATTGTTGTGGGCGGCCTTTTGACTTTCGCTCTTTTCCAAGCGGGCTTTCTAACCGCTTTGCCGGGTGTGTGGCTTTTACTTTACGGAACCGCGATTGTAACCGGGGGAGCGTTTTCCGTTCGAATCGTGCCGGTGATGGGCTTGTGCCTGATGCTGCTTGGCGCCGCGGCTCTCATCGGGCCGGTGCGCTGGGGAGATCCATTGATGGCCGCGGGCTTCGGCATCGTACAAATCGGGTTCGGCTGGTGGATCGCACGCCATTACGGAGGCTAGCAGGAATTCGAATGAGTAAGTCAGCCACAGCACGCCGAGAGAATGCGCACCGGTCACGAGGACGCGATGTGTCTCTGGAGGCTGTTCGCAATCCAGCACGGGAGGCCGTGCCTTCAGACCTGGATCGGCTCATCCACGAGCGCATCCGGTTGGGAATTGTCAGCGCGCTGGCCGTCAATCGCTCGCTCACATTTAATGAACTCAAAGCGCTGTTGAGAACTACCGACGGCAACCTGAGCGTCCATGCACGCAAGCTGGAAGAAGGCGATTACATTGTTTGCACCAAGTCTTTTGACGGGCGCTTGCCGAAGACGGAGTACCGCCTAGTGGCCGCGGGCCGCAAGGCGCTTGAGCGCTATCTTAATCATATGGAAGCACTTATTCGCGCCACCCGCGAGGGTTGAGCGACAAAAAATTTTGTGATTGCGCTTTGCAAGGCAAAGTAGTTTGCAGCTTATCCTCCGCGGCGGAGAAAGAACATGCTCATGCAACAGCTAAACGTTCGGAAGATTCCGGCAGTACAACCGGCCATCGCGCAGACACATCGCCTCCACGTCGCCATCATCTCGGACGGAAACGGCCGCTGGGCCACTTCGCGGGGCTTGCCGCGCTCGGCGGGCCATCGCGCTGGAGCAGAAGCAGCCCGCCGCGTGATCGAAGCCGCGCCGCGGCTGGACATTCACACGCTGACGCTCTTCGCGCTTTCGTCGGCAAATTGGAAACGTCCCGCGGCGGAAGTGAATGCGATTCTGCGGCTGCTCCATGAATATCTATTTGCTGAAACAACTCACTGCATCGACGAGGGAGTGCGGCTAAGCATCATCGGACGCCGGGACCGGTTGCCTGCCACGCTGCGGCAAGCGATTGCAGATTCCGAAGCGGTCACGGCACGCGGCACTCGCATGCATCTCCGGCTGGCGGTGGACTATTCCGCACGCGAGGCGATTTATCATGCGGCTTGCCGATTTTACAAAGTCACGGAACTTTCGCCTGAATCTTTCAGCAGCGTCTTGGCCGAAGTTCTCCGCGGAGGCTCGACGGAGGTGGACCTGCTGATCCGAACGGGCGGAGAGCAGCGGCTCTCAGACTTTCTTTTGTGGGAATGCGCTTTCGCCGAATTGGTTTTCACACAGAAACGTTGGCCGGATTTTACAGCCGCCGATTTGGAAGCGGCCGTGAAGGAATTCGGGACGCGGGAGCGCACGCGTGGCGCATTGCCGGATGCCATCGCGGGTTAGTCCAGCAGGATATGTCTGAAGGAGTTACTGACATGAGAGCTTTTCTTCGTTCTTCAAACAATGTTTCGGCTATCGTTGGAGTTCTTCTGTTGGTGGTACCAACTTATTTCGTCGCCATGTCGGCCCTGCGGTATGACGCTCCTGGCTTGCACTTCTTCGATAGCCCTATTCTCATCCTGGGGGCTTTAACAATCGCGTTCGCGATAAACGCACGATCTATTCTTTCGATGAAGCTCGAACCGGAGAAGCCGCCCGTGTTGAAAATTGCTCTGTCGCTCCGGATATGGAACCTTGCGGAAATCTTGTTTGCGTCGTTTCTCTTGGGTGCGTTGTTCGCATATGCGTTCGTGGAGAATTTCGAGCCACGCCTAGTCCGATAAGCGATACGTGTCGCAAAGAAATTCCGGCAAGCGCAAAGGATGCTCGCAACTTGCGCCTGCGGATCTCCCAGGACGACCCTGAAACACGGCTCGTGGTCGGTCACGAAAACAGTCTTTTGCATAAGAAAATCTATTTTGACATCGATTCGGCTCCCCCTCTCTCCCTGGCTGATCAATAAGCTACTCAGAATAAGCAGGTTGCTGGCACCCAATGCGTCCGTTCCTACCCTGACGTTCCGGCCTACGCCGTCGTCTATATCCCAGGAGCCAGGAATGGGAACTATGGGACTTGCGCTGCCTTGGAAGGCTAGAATCGCTTCCGTGCCGCGCCAACGGGAGACGCGAGTGGAACCTTCCGAGCACTACGCCGGTGGCCCTAACCCGGCCGTCGTGGATGCAATCACCGAGGATGCCGCGCTTGCCGCCGGGTGCCGTGCGGGAGATCTGCAGACGTACGAGCGCCTCTATTCCATCCACGGCGCGCGCATGAGAAATCTTGCGCGCAATCTGCTCGGGAATCTCGTGGATGCGGAAGATGCGGTGCAGGAGACGTTCCTAAAAGTGCAGAGAAGCATCGCGAGCTTTCGCGGGCAATCAAGTTTTATCACCTGGACCTACCGCATTCTGATCAACACCTGCCACGACGTTCGCCGCAGCCGTCTGCGCAAAAGAGAAGTTGCCAACGACGACTCGGGCGAAGCGCGGCGGCCGGAGCCGCGCGCGCCGGGGGCGCATCCTTCACTTCGAATGGCGCTGGAGCGCGCGCTTGCCACGCTCACGAAACACCAGCGCGACGTTTTTCTCCTCTACGAAGTGGAAGGTTTCCGGCATGCCGAAATCGCCGGGATGCTGGAAATTACCGAGACTGCTTCGAAGAACACACTTTTCCAGGCGAAGAAAAATCTTCGCATGATCCTAGAGCCCCCGCGCAGCAACACCGCGGACGCACGGTGAACGATGATGAATGCAACTTGCAAGGATCGCGAACGCATTTTCGAAGACGGCACACCCGGCGAATGGGTAGCATTGGAAGCGCATTCTGCCAATTGCCCGGTCTGTGCTGAAGAGCTGAAGGCTTGGAAATCGCTCTCCGTTGCAGCGCAGGAGATGCGGGACTATACGGACAGCCCTTCATTCTGGCCGCGCATCGAAGGCGCCCTCGCCGAAGAGGCTCGGCGTAACACCCAGCGCACCATTCGCCGGGGCTGGCTCTCCTTCTTGCCGAGCATTCCTTTGAGCTGGCAAACCGCCGTGGCGGGCGCCTTCGTTCTGGTGCTGACGATTTCCGCGGGCTGGATTTATGTTCACTGGCCCAATCGCATCGTGGAAAGCGACAAATCACTTCTGAAGAGCACAGCTCTAGAGAATGTGGAGCGCGCCGAAGCCGCGTATGTCCAGGCCATCGACAAACTCGCAGAGGAAACCAAGCCGCAACTCGAGAATCCGGCAACGCCGCTGCTCGCAAACTATCACGAGAAACTGGTGGTGCTGGACAGCGCGATCGCCGATCTGCGGGCGCAGGCCGGGCTGAATCCCTCAAACGCCCAACTTCGCCACCAGCTGCTGGCCATGTATCAGGAAAAGCAGCACACACTCGAAGAAGTTCTGGAGGCTAGAAAGCAATGAACTCCGCCGCATCCCGAAAAGGACTTCTGCATCTCGCATCGGTCGCGGGAATTCTCTCTGCGCTGCTTCTCGTCGCCGGTAAGTCCGTGCTCGCCGAGAACTCCGCGCAAGAGCAAGTCTCGAGAGATTTCCAGAAGACCGTGACGCTAGGCGCCGGGCAGTCCGTCCGCGTTGAACATAAATTCGGCGAGGTTCGACTCCACGGCGAATCCGGCCGCGACGTCAAAATCTCCGCTACGATCCGCGCACAGGCCAGCTCGCATGAGGAGGCCGAGGCTTTCGCGCAGAAAATACAGATCGAAGTCCTCCAATCCAGCGAAGGCATACGCATCAAAACCATTTATCCCGAAGAAGAGAGGAAATGGTTTCATGTCAGCAAGCACTCGTCCTGGTCCGTAAGCTACGACATCGGCATGCCGTCCGACGCGCCGCTTACCGTGCGGAACAGCTTCGGCAGTATCGATGCGGCTCGAATCCACGGCACGGCCGACCTTGAAAACAGCCATGGATCCATCACGGTTCGCGATGCCGGCGCTGTGCGCCTGAACAATTCCTTCGGCAGCATCGAGCTGAACGGCGCGAACGGAAACGCTTCCGTGAATGACAACAACGGCTCGGTACAGGTATCCGACGTCAAGGGCACCCTCGAAGTGCGCAACCGTTTCGGCAGCATTACGATGAAGGACATTCAGAGAGCAGCGACGATCACCGGAGGCAACGGAGCTGTTAGTCTCAACAACGCAGCTTCGGCGAGCATTACGACCTCGTTCGGGACCGTGGAGGTACGCAACATCCGTGGAGACCTTGCTGTTCGCGATAACAATGGAAACGTCGACGTCTCCGGCATTGGCGGCGCCGCGGAAATTACGAATAGTTTCGGCAACGTCATTTTTTCTGATGTCAAAGGCCGCGTGGTCTGCACCACGAACAATGGCCGGGTGAAGGGTAGTTCGCTGACGGGAAACAGCGTGACGATTCGAGATTCCTTCGGCAACATCGAATTGGATGCCGTCAGCGGCGCCTTGGAAGCGGAGACCTCCAACGGAAAAATCAGTGTGCGAGACGCGCGCGGCAGCGTTTCACTCAAGTCTTCTTTTGGCGCCATCGAAGCCTCAAACATTCCGAAGGGGATTCGTGCGGTCACCGGCAACGGTGGAATCACGCTCACCGACATCGGCGGCGATACGTATGCGAAGACGAGTTTCGGAAGCGTCTTAGCGGAGAGGATCGGCGGCAATCTGACAGTAGAGAATACGAACGGCTCCGTCACTGCGCGAAGCGTGAAGGCCGACGCAATCGTCAATACTTCCTTTGCCGGGGTAGCACTGGAATTCATTGGTGGACGCATCGCCGTGGACAATCAAAACGGGGCAATCTCCGTGACGACCGTGCGTCCCGCCAGTGGCTGCCACGATATTTCGCTCAAGACCTCTTTCTCGTCCATTCGCGTGCGCGTGCCGGAAGGAGTGGGCTACAACCTCACGGCGCGTACTTCCTTCGGTAGAGTCTCTTCCGAGCTGCCCGTCACGGCGACGGGCTCTATGGGTGGCGACATTTTGAATGGAACGATTGGCTCGGGAGGCTGCCAGCTTCAGCTAACGGATTCGAACGGCAGCATTGAAATCCTGAAAGCTCCGTGATCGCGTGCGGCATCAGCTTGTGTCGCGACGTGCGCGATCCATAGCAAATGCCTTTTTCAAGATGCGTGTGGCAGTTTCTGTCAGATGATAGTTGCCGAGCTCGTCTTCGCAAGCGAACGCGACATCTGTGACGTCGCTCCCCGCACGAGCTTCGCCGCCGATACGTTCGCAGAGATAGTCCACAATGACGTAGTGAAAACGGGGATTTTGCTGAGCCAGCTCGACGACGGCGCCATCATCCCCGTAAATTCTATCGAACACCTCAATCAGTTCGAGGACGCGAACGGCAATGCCAGTTTCTTCGAGCAGTTCGCGGGAGACTCCTTGTTCCAGGGTTTCGCCGAGCTCCAGCGTGCCGCCGGGAATGGACCACTCACCACGCAAGGGTTCGCTCCCGCGGCGGATCAAGAGAGCGCGGCCACGATCGATGATCACGCCGCCTATTCCGACCACTGGTCTTTCGGGGTACTCTCTGGAAGAAGCCATACGAGAGGTCCTTGCAGATACGGCGCAGTGCTGTTCCAAGCAGCCGCACCGCGCTGGGGAGTTGACTTCATATACCGCGGTATATAATACGCTGCACAGTGGTGGAGGACGGCCTCGTACCGCCACCTAGCGAACAACTCTACGGAGGATGGCGCCGTGATTCGTTGTCCAGAATGTTCCGCCGAAATCGATGTGGACGAAGACGAAGTCGAAGAAGGCGAGATCCTGAGTTGTCCTGAGTGTGAGTCTGAACTCGAGGTCTCGCAGACGCATCCCGTCCACTTGAACCTCATCGCCGATGATGAGGACGAAGAGGAAGACGAGGAGGAAGAGGGCAAGGTCGGCGAAAATGGCGACCTCATTGATGACGATGATAACGAGGAAGAGGAAGAAGAAGACGAAGAGTAAAGGGCATCCCCTCTCTGCCCTGGCATCCCCCCGTGCTCATTCCGCCATCTAAGTGTTTTAGGAGCAGTGCGATGCGACCTCGGCAGTGGATCATCGTTCTCTGCACGGCTGCACTTCTCGCTCCGTGTGCCGTGGCGCTTGGGGCGGGACAGGACGCTGCCACGCCGCAAACGTCGGCTTCTGTTCCGACGCCTGCTGCATCAACGAGCAAACCTGCCAAGAAAAAATACAGCCATGCGGATGATTTCCTGATTCGCGGAACGGTATTCAACGACAGAGCTCTTTCCGCCCCCGGCGTGCAGCTTCGCATCCGCCGGGCCGGCGACAAGAAATTCCGCTGGGAGAGCTACACCAACTCCCGAGGCGAATTTGCGGTGCGTGTTCCACAAGGCTCGGACTATGAGATGGTTGTGCGAGCGAAGGGCTTTAGGGAACAGACGCGCACCATCGACGCGAAAAGCAGCGGGAAAGAAGAGAGTATTGCATTCCGCCTGGAGCCCGCCGTGGGAGGCAAGAAATGAAGACGCAATGGCGCATATTCTGTTTGCTCACGATAGTGGCGCTCTTTGTCGCTGCCGCTCAAGCGCAAGAAAAGAAACGCGAAGCACAGCTCCGCACCGTCCGCGGCGTAGTCATGGATAAATCCGAATCGCCGATCTCGGGAAGTGTTGTCTTCCTAAAAAACACGCGGACGAATACCGTCAGGAGCAATTACACGGATGACACGGGCAGCTACCGCTTCAGCGGGCTCGACCCCAATGCTGATTACGAAGTGCACGCAGAAAAAGACGGCGCCAAGTCTCCGACGCGCACCATTTCGAGTTTTGACAGCCGCAAGGAAATCGATCTGAATCTTAAGATCGACCGGAAAAAAAGCTGACTGCATTTTTTCTTGCGCGATAAATCTAGGATTCCAGCCTTACATTCTGGGAACTTGGCTCCCCCATTTGTTGCCGGAACGCAGGAGATAGCCGGACTTGTTAATGCGCCGACAAAATGGAATGCGTCCTTATTTCTTTTTTTCGCTCTTCCTTGCACTCATGGTCCCAGTTTCATCGGCCAGGGCGCAACAGCCGCAGCCGCCCACTCCCCCTTCGATCGATCGGCAGACACCAAAGCCAAACGATTCGCAGGACGCGAAGGATAAAGACAAGCCGGGCGGAACGGTCGGCAAGAGCAAGCTGGAAAAGGAAACTGGAACTGTGAACGATCGCATCTTCGAGGTTCTGCCGAACTACGGGACGGTCGAAAACGGAAAAGAACTCCCGCCGCTTACAACGGGACTGAAGTTTCGGTTGGCAACCGCCGGCGTTTTCGACTGGGGCGCCTATCCATTCAACGGCATACTCTCCGGAATCGCCCAGGCAAAAAATGACCCCAAAGAATGGGGGCAGGGATGGGGCGCTTACGGAAAACGTTATGGCGCATCCTTCGCCGACAACAGCGTCGGCACTTACATGACGACCGCGATTTTCCCCAGCCTGCTCCGCGAAGATCCGCGCTATTACCAGATGGGAAAAGAGCGCTTTGTTCGTCGCGCCTACCACGCGATCAACCGGCTCTTTGTCGTTCGAACAGATTCAGGACACGAACGATTCAACTATTCCGAATCCCTCGGCAATGCTGCGGCAGCGGCAATTTCAAATATCTATCACGCGCCGTCAGAAAGGACGGCTTCGCGAACTGCCACCACTTTTGCTTTTCTGATTCTGTACGACGGGATGAACAACGAATTGAAGGAATTCTGGCCAGATATCCGCCGCAAGGTATTTCACAAGGACAGGCCCTAGGGCAACGCACGCGTCGAGAGTAGGGTCCCTAGCGCAATACTGGCGCCAGCACCCGCACTGCCTTGGGCACGATTTCAATCTCCACGGGGGTTGGTCCCAGAATTTCTCCGTCACCGTGAAAAAGACACAGTCGATTTGTGGTCAGTTTCACGCGTTGGGCACGCCAGCGCTTCACGTGGGAAGTGCGAAGCTCGCCGCTCCCCATGAGACGCGGTAGCAGAGTTAGTACACCGAGTCTGCTGAGTTCTTCGATGACGACTACATGGAGCAAGCCGTCGTCGACGGCCGCACCGGGAGCGAGTCTTACTCCGGCGCCGTAGGTGGGTGAATTCAACACAGCCGCAAGCAGCACCTTGGCTTCAAACGATGGGATATCGCTTGCCGGAAAGTCTACTTGGACGCGTAAGGGCTCATATCCAGCCAGCGCGTGGAGTGCCGCTGCAATGTAGCGGAACCGGCCGGGTAGATGGCGGTATACGCCGTTGGCGTGCCGAGCGGCCTCCGCGTCGAGTCCAATTCCTCCCCCTCCTGCGTACAAGCGTGTTCTTCCATCGGCCGTGCGGATTCTCACCAAATCCACGTAACGTGGCTGACCGCATAGCATAGCCTCCGCAGCTTCAAGGAGTTCACTCGGCAATCCCAGCGCGGAGGCAAAATCGTTTCCTCCTCCAATCGGGAGGATACCGAGGACCACGTCGGCTCCGAACGACGCGTTTGCAAGCGACTGAAACGTTCCATCCCCGCCCATCGCGAGGAGCAATCGTTTTCCCTGCAAAATGGCAGTCTGCGCGCGAAACTCAAGTTCGCTCGCGGTGCTTGTCATCACGAATTGAGCTTGCATCCGGAGCGATTTGAATACTTCCTGAATTCGCGGCAGGCAAACGCGTGCCCGGCCTCTCCCAGCTGCGGAATTGACAAAGACGATCACTGAATGTTCGTGGAAAGCGCTGGAGAAATCGGGGCGATCCCTCATGCCTTCAGTCTAATGCTCCGGTAGAAGAAAATCAGTGTTGTTAGTGACGGAATGCGGCGTGAAATCGAACCCCTCTCGCTGCCGTGCTCAACAAAACTCTCCCTCTCAAAATCCCACACCACATCAGCTCACGAATAGTTAAGATAATCCCCTTGATGCTCGCGATGCCAACCCTCGCGGAAGACAGCAATAAGAAATCTGATGGAGCTAAATATGATCACCAAATCGTCAGTAGATATTTCGCGTCGGCATTTTATTGCATCGGGAAGTCTTGCGGTTGCGGCCGCCTGGCTTCTTCCAAGTCGTCTGTGGGCCCAGGAAGGTAGCCTCGTCGACGGCGCCCGAAAAGAAGGCGCTACGGCCAAGATCACCGTTCAAAAGCTTCGAAGAAATGTCAGCGCCGTCTTAGGCGCAGGTGGCAACATCGCAGTCCTTACTGGCCGCGATGGCAAGCTGCTCGTCGACGCAGGATTCGCGACCTCTCAACAGCAAATCAGCAACGCACTTAAGGCTATCAGCTCAGATCCCATCAAACATCTCATCAACACTCACTGGCATTTCGACCACACCGACGGTAACGAGTGGCTGCACAAAGCTGGCGCCACAATTGTGGCTCACGAGAACACACGCAAGCATTTGTCAACATCTACGCGAGTGGAGGGTTGGAATTACACGTTCCCAGCTTCGCCCGCTGGCGCAATTCCAACAGACGTGTTCGATGACAAAAACAGTTTTCACCTCAACGAAACGACGTTGGTTCTCGAACATTATGAACCCGCCCATACCGACTCCGACATCTCCGTGCATTTTACCGACGCGGATATCTTTCACGCCGGAGACACGTGGTGGAACGGGTTTTATCCTTTCATTGACTACTCAACCGGAGGCAGCATTGACGGCACCATCCGCGCAACGGAACTGAATCTTACTAAGGTCAGCGATAAGACCATCGTGATCCCGGGGCATGGCCCAGTCGGCAACAAATCAGAACTCATGATGTACCGCGACGTCCTAACCGAAATCCGCGAAAAAGTCGCGGCACTCAAGAAACAAGGCAGATCTGTTCAGGAAGTGGTCGCTGCGAAAGTTAGCGCTCGCTACGACGACAAATGGGGCGGTTTATTTATGGGCCCTGCCCAGTTTATAGGTCTTGTCTATCAGGGAGTCTAGGACTGAATGTCGCGTACGTCGACGCGCGCGTATCTGAACATGCTAATGCTACCAATCACTCCAATCGGGGTTCGCATAGACAAATACATCGATGTGCGCGATTCGGCCCGGAAACTGGCGATCGGTCCGGCGAAGGGTTATCGACTG
>JACXTT010001833.1_pt1 | contig 34728 bp, 36 predicted proteins | sample 9270951 | NCBI WGS metagenome assembly JACXTT01 (sample SAMN15532306, study PRJNA645909) | rock metagenome | isolation source: weathered quartz diorite | place: Puerto Rico | collected 2017-06-21 | reverse complement strand
CCCGGGATTAGTAAGGGGGTATTAGACAGGTTTGGGCCAAGGTCTGCCTTCGCGGGGCGAGACGTTACTGCCGTCCGCTACTAATGAGACTTTCCCCACCGGGGCCGGTTGCAATACAAACTGTCCCTGTCCGTCCGATTGGGTCGTGAGTGTCGTGCCTTCGATATGTAGCGTCACGCTCTGAAGTGGATGGTTGCTGTTGTCGAGCACCACCCCGCTTATCCTCGTGTCTTCCGGCTTGCCCACCGTTTTACCCGCCGCCGCAAAGCTCGCCGCCAACCCTGGATTATTCGGAAAACTGGCTGCGACCATGTTGTTGTCGGATCCTTCACGGGGTCCCAGGGTCAACACCGCAGCGGCCCGGCCATCCGTATCCGTAGTCACCGTCGTCTCTGACTGCCCCGCGAAATTGCCTCCGCCCTCCTTGACCGTAAACGTGACCGGCACACCGCTCAGTCGATTGCTGCCCCGATCAATGACCACTGCAACAAAGGGCTTAGGCAACTGCTGTCCCACTGCTCCTAGCTGATTATTACCGCTATCCACCACAATACTGTTCGCCTCTCCCGCCAGCGCTGAGGCGCTAAATCGGGCTTCGCCAGCGAAGCCCATCGCCATCGCTTCAACTTGATTGTTCCCGGCTCCCGCCCAGGATCCCAATTTAAACTGGACGGCCGCATGGCCATCGGCGCCGGTATTGATCGCAAGCAGACGACCGGTTTGGTTATTCGCACTTAACTCACCGTCGTTCTGCAACACTTTGAAGACCACCACTTTGCCTACTGCGGCTGCGCCATTGTCAGTCAGCCCCACCACCAAGGGCTCGGCCAGTTGTAAGCCGATGCCTGCGGTCTGATTATTTCCTGAGACGATGTTGATTTTCGCTTGCGACGTCGTATCCAATGTCAGCGAGATTTTATCTGTATCCACATTGCCAACCTTGTCTGTCCCGATACAGATGATCGTGTTGACTCCAGGATTGAGCGGTACTTCCTCCGCTACAAACCGCCGGTTGGCCACTTGCGCTTGCACGCCATTGCACTGCACGCCTGCCTCGGCGCCGTTGACCGTGCCCATCACCAAGTCATTCACTATGCCCGTCACGGCAATAGGCGAGGCGACCACAGTCGCGCCATTTTGCGGCGCGTCAATCGTCACTCGCGGCGGTGTGGAGTCCAGCGTCACCGTGATACTGGCGCTACCGAGGTCGCCAGCGGCGTCTTTGGCGACACAGGTGATGATATTACTGCCCTCTTTCAACAACACCGAGCCGCCAAATCCGTTGACGTTGAGCCCAGCAGCATACCCGTTGCATGTCACCTCGGTCGCTTGCTGATCCACCGTCCCCGTCACCGCCAAGGTAGAGCGATTCGTCGAGGAGAGATTTGCCGGGCCAGTGATAGCGATATTCAGAGTTGTAACACACGGCAAATCTGAGCCATTACAATCCTCATCAACGCCGTTGCCGCATATCTCCGCTTTGGGCGTACCTGGCGTACACACAGCAGGCTGACCATTGACACAAGCGGCAACCGTCTGTTCGCAGCCGCCTTGACCGCAGGTGAGCGTCCCTAGCCCCTCGTCCACTTGCCCGTCGCAGTCATCATCCACGTTGTTACAGACTTCGGCAGACGGCGGCCCTGGGGTCGCGTTACAAGTGGTCCCCGTTCCGTTGGCTGTACAAACTTTCGCGCCACTACGAGCACATGCTCCGACACCGACACTGCACGCGGCGCCGACATCAAAGCCTTCGTCAACGGTCCCGTCACAATTGTCGTCAATTCCGTTGCAGAGTTCCGCCGCGCCGGGATGAATAGCGGGATTCGCGTCATTACAATCCCCTTGGGCCACGGTAAAGCCGTCTCCATCTGCATCTATGGGACCAGTCCCCGACGTGAAGGTCGCCCCAAACCGCGCCGGACGGCTCTGTGCATCGTAGTACACACGTAGCCCAAGGGCACTCTTCGCTACACTGCTGTCCGCCACTTTGGCTAGGATGCGCAAGGCGAGCACGTCGCCCACCGCCAGCGCAGGGTCGTTGATGCTCCCGAAGGCGATGGTGATTTCCCTGGCTTCGGTCGGATCAGCAGTCAGGCCGGTGATCTCGGCGCTCTCGCCGGTTGCAATCACTTGCTCATTTTTCAAGAGATCGACGCGCACGACAAAACTTGCACGGCGGTCATGGCGGCTTTTAAGTCCTACCCACAGATGAACATCGTCGAGGGCGGTGAGCTGGAGCGCGGCATTAGCCGCTTCAGCGCTCCACGTATTGACGACTTTGAAGTCGACTTGAGTGAGACTGCTTACCTGTCGGATTCTGTCTGTAGTCGCCGTGGGGGCGCTTGGCGCAAAGAAATCTTTGTGATGGAGGGTAAGAAGAAACTGGTCTCCCGACGTAAGAGCAGCAACATTCTCTGTCCTCAAGACCAGGACCCACACCAGCAGGACAGCGAGACGGTAGAGGAATCGCGGGGTGTGTTCAGGCACTTTCTTGCGCGCTGTTACTACGGCGTCTTTCATAGCAGCTCAATGAGCATGCCAGGCTCAGGTGACCTGACTAAAGGGCGTCGAGGCGATCCTACAATTTTTGCACTCTTGCTCTAGGACCTACAGAGCAATCCTCGTTGGTTCACCTGAGCCCCTACACTATCTGTGATGCCGCTGTCAAGAGCGCGAATCATTGGAGAAAGCAAATGAGAAGTCGCCAACAGTGCAACCGCTTCTACAAGCCATCACGCTGTGGCGGGGCCAAGAGAACCGCGCCGAGCGGAGTTCAACTGCTCTCTCTATCTCTCGTCTCTTTCTTTTCCTGTAGCATCCGACCTGTAGCCTTTCGATTTCGCGACTGATCGACTGTCTGACTAAACGACTAGCTTATTGATGCAACAGTACCGACACATTGCTTGACCCGCCATTCTCCGTGACCACGTCCAGACGGCCATCACCGTTAAGATCCGCCACCGCGACGTCGACAGGGCCGCTGCCTACTGCGAAGCGCTGCTGGGGCTGGAAGGAGCCATCCCCATTGCTCAGCAGCACAGATACGTCGCCGGAATTGCTATTGGCTGTGACGATATCCGAGAGGCCATCTCCGTCGAGGTCGGCCACGCTGACTGAATTAAGGCCTGTGCCTGCTACGAAGCGCTGCTGGGGCTGGAAGGAGCCATCCCCATTGCCTAACAGCACCGACACATCGTTGGAGTTAATGTTGGCTGTGACGACATCCAAGCGGTTATCCCCATTGAAGTCGGCTACCGCTACTATGACGGGGCCATCGCCCACGGCAAAGTGCTGCTGTGGAAGTTGCAGGGAGCCGTCTCCATTGCCTAACAACACGGTCACGTCGGCACCAGCAAGATTGGCCGTGACCACGTCTAGGCGCTTATCCCTATTGAAGTCGCCTACCACTATCGAGCGAGGGCCATCGCCCGACACGAAGCGCTGCTGAGGCTGCAGGGAGCCATCTCCATTACCCAGCAGCACCGACACATTATTGGAGCTGAAGTTGGCCGTGATCACGTCCAGGTGGCTATCCCCATTGAAGTCAGCCACCGCTACGAAGTGGGGGGCCGTGCCTACCGTGAAGCGCTGCTGGAGCTGGAAAGAGCCATCCCCATTGCCTAGCAGCACTGAAACGTCATTGGTGTCGCGGTTCGCCGTGATTACGTCTAGCCTTCCATCGCCGTTGAGATCAGCTAGTGCTACCGATTCGGGAACGCTGTCGACAGTAAAGCGTTGCTGCGGCTGGAATGTCCCGTCTCCGTTGCCCAACAGCACCGACACGTCATTGGTGTCACGGTTGGCCGTGATCACGTCAGGCGTTCCATCACCGTTGATGTCGGCAATCGCTACAGCTCCAGGATTCCTAGCTACAGTAAACTTCACTGGGGAAGAGAAGGAGAGGAACGGTGGGACAAGAACGATGGAGCCAAGGTTCGTCGTCCCACCACGTCTTGGGCGTCTCCTCCGGGAAGGGTCCCAATACTAGCCGGGTGCGCCGGGTCGGCGTTGTTCACGATCTGCAGCCCCGCCGTCCCATCGGCGACGACGGCGGTGTGTCCATCGGAGGTAGCATCTACTCCCCAGCCTGCCCCGGGCGTATCTACTGATCCGAGAAGGACCGGGGTATCCAAGTTACTGACATCGATGATTTGCAAGCCACTCAACCTGTCAGCCACAAAGGCAAGGTTTCCTTTCACCACAACATCCTGAGCATCACCGGGTATATCGATAGAGCCACGCAACCACGGTGTATGGGGATCGGTAATGTCAATGATCTGCAACCCCTTCGGTCCATCCGCTACAAAAGCCGTGTTACCTACCACAACCCCATCGTTAGCATTGCCAGGTGTATCGACAGAGCCAGCAAGTATCGGGGCAGTATGGTTGGAGACATCAACGACCTGGAGCCCGGCCGGTCCAGCAGCTACATAGGCAAAGGTCCCGTTCACATCGACGTTATTAGTCACACCGGGAAGGTCGATAACGCTCAACGCTGTTGGGGCGAAAGTTGTCACCACGCCGTTCGCTGTGGCAGAGAGGCCACTGTTGGCAGTGGTGATCGTGCACGTGCCGTCTGCCCCCGCAAAAACGCGCCCATCCTCAGCGCCAAAGTTGCACTTCGTCAGATCACTAGAAGTGTAGTTGGTCCCCTGGGCGATGGAAGTTAAATCCACTGTGCCACAACTGTTAGCAAGATGGCCAATGACGTTCAGCTGCCAGTAGGCTTCAGTGAGGAGAATCGTGTTCGCGTGGATGGCGAAAGCTGGAGGACTCACCTCGATCGACACCATTTTACGACCACGGTCGCTGGCGTCCTTGGGATTGCTGCCGCACTGTACTTCTCTTCCATCTTTCGTACCGTCCCCGTCCGTATCAGCCAGCACAGGGTTGGTGTGATAGGTTAATACCTCTTGGCCATCAGTGAGGTCGTCGCCGTCAGTATCGGGATTACGAGGATTAGTGCCAAAGTCAACCAGTTCTTGTTTGTTAGTCAATCCGTCGTCATCGAGGTCGGCAAAGCCGTCGGTTAGGTCATTAGGATTCAGACCATTGGCAATTTCAACATCGTCAGGAATACCGTCGCCGTCTGAATCACCATCAGTGAAGGAGACTTGCATGCGTATTAATCCTAGGGCTCCTTCATTGAGTGCGGAAATAATCACCGTGCCGCTGGATATGGCAGTAACAAGACCGTCGGGGGAGACCGTGGCAACCTTGGGGTTGCTGGTAGTATAGTTCGTGCCAGCACTAGCGGCGCTCACATCCTTCGTACTGCCGTCAGGGAACTTAGCGGTGACGGTGAGTTGGGTAGTTTCTCCAACGGTAGTCAAGGTGGTTTTTGGAGCGGTAACGCTGAGTGAACTCGGGATAGGGTGCTTCTCACCGAAGGTAATCGGGGGAACCCGGACCGCGGAGGACGTAGACTGAAAAGCGAAGAAATCTGATTGGCCCGAGGTGGTAATGCCATTACGGACACACGTGACGCGGGCGCGCACCTGCCCAACGTTTGAGGGAACGTTGGGCAAGATGAAGCTTCCGTCAGACTGGACCTGCGCGGTGCGATTGAGGATGCTCACGACACAGTTCTCGTCAAGCTGAGCGTCTGCAGTCGCTATCGAGATCACGACAAAGAGGAACGTGACTAACCAGCGAATGAGGGAGTGGCGCGTCAGCATTACGGTAGTTTCCTTTATGGCCCAACTTTGCCCTTGTCTGCCGTGCCAAGACTCGTTACCTTTTCACCCTAGACAGGTTTTTTGCAGTAAGAGTCGTGTCTCCAATGCGTGTTCGCCGAAGAGGACTATAAATATGAACGACCGTATCGTGATCGACCCAACTATTCAGCACGGCAAGCCGGTCATTCGCGGGACTCGGGTACCAGTGGTGCGTATCCTCGGCAGCTTGGCTGGAGGGATGAGCATTGATGAGGTCACGCAAGAATATGAAGTGACCGAGGAAGATATTCGAGCGGCCTTGGCCTACGCAAGTGAAGTCATTGAGCAGGAAGAACATCACCCACTGCCGACCGCGTGAAGTAACACGACCGTGCATTTTTTGATCGACGCCGACTTGCCCCGCTCGGTGAAACCCCTGATTGAGCACTATAGCCACAACGCCACCGACGTGCGCGATATCGGCTTGACAAGTGCAAAAGATCCGCAGATCGCTGCGCATGCTCAGAACCATAGGGTCTGCCTCATTACTGGAGATTTCGGGTTTGCCGACATCCGCAACTACGTTCCGGCAACCTATAGTGGGATTGTCGTCTTGGAGCTGCCCCGCAATGCGACTGCTGCCTTCATTGTGCGGTTGGTCGAATCCTTGCTGCAACAAGCTGATGTACTTGCCAAGCTGGAAGGCCGACTGTGTCGCACCAGGAAGAATCAGGCTGCGGCCACCCTGACAGAGACTGCCGTACTGGGACCTCATTTGTCAACGAAGAAGGTGAGCATCCATGAACCCTGTTCGCATCACCTATGACCCGGAAGGGGACATTTTGTACCTCACCTTTGGCCAACCCAGAGCAGCAACCGGCTACCAACTGTCCGACCAGGTGTTGTTGCGAATAGATAGCGGCCCCCAAAGAACCACGAGGTTCCCACTATTCGCGCAGGGGCAAACATAGAAATATTTTTGGGTAGCTGTAAAGGAATCAGCTTTATACGGCTTCGTGAAGCCTGCTAGTTGGTCGTCCTGAAACTTGCCATCTTGCCCTTGTACACAATGAACTTCGGGATTCCCAAATAGTGGGTCTTTGAAAGGGGGCACTGGAATTTCCGGATAATCGACACGTTCACACACGTGACAGCCTATTAGGTCAGTTGGGTCATTAGTACTGGAATCCCATGCGTATTCAAAGTGTAAAACACCGCCGCCTTTCTTCACTGAAAAGGTCACCGGCACGCCGCCCAGGCGATTGCTGCCGCGATCGATCACCACAGCGACAAACGGTTTCGGCAACTTCTGCCCCGTCGCTCCGATTTGATTGTTACCGCTGTCAACCACAATGCTATTAGCGTCTCCCGCTAGCGCCGAGGCGCTAAATCGCGCTTCGCCTATGAAACCTGTCGCTACCGCTTCGACCTGATTGTTCCCGGCTCCCGCCCACGATCCCAGCGTGAATTGCACGGACGCCTGACCGTTCGCATCAGTATTCACAGCCAGGACCCGGCCAGTCTGCCCGTTGGCGCTTAGCGTTCCATCGTTTTGCAAGACCTTGAACACGACTACTTTGTTTACCGCCGGCGCGTCGTTCTCCGTCGAGCCAACCACCAAAGGCTCGGCTAGTTGCGACCCAATGTCTGCGCTCTGATTATTGCCCGAGACGATACTGATAGTCTTTGGCGCCGTTGTATCCAACGTGACGCTCACGCGAGCGGTGTCTACATTGCCTACTTTGTCCGTCCCGATGCAGGTGATGGGATTCGCTCCAGGACTGAGCGGCACCTCCGCCACCACGAAACGACGATTGGCCACCTGCCCTTGGACGCCGTTACACTTCACTCCAGCTTCTTCACCGTTCACCGTACCCATGACCAGATCGTTGACCATCCCGGTGATAGTAATGAGGGGGGAAGTAACGACGGCATTGTCTTGGGGTGAGTCGATCGTCACCCGTGGCGGCGTGGAGTCCAACGTCACCGAGATGCTCGCGCTGCCAAGATTCCCATCTGCATCTTTGGCGACGCACGTAACGATATTGCTGCCTTCTTTTAATGGGACTGAACCGCCAAAGCCGTTGGTGTTGATTCCAGCGGAGTATCCGTTGCACGTCACCTCGGTCGCCTTTGGATCAACTGTCCCCGTTACCGCAATGAGCGAGCGATTCGTAGAAGAGAGATTGGCTGGACCAATGATGGTGATATCCAGCGTCTTCCTACAGGGAAGGTCCGATCCATTACAATCTTCATCAATGCCATTGCCACAAATTTCCGCTTTCGGCGTGCCTGGAGTACACACGGCAGGCTGACCATTGACGCAGGCGGGAACTGTTTGTTCGCAGCCGCCCTGGCCGCAACTAATGGTTCCCAAGCCTTCGTCAATCTGGCCATTGCAATTGTCGTCAACGCCGTTGCAGATTTCTGCCGTTGGTGCGCCAGGCGTAGCGTTGCAGACTGTGCTCGCGCCATCGGAGGTACAGACCTTTGCGCCGCTCCGCTGACACGCGCCTATGCCAGCAGCGCATGTAGTTCCTACGTCGAAGCCTTCATCTACGGTTCCGTTTCGGACGACTCTGGGCGTCGTAGTACACTCGTAGCCCAAGGGCTTTCTTCGCTGCACTACTCTCTGCGACTTTGGCCGACAGATGTAGAGCGAGTACGTCGACTACGGCAATTGCGGGGTCAGAGATCCCACCAAAAGCTATGATGACTTCCCGGGCTTGGGTCTTATCGTCAGTCAGTCCGCTGATATCCGCGCTCTCGCCCGTCGCGATCACCTGTCCATTCTTCAGCAACTCCGCGCGTAAGACAAAATTTGCACGGTGATCATGGTGGCTTTTTAAGCCCACCCACACGTGAACATCCCTGAGAGCGGTAAGCTGGAGTGCGGCATCGGACGCAGTCGCTGTCCACGTGTTGATGGATTTGAAATCGGTCTGGGTGAGGCTAGTCGCCTCCCTGGCTCTGGCGGTGGTCGCGGTTGGCGCTGCGGTATCGAAAAGATCTTTATGGTGGGCCGTATGGAGGAACTGATCCTCAGAGGTGAGGATAGCAGCGTACCCCGTTGCTACGAACGTCGCGCACGTGAGAAAAAGCGCGGCGAGACTAGAGAGCAGTCGTTTCGTAGGTCCAGGTTGTTGAGGGTGCGGTGCGCCCACTGCTTCTTCCTAGCGCTCTCTTAAGCGGCCCTTCCTTTTGCGATGTCCTTGCACCTGTCACTCCAAAGCCATCGCGAGAACGCGCCTCTCATCCTTGTTCCCGGCCCTACGCCACAATCGACGAGGCATTCTATTTTCGTTCCAACCGAGCCCTTACACTATCGGCGGTGTAACTATCAAGAGCGCGAACCGCGTGAGGCTGGGACAGGAGACCTACAGTCAACATTTTTAGCAGAGTGAGGTCGACACTGGCCTCGTCATTCCGGGCGAGCACCGCGAGACCCGGAATCCAGGAGGCATAACCGGAGGCACGTGCTGCATCTTCCTGGATGTCCGCCTGCGCGGGCATGACGAAACCAAATCCCTCAAAATCAGCAGTCAACGGCCCCCAAGCACCCCCTACTGGCCATCACGCTATGGCGGGGCCAAGAGGCCCACGCCGAGCGGAACAACAGGAGCGCCACTATTGGCCTAATCGCACGATCGTATCGCGTCGCCAGTTGACATCGTCTACATCAGGATAGTCGAGGGTATAATGCAACCCGCGACTTTCGCGCCGCATGCTGGCGCAACGGATAATTAACTCGGCGACAGTGGCAAGATTACGCAGTTCCAATAGATCACCGGTGACCAGGAAGTTCCAGTAATACTCGCGGATTTCTTCTTGGATCAAGGCGATGCGCCGTTGCGCGCGCGCGAGGCGACGATCGCTGCGGACGATGCCGACGTAATTCCACATCAGGCGCCGAATTTCTTCCCAGGTGTGCGTCACCACTACCATTTCATCATTGTTGGTCGCGTGCCCAGGATCCCACTCTGGAAACGTCGGCGGTCTACGGACATCCTTCGCAAGAAACGTCTCACTATGGACAAATACCCTGTGCGCAAAGACAACCGCTTCCAGCAAAGAGTTCGACGCCAAACGATTAGCGCCATGGAGGCCAGTCATCGCTACCTCACCGGCGGCGTAGAGCCGTCCGATCGACGTAGCTCCATTCAGATCGGTGAGCACTCCGCCACAAAGATAATGCGCCGCCGGCACAACCGGAATAGGCTCCTTGGTGAGATCAATGCCGAACTCCAAGCAGCGACGCGAGATCGCCGGAAATCGTTGGCGAAGAAAATCAGCGTCCCGATGACTGATGTCGAGCAACACATGAGCATAGCCATGTTTCTTCATCTCACTATCAATCGCGCGCGCCACGATATCTCGCGGGGCCAGTTCGGCGCGGGCGTCATAGTATGCCATGAATGCGGCCCCATCAGGCCGACGAAGCACTGCCCCCTCCCCTCGCAATGCTTCTGAGATGAGAAATGACTTTGCTTTAGGATGATAAAGACAGGTGGGATGAAATTGGAAAAATTCGAGATTCCCAAGCGGAGCGCCCGCCCGATACGCCATCGCTAGCCCGTCGCCAGTCGCGACATCCGGATTGCTCGTATACAAGTATACTTTACCGGCGCCGCCGGTGCACAGCGCCGTCACCCGCGCCGGAATTGTCTGTACTTGGTTCGTGTTGAGGTTCAGTACATACGCGCCCCAACACTCTGACTGGACGGCGGCGCCGGACGGTTTAGCGCTGGTCAGGAGATCAACGCCCAGGTGTTTCTCCAAAATGCGGATATTGGGCTGTTGGCGCACGGCGGCGATCAACGCGCGAATGATCTCTTGACCAGTGGCGTCCCAGGCGTGCAAGATGCGACGATGTGAGTGTCCCCCTTCTAATCCAAGGTCATATTCTGCGTCTTCGCCGCCAGGACGGCGAGAGAAGTTGGTCCCAAGGGCGATAAGTTCACGTATGCGATCCGGCCCTTCTCGCACCACAGCTTCGACCACATCTTCGTGACACAATCCAGCGCCGGCCACGTGCGTATCCTGCATATGCGCATCAAAAGAATCCTCCGGGCTCCAGACCGAAGCGATGCCGCCTTGTGCATACGCACTGTTGCTCTCGGGTAAAGCGTCTTTCGTGACAATAATAACCGAGCCCCGAGTCGCCGCCTTCAAGGCGAGACTCAAGCCGGCAATGCCGCTGCCGATAATTAGATAATCATAAGTTTCCATGAGCTTCGCGCCATTGGTCGCACGCCCTCAGACAAGAGTCAAGGCGGGAAGGAACCTGGCTTTGACCAGAAAAGGTCAAATCGGCTATGGTGACAAAGATGGCAGGGAAGAAAGGGAAAAAAGTTACAGGTGTGGCGCTCGGCCTCAGTATGATGTGGCAGTTGGCCGCCGTGTCTTTCACTACGGCAGACATATACGTTTACCGAGACGATCATGGGACCATCCACTTTACCAACGTTCCCACCAAGCCGGTCTATCGTCCTTTCCTGCTACTACAACGGTATGCTCGCTCCTTGCGAGGAAAAGAGACCGCTGAATTTGATCGGCTTATTGCAGTTGCCTGCTCACGCTATATGGTTGAATTCGCCTTAGTCAAAGCTGTAATCAAAGCCGAATCCGCCTTTGATCCATTGGCCTTGTCTAGCGCTGGCGCGCGCGGCTTGATGCAGTTGATGCCAGAGACGGCGGCGCAGCATGGGGTCGCAGACATTCACGACCCTCGCTCTAATATTGAGGGCGGCGTGCGGCACCTCCGATTGCTATTGGATCGTTTTCACGGCAATCTCTTGCTCACTTTAGCCGCCTATAATGCTGGAGCGGAAGCAGTAGAACGGTATAATGGCATTCCCCCGTACGAAGAAACCCAAACGTATATTCAGCGCGTCTTACAATATCGAGAGTCTTACCGGCAACGCAGGACGGATTTGCTTCCTGTATTTAAGGCTGCTCCGTTCAGTTAAATAAACGTGCTAGAATCCCTTCGTGCTTTTCACACTTCCTAACCAGCTTAGTCTATTACGCATCGCGTTGATCCCTCTCTTGGTCTATTTCCTGAGTGATCCTGGACCAATTGCCAGCGCTTGTGCTGCTTTTACCTTCTTTATTGCAAGCCTCACCGACTTCTTCGACGGCTATTTAGCACGATTGTACGGTCACACAACAACATTAGGAAAGTTTCTCGATCCACTAGCCGATAAGCTTATTGTTGCAGCAGCGTTGATCATGCTGACCGCAGTGGATCGGACGCCGCGAGTGCCAGCATGGATGGTTGTCATCATTATTGGAAGAGAACTTGCCGTTACTGGATTGCGAGGTATCGCTTCAGGAGAAGGTCTGATCCTCGCCGCCGAAGAACTCGGCAAATACAAAATGGTTTTCCAGATGTTTGCATTACATGGACTGATGATTCACTACCAATATGTACTGATCGATTTTCACGCAGCAGGAATGTATTTTTTATGGATAGCCCTTGTCTTAGGAGTCTGGTCCGGGATTGAGTACCACGTCAAAGTGATCCGCCAAGTCATGATAAAACATGCTGCGCCTTCCACGCGTGTTCCGGTCTCATCGGAACAGGTCGAAGCACGCGGCTAGTTGCTCCAATTTCCCAGAGAGGATCGCCTTCATGCGTATTTTCGTTACCGGCGTCGCCGGCTTTATCGGTTTTCATGTCTCACTCCGCCTCCTCGCGCGCGGCGACACGGTCATTGGCATTGATAACGTCAACAGCTATTACGACGTGCGCCTCAAAGAAGACCGCTTGGCAATTCTTATGGACCAAGACCGGTTTCAGTTCCACCATATTGATCTCGTCGATCGGCCAAAAATAGAAGAACTCTTTACCCGCGAAAAGCCAGAACGAGTCATCCATCTGGCGGCTCAGGCGGGGGTACGGTATTCCCTCGTCAACCCACATGCCTATATCGACAGCAACCTTGTGGGCTTCCTCCATATCTTAGAAGGCTGTCGGCATAACGAGGTTCAGCACCTTGTGTACGCCTCCTCCAGCTCGGTTTACGGCGCAAACACAAAACTGCCTTTCTCTGTACATGATAATGTAGACCATCCGGTGTCTCTTTATGCAGCCTCAAAGAAAGCCAACGAACTGATGGCGCACACGTACGGCCATCTGTATGGCTTACCCACGACAGGCTTACGCTTTTTCACGGTCTATGGTCCGTGGGGTCGCCCGGACATGGCGCTCTTTATTTTTACTAAAGCAATCTTAGAAGGCAAACCGATTGACGTCTACAATTATGGGAAAATGAGGCGGGATTTCACTTATATCGACGACATTGTTGAAGGCGTGGTCCGCGTAAGTGATCATCTCCCACAGTCCAACGCGGACTGGTCTAGCCTGCACCCCGATCCTGGCACAAGCAAAGCCCCCTACAGAGTCTACAATATTGGCAACAACAAGCCCGAAAATCTGCTTCACTTTATTGAAGTCCTGGAAAATTGTTTAGGAAAGCAAGCCGAAAAACGCCTCTTGCCCATACAGCCAGGCGACGTGCCGGAAACAGCCGCGGACATAGAAGATCTCGTTCGAGATGTCGGGTTTCGACCCGACACGCCGATTGCGGTCGGCATTGCTCGTTTCGTGGATTGGTACCGGTCGTATTATCGAGTGTAGTGGGGATACAGCATCAAGAAGAACGCTGGCTCGGAGTCAACGTCGTCAACGCCAGCGCATGAATCGTCTGCTGCATTTCCGTCGCCAACGCCTCGTAGACCATACGATGACGCGCCACTAGCGGTTTCCCCTCAAAGAGCGGAGAAACCACTGTCACGCGATAGTGTCCTCCGCCCGCAGCAGCGCCAGCATGGCCGGCGTGCAAAGCGCTCTCATCTTCAACCTCAACCACTGTCGCAGCCAAAGTTTGACGGAGCGTCTGCTCAATTTTTTCTTTCGTCGTCATAGCTTGCCTTGCACGGACGGGAACTTTGAAGGCCGCTTCTCCTGAAGAGAAGTCAGTCCTTCTTTCACATCTGCTCCAAAGAAGCCGAGCATTTCTAGAGCGAGCGAATAATCAAAAGAGGTCTGCGCCGCCGCCCGCAGCCATTGATTCAGCGACTGCTTGGTCCAGCGTAGCGCCATCTGCGGACCGCTCGCCAACTTTTGCGCCACCTCCATGGCTTTAGGCATCAATTGGTCAGGCGAGACGCACATACTAATCAACCCGATGCGTTCCGCTTCTTTCGCATCCAGCATGTCGCAGGTCAGTAAATAGTACTTCGCTTTCGCCATGCCCACCAGCAGCGGCCAGATAGCCGCAGCGTGGTCGCCGGCCGCCACGCCGAGACGCGTATGCCCATCGGTAAATTTCGCGTTTTCCGAAGCGATACTGATATCTGCCATCAGCGCCACCGCTAAACCAGCGCCGACCGCTGTGCCGTTGATGGCGGAAATAATCGGCTTGTCACAGTTAATCATGTTGTGCACGATATCGCGCGCCTCTTTCATGAGCGGGGCGACCACCTCAAAGTTGCCAGCCGCGGCTTCCACCATCGCAAAATCACCACCAGCGGAAAATGCACGCCCCGCGCCGGTGATCACTGCCACTCGCACCTCAGGGTCATCGGCAATATCCAACCAGATCTTGCTCAATTCGTAGTGCAGTCGCGCGTTGGTCGAGTTCATGGTCTCGGGACGATTGATCGTCAACAGAGCGATACCGTCTTTCTTTTCAATGAGTAAGTGTTGATATTTACCGTAGTCCATTTCCACAATCCTCCTTTTGCTTCGTTCGTTTACCAGATCCCAGCCCTTGATCTTCATCAAGCGCATGGTAGGGTTTACGTATGTTACCCGATCGTCATGGACTCATCACCGCCGTCTGGATTCTCTTGCATCTGTTGCCGCTCTTGCTTGTCATCGCGGCGTGGTCGCTATTTGGCGCGCTCTGGGGAATCCTACTCCTCATTGTCTACATCGTTGGCATAGTCCCGTACGGTTTCTTTTTTTCGATTCCCACTATGGTCAAGCTGTTCCACAAGCCGGCGAGTATCCACAAGCGATAAAACAAATTAGACTTTAAGACTTGATGACGTCTGCCTTACTAATGCGCCTCCGCCCAGTTTAAGCCAGCGCCGATATCGACTTTCAATGGTACGCGTAAGGGCATAACACTTTCCATCAGTTCTCGCACGCATTGCTTAACCTGTTCTACTTTGTCTTCTTGCACTTCGAATAACAATTCGTCGTGGACCTGGAGCAGCATTCGCGCCGGTAAACGATCCTGCATGAGACGTTTGTCGATCGCCACCATCGCCATTTTAATGAGGTCCGCTGCGGTCCCTTGAATGGGAGTGTTGACCGCCATGCGCTCGGCTGCAGCAGCCAGCTGCAGATTTTTACTTTGGAGATCTGGCACGTACCGTCGTCTTCCAAAAAGCGTCGTTACATAGCCCCGCTTCCGCGCTTCAACGAGCACGCTATCCATATACGCCTTAATCCCGGTATACCGCGCAAAATACTGTGAGATGTAATCCTGCGCCGTCTTAAAAGGGATGCTGAGCGAGCGCGCAAGACGCTGAGCGCCCATCCCGTAGATGATGCCAAAGTTAATGGTCTTGGCTTCGCGCCGTTGATCACTTGAGATCGAATGGAGCGGCGTAGCAAACAATTCAGACGCGGTGCGGGCGTGGACGTCTTGGCCCTTTTGGAAGGACTCAACCAAAACTGGATCTTGGCTCAAATGCGCCAGCAAACGCAACTCAATCTGTGAATAGTCAGCAGAGAGCATCACGTAGCCTTGTGCCGGCACGAATGCAGCGCGAATGCGGCGACCTTCTTCGCTGCGCGCGGGGATATTTTGTAAATTGGGATTACTCGACGATAGGCGCCCAGTAACCGTCACCGTTTGATTGAACGAGGTATGGATGCGACCTGTCTTCGCATGAATAAGTTTAGGCAGCGCATCCACGTAAGTGTTTTGTAATTTGGTGAAACCACGATAGTCCAAAATCTTCGCGGGCAGTGGATATTTTTCCGCCAAAGCTTCGAGCACAGAGGAGTCCGTCGAAGAGCCGGTCTTGGTTTTTTTACCGCGCGGCAGTCCGAGTTTCTCGAACAGAATCATCTGCAGCTGTTGGGGAGAGCCGATATTAAAGGTTTCTCCGGCCAACTCGTAGATTTCTTTCTCTAACTCTTGACGTCGTTGACCAAACTCGCGCGAGAGTACGGCAAGTAAGTCGAGGTCAATACGAATGCCGGTCAGTTCCATACGCGCCAACACGGCAGCCAAAGGAACCTCGACTTCGGTAAACAGCTGCCCCATTCCTTCGGCTTGCACTTGAGGAAACAAGAGGTGAGCCAGGCGTAACGTAATATCGGCGTCCTCACCGGAGTACCGTGTTGCATCAGCAACAGAGACCTCGGCAAAGTTTTTTTTCCCGCCCTCCGTCACTGTGTCGTACTCCAGCATACGGTACTGTAAGTGCTCCCGCGCTAGATCGGTCAAATTGTGACGTCGCGACGGATTGAGCAGATACGAGGCAATCATAGTGTCGCCAGCCAGATTCCGCGGCCAGAGACCATATTTCTCCAGCACCATGATGTCATACTTCACGTTTTGACCAAGCATTGAGAGGGAAGGATCCTCCAATAACGTATGCAGAGCGGTCACCACTTCTTTGAGCGTAAGCTGAGGCGCTGCATCTTCAAAACGGTGACCGACGGGGATATACCAGGCCTTGCCGTCTTCGATCGCGAGCGACACTCCTACCAACTCAGCGTCGAGCGTATTCAATGAGGTCGTCTCGGTATCGAAGCAAAACGTCTTTGCGTCCTGGATCGCTTTCACTACTTGTTTTAATTGCGAAGGAGCGCGTACAGTTTCATACTCGCCAACTGCGGCCTGTTCTTCCGGGGGGTCTTCCCAGGGGGATTCGAGATCAGCCAATAAACGGCGGAACTCAAACTCAGTAAACAGCGCTTTGAGTTGCGCACGATCTGGGTCCCGCCTTTCCAGAGCAGCCAGTTCGATCTCAACTGGCACATCACGGCGGAGGGTTGCTAACTGCTTCGACACGCGCGCTAGCTCAACGTTCTCACGAATTTTGTCTCCAAGTTTTCCTGAAATTTCATTGACATGCGCAAGAAGATTCTCTAGGGTATGCCACTCGTTCATGAGCTTGATGGCAGTCTTCTCGCCAACGCCTGGCACACCAGGAATGTCATCAGTCGGATCCCCGATCAGCCCTTGCATGTCCACCACTCGCGCAGGCTCTACCCCAAACTTGCCTTTTACCTGCTCGACGCCGATACGTTCATCCTTCGTTGTATCGAGCATAGTGACCCGCTCAGATACGAGTTGCATCAGATCTTTATCCCCAGAAACGATCACTACGTCAGCGCCTTCCTGTTCCCAGCGGACCGCTAATGTCGCGATAATATCGTCTGCTTCGTAACCTTCTTGTTCGATAACCGGAATATGATAGGCGCGCACGATCTCCTTGATGCGCGGAATCTGCGGTCGCATTGTTTCCGGCATGGCTAAGCGGCGCACCTTGTAATTGGGGTACAAGTCATGACGAAAGTTTTTTCCCTTCGCGTCAAAGATCACCGCAAGATGGCTTGGTGCATAGCCGTCTCGGATGCGTTGCAGCATATTGACGAAACCGAAAATGGCGTTCGTCGGAAACCCTTTGGAAGTGGTCAGTTCTTTCACCGCATAAAAGGCGCGGTAGATGTAGGATTGTCCATCCACAAGAAACACTTGCATTTGAGTATTCATCACGCAGCAACTGTTTCAGGCTCTCGCAGAGGCGTCAAGCGACTCGCGATTGCATCATCGGGCCATCGGGACATTGAATCGACAAATGACTCAATCGCTCAATGACCGAATGATTCAATAGCATTACTCTTCGATCGTTCGCCAAAAATAAAGAAGCCTCCGGAAAACCAGAGGCTGTAAAAGAGCGGGTGACCAGGGTCGAACTGGCGACCTCGTGCTTGGCAAGCACGCGCTCTAGCCAACTGAGCTACACCCGCATTGAGGAAAAGAAATGTACCATAGACACGCAAGGAGTCAACGGTAGATTTCTGCCGTTTACAATTTCTTCACATCCGTATGCCCGAAGCCGCCGGTGCGCTCTGTAGCGTCTAACTCAGCAACCTCGTCCCACTGCACGCGCGTCACTGGAGCCACCACAAGTTGTGCGATGCGGTCGCCGCGTTTGATCTGCACAGGCCGATCACCCAGATTGATCATGAGAATCTGCACTTCGTCGCGATAATCAGCATCAATCGTCCCAGGGGCGTTCAAGATGGTCAACCCCGAGCGGAGCGCTAGACCGCTACGCGGTCGCACCTGTGCTTCAAACCCATTGGGTAAAGCAAGCGCAAATCCGGTGGGAATCAACGCACGCCCCAGAGGGGGAAGAGTGAGATCCTCGACCACATCAGCATACACATCCATCCCTGCCGCGTCAGCCGTCATATACTGCGGCAACGGCAGTGGATCGCTGTGCTCACGGAGACGAAGAATGTGGACAGACAGTTCGGCAGGCATGCCTTTAGGCGTCAAGTAAAGATTGTAGGTCTTTTACCCGTGGGCGTTCACCAAGAATAGTCAGCGTTTGCTCTGCACTCGCAAAACAACGGGCAGCAAGCGTATGGACATCATCAAGCGTTACTCGTTCGATGCTCTCAGCCACTTCCGTCACTGGGATATCGCGTCGGAAGTAAATCTCGCAGCGCGCCATGCGATTCATCCGTGCTTCACTGGTCTCAAGACCAAGCAACATACTACCCCTTGTATGGCTCTGCGCCCGTCGGAGTTCTTCGGCAGAAATGCCCTCCTTGGCAAGCTGTCGGAGCGTCGCACAGATAATCGCCATCACTTCAGGAGCCCGCTCGGCGCTCGTGGCGACATACACGCCAATATACCCGGCGTCCCTATATGTCGACAAAAAAGAGGTCACATCGTAAGCCAATCCGCGTCGTTCACGAATCTCCTGGAAAAGACGGGAACTCATTCCTCCGCCGAGGACGGTATGAAGTAAATAAGCGGCAAACCACTCAGGCGCCAGTTGTGACACACATGGAGTCCCAAAACACAAATGTGTTTGTTCCAAGTCTCGGAGATGGGGATACACGCCGGGCTGTACAACCGGAGGAGGCGTGAAGAAACTGATCGACTTCCCTGTCAGCGCCGACAGCGCATCCGCAATCAAGTCTACAAATTCTTCGTGTTTTGCCCCTCCCGCCATCGTTACAAAAATGCGATCCGGACGATATCGACGATCAAGAAATTTGACAAAGTCTTCTCGTTGAAAGCGCGAAACGGTGGCCGTTGTCCCAGAAATGGGCCAACTTAATGGATGTCCGCGCCAGAAATCGAGATGAAAAAGATCATGCACAAGATCATCGGGCGTATCTTCGATCTGTGCAATCTCCTGGCAGATGACCGAACGTTCTCGTTCAATTTCTTCTTCAGGGAATTGCGAATGTAAAAAAACATCCATCAGAAGATCGAGCGCCAGCGGCATGTGTTCAGCCAGGACACGCGCATAATAGCAGGTGTATTCCTTCCCGGTGAAGGCGTCGAGCACGCCGCCGATCGCATCGACTTCTTCAGCGATAACAGCAGCGCTTCTGCGACGAGTGCCTTTGAAGAACAGGTGTTCGAGGAAATGAGAAAGACCGTTTTCGTGCTGTGCTTCATCACGCGAACCGTTCTCGACCCAAATGCCCACGGTCACTGAAGGCATTCCAGGCACTTCTTCGGAAAGCAGGCGCAGTCCGTTGTCGAGCACAGTACGGTGCATCATTCATTCCCAGATGCGCCACGTTCACCTTCGAGCAGTTCACGATGGCCGAGACGAATTTTGCCTTGACGATCAATTTCCAGCACCTTGACCATAATCTCGTCTCCTTCCTTGAGTACGTCGCTTACGCGTCGTACTCGACCCGGACCGAGTTGGGAAATGTGCACTAATCCGTCTGTTCCAGGCAGAATCTCAACAAAGGCCCCAAAATCAACGATCTTACGCACTGTACCTTTGTAGACTTTTCCGATCTCAGCTTCCGCCGTGACTCGATTAATCTTGGCAATAGCTTTCGTCATCGAATCGCCGTCGGCAGAAGAGACATAGACTGTCCCATCGTCTTCCACATCGATCTTCACCCCGGTCTCTTCAATAATCGAACGGATCATCTTGCCGCCTGGACCGATGAGATCACGAATCCTGTCTTGTTTGACCTTCAACGTCGTAATGCGCGGTGCGTACTCCGACACCTCCTCACGAGGCGCAGGCAACACTCTCGCCATCTGTTCCAAGATAAACAGCCGTCCTTCACGAGCCTGATAAAGGGCAGCATGCATAATCTCGCGGGTCACACCCGAGATCTTGATATCCATTTGCAGAGCCGTTATGCCGTCCGACGTGCCAGCGACTTTGAAATCCATATCGCCAAGATGGTCCTCATCTCCGAGAATATCACTCAGGATACAAATCTCTTCGCCCTCTTTAATCAGCCCCATTGCGATCCCAGCCACTGGCGCTTTGATCGGCACCCCGGCGTCCATGAGCGAAAGCGTCCCTCCACAAACTGTCGCCATAGAGGACGAACCATTGGACTCTAATATTTCAGAAACCACACGGACCGTGTACGGAAAGCCTTTTTCTTCTGGCACCATAGCGGCAATAGCGCGCTCAGCCAGCGCCCCGTGACCAATCTCTCGTCGGCCAGGCCCACGTAAAGGCCGCACTTCGCCTACGCTAAATGGCGGGAAATTATAGTGCAGCATGAACTTCTTGTATTGTTCGCCGATCAGCGCATCGACTTTCTGTTCATCAGAACCTGTTCCTAAAGTAGCAACCACAAGCGCTTGCGTTTCACCACGGGTAAACAACGCTGACCCGTGAGTCCGCGGCAGAACGCCAACTTCACACGTAATCGGACGGATATCGGTCACCCCACGACCATCAACGCGTTTCTTTTCATGAACGACCATGTGGCGCAAAGAATCACTCTCTAGTTCTTCGAGGAGACCGCCAATCTCTTTCTCTCGTCCAATATATTCTTCAGCCAATGCGGCTTTGATTTCTTTTTTGACGGCAGAAACAGCCGCCGCGCGCTCATGTTTAGTCGGAGTCAAAAACGCAGTGTGCAATTTTTCTGCAGCGAGCGAGCGCAGATGTGCGAGTAAGGCTTCGTCACGAAGCACAGGAACAATCGTTCGTTTCGGTTTTCCCGCAACGCGCACGATTTCGTCTTGCGCATCCAGAACCGGCTGAATCGACTCTTGCGCCAAAAAGAGGGCTTCTAACATTTCTTCTTCAGAAACGACTTTAGCGCCGCCTTCCACCATAATAATCGCGTCACGACCAGCAGCCACAAAAAGATTAACGTCACTCGCCTCGAATTGACTCTGCAACGGGTTCACCACAAAAGCGCCCCGCACGCGACCGATGCGCACCCCAGCGATGGGACCACGAAACGGAATGTCTGAGACTTGCAGGGCTGCCGAAGCGCCAATCAACGCAATCGTGTCTGCGTCATTCTCCCGATCAACGGATAGCACTGAGGCTACGACTTGGGTTTCACAAAAGAAGCCGTCAGGAAACAGGGGGCGCAGGGCCCGGTCTACCAGACGAGAGGTCAGAATCTCCCGTTCAGAAGGTCGCCCTTCTCGCTTGAAAAAACCGCCGGGAATCTTTCCCGCGGCAAAAGTTCGTTCTTGATAATCCACAGTGAGCGGAAAAAAATCCACGCCTTCGCGCGCCTCATGAGTTGCAGTCACAGTGACGAGGACGACCGTTTCCCCATAGCTGACCACCGCTGCGCCGCCCGCTTGTTTCGCCATGCGACCGGTTTCGATCTTGAGCGGGCGCCCGTAGAAATCCATTTCTATTTTTTTAAACATATATGCGTATACCTTTCCCTTAACGATCCGCATGCGGCGTCGCTGGGAATTTTGAGAAGAGGGAAGAGGAGTGCGTTACCGACGGAGCCCTAAGCGCTCAATCAAATTGCGATACCGCTGATAATCCACGCTGCGGAGGTAGTCGAGAAGGCGACGACGACGACCGACAAGCTGTAAAAGGCCTCGTCGTGAGAGATGATCTTTCGCATGAGTTTTGAAGTGGGCCGTCAGCTGTTCAATCCGCTTCGTGAGAAGCGCCACTTGGACCTCAGGCGATCCGGTGTCGGTCTCATGTAGCCGAAACTGTTGCATCACCTCACTTCTTTGTCCTACTTCCAGCATAGTCGTTCATTCTCCTTTATTCTATTTTTTGTTTCAATTCGCAACTTTAACACGCCGTTTTTTCAGTGTAAAGCTTACAATACCCGCATCAGCCGCCACTGCCCATTCTGATTCTCAATGACAGCCACAAGTTCCCCATTGGGTTCAAGCAAAGAAGCAATTTTCTCCTCTTTGTCTGTCAATGAAAGCTCACGTAGAATATCCTGCTGTCCCCGACGCAGCTTCGTTACAGCTTCGAGCGTAATAAGAAAAGCACGATGGTTCCGCATTGCTTGAGTGGGCGACAGTAACGCGGCAGCGACATCTTTGGTCTCAATGATCACTTGGAGAGGGAGAGCATTCTGTATAGAAAACTCGCCAAACTCGGTCCGATGCAATGACGCTAAGTGCGCCCCACAACCAAGGACAGCGCCGATGTCCTCCGCAAGAACGCGGACATATGTTCCCTTGGAACAGCGCAAGGAAAAACTCAAGAGATCGTGTTCCAATTGCACCAGCAAAAGTTTCTCAACGGTAACATGTCGTGGTGTACGCTCAACTACAACGCCGCGACGCGCCAGCTTGTACAATGGAACTCCGTTCCGTTTCAATGCTGAGTACATGGGCGGAGTTTGCTCGTAATCACCGGTAAAGCGCCGTTCGAGATCTCTAAGCGCGTCTTCCCCATATTGTGGAACAGAGGTAGAACGGATCACGGTCCCTGTTCTATCTAGCGTATCAGTCTCTATGCCTAGACGGATGGTTCCGGTATAAGTTTTCCACTCAGTGATAAGGAACTGGGCAATCTTCGTTCCTGTCCCTAAGCAGAGCGGGAGAAGCCCGCTGGCAAATGGATCAAGCGTTCCCAAATGCCCAATTTTTTCTACCGCCAGCGCTTTCTTCACCATGCGCACAACCGCGGCGGAAGACAATCCTTCGGGCTTGTCTACAGGGAGGATACCATTCAAGCGAGCGGCTCGCGTTCTTTTTCTGCAGCTTGGCGAAGCAAGCTCTCTAAGTGATTCACTTTTTCTAGTGTTGCATCGTAAAGAAATTCAAGATCCGGTATATAACGTAGACGGAGTTGGCTAGCCACTTGACGCTTGATAAACCCAGTCGCGTTGCGGAGCCCAGCTAAAACCTCATCAACTGAATCTTCTCGTCGTGTAGTAAAGAAAACCTTAGCGGCCTTTAAGTCTGGGCTAAGTTTCACTCCCGTGACAGTCACGGCGCTCACCCGAGGATCTTTTACTTCACGCAACAGGGTTTCCGCGACAGTCTCAAGCAAGAGGCCACTAATCCGTTCCATGCGTCGAGATGGCATAAGGGAAAAGGTCTAAGGCTATAGGCTACAGGCTACAGGTCAGGGGAAACCGTCTCTGTAACGAATAGCATTTGGGGATTTCTTTTTCTCCTGTGCTGGCAACTGACAACGAGCGGCCAATCAATAGTGCAGAAACTCCACCTTCTCTTCGCCAATCTCAGCGACATGCATCTCATCGATAAAGCGAACAACCGCCTGCAGCACGCCGTTGATGTAAGCTTGATCGGTCCCTACTTGGCAGATTCCTAAGAGAGTTCGTTGCCAAAGATCTTGATCGCCACATTCTGAGATTGACACATTGAACTCGTTTCGCACCCGACTCTTGATTTTGCGAAGCACAGCGCGTTTTTCTTTGAGCGACTGGCTGTAGGAAACATAGAGGGTCAGTTGCAGCACCCCGACTACCATGCCTATGCTCCTCAGCCTGGCCGGGAAGTCTTAGCCGACGCGTCGTTCAGCCTCTTGATGCGGACGCGCTTCGAGGCGACGCAGCACTTGCTCCAATTCGTACGCCTCAATGATGTCTCCAGGTTGTACGTCGTGGAAACTCTCAAAGCCAATGCCGCACTCAGCGCCAGCGGCAACTTCACGCACGTCATCTTTGAACCGTCGGAGACTGCCAATGCGACCTTCGTGCACTACAGCGCGATTCCGTACTAATCGCGCTTGAGCACTGCGTACGACTTTCCCTTCAGTCACCATACAGCCGGCGACCTGCCCTAAGCGAGACACCGTAAAGACCTGGCGAACCTCAGCTCGGCCCAGTGGTTTTTCTTTGTAGGTCGGCGCTAACATGCCTTCAAGGGCAGCTCGGACATCTTCAATGACTTCATAGATAATATTGTAAAGACGTATCTCTACGCTTTCACGTTCGGCCAGTTGCGCCGCTTTCCCTTCAGCTCGCACATTGAAGCCGATAATGATGCCTTTTGAAGCCGAGGCTAACAACACATCGGACTCGGAAATACCGCCCACGGAGGTATGAAGAACGGCTAGTTTCACTTCGTTAGTAGACAGCCGACTTAGAGAATCGCTCACTGCCTCGACAGAACCCTGAACATCAGCTTTCACAATGACACGCAGTTCTTTCACTTCACCAGCCTGCGCTTGCTGGTAGAAATCTTCTAGCGTCGTACGTCCGCTGCTCTTGGTGAGTTCGGTCTCGCGCCGTTTGGTTTTCCGATGCTCAGCGACTTGTCGGGCTTTCGCTTCATCACCCAACACAACGAAGGAATCGCCCGCTTCTGGCACTCCGGTCAACCCCAGAATCTCCACCGGCGTGGAAGGAGACGCTTTCTCTATACGCTCCCCCCAACTGTCGACCATCGCGCGCACCCGCCCATATTCGGAGCCACAGACAAACGCATCGCCGACTTTCAGCACGCCTTCTTGCACGAGTACAGTCGCGACTGGACCCCGCCCACGATCAAGTTTCGCTTCAACGATCGTCCCGCGCGCAAGTTTATCTGGATGAGCACGCAACTCCATAACATCCGCTTGCAAGAGGATCATTTCCAACAGGTGAGGGATACCCTCCAAGGTTTTTGCAGAGACTGGAGCAAAAATCGTATCGCCGCCGTATTCCTCGGAAACCAGGCCGTGAGTCATCAGTTCACGCTTGACCCGTTCGATGTCAGCATCTGGTCTGTCTATCTTATTCACGGCCACGATAACTGGCACGTTTGCCGCGCGAGCATGGCTAATCGCCTCGACTGTCTGCGGCATCACGCCGTCATCCGCCGCAACTACAAGAATCACCAAATCTGTGACTTTGGCTCCACGCGCACGCATAGCAGTAAAGGCTTCGTGACCAGGGGTATCGAGGAACGTAACACTCCGACCATCAATCTGGACGCTATAGGCGCCGATATGTTGCGTGATGCCGCCATGCTCCCGGGCCGTTACATTCGTCTTGCGAATCGCATCGAGCAAAGAGGTTTTGCCATGGTCAACGTGCCCCATGATTGTGACAACAGGAGGCCGCGCCTCAAGTTCTTCTCCCCCTTCTTGCATTTCATGACCAACTTCGAGAGCCGCTTCAACGTCGAACGCCACATTCTCAATTGTGTAGTCGAAATCCGCCGCTACAAGTGCTGCCGTCTCGGTGTCGAGCACTTGGTTAATTGTCGCCATGACGCCAAGCCCCATCAATTTCTTGATGACCTCACCAGCTTTGACGCCCATGTTTCTGGCCAAGTCGCCGACAGTGACTACTTCGGAAATACGAATCACACGTTTGCTAGCACGAGGAACCGTAATTTCGGTCTGGCGCTGTTCTTTTCCCGCCAACTGTATGCGCTTCTTCTTGGAGCCGCTCCGCCCAAGTTTTAGTTCCCGTTCCTGTGTATCAACCGTTTCCGGCTTACGAATGACCTTGCGTTTCTTCGTAGGGCGCTTATTCCCGCTGTCGACAGGCCCGCCAACGTCGGCGCTAGGTTCGCGCGTCGCAGGCACACTGACTGGAGCAGTCGGAGCCTGGGGGCGGACACGCACTTCAGGAGGACGGGATTTGACCTCCGGGGGCCGAGGGCGAGGTTCTGAAGCCTCCTTCAATTTCCCTAAATCGATGCGTCCTAAGATTCGATGGCGAGCTAACGAATCAGTCGCAGGGGCTGCGGAAGCCGCAGCTGAAGCAGAAACCGCAGGGGCCGAGGGAGAAGCCACAGAAGACGGAGCTGGACGTAGAGGCGTAACAGTCCCCTGTCCAAGAGGGGGCGCCACTCGAGGGGGAGTTACAACGGGTTCTATTTTCCGTACTGGCTCAGGCGTTGTTGGGGCTGGCGCCGCGGGAGCCTTCTGTACGACGATGGGGGTCTGAAGTTCTTCCTGGACAATAACAGGAGCCTGGACTTGTGGAGCCTCAGCATGCGAAGGCGAAGGCTCTTCGGATAAGATGGCAGGAAGAGACGAGTCCTCTTGTTCAATAAAAATAGGCAGGTCCAATGGCGTCTCGGCGGTCAGAGAGATCGGCTCGACCGCAGGAAAGTCCATTACTGGTTCAGGAGGCGCCGTAAAGGATTCAAGAGCAGGAACTGGCGTCTCTGCGACAGCAACATTTGTTTCTTCTCCTGAATGCTCTGCTGGAGGAGCCTCTCCTTCATGGAGTACAGTACGAGTTGCCCGACGACGAATAAGGGTTGAGCTGAGCCGGCTTTCCCGGACCTCTTCCCGTGCGGTAATGATATGATCGCTAGTTTGATCCACTTCTGTCACTACTCGTTCTGCGACGAGCCGTTCTTGCCCTACAGTAGGTTGGATTTCTTGTTGGGCATTTTCAGGTTGCACAAGCGCAATTTCTTGCTCAGTGAGGGTGCTTTGCGCTTTTTTTCCTTGAACGCCTAGTTCCTCAAGCCTGGCGAGTAGATACCGAGTATCCATTCCCAATTCTTTCGCCAGTTCGTGAACACGCTTTCGTAGCATAGAACCTCACCTTAATTAAGATAACAACGTAGTGCTACATTCAAGTTGAGCAACATATTGCGCTCGCGCCTCTTGCGATACTACAGCGCGTAAGGAGCGTACGAACCCAGATCGCACCTTGGAAAACGCTTGAACACATTTGCGTTGGGGATGCAAATAGCAGCTACGGCCTTGACCGGCATTAGTCACAAGCGTTCCTGCTGTCCCGAGAGAGAAACGCAGTAAGCTACGTTGCAAATCGCGTTTTCCACAACCGACGCACATACGGACCGGAGCTGCTTTCTTCACGTTCGCTCCTGTAACGTCTCGACAGGTTTCTCTACAAACTGCTGCTCAATTGCTCCAGCTTCTTCAGCCTCCGTTGGTGCTGGATGAGCAAGAGTGTCGAGATATTCTTGGGTTGCTCGGAGTATTGCTTCGGCCTTTTCTTCACCAATGCCTTCGACCTCAACCAATGTATCAAGGTCTGCCGCCGCTACATCGGTCGGGGACTTAAAACCGTTTTGATACAGCAATTCTGCCGTCATATTGCTAATGCCAGGCACAGCCGCTAACTGCGCCAGCGCACGTGTGTGTTCGACTTCCACTTCAGCTTCCGATCGAACATCCAATTTCCAACCAGTCAAACGTGAGGCCAGTCGTACATTTTGACCTTTCTTGCCAATCGCAAGCGAGAGCTGATCATCTGGAACGATTACTTCCATTGCATGCTCGTCTTCATCCAAGATAATCTTCGACACTTTTGCCGGTTGTAAGGCGCGACAAACATACTCTGCTGAATCCGGCGTCCATGGCACAATATCAACACGCTCCCCACGCAGTTCTTGTACGACAGACTGTACTCGCGTCCCTTTCATTCCAACACAAGCGCCTACAGGATCCACATCAGAATCGGTGGAGTGTACAGCAATTTTTGCTCGACTGCCAGGCTCGCGCGCCGCCCCCTTAATCTCCACGATGCCTTCGTAGACTTCAGGCGCTTCCTGTTCAAAAAGCTTGATGAGGAACCCAGGGTGCGTGCGGGAGAGAATAATCTGCGGTCCTTTGTGCGTCATTTCTACGTCGACAATATAGGCTCGAATACGATCCCCTTGTCTATAACGCTCCCAGGGAATCTGTTCTTTTTCCGGCAGAATCGCATCGGTGCGACCAAGATTTACAATGATATTTTTCTTTTCGACGCGCTGCACAATACCGGAAAATAATTCTCCTTTGCGGTTTTTAAATTCGTTATAGATTAATTCTCGTTCAGCCTCTCTAACTTTTTGGATCACACTTTGTTTTGCCACTTGCGCAGCAATACGGCCAAACGCGGCAGCTGGCAGCTTGCTCAACAATTCATCTTCTACCTCAGCATCAGGGTCGATGGTTTTACGCGCAGTGTCTAAATCAATCTCCGTTTCGGTGTTCTCGACTCTCTCCACAACCGTTTTAATTTCAAACAGTTCCACTTCGCCAATGTCCGGATTGAACTTTGCTTCAATACGTTTTTGACCGAAGGTGCGTTTTGCCGCGGAAAGCATAGCGCTTTCCAGCGCTTCGACAATAATGCTGCGATCCATTCCTTTTTCTTTACTGACCTGTTCAATAACGCGGTTGAGGTCTGACTGCATAAGCCTGCCTTTCCTCTCGCTTAACGCTGTACACCTTTTCTCTTTATTCCTGGAGAAGGAAATTCGTATTCAACGGTTGCTTTTCGCACCTCCGCTAAAGGAAGCCATGTTAGACCAATATCCACATCAACAATACATACCCGCTCATCCTCTATTTGTAAGAGCACCCCCACAAACATGCGCCGGCCACTTTGCAAACTCTTCGTCTGGATGCGGACACGTTGTCCCAGGTAACGCTGATAGTGGTCGAAGCGGAGGAGAGGACGATTTACCCCAGGAGAAGAAACCTCCAAGGTATAGCGCCAAGGCACGATGTCATGGACATCCAACAAATCACTGAGCTGCCGATGCACACGCGTGAGGTCTTCTAGCGCTGCGCCACCTTCACGTTCTAGCATCAAGCGCAAGATCCATCGACCATTCTCTTGACGAAGGTCAGCGGCCCACAATTCCATCCGCTCTTCTTCTACTACAGGAGCAGCAAGAGCTTCAAATTGGCGAATAATCTCTCGGATCGTTGTTTGCATCCCTGAAAAAAAAAGTGGGCAACCGCCCACTTTTCTTCTCACCTCGCTCCTACACTAGACAATCCTGCGTGCGGACGCAAGAGGCGCAGGCTCTTTTCTAAGACTCGTTCTCCATTGAGAGGTCATGTAAGGTCAGCAAGTCAATAATTTGATAGGTTTGCTTTCCCTGTGGAGTCACTACTTCTACTTCATCTCCGACAGCCTTGCGCAAAAGGGCTTGTCCAAGTGGGGAATGCAGCGAAATATGCCCAGTTGCAGGATTCACCTCTTCGGGAAACACAATCTGATATTCTGTGGTGATCCCATCATCAATTTTTTCTAGCTTCACACGGCTCCCATAAGCGACCACATCTTTCGGAATGCTGGACAGATTATAAAGAGACAATTGACGCATGCGCTCTTCCAGTTGAGCAATACGTGCGCGCACAAAATCCTGTCGTGCCCGGGCGGCATCATACTCAGCATTTTCACTCAGGTCGCCGTGCGCCGCTGCTTCTTGCAAGTCTTTTGGAATACGAACATTGAGTTCATGATACAGCTCATCCAGGTCTTTCTTGAGCCGTTTGACGATTGGCAGTTCCATGACTCCTTTTTCCTTATGAGGACGAGCCTTGCTCTTTATCTTTAAATGCGGCGGGGGCTGGCTCTTCTACAAGCCACCCCCCGCACGTTATCTCTAACAGCTATGACTCAATTACGCCGTCAAAATATGAATCGTACAAGCAGAACCGAGCCCGATCACATGCGCCATTCCTACTTTAGCTCCTTCTACTTGACGAGCGCCAGCTTGCCCTCGCAAGTGGGTAACGACTTCGTAGATATTTGCGACGCCAGTGGCGCCAAGCGGATGCCCCTTCGATAACAAACCGCCGCTCGCATTCACAGGAATGTCACCGCCGATCGCTGTACGATTTTCATCAATCATCCGTCCGGCCTCCCCTTCTCCGCAAAGGCCGAGATTCTCATAGTGCAACAGCTCTGCCGTTGCAAAACAGTCGTGCAATTCGACGAGATCAAGATCTTTTGGACCAAGACCAGCCTTTTCGTAGGCTTGTTTCGCCGCATTTTTTGTGAGCGTATTCACGTCTGGCATCGTCAGATCACGCTCAGTATAGGGATCAGAAGTCAGAACTGAACAAGCCACTTTGATCGGCTTGCTAGTCAATTGTTTGGCTTTCTCGGCAGACACGAGAATAGCTGCAGCGGCGCCATCGCCCGTTGGGCAACACATATAGAGCGTGTTGGGATACGCCACCATACGTCCTTTGACTACATCATTCAGACCAACCTCAACGCGATATTGAGACAACGGGTTGTGGACAGAGTGCTTATGATTCTTCACCGACACTTTGGCGAATTGCTCGAGCGTGGTGCCATACTTGCGCATATGCTCCACACCGGCCTGACCAAACACCGCGGGCATCAAGCCGCTGCCCAGCACGCCTTCGACGCTCTCACCACCACTACGAGCGCCGCCGCCAAGGAGACCCATTTTTCCCATCTGTTCCACGCCGACGGCCATCGTGACGTCATACATCCCAGAGGCAACCCCGATATAGGCTTCACGGAATGCTGTCGAGCCAGTCGCGCAGGCATTCGAGACATTGAGCGCCGGGATGCCGGTTTGGCCAATTTGTTGGAGGATCCGTTGAGCGTTCATCGCATTTGCTTGGAACAGATTGCCACAAACAAACATTTCAACATCTTTAATAGACAGCCCAGCGTCCTTAAGCGCCAGCACTGCCGCCTCAGCGCCAAGCTGCGGCACATCCTTATCGGGATAGCGGCCAAATTTGATCATGGCTACGCCGAGTACATATACGTCTCTCATGAGTCGCCTCCTTTATGGTTCGCTGAGACACATCAATTCTGACTTGGCTGAAAAAAGAAAGCAATGATGTCGATGGTTTCTTCTACGCCTTCGGCATTCTTTTCTTTGCGCTCGCGCACCTTACGCGTCACCATTTGCACGGGCATGCCGAAAGTAAGCTTGGCCGGATCCGGCTCAACATCAATGAGGTTACAACGCACGCTCACACCTTCAGGCAGATCAACAATTGCCGACACATAGGGCACTGGAACACCAGGGACGGATTGGTGAACGATAGAATAGACGTAGAGTGTACCGTGATCGCTCAGCTGAGTTGCTTGAAGAGGCTCCGTCGAAGTACATTTACTGCACCCAACCCGACCTTCTCCCAGGTAAGAGGCGCCACAGGCTTGGCACCGATATCCGGCTAAATAGGGTTTCTCCTCAGGGGCAGTTGGTAAATGGAGAAATTCGATGATTGGGCGTTGTTTTCTTCCCTCCACGCTTCCCTCTGCGGCCATGATCAACTCCTTTCTCTACTTCAGTGCATCTCAAAAGTAATGAAATGCAAGCGAGACGCCGAAGCTGACCCTACGGAAAAATACGGCGAATCTTATCGCGCAGCAGTAAACCAGTGCTGTAATTCCGCAAGCAAGCCCGCGCTGAAGTTGAGGTACCAATACATGAGCAGACTACCCAAGACAAGCCCTTTGAAGTACGCTTTCATGCTTGTTTTATCGGCAGAAATAGGAAAAATCTTCATTGTCGCACCTATTTGCGAGACGTTCTGCAGACAGTTATATAGAAGAAAGTGCATCCTTTTCTTTCCGCTATTCTCACTATTTTGTACCCCCATCGCTGTCTCGGTTGTCGGATTGTGAACGAACGACCTCACCCCTTCTGCGCTGGGTGTCGGCCATTCATCCATCCCATCGAGTCTCCTGTATGCACGTGTTGTGGTCTGCCATTTACCACTAATATAGGTCCAGATCATTTGTGCCGTCGTTGCGATACCCAACAACCAGCTTTCCGCCAGGCGCGGTCATGGGCGTTGTATCAAACTGGCGGCTCTACGCCACAACCACTTAGCGAAGCGATCCAACACTTTAAATATCAACGTCGGCTCAGCACGGGCAAAATGCTGGCGGCCCTAGCAGCGGAACATTGTCCTTCTGTAGAGCAGGCCTATGACCTCATTATTCCAGTACCTCTTCACCACGAACGTTTACGCTGGCGCGGCTTCAATCAATCGTTGCTGCTTGCCCAAGCTATTGGCTGGAAAAAACACTGCTACGTGCACCCATTTTTATTGGAACGCACTCGACCTACGGTTCCCCAAACTCAACTTAGTGAGAAGGCGAGGCAAACAAACGTCCGCGGAGCGTTTACAGTGAGCGCTCCAGATCAACTCCAAGGAAAAACCGTGTTGCTTATCGACGACGTATACACATCTGGATCAACAGTCAACGAATGCGCCCGCGTGCTGCGCCGTAGCGGAGCCGCCGCCGTTGATGTATTCACTTTAGCGCGGGCAGTACCTCACGCATGAGGATCTCTGTGGCAACATCTCTTTCTCTTGGCATTCTCGTTTCCGGCAGCGGCACGAATCTTCAGGCCATCATCGACGCGATAGAATGTAAAGCACTCTCTGCGATGATCAAAGTCGTCATTAGCAACAGAGTTGACGCCTATGGACTTGAACGTGCCCGTCAGCATGGGCTTCCTACCGTAGTGATTTCACACAAAGACTTTCCTTCACGTGAAGCGTTTGAAGCCGAACTCGTAAATACACTGAACACCTACGGAGTGACCCTAGTCGTGCTCGCCGGATTCATGCGGCTGCTCTCACCATTTTTTATTCGTTCGTTCCCTCAGCGCATCATGAACATTCATCCAGCGCTGCTGCCTGCGTTTCCAGGGACCCATGCGCAACGTCAGGCTCTGGAACGCGGCGTGCGCATTGCGGGAGCGACTGTCCATCTTGTTGATGAAGAGGTGGATCACGGACCGATCATCGTTCAAGCAGCAGTTCCTGTCTATCCAGACGATACCGAAGAAACTCTCAGTGCGCGCATTCTTGCTCAGGAACATCGCATTTACCCGCAGGCCATCCAACTCTACGCAGCAGGACGGGTTGTACTTCAGGGAAATAGAGTCGTGATTCTCAATGAATCACAATCTCCTGATTCCGCACTACGCTCTCCTGCACCAACATGACTACGATTACTGACGGGCAAATCGGCCAAATCGGTATTGACGAGTCAGGCAAAGGCGACTACTTCGGTCCGCTCGTTATTGCTGGCGTCTATGTTGCCCAGGAACAAGAGGAGCAGTTGCGTGCTGTGGGAGTACGAGACAGTAAAACTATCACGGATAAAAAAGCAGCCATACTGGCTGAGCAGATCCGTACGCTCTGTCCATTCACAGTCGTCGCTATCGGTCCCGAGCGGTACAACAGCCTGCACGCATCCTTCAAAAATTTGAACAAGCTGCTGGCCTGGGGGCATGCCCGCGCCATCGAAAACTTATTGGAGAAAGTTGCCTGCACTCGGGTTGTCGCTGACCAATTTGGCGATGAGCGATTCCTCAAGAATGCGCTCATGGCCAAAGGGCGGGAAGTTAAGCTGATTCAGAAACCGCGAGCAGAAGAAGAAATTGCCGTCGCTGCTGCTTCGATTATTGCGCGCGCTGAATTCTTACGACGTCTCCAAGATTTAAGCACGCGCTACAGCATCACCTTGCCCAAGGGCGCGAGTGATCTGGTCATCCGCGCAGGCAGAGAATTTGTCCAGCGACATAGCGGCGACGCCTTGGGGCAGGTGGCGAAGTTGCATTTCCGGACGACGGCGAGCGTGCTAGGGCAAGCCTCATGAAATTTTCGTAGACAGGGTTACGGTATCTGCTAATTTGACTTAGTACTGAGCGCACGAAATGTGGAGCGGGTTTGCAATACAGACAGGCCTGACATACGACTGTCTTACCCACTTTTGCCGAATTGGGAGGACGATGGTAATGCCAGGCCCACGCCCCAAGTATGCAATCACGCTGACGCCGGAGCAAGAGGTACGGCTGGAGCACATCCGGACCTGTTATATGGCCCCGTTCGCCACGGTCCAACGGGCGCGGCTTCTGTTGTTCGCGTTCCGCTATCCAGAGTGGGCCAACGCTGCGATCGCACGGCGGCTGCACTGCAGGGTAACCACGGTCAAGCGGTGGCGGCAGCGCTGGCAGTGCACGGACAGCTTGCGTGATGCGCCCCGCGCGGGTACGCGACGCACGTTCACCCCGGTGCAGCGCGCGCAGATTGTGGCCCTGGCGTGTAGTGCGCCCCGGCAGTACGGCAAGCCCTGGCAGCGCTGGTCGGGCGAGAAACTGGCGCAGGTGGCAGTCGAGCAGCAGATTGTCGAACGCATCGCGCCCGGAACGATGCGGAGCTGGCTGTGGGCCGATAAGATAAAGCCCTGGCGCTATCATTCGTGGCAGCACTCCACCGATCCACAGTTTGTCGAGAAAGCGCTTCCCGTGCTGGACCTCTACGCGCAAGCGTCCCTGCTGCAGGCGTAGGGAGAACTCCCCGTTTGTGCCGATGAGAAGACCTCGATTCAAGCACGCCCGCGGGTCACGCTCACCAAAGCGGCGGCACCGGGGGAGGTCGTCCAGGTAGCCGATCGCTATAAACGGATGGGCGCAGTCCAACTCTTCTGCGCCTTGGTCGTGGCCAGCGGGTTGACCTTTGCCCAGACCCGCCTGACCAAGAAGTTTGCTGACTTCAAAGCGTTCTTGGGGAACTTCTTTCAGAGCACCGTGTGTGCAGGCATCAAAGTCGTCCATCTGCTTCTTGATAACGGACCCACCCCCGCGCCCAAACAGCTCGGGCCATGGCTGGCCTCACTAGAGTTGTCCTTTGAGGTGCGACTGTATTGGTTGCCCACCTATGCCAGCTGGCTGGATCAAGTCGAGAGTATCTTTAGTAAGGTGCAGCGTGAGGTGCTCACGCCAAGTGACTTTGCCAGTGCGCCGGCGCTGGAGCGTACGTTGCAGGCCTACTTTGAGGAAATCAATCAGCATCCGAAACCCATTCAGTGGACCTACACCAAAACCAAACTGCTGGCGAAATTCGGCGCGCCGCCGCCAGCTCGACTCGCTGCGTAATTACTGCGCACGGTACTTAG